>Ga0187781_10000502_pt1 | contig 28030 bp, 25 predicted proteins | sample 0715_SJ02_MP02_2_FD_132447 | JGI IMG/M metagenome (GOLD analysis project Ga0187781, IMG submission 132447) | Tropical peat soil microbial communities from peatlands in Department of Meta, Colombia - 0715_SJ02_MP02_20_MG | ecosystem: Environmental > Terrestrial > Soil > Wetlands > Peat | place... | reverse complement strand
TGGAAGGTTGCGGCGACCGTGCCCTGATTGCGCATTTCCGCGTGCTCAAGTACCGCGACATCAAGCAGGTTCTTTAGCCCCGTCTGGTGGTAGCTATTCAGGTACGCGTATTCGAGCACTGCGTCCGAGTCGCTTCCGAAGGCGTCGAGGTGGCGCGAAAGAAAAATACGGTCCTGCGTCAACGTGCCGGTCTTGTCGGTGCACAACACGTCCATTGCGCCGAAGTTCTGGATGGCGTCCAAACGCTTGACGATCACCTTCTTGCGCGAGAGAAAGACCGCTCCCTTGGCCAGGGTCGAGGTGACGATCATTGGGAGCATTTCGGGCGTGAGTCCGATGGCGACCGAGAGCGAGAACAAAAAGGCCTCCATCCAATTGCCCTTGGTCAGACCGTTGATCAACAGCACGAAGGGGGTCATAACCATCATGAAGCGAATCAGCAGCCAGCTGACTTGGTTGACCCCGGACTGAAACGCGGTTGGCGTTCGGTCGGTCGCCGTGACGCGCTGCGCCAGCGCGCCAAAGTAGGTGCGGTCACCGGTCGTCACCACGACAGCCAGTGCGGAGCCGCTGACGACGTTCGTTCCCATGAACGCGAGGTTGTCTAGCTCGAGCGGATTGGTGCTCGGCGCTGAGCGCTGTTCGGCGTACTTTTCTACCGGTAAAGACTCTCCAGTCATCGTTGCCTGGCTTACGAACAAGTCTTTAGCGCTGAGCAGGCGCACGTCAGCGGGCAGCATGTCACCAGCCGAAAGCGCTATGACATCACCGGACACCAGGCGTTTGATCGGTACTTCAAGGCGACGTGGTGGCTTGGGGCGCAAGATTGCATGAAAGTATTTGCGCGCCTCCTCGGCCGCGATCTCCGCAGGATCACGCCGCAGGACGGTCGCGGTCGTGCTCACCATCTCCTTGAGCTTTTCGGCCGCGCGGTTGGAGCGCGATTCCTGGACAAAACGGATCAGAGTCGAGAGCAGAACCATCGACCCAATGACAATCGTTGCCTTGATGTCTTCCGTGTAGTACGACAGCGCGGCAAGCATTGTCAGCAACAAATTAAAGGGATTGCGATAGCACTGCCAAAGGTGCACCCACCAGCGCAGCGGCTTTTCCTGGCCGATCTCATTGGGGCCCTGCACTTCGCGCCGCTCCGATGCCTGCGCCTCGGTCAGACCGTGAGGGTGCGATTGCAAGGACTCAAGTAGCTCCGAGACACCGGCCCGCGAGGCGGCGGCCAGGGTCGCTGCCATCGTGGTGGGCAGTTCCCGCGGGGCGGCGCCCCGCAGCAGCGTCTCAAGTAGCGGAAAGCGGCGAAAATGATGCGAAATCGCGCGGCCGCGAATAAAGCCCGCGTACAGTTCCTTTAGGAATTGGAAATTCATGACGGTGTGATCGGGTGGGGCGCCAGTAGCCGGGGAAAGGCCGTGCAAAGCCGATCGTGCCGATATACCGCACCTTGGGCTAGACGCAACTTCGCCCGCGCTTCTACCATGCCAGGGGCTACCTGTCGATGACCAGCGGAAACATTTGCTACTGCCATGTCGTCTGAATCCAACTTCGGCGAACGCGGCCCAGGGCGCCAAGCGGCATCCAGCGAGGAGCCGTTTGCCGAGCTCTCACCCGATGCTCTCCTTAATGCGATCGATGCCGCGCTCGAAGCCGGCGGCCTCTTGGGGACCGTGCGCACCTCGGGGCAGGTTCTGCCCCTGAATAGCTACGAGAATCGGGTTTTTCAAGTCGGCCTGGAGGCGGTTGCGACACAACAGCTGGCCGCCCCGGTGGTCGTGAAGTTTTACCGCCCGGGTCGCTGGACGGACGAGCAGATTCTTGAAGAGCATGCTTTTTTGGAGGAACTGGTGCAAGCAGAAGTGCCGGCCGTGCCGGCCGTGCGTTGCGGCGGACGCACGCTGCACCATGTCGGTGGGTTTCGCTTTGCGATTTTCGAGCGACGGGGCGGGCGCACGCCAGAGCTCTCCGACCCCGCGGTGCGCGAGCGGATCGGTCGCTTTCTGGGACGGCTGCATGCGGTGGGGCGGCGAACGTCGTTTGTGGCTCGGCGGCGGCTGGACGTGCTGACCTTCGGCGCGGAGCCCAGCGCCTTTCTTCTCGATAATGAGTGGCTGCCACCGGAGCTCTCGCCGGTTTACCGCGACCTGATCGAACAAGCGCTCGGGCAAATCCGCCTCGCGTTTGAGCGAGCCCCGGTCGCCTACCAGCGCGTGCACGGCGATTGCCACCCGGGCAACCTGCTATGGAGCGAATCGGCAGCCGAGCCCGGTCCGCATTTTGTCGACTTCGACGACAGCTGCATGGCGCCCGTGGTACAGGACCTTTGGATGCTTCTTTCGGGAGATAGCGCCGAGATGGCAAGGCAGTTGCGCGACGTGCTGCGCGGATACGAGTTATTTTCGCCATTCGATTTTCGGCAGCTGCTGTTGATCGAGCCGCTGCGCACCTTACGACTGATCCACTACGCCGCGTGGATTGCCCGGCGCTGGCGTGATCCGGCATTTCCCGCGGCGTTTCCATGGTTCGGCGAACCACGGTATTGGGAGGAGCGCGTTTTGGAGCTGCGCGAGCAGTTGGCCGCCATGCAAGAGGCACCCTTAGAACTGTGAGCTGGCCGCGGTCACAGCGCCGCCGAGGAGCCGGTTTCGCTGCCAATTTGCAAAATGGGGCCCGCAACCCAGCCTTCTTGATCAGACATCGCGCAGAAATTCGTCGCAGGAGGAGCGGGTCGAATCATTCGCGGGAACCTTGTTACAGATTGCGCGCATATGCTCGCGCACGGCGGCAATTGCTGTCGCGTGCCCGGCGCTTGTGTTCCATTGGCGCAGACTCGCATCGAGCTTGCTCAGAGCGCGGCGCGTGCGACCGTGCAGGTCAACGGTCGCGTCGAGTTCTTGCAGCACGGAAAGGGTCGCGTCTTGGATCGCTGCCTCGTCTTGTGGTCGCATGCGCACGAGGCCACACACGTAACCTACACCCCACTGAAATCGCGTTGCCCGTCCCTGCGCCTCTTGGTAGGAACGCGCCAGCCACTCGACGGCGATGTCGGGGTGACCCTGCCGCTCTTCGAGCTCCGCCAAATCGGCCATGTAGTAGTAGGCGTTGGCGGCCGTTTGAATCTCGCCTACCAGGATGGTGCGCGAGTGCTTATCATCGCCCAGCACCTCCAGGGTATTAAGCGCGGCGTTGACCAGCGCAGCGCGCGCATACGCTTCGTGCTCCTGTGCCAGCGCACCGTCAATCCGGCGCACGGCATCGGTCGCTAGCGCCGCTGGGATCTTTCCGGCCGAATCGAGTCCTTTGGCTGCCATCAGTTTGCTGCGTATGGCATCAAGCCGATCGGGCGCCGGGGCGCGCGGATCGACGCTTAGCGCGTCCATCAGGGCGAACCAGCGGGCACGCAGCTGCCCGCGATGCTTCGGATCGGCCTGCGCTGCGGCTATGAAATACTCCTTAGGCAGCATGAGCAGCGCATCGGCCGTTGCCAGACAAAGCTCGCGGTCCGAGACGATGTCCGGCACAAGTGCCAACAGTCGGTCGAGCCGCTGGCTGACACGCTGGTGCGCCAAAATCTGCTTGCGCTCGCTCGCAAGGGCGGCTTGCAGCGCCGTAAGCCGCAAACGGCTGCGCTCCACTCCCATCGACGAGGGACAGCGCAAGGCTGCGCGCTCCAAGGCACCGGCCAGTGTTCCCAGGGTTTCGGGATGAAAGTTCCAGCTCTCCTCCAGCTGCCATGCGTTAAATGCCAGGCGCCGACAATCGTCCTGCGTGAGCGCACCACTGTCGCCCTGAATCGACGCGAGCAATTGCTGGGCCGCTTGCTCTTGTCCTAGGGCCAGATCGAGTACCTCGGCGTAGCGTCCCAGGTCCATCCCTCCGGAGACGCGCTCAAGCTCCGTTTGATCGGCGCGAAGCACGAGCACGGTGGGGTAGCCGCTTACCTGAAAACGCTCACCCCAGATCTGCGCACCCGCGGCATCCCCGTCCAGATATAAGGGTACGAATAACCTAAGCCGATCGAGAAAATCGCGCCGCTGAAACACCGTGGCCTTCAGTTGCTGGCACGGCGGGCACCATACCGCGCCCCAATAGAGAAAAACGGGTTTGTGCGCGCGGCGCGCGGCTTCAAAAGCATCCGTCACGCTGCCGTCGAACCAGGCAACGCCGGGGGGTCGGCCGCCATGGTTTGCGGCGGCCCCTTCTTGCGCAGCAGCGCACCATGGCAGGCACAGCAAGGAGGCGAGCAGGCCAACGGCACAAGCGTTTCGCATCATCGATAGCGTTGTACAAATTCGAAATGAGCGCAGGGGCGATTCGGGTCTGAACCATGCCCGCACAGCGCCAATACGGGCAGATTACCCAAAAACGCACGCAGCCGGCGCAAAGGCGGGCCATCAATTCATGGTGACACGGCTCGATCATCTCCCTCGGTAGTCGCGGGGTATCGTTCCCCGACGCCCGCTACACTGTCGGATTGTGTACAGGGCGCAACCGCGCCCCGGAAGCCACAGCCAGCTGCCCTCGAAGGCCGCTTCGCCAGGCCTGTCACCACGATGAATGCGCCGCAGGACCCAAAACGACTTTTGCGCAGTGATACCGGCTTGGAGCCGCCGGCGCGGCTGCGAGAGATCCCGTACAACTACACCTCGTTCTCGGATCGGGAAATTGTCATCCGGCTGCTTGGCTCGGCTGCGTGGCAGATACTCGATGATCTGCGCGCCGAGCGCCGCACGGGGCGCAGCGCCCGCATGCTTTACGAAGTTCTGGGCGAAATCTGGGTCGTGCAGCGCAATCCCTACCTGCAAGACGATCTGCTTGAAAATGCAAAACGCCGCGGCTCGCTGATCGAGACCTTGCAGCATCGCTTGCGCGAAATCGAGGCACGGCGCGAGCCCTCTGATCCCGTGCGCGATAGCAAGGTCGGTGCCTTGCTTGAGGCGGCGCGCATCGCAGTGCGCGATTTTGCTGCTACCTTCGAGCAGACAAGGGAGTTGCGCCGCCGCGCTCGTCGGCTGCTGGCGCGACACACGCGCGCCGACAATATACGGTTTGACGCCTTTGCACGCGTCTCGCACGTTACCGACGCAACGGACTGGCGGGTCGAGTACCCTTTTGTTGTTTTGCACCCGGATCGCGAGGAGGAGATCCCGCGGCTGGTGCGCGATTGCATCGAGCTCGACTTAACCATCATCCCGCGAGGCGGCGGTACGGGGTACACGGGGGGTGCGGTGCCGCTGACGGCGCGTAGCGCCGTGATCAACACGGAAAAGCTCGAGTGCTGCAGCCAGGTCGAGCACGTCGTCTTGCCCGGCTTGGCGGCCGCGGTTCCAACCGTGCGATCGGAGGCGGGTGTGGTTACGCGCCGTGTCGCCGACGCCGCCGAGCGCGCGGGTTTCGTGTTTGCCGTCGATCCGACGTCGGCCGATGCCTCCTGCATCGGCGGCAATATTGCGATGAACGCGGGCGGCAAGAAGGCGGTTCTTTGGGGCACAGCGGTCGATAACCTCGCCTGGTGGCGCATGGTGGACCCGCAAGGCAACTGGCTCGAGGTCAGCCGCCTCGACCATAACCTGGGCAAGATCCACGATGTCGCGACGGCACGCTTTGAGCTCGTCTGGAAGGACGGCGCGCGGCCGGTGGAGTCGGCACGCGAGCTGCGGCGCGAACGCGTGGAGATTGCCGGCTCGCAATTTCGTAAGGTCGGTCTTGGCAAGGACGTTACCGACAAGGTCCTCGGCGGGTTGCCGGGGGTGCAAAAGGAGGGGTGCGACGGCCTGATCACCGCTGCGCGCTGGGTCGTGCATCGCATGCCGCGTCACGTACGCAGCTTTTGCCTGGAATTCTTTGGTCCGGTGCGAGAGGCCATCCCCAGCATTGTCGAGATCAAAACATTCCTCGATGCTGTTCCGGGCGGAGCAAGGCTGGCCGGGCTTGAGCACCTTGACGCGCGCTACTTGCGTGCGGTGGGCTACTCGACCCGATCGCCGCGTGGCGGATTGCCGCGGATGATCTTGCTCGGCGACATTGTGGGCGAGGAAGAGGCGGCCGTGGGGCGTGCCGCCGCCCGGGTCGTGCAGATCGCCAATGGGCGTGGTGCAGAGGGATTTATTGCCGCCAGCGCCGAGGCGCGCAAGTCTTTCTGGGCCGATCGCGCGCGCACCGCTGCCATCGCGCGGCACACCAATGCCTTCAAGATCAACGAAGACGTCGTTATTCCGCTGGCGCGAATGGGTGAGTACACCGACGCAATCGAGCGCATCAATATCGAACTGTCGATTGCCAACAAGCTGCGGCTGCTCGATGCGTTGGAGCAGTATCTGCGCTCCGACCTTGAGCTGGGTCGAAGCGAGGATCCGGACGCCGCGGCGCTGGCGCGAGAGGAACTGCTCGGTGACCGCGTGCCGCGTGCCCTGGAGCTGATCGGTGCGACGCGCGCACGCTGGCTCACGCTTCGCGACCAGGGCGATTTTCACCAGCTGCAAGAGGGCAAGCTGCGTGTTTCGTGGAAAGCCGAAGTCCGCGCGCCGCTTGCGCGCCTCTTTGGCGGCGCGATATTTGCTCCCGTCCTCGAGGGCTGCGACGCAATTCATGCGCGCGTGCTCAAGGGGCGGGTTTTCGTCGCCCTGCACATGCATGCGGGCGATGGCAATGTGCATACCAACATTCCGGTCAACTCCGATGACTACGAGATGCTGCAGACGGCCGCGCGCGCCGTTGCGCGCATCATGGACGTGGCGCGCGAACTTGGTGGCGTCATTTCCGGAGAACACGGGATCGGCATCACCAAGCTTGAGTTTTTACGTGAACAAGAGTTGCAGCCGTTTTGTGATTTCAAGCAGCGCGTCGATCCGCACGGCCATTTCAATCGTGGCAAGCTTTTGGCGGGCGCTGACCTGCGGCGCGCTTATACCCCGAGCTTTAACCTGCTTGGCCACGAATCGCTGATCCTGCAGCACAGCGACTTGAAGAGCGTCTCCGACGCCATCAAAAACTGCCTTCGCTGCGGAAAGTGCAAACCGGTGTGCGCCACGCACGTCCCGCGTGCGAATTTGCTGTATTCGCCGCGCAACAAGATCCTGGCAGCCTCGTTGTTGGTGGAGGCGTTCTTGTACGAGGAGCAAACCCGGCGCGGGGTGGCGCGACTGCACTGGGACGAATTGAGCGATATCAGCGATCACTGCACCTTGTGCCACAAGTGCTCGACGCCCTGTCCCGTCGATATCGACTTTGGCGACGTTTCCATGGTGATGCGCGATCTGGTTCGACGTGCCGGGCGTGCGCGATTGCGTGCTGCTGCGCGCTCCTCAATGCTCTTTTTGAATACGACACGCCCGCGCACGATCAAGCTGCTGCGCGCCACCTTCATCCGCGGCGGCTACGCGCTGCAGCGCGCGGGGCACCGCGTGCTTGCCTTCGCGGCACGCCGCCAGTCGCGTCATCCTCCGGCCACGACCGGCCAAGGAACCGTGACGACCCAGGTGATTCATTTTGTCAACAAACGGCTGCCAGGCGGACTGCCCAGCCGAACCGCGCGCAGCCTGCTGGGCATTGAAGACATGCGCACCGTTCCCATCTTGCGTGATCCGCGCCGTGCGGGCGCGGATGCCGAGGCCGTCTTTTATTTTCCGGGCTGCGGCTCCGAGCGCCTGTTTTCTCAGGTCGGGCTGGCGGCCCAGGCGATGCTGTGGCACTGCGGTGTACAGACCGTGCTGCCCCCTGGCTATCTGTGCTGTGGCTACCCCCAACGCGGCAGCGGTCAGTTTGACCGCGCCCAAAAGATCATCACGGATAACCGCGTGTTGCTGCATCGAGTGGCCAATACGCTCAATTACCTGGACATCAAGACCGTTGTTGTCAGCTGCGGCACCTGTTTTGACCAGCTGCAAAGCTACGACTTTGAAGCGATTTTCCCGGGCTGTCGGATCGTCGACATCCACGAGTACCTGCTCGAAAAAGGCGTGCACATCGATGCGGCGCAAGGCGTGCGCTACGTCTACCATGATCCCTGCCATAGCCCAATGAAGCAGCAAGATCCGCTCAAAACGGTCAACGCGCTGGTGCGTGCGCATGACGGCACGCGCATAACGAAAAGCGAGCGCTGCTGCGGCGAGGCCGGCACGATGGCGGTCGCTCGGCCCGACATAGCCACACAGGTGCGCTTTCGCAAACAAGAGGAATTAAGCGACGATCTGGCTCGCCTGCAAGCCGACGGTTTTACCGGCGCGTGCAAGGTGCTGACGTCCTGTCCTGCCTGTCTGCAGGGGCTGCAGCGCTTTCGCGACGATGTTCCCATGGAAGCGGAGTACATCGTGGTCGAGCTGGCGCGGCGCACGCTTGGCGAAAATTGGCTCCCGCAGTTCGTCGCCAGCGCCAATGCCGGTGGCATCGAGCGGGTGCTGCTATGAATCCGGCGTGCGAGCTGTGCCGGCACGACGCCAGTCGCGTCCTGTGGCGTGACGACGCGCTGCGCGTGGAACTGGTGGACGATGCCGACTACCCGGGGTTTGTGCGCGTGATTTGGAACGACCACGTGCGCGAAATGACCGACTTGGCGCCGGGCGACCGCGAGCGGCTCATGAGGGCCGTATTTTGCGCGGAAGCGGCGCTGCGCCGGGTTTTGACACCGCACAAAGTCAATCTTGCTAGTCTAGGAAACGTGACGCCCCATCTGCACTGGCATGTAATTGCACGCTATACGAACGATGCCCATTTCCCCCAGCCCATATGGGGATCGCGTCAGCGCACTTGCGATTCCGAGGTCTTGGCGCAGCGCGCCGCGAAGCTCGCCGAGCTCAAAGTCGTGCTGGCGCATGACTTGGAAACGACGTGGGCAGCGCTCAGCGGTCAAGGTCGTTGAGGCTTCGTAGAGGTGTAGCTGTGGAATCGATGCGCATCGCTGTGGTCTCGGACATCCACGGCAACCTGCCGGCGCTTGAGGCGGTCGTTGCCGACTTTACCCGGCGCGGCGTCGATGCCGTAGTCAATCTTGGCGACAGCCTCTCCGGACCACTGCTGCCGCGGGAGACCGCCGAGTACCTGATGGCGCAACCCTGGACCCAGCTGGCGGGCAATCACGAGCGCCAGATTCTGGACACGAGTATGCGGCGCAGCGTGTCGGATGAATACGCGCGTTCGCAGCTGTCGCAGCGTGAGCTCGATTGGATTGCGGGCTTGGGGCCGCGTGCCGACTATGCCGACGGTGTCTTGTTGTGCCACGGCACCCCGCAAAGCGATCTCGTGTATCTACTGGAAACCGTGGAGCCAGGGCGTTTGCGGGTGGCTAGCGCCGCAGAGATCGACGAGCGCTTAGGCGCGACCAGCGCTGCGATGATTGTGTGCGGACACAGCCATGTGCCGCGAAGTGTGCGCTCGGCTCGCGGGCAGCTGATCGTCAACCCCGGTAGCGTGGGTCTGCCTGGCTATGTCGCCCATGAACCATACCCCCATGTTGTCGAGAACGCCTCGCCCGATGCACGCTATGCAATTATCGAGCGCAATGCGGATCGCTGGACCTCGTCGTTGATCGCCGTGCCCTACGATTTTCACTCGATGGCGGAATTGGCCTTGCGGCGCGGCCGCACCGAGTGGCACCGAGCGCTGAGTACCGGTTACCTGTCTCGCTAGGCTAGTGCACGGGACTTTAGCGCGCACTGGCCGTCTCGGCGCAGTGCTCAAGCCGCTGCTTGGGATAATCCTTCAAAATTTCGTCGATACGTGCTTCGGTAGCAGCGTCAACGCCTGTCACGCGCAGCCGGGTCGCGTGGCCAACCGTGCTAGCCGAGGTGCGCTCCGACAATCCAATGGCGGCCAGCCGGGCGCGCGCCTTTTTGGCTGTGGCCTCTGAGGGAAAGTTGCCGATTTCCACGCAGGCGGTCGAGGGCGAGGGTCGCTCCATGGGGGGCACTTCAAGCTTAGGCGCCGCTGCAGTCGCATTGATCGCGGCAGTGCGTTCGGCCAGGCTATGCATGCGGGCCACATCGGCGTCGGAGAGCAAGCGAATCTTGTTGGCGTCGATCTGCAGTTCCATTCGCGCAGGCTCGCGCATCACGTCCAAGGGACCGCTCAGATAAAGCCACGCACCCACGACCGCGTTGGCAGTCAGCAGCACGACGAATAGCGCTTTCATGGAGTTGGGCTTTTATTGGCCTGTTCGCGTTGGGCACGAGCCCGATACCACAAGCCCAATAACACGAGGTCGGGCTCTAGCGCCATTGTGCCTAATCCGCCCTGCACGCGCAGCAGCGCATGCAACGTGGGGCCGTTGCCGCCTGAGACAACCACCTGCACCGCGCTGCCGCACTGCCGACGCAGACGATGCATGCGCTGCATGATCAGGCCGATTTGGGCATCGAGAATACCTGTGCGGATCGCATCGTCGGTGTTGTCGGGTAACTCGACATAATCGCCGGCCGCCAAGGGCAAGCGGGCCGTGCCGCGCGCCAGCGCCGCGCGCATCATTTCCACCCCCGGCGCAATGACGCCCCCGAGAAAGCTGCCATCTGCGCCGACTGCATCCACCGTGGTCGCGGTGCCGGCACTGATGATGAGCAGTGGCACATCCGCATAGCGCGCACGCGCACCAATCATGGCGTGCCAGCGATCCGATCCCAGCTGTTCGGGTTCGCGGTAACCATTGCGCAGTACAACGCCACCGTATTGAAACTGCCTTGTGACACCAAGCCATTGCACCGGCGCTGATTGGGCTGCTCGGACCGCCGCTTCGATGGCCGCGATTTTGTCGGAGGCCGCCACGGCGCAGCCCCAAGATGCAACTGGAGTCGGAGTCGTTAGATCCTTAGCGATGCGCGAACCAGCCTGCGCCAGTTCGGCCGCGAACGTCGTCTGAAGCGCCGCTTCATCGATTGCTTGTATGCCTTGTCCTAGCATTAGGGGCGTTAATGCGCTGCCAGGAGCGGCGGCGCCAGGCTCCGGCAGCGCCTCACTTGCCTTGATCAGTGTCCACTTTAGCGTGGTGTTGCCCACGTCTAGCAGTAGCCAGTTCATATCACCTGCCGGCGGCCGAGTCTACGCGAGGCGTGTTTGGGCGAAGGCTCATTTCGCCACTGATTAGCGCATGCAGCGTGCCCTCGCACTCGAGCAATAGCCGTCCTTGGTCGTCCACGCCGCGGACGATACCGCTTAGCGTCGCTTGCCCCGGCGCATGCAGATTCACTGACTGCCCGAAAAAGGCAAGGCACGCATTAAATCGCGCGGACATCCCGGCAAAGCCATTGCGGTCAAATTGCCGAGCGCCATTGATCATTGCCCGGGCCAGACGAGCGAGCCACTGCTCGCGCTGCGCACGTACCGACGCGCGTCCAAATTTTTCCGCCAACTCAGCTACAGGTTGCCCGATGGCCAGCCGCTGCGCGGGTTCCAAGGCCAGGTTCAGACCCATGCCGATGACCAGGGTGCGGTTGCCGCGAAGATCCTCCGCGGTTTCCGTCAGGATTCCCGCGAGCTTGCGGCCATCGAGCACAATATCGTTGGGCCACTTCAGGCGCACCGGGACATCGTACCTGCGCAGGCACTGGGCTGCCGCAAGGCCACAGGCCAAAGTTACAGTGGGACTCGAGGCGGGATCGCCGCGCCATGGAAGGGCGATCGAAAACAACACGGAACCCCCTGCGGAACCATACCAGGTCCGCCCAAGTCGCCCACGGCCCGCTAACTGCACCGAGGCCGCGCGCAATACGGTGCGCTGCGGTGCTTGCTCACGTGCGCGGCAGACAAGGTCTGCATTGGTTGAGACGGTCGAAGCGACCACCTCCAGGTCGATGTTGCTATCGCGCAGATGCCGTCGAATTGCTTGCGCCGACAGCGCTCCAGGCGTCTTGTCTTTGCTCGCTGCCGGCGCCGGCGGCGATTTTGCAGCAGCTTGGGCGTGTTTGCCGGCAGTGGAGTTACTAGCGCTCAATGAGTCATCTCGCATGCAAAGTGCTTAACTTGTGCTCAAAATGGTGTCGAAGCAGGCTTGCGGGATGCTTGCACATGCCCTTCGCCGCGACTGTAGCAGCATGGCGGTAGCCGACGTCGCGCGCCAACGCGGGGTCCATTCGAACGAACGCGAAGGTGGCCTCGTTTTCACGATTTTCAGGGTCCTCCAAAATTGCGCCACGTGAACCGGTCGCTGCGGTTGCGCGAAAGGGGCCAATCTCGCGTCCGGCCTCGGCGCTGGTGCGCGGTGGCTGCGGATGCAATGCGGTCGCGGGCTAAGGAATTTAAAAGCGCGAGTGCAGGCCCACCATGAACCCATGCGGCAAGACGCTTAAGAAAAATGGACTTTGACGTTTCGCCGCGTAGTAGCCCAAACCGGTGCCCAACGCCCAACCTGCAAGAACGTCAGATTGCCAATGGGCGCCTTCCTTCACACGTGCTGCCGCATCGTAGGCGGGCAGTGCCTCCAGTGCCCAGATCCATGGGCTGCGCTCGGAGTAATTGGCAATGAAGGGTGTGACGAAACTCGCCTGCAAAGTCACTTCCCCGCTCGGGAAGCTTTGTGCATGCAGGCCCCGGAACCATTCGTTCGGGTTGCTGGTCTGGCTGGGACGTTCGCGCCCAAACGCGTACTTGGCGCCTTGCGCCGCGAGCTGACCGAAGATCATCGCGTCCGTTGTTTGCCAAAACGATTTCCCGATTTCTGATTCGCCGCCGAGCCAGACCGCGCCGCCTATACCGACCGCGACGACTCCATACTCGAGACCCAGTGTGTATCGCCTCGCCCAAATTCCCGTATCCGTCGGCGTTACAGCGTGATCGATTCCGAGCAGGCCACCCGCATACGCCAAATTGCAAAACGCAAGGGCAACGCTTGCCGCAAGTGCGCCGCGCTCGAACCCGATCATCAACAATGGTTTGTGCATCATGGGGCGAAGGCGCAATTGCGCGGTGCCTGCGATCGACTAAGTCGATCATACGAAAAACCCATGGCGTCGTCGGCGACATTCAGGCTGCATCAGAATCCGGCGATGTTGATGTACGCCAGAGCCGTCACGCAGCTTCGGTGCGGTCAAACTGATGCAACCGGTGATCGAGGGTAAGATCGTACTTGGGCACAGGTTGAGCCGCGGCCTACAACGGCTTTTTAGCAGACCCGGCAGGCGGGTCGTCGCATGGAAAATCGATCGTTAGCAAACGCCACCGCGGTCAACGCCTTCCGATATAGGGCTCCTTCCCGTGTACTTTACGCACCACGTCTTTTTCTGCCTTAACGAGCGCCCGGCACCGGAGGTATGTTGCGCCAAGCATCAAAGTGCCCAGATGCAGGCCTACGCCAAACAGCGTGTCAAGCAACTTGGAATCAGCGGGGTTGGCAAGGTGCGGATTAACAAGGCCGGGTGCCTGGATCGGTGCGAACAGGGCCCTTGTCTGGTCATCTATCCGGAGGCGGTCTGGTATACCTACGTCGATCAACGGGACATTGACGAGATTATCGATCAGCATCTTGTGGGCGGAAAAATCGTCGAGCGCCTGCGACTGCCGTGAGACCAATCAGTGAGCGCCGCACCTTGGAAGGTCCGGCCGGTCGAATTGAATGTGTTTTGGAGCGACCTGCAGGCAGTGTGCGTGGTTTTGCCTTTATCGGCCATCCGCACCCTTTGTATGGCGGTACTCTCGAGAACAAGGTGACGGCGACTTTGGCGCGCGCTTTTCTCGCGTTGGGCTGGGTTGCTGTGCGTCCGAATTTCCGCGGGGTCGGAGACAGCGAGGGCACACACGACAACGGCATCGGGGAGACCGAGGATTTTGTCTTCCTCGTTGAGCAGGTACCTCGCATGGCACAATGGAAAACGCTTCCTGCTACAGCGGTGCCAATCGCGCTTGCCGGCTTTTCTTTTGGCAGCTATGTGGCCGCCCGTGCCGCGCAGCAGCTCGCCGAACAGGCACGGCGCGTGCAGGCGCTGGTGTTGGTTGGTACAGCCGCTGGCAAATGGCCGGTGCCAAAGGTCGATGCATCGGCCTTGGTGATCCACGGCGAAATCGATGAAACCGTCGCGCTGGCCGACGTTCTTGCCTGGGCGCGCGAATCGGAGGTGCCGGTAATCGTGTTGCCGGGCACTGATCACTTTTTTCACCGGCGATTGACGACGCTCAAGAGGCTGGTCATGCAGAACTTGGCAGGCGCCGCGCAGCTCGCAACGTTCGGCAGCGAGGACGCGGCCCGGTCGCCCGAGTGGCGAGATGGCAATGAGTAGCGACGGCGATACTTCCGCGCCGGATGATCCACCCGCGCGCGGATTTGTTTTTCCAACCGATTTTCCCATCAAGATCATGGGCCCTAATCGGCTCGAGTTTGAACCGCAGATGATCGCAATCGTGCGCAGCCACGCGCCCGATCTTGACGTCAGCACGGTAGAAGTGCGTCAGTCGCGCGCCGGCAAGTATCTGTCCGTGACCGTAACGATACGCGCGCAATCTCGCACCCAGCTTGACGCCATTTATCTGGAGCTGACGCGTCACCCCTGGGTTAAGGTGGTGCTGTAATGCGCGTGCGCGAGTTGGGCCGAATGGACTACGTCCAGACATGGCAGGCGATGAAGGAGTTTACCGCCCATCGCGACGCGGCCAGCCCCGACGAGCTTTGGCTTGTCGAGCACCCGCCTGTTTACACTCTGGGACAGGCAGCGCGCCGCGAGCACCTTCGCTGGAGCGGCGCGACCCCACCGAGCGCGATCCCGGTTGTAGCAACCGACCGCGGTGGGCAGGTGACGTATCACGGACCCGGACAGGTTGTGGTCTACACCCTGATCGATCTGCGCCGCGCAGGTTATTTTGTCCGCGAGCTCGTGTATCGGATCGAGGAATCGGTGATCCAGGTACTGGAGCCCTATGGTCTGGACGGCATACGCATCCGCGCTGCACCGGGAGTCTACGTGCGTGCGCCAGCGCTTCGACCCCTACCATTCGATGTGGATGAGCGTTTTGCGGGTATGGCCAAAATTGCGGCGCTGGGAATTAAAGTTCACCGGGGCTGCTCTTATCATGGGGTTGCGCTGAATGTGGCCATGGACCTGGAACCGTTTTCGGCGATCGATCCCTGTGGTTATCGGGGCCTCGCCGCTGTTGACTTGGCTACACTGGGAGTTTGCGCGGACTGGAGCGCGATCGCGCAACGCTTGATCGAACGGCTGTGTGCGCACTTGGCGCCCAATGCAAGGGCTGATGAAAAGGTCGCAGGGACGGGCCGCGAGTCGGTAGTACCGGAAGTCGGTTAGGATCGGCACGCCGCGCGCTGCGCGCCACCGTTAGCTACATAGGAGGCAAGTTGTCCGTTGCAGGAGAAGGTTCTGTTTCGACGTCTGCCCAAACGCCGGCTGCGAGCGGGGCCAGGCAAAAGGGCGCGGAGAAGATCGCGAAAATCCGCGTGAAGATTGAACGCGATGCGCAACCACTGAAAAAGCCCGAATGGATTCGGGTAAAGATGGGATCGGCGTCATCGCGCTTTTACGAGGTCAAACAGATCCTGCGCGCACACCAGTTGCACACGGTGTGCGAGGAAGCGACCTGTCCCAATATTGGCGAGTGTTTTGGTAAGGGCACGGCGACCTTCCTCGTAATGGGCGACAGGTGCACCCGTCGCTGTCCGTTTTGTGACATCGCCCATGGCCGACCTGATCCACTCGATGCGAACGAGCCGCAGCATCTGGCGCGGACGATCGCGGCGTTGCAATTGCGCTACGTGGTGATCACGTCCGTGGACCGCGACGATCTGCGTGATGGTGGTGCAAAGCATTTCGTCGACTGCATCCGAGCCGTGCGCGACGTCTCGCCAGCCACCCGAATTGAAATTCTGGTGCCCGACTTCCGGGGACGACTGGAGCGTGCCCTGGATGCCCTGGTTCAGGAGCCACCCGATGTGATGAACCACAATCTGGAAACCGTGCCGCGTTTGTACCGTCAGGCGCGACCCGGAGCCGATTACGCCCATTCACTGCGACTACTTGCACAGTTTCGCGATCGCGTACCGGCAGTTCCGACCAAAAGCGGACTAATGGTCGGACTGGGCGAAACCGACGAGGAAATCTTGCAGGTAATGCGAGACCTGCGCAGTCACGGTGTCGAAATGCTGACGATCGGGCAGTACTTGGCACCCAGTAATCACCATCTGCCCGTGCGGCGCTACGTCGCGCCGGAGGTCTTCACCCAATTCGAGCGCGAAGCTCAAGCGATGGGCTTTGCCCATGCCGCATGCGCACCGTTAGTGCGCAGCTCCTACCACGCCGACCAGCAGGCACAGGCCCTCGGGTGCGTTGACAATCACATGGATGTATCGGAGCGCGCACCGACAAATCGCATCGAGCACCGGTAGATCAACCGCGCAGCTTGACTGAACTGACGGCAAAGATCGAGCCCGAGTTATCGATGAGTGCGCCCGAGTGATTGCGTTAGAGCTACTTTTTCGGCCGCGTTGTGAAACCCAAATGTGAAAAAGTCGCAAGGCCGGGTCACATCGCGGGCCAGGACCCGTGTGGTAAGGGCGCAAAAGCTGATGCGTGTGCCAAAGCGCCGCCCTCGCAGATCACAAGTCGCTGGTTTTAGCTCGAAGCGGGCATCTGTGCATAATGCGCCAGCAACCGGGAGGCGCACAGCGCGGTTACGAACGATGGCCAGGGTTTTTCGGTTCGGCGTCCCTGGGGTGTGCCGGCTTCAAGACAGTCGGTGGGGCCATTACCGCGGACAGGCAGGCCCTTGCATCCAGGCTTCCTGACAAAAATGAGTACGCAGGCCTTCGTGTCAAAAACCGAAGATCGAGGCATCGACCCGTTCGTGCGCCGCAGCGAGCACGTCGGGCCCGGCAAGCCGCGGCTACCGTGCGTATGTTCGCTGCAGCGCGCATCAGAATAAGCCCCGTGTCCATCGTGACGGGCGCCATCGGATTCGTACGCTAAGAAGATGGGCGCCACTGGCCAAGAAGAGACAGCATTAACGCAAGGGGCATTTGCTGTCTTTATGCCTGCATAGTTCGTTTTTGCCCGGAGTGCAAGAAACGCCGTCTCAGAATGGGTCAGGAGGAGCCCGTCAATGTTGAACAACAATCCCTTCGCTGCATTGACCTTTCCGCCGATCCTCATGAAGGCCTACTTCATCGTTATGGCACTCGCGGTGGTCGCGGGAACATTATTCGACGTTTATCACAAGGGTAGCGCCAAGTTTTTTGCGCTACGCAGCCAAAGGGCGCAGGCTGCAGCGCAGCGGCGGCTTGGTGCCGGCAAAATGTTCTTGCTAGCCATCGCGACTGTCGCCGAAGCGGCTGTCTCGGGCGAGTTTTGCAAATGGCCTAGGAGGCTGTCCCACCTGTTGATGATGTATGGCTTCCTGACATACGTGATCACGACTGCGGTGATGGTCTTTGCGTACCCCGCGGGCGTGCCGGCGCCCAACGTCCTGTCCAGCTTGTGGGTCTTCGGCGCCCTCATGATCCTCGTCGGGGGCTTGTGGTTTTTCTTTTTCCTGCGTGTCGACGTGGCGCACGACGGCGCTTCGCCTTTCCATCTTGGCCGCGCCGACCTCTTCGTTGGATCGCTGCTCGCAAGCACCGCATTTGCGCTCGCATGGGGCTACGCGCAGGCCTCGGTAGGCGATGGCACATTGAGCCGCGCATTGTTCGGCGTCTACATCTTTTTCACGACGCTGCTTTTCGTTTCTGTCCCTTGGTCGAAATTTGCGCACATGTTCTTCAAACCGGCAGTCGCCTTCCAAAGAAGGATCGAGGAGGCCAACGGTTCATCGGATCTGCCCAGCCCTGCCGCTGCCAGCTACATTGTCAGGAGTTAATTTCTATGCCCGCCTATACCGACATGACGAGATGCGACGGCTGCGGGGATTGTGTCGACATCTGTCCTTCCGACATCATGCACATCGACCCCGTGTACCGCAGGTCTTACAACATCGAGCCCAATTTCTGCTGGGAGTGCTACTGCTGCGTGAAAGCGTGTCAGCAGCATGCGATCGACGTTCGAGGCTATGCGGACTTCGCGCCGCTCGGGCACAAGGTCAGGGTGCTCCGAGAACCGGAAAAAGGATCGATCTCCTGGAAGATCCGCTATCGCGACGGGCGGGTAAAGGAGTTCACCTTTCCGATCAGGACCACAAAGTGGGGTTCGATCAAGGCGCCGCAGGAGTATCCGACGGCGGATTTGCGCTTACTTGACTCGCAACTGCTCGCGCACGAACCCGAGGGGCTCCACATCGGAGCGCTTCCCACAATCAAGAAGGCCTAAGAACGTGGGTAGAAGGACGAGGTTCGTCGACTCGGACATCCTTATCGTTGGTGGCGGCTTCGGCGGTTGCGGCGCCGCCTACGAGGCGCGCTACTGGGGGCGGGATCTGAAAATCGTTTTGGTCGAAAAGGCCAATGTCGAGCGAAGTGGTGCGGTTGCGCAAGGGTTGTCGGCGATCAACTGCTATATGGGCATGCAGTGGGGCGAGAATCAGCCGGAAGACTTTGTGCGCTATGCGCGCGGCGACCTAATGGGTCTGGTCAGGGAGGACCTCGTCTACGACATTGCCCGCCATGTCGATGCCACGGTGCACCTGTTCGAGCAATGGGGGCTGCCGATCTTGAAAAATCCCCAGACCGGCCGGTACATGAGGGAAGGCAAGTGGCAGATCATGATCCACGGTGAGAGCTACAAGCCGATCGTTGCCGAGGCCGCGAGAAAGTCCGCCACCGCGGTCTTTAACCGAATCATGGTGACGCACCTTCTGATGGACAAGTTACGGCCCAATCGCATCGCAGGCGCCGTAGGTTTTAATGTCCGCAACGGGGATTTTTACGTCTTCAGGGCGAAGGCCGTCATCGTGGGTGCCGGGGGAGGCTCGCACCTCTACAGGCCCAGGGCTGTGGGCGAGGGCATGGGACGAACCTGGTATGCGCCCTGGAGCACCGCCTCGGCCTATGGGCTTCTGATACCGACCGGCGCGACGATGACGCAGATGGAGAACAAGATCGTTCTGACGCGCTTCAAGGATGGGTACGGCCCAGTTGGTGCCTGGTTCCTGCTTCTGAAATCGCAGGCCACAAACGCTGCGGGGGCGTCGTACGAGAAGGATCGCTATCCTGAAATCAAGGCGCGCGTTGGCCACTACGTTGATATCCAGCCCATGCCCACATGTCTGCGCAACCACGCGATGCTCGAGGAGATCAAGGCTGGCAAGGGCCCGATCTACATGCACACGCAGCACGTCCTGGATACCAAGGAGAAGGAAGAACTCGGCTGGGAGGATTTTCTCGACATGACCGTCGGACAGGCGGTCGTTTGGGCCTCGCAGAACATCGATCCGAAGGAGAAGCCCTCCGAGCTCACCACCTCCGAGCCCTACATCATGGGTTCTCACGCGACTTGTTCCGGAGCGTGGGCGAGCGGGCCCGAGGACTGTGCGCCCGCCGAGTATCAGTGGGGCTATAACCGCATGACAACCGTGCAGGGGCTTTTCGGCGCCGGTGACACGATCGGTGGCTCGGCGCACAAGTTCTCGGCCGGCTCCTTCACGGAGGGAAGGCTCGCGGGAAAGGCGGCTGTCAAGTATGTCTTGAACCTAAAGTCGCAGTCACCGCAGTTCGACCAGGAGGGCATCAAGGAGTTGGAGCAAGCGGTATTCAAGCCACTGGAAACCTATCGAGTCCGCAGAAATGAGATCGTTGCCGGTACGGTGGCACCGGGCTACATCACACCCTTGCAGGGCCTGCAAAGGCTCGAGAAGATCATGGACGAGTACGTCGGCGGCTACAGCATGTTTTACGTCACAAGCGAAGAGCTGCTGAACCGAGGACTGGAGCTTCTTCAAATGCTTCAAGAGGATTTTGAACACATCGGCGCAGAGAATCTGCACCAGCTCCAGAGGGCGTGGGAACTACAGCACCGCATCGTAACCGGCGAGGCAGTCGCAAGGCATACGCTTTTCCGCAAAGAGACGCGATGGCCGGGTTACTACTATCGCGGCGATTATCCGCAACTCGACGACGGCGAGTGGCACTGCTTCACGGGATCGTGCTACGACGCCAAGAGTGGCCAATGGCAGATGTGGAAGCTGCCGGTCCACCGCATTGTCCCAGGCTTCGAGCGCTTGGCGGCTCCCGCAGGCTGACCGCAGTTCCTCAGCCCGGGGTCTGTTGTGGCGCTCGGATTTGGCAAGGTGTGTCGCATGCCATTAGAGCCCGTGCTTGCTTGGTGCGCGCGCAATTTCGCCGTCAGCTCTTTAGTCGGTAGCCAGTTCGAAAAATCCAAACGACGATCGCCAGGCAAGTCAACAAAAAGCCCATCGTTGCCGCCACACTGATACCAACGCTCACATCCGAGTTGCCGTAAAAACTCCAGCGAAAACCGCTGATCAAGTAGACCACCGGGTTAAAGAGCGTAACGTTGCGCCACGCTGGGGGCAGCATGTCGATCGAATAAAAGGCCCCGCCAAGAAATGTCAGCGGTGTCACGATCAGCATGGGGATGAACTGGAGTTGCTCGAAGCTGTTGGCCCAGATTCCGGTGACGAACCCAAAGAGACTGAACGTGGCAGCGGTGAGCAGAAGAAAGCCGACCATCCACAGCGGGTGCAGAATCTGGATTGGTATGTAAAAAGCCGCCGTCGCCAAGATGATCAAACCAAGCGCGATGGACTTAGTTGCTGCGGCACCAACGTATGCGATCACGATCTCGACGGGTGATACTGGCGCGGAGAGAATCTCGTAGATCGTTCCGGTGAACTTTGGAAGGTAAATGCCAAATGAGGCGTTGGAAAGACTTTCCGTAAATATCGCGAGCATGATTAGGCCAGGAACGATGAAGGCCCCGTAGGACACGCCATGAACCTCGCTCATGCGCGCGCCGATTGCGGCGCCAAAAACCACAAAATACAGCGACGTCGTAATTACCGGGGTGAGCAAGCTTTGCAGCAGGGTACGCAGCGCGCGTCCCATCTCCAGCTTATACAGGGCCCAGACGCCGTGAACGTTGATTGCGGGCGTACTCATTGCGGTGTCGCCGTGCGCTCGCTCACGAGGCTGACAAAAATGTCCTCCAGCGAACTTTGCTGCGTGTTCAGATCCTGAAAGCCGATGCCCAGCTCGCCAAGGCGTTTGAGCAGCGCCGGCACCCCGGTGCCCTCTTCGGAGGTGTCAAAGGAAAATTCGAGCTCGCGCCCCTGCTCTTTGAGGGTTAGGCACCACTGGCTCAGTTCTCCCGGGATGGCGGGCAAAGGCTGCTGCAAGTGCAGCGTTAAGTGTTTCTTGCCGAGTTTTTGCATCAACTTTGCCTTGTCCTCGACCAGGATGAGCGAGCCCTTGTTGATCACGCCGATCCGATCGGCCATGTCCTCGGCCTCCTGAATATAGTGTGTGGTCAAGATGATGGTCACGCCACTATCGCGCAAGGCGCGCACGAGTGCCCACATGTCGCGTCGTAGCTCCACGTCTACTCCCGCGGACGGTTCATCAAGGAACAGGATCTGCGGCTCGTGGGCCAGCGCCTTGGCAATCATGACTCGCCGCTTCATGCCGCCCGATAGGGCCATCAGGCGCTCCGAACGCTTGTCCCACAGCGACAGTTCGCGCAGCAATTTTTCGACAAAGCGCTGGTTCGGGGCGTGCCCGAAGAGGCCGCGAGAGAAGCTGACGGTGGCCCCCACGGTTTCGAAGGCATTGATTGTCAATTCCTGGGGTACGAGGCCGACGAGCGAGCGCGTGCGGCGGTAATCGCGCACGATATCGTGCCCGTCAACGCGCACCGTCCCGCCCGAGGCCACCACCATGCCGCAGACGATGCCGATCAGCGTGGTCTTGCCGGCGCCGTTGGGTCCCAACAGGGCGAATATCTCACCGCGCTGAACCTCCAGGTCGATGCCCTTGAGCGCCTGCAGGCCGGAGGCGTACGTCTTGGTCAAACCGCAAATATGAAGGATCGGCACCATACACGCCATGGTAGCGAACGAGCGCTCGGCGCGCTCTCGATGGCCGCTACTCGGCGGCTTCGACCTGAGGCGGAAGCGGGCAGTCCAGGGCCGCGCACAGCGTGCGCAAGCAACTTGCCGCTTTCCAGTGCGAGCTGCCGTCGATGAAGGCGATCGCCACGCACGCCTTGATGAGAAGGGGCTTTTCCAGTGGCGCCAGCAGCGCGAGCCGATCAAATGCGGCGGAAACCTGTGCGAGCGCAAGCGCATTTTGTGCCAGCCGCGGGCCCGCGGAAGGTAAAAGCGCTTTGCCGGCGTCAAACGCGCGCTGCGGCTCCTGCGGCAGGCGCACGCAGGCGATCAGCGACATCACCACGCTCGCTTCTTTACCCAGATCGTCCAAGTGCAGGGCACGCCCCGGACCATTAACGGCAACGGCTGGCTCCAACCGGCGCTTTAGGACCGAGAACAATAAAAACTCTGCCAAGGTGACGCGGCCATCGGCAACGATGAGTTCGTGCACAAGGCGCAGCAGCAACTGCCGCTGTGGGGGCGCCAAAGTCCGTAGGGCAGGCATCGACAAGTCAAGCAGCGGCAGTCGCCAGCCCGGCGGAAGGCCGCCGATGATGCGAGCGAACTGCTCAATCTGTGGCGCTGCGTTGCTGCCAAAGTGCTCGGCGGCAGTGGCCAATTGGCGTTCGCGAATCTGCGCCTGAGTGTCAAGCAACATGGACAGCACGAGCAGCTGGGCCTGCGTCGCATCGGCCAGCGCGCCTCGCAGCCCAAGGCCATCGAGGCGCGCGGAGAGATTCGCGCCAAAGGACACGGTGTCGGCGCTAGCCTTTCCGATCGAGGCATGCAATGCGGCGGGGGCAAGGTTGGGTGCAACCGTCGCACCAACTGCCCCAGCCAGCGGGCTAGCTAATGCAGCGGCTGCGCTGGACGGTGTCACCGGCTCGTACTGCAGTGGCGGCTGCGGCGCCTCGGGCTCCACCGGCAGCTCCTCGGCCGGCAGGTATTCCACCGGGCGCCCGTAGATCCGCCGCAGCCGCTCGAGCAACGGCGGATGCGAGGCGAGCACGCCGCTGGCAAGGGCAACGCTGACGGGTGCCATGAACATATGAGAGAGCGTCTCGGCGTGAATGTGCTGCACAGCGCCACCCGCTTCTGCCCCTAAGCCCCCGATCTTGCGCAATGCTCCACCGATTCCGTCGGGGTTGCGGGTGAATTGCACGCTACTGGCATCGGCGAGAAATTCGCGCTGACGCGAAACGCTGGCCTTGATCAATCGCCCGAAGAACACGCCGATATAGCCGATCGCCAAAACGGCCAGACCAGCGACGATCAGCAAGCTGGCCGCCGGATCGCGCGAGCGCCCGCGCGGGTTGCCAATCGCGGTCAAAAAACGTCCGAATAAGGCGAGCAACAAAAGACCTTGCAGTACGCCGATCAGTCGCAGGTTCAGACCGATGTCGCCGTTTAGGATGTGGCTAAACTCGTGTCCCATAACGCCCTGCAATTCGTCGCGGCTCAAGCGAGTGAGCGTTCCGCGCGTGACGGCGACGATCGCGTCACTCGTGTGCAAGCCGGCGGCAAAGGCATTGATGCCGTTTTCATTGTCCAAAACGTAGGCGCGCGGCGCCGGTATGCCCGAGGCAAGGGACATCTCCTCGATTACATTGAGCAGTCGACGCTCCAGCGGGTCGCGCGTAGCGGGGTCGACCGGGCGCGCCCCCACCATCTGCGCCACAGCTTCTCCACCGGCGCGCAGTTCCAAAATCTGTTGCACCGTGCCACCGACAATCATCAGCAGCACAACGGCGGTGGTCGTTTCAAAAAAGTAGTTCGGAAGCGCAGAAAGGCCGTAACGCACCCAGGTGCCGTGCGGAGCGAGCGCACCGAAATAGATCGCGGCCAAGGCTGCATTGACCGCGATCACGATCGCAATGACCGCCAGAACGAATAGCGCAATCAGCACGCGGCTGGAACGGCGCGCCGCCTCCTGGTACTCAAAGAAATTCATTGCCATGCCGTAGATCGTCAAAGATTTGGCGCCCCGCCCGCACGGCTATGGTGCCGATCGGGGCGTTTCACGACCCCCCGATGTTGCGGGCGCGAGCGTGCGCTCAGAACTGGACGTGCACCGCCTTGCGTTCTTCCGGCGCCTCGGTCGCAGCGAGCTGTTCGGCCGTCTTGAACCCGAAGACATTGGCGATAAGGTTGCCTGGAAACTGCTGCACCACGTTGTTGTAGCTCATAACCGAATCGTTAAAGGCCTGGCGCGCAAAGGCGATCTTGTTTTCCGTGCTGGTCAGCTCCTCGCTTACCTGCATCATGTTTTGATTGGCCTTCAAATCGGGATAGGCCTCGGCGACCGCAAAAAAGCGCATCAGAGAGCCGCGCAATGTCTGTTCCGCGGCCCCCAGCTGCTTGACCGCTTCCGCGTCCGTTGGATCGGCGGCAACGTTGGCATGCGCGCTGGCGGCAAGGTTGCGGGCGCGGGTCACGGCTTCGAGCGTTTCGCGTTCGTGTTTGATGTAGCCCTTTGCGGTCTCCACCAGATTCGGTATCAGGTCATAACGGCGCTTGAGTTGAACGTCGATCTGAGCAAAGGAATTCTTGACCTGATTGCGCGAGCCCACCAGGCCGTTGTAGGCCAAGATCGCCCATACCACGATTGCTGCGATCAAACCCAGCAAAACATATCCCACCATCATCGGCTCCCTGGCGAGTTATCGCCATCGTCATGAAGTTAGTCAAGCAACAACGATGCATCGCCGCCTTGCATCTTTGGCGGCATGAGGCCCGCTACCATACTATGAAACTGCCATCGCACGTGAACCTCGAGCTAGCGCACGATGGTCAATCTTGGCATGGGGTGCTCGCGAATCGGCAAATTAATAAGTGCCGCACCCAGTGCCAGCAAAATATCGGCGTACCACATCCACGAATAGTTTCCGAATCGGCTCATTACTTGGCCGCCGAGAAAGGCACCGAAAAAACCGCCAATTTGATGCGATAGCAGGGTAAGACCAAACAATGTTGCGAGGTAGCGGGTGCCAAAGAGCTTGCCGACTAGGCCAGCCGTCGGCGGGACCGTCGACAACCAGGTAAGCCCGAGCACGCCCGCAAAAAGGTAAAAGGTCAAGGCGCTTCGCGGCGAGGCCAAGTACAAAGCGATGGCTACTGCGCGTGTGAGGTACACCCAAAATAGCAACCACTTGAGCCGCACGCGATTGCCCAGAACCCCCACCCCAAGGCTGCCCGCAATATTGGCTAGGCCAATGATCGCAAGTGAAGTCGCGGCGATCGCGCTGCCGAGCCCGCACAAGTTGACCTCACCGGGTAGATGCGTCACGAGAAAGGCAACGTGAAATCCGCAGGTGAAAAAGCCCAGGTGCAGGTACCAGTAGCTCGGATCGCGCGCCGCGATCGAGAGTTGCTGTCGCAGGGCCGGCGCCTGCCCGCCGGCGGCAGCCGCGCCTGGCTGTGGTGAGCCCGCCGTGGGGGTGGAGCGCAGCCACCACGCCAGCGGCGCCGTAGAAAGCATGAGCAATGCCATCGTCGATATCGCACTGACCCAGCCGTACACAACGATCAACAACTGGTTTAACGGCGCAAAAACGAATTGCCCAAAACTGGCGCCGGCATTGATGAAACCAGCAGCAAAAGCGCGCTGCTGCGGGGCAAGCCGCTGCGCCGCCGCGCCGATGAGAATAGAAAAACTGCCCGCACCGGCACCGGCCGCGCTAAGTACGCCCAGCGTCCAAATCAGACCGGTCGTGCTATGGGCAAGGGGCGTTGTTGCAAAGCCAATTGCGAGGATCACGGCGCCTGCCAGAATGACGCGCACCGGTCCGTAACGATCGGCGATGGCGCCAAACAGTGGCTGCGAAGCACCCCACACGAATTGTCCGACGGCCAACGCCAGACTGATGTCGGCGATGCCTAGACCGGTCGATTGGTTAAGCGGCGCGATGTACAGGCCCAGCGATTGGCGCGCCCCCGTGGTGATGAGCAAGATCGTTGCCGCCGCGATCATCAAGGGCCAGGCCGGAACTGGCGCGCGCGCGATCGCGGTTTCGCTCATGGGACTGTGGCGGATTGTCGCAAGCGCAAATCCCTTAGAACGTTTCCAACCGTCGGAAACTCCCGCGCACGAGTTCGGATTCTTCGGCGCTTGCCGTGCGCACCTCTACGCGCTCGACGCGCGCAGCCAGCGGTCCGCGGTGTGCCCATCGCAACACATCGGCACAGGCATTGGGGGAACCTCTGAGCACTGCCTCGACGCTTCCCTCAAGGCGGTTGCGAACCCAGCCGGCAACGCCGCGCTCGATTGCCTCCAGGACCATGCTCTCACGAAATCCGACGCCCTGGACGCGGCCGTGGACGGTGATATGCAGGTCACCGCGGCTGTCGCCTCTTACATGTACATGCCCAGAATCGCTCATGCCCGACCACGCTGGCGGCAACGCCTCGCGCAAAACGGCATGCTACACGTTGCGCGCGGCTGAATTGATGCTTGTCAACCGCCCGCGCAGCAGACGCCGCATTGCCCTTAACGCCAACTAGGGTTGTTTTGGGGCTACGAAGGTGGCACGCATTAGGATCTCCGCGTGCCGATGTCCGCCGCGGGCACGAGACAAAGTACCCTGCACTTGTACGAGCTTGCCGTTGAGCGAAACATTGAAAGAGGTGCGCGGAATGATCTCGATGATCTGCACGGCATCGCGGGCGATATTCCATGCATCGTCCTCAAGGGCCGCGATGCACAGCGGCTGCAACGGCGTGAGCATCCACACTGCCTGGGGTTGATCACCAAACTCGAGGGACTTGTAATTCGGCGGGCCGGCAAAGGCTTTGAGCTGCAGGGTTCCTTCCACGACGACCACGTCGGGTTCGTAGCGGTAGCAACTTGCAGCGTTGGCGCGTTGACTCCCCCCAATCAGCATGAGCAGCGCCAGCAGCAAGAAAAACGTCGTGCGGGGCAGCTTTCTCATCAGTGGGCCTCGGCAGCTGGCAGCGCCGGCGGCGCAGGGGTGGTTTGCGTCTCGCGCTGCAGTTGCGCTAGCTCCGCGTCGGTGAGCAAGTCAAAGAGCGCCACCACGCGCTTAACGCCACCCACGTGACTTGCGGTGCGCTGGGCAATTTCCGCCTCGGCCGATCCGACGCGCCCGAACAAGTAGATCGCCCCGTCGGTGCACGTGACCTTGACCGCGCCGTTGGGCAAACCCGGTGCCTGGAGCAGAGCACTTCGGACTTTGCCGGCCGTTGCCGTGTCCTCCGTGCGGCTGGCCAAGCCGGACATCGATCCGATCGTCAGCTCGTTGACCACCTGGCGCACGCCCTCGCTGGAAGCTGCAATGGCCTCGGCATCGCCGCGGTCCTTTTCCTGCGGCACTTGCCCGGCCAGCAGTACCTTCTGGTTGTAGGAGGTGACGTCGATGTAAACCGATTCGCGCGTGAAATGCTCATCGAGCGCGGTGTTGATCCGGTGCTCGATCTGCGCGTCCTCCAGCTGTATGCCCATAGATCGCCGGTCGGTGGCGACAAGTGCGGTGCCCAAGGCGGCGCCGCCGAATGCGACGATGCAACTGCACAGCGCAGTGCAACTTGCCACCACCATCAGCACGGATCGAAAAAGCGAAACCGTTACGCGCATCAGAGCTCCTTATTTGCTGTTGCACGACGCAGGCCAAGGACCCCGATTCGCGTCCGCCGCCAATCAAAGCGTCGGTTGGTCGAACTTCGGGCAATGCCCCGGCGCCGCTTGATCGCGCTGCAGCGCGTATTTTGCCGCGCTTTGCGCCTTTGCTGCTGGGCCGGCGGGGGTCGCGATACGCCCTTCACGCTATGCTGGCGCTACCGCTGTGGCCGGGGCAGGCGAAATGATAGATACGAGGGCAAATGACAATCGGCCGGAAGCCTTGTCCGCAGAATCGCTGTGGATCGGCGCGGACATTGCTCAACAAGAGTTTCCGCCCGGCTTATATGTCGTGGCCACGCCGCTGGGAAATGCAGCCGATGTGACGCTGCGCGCGCTTTGGGTTCTGCGGCTTGCAGATTGCGTCGCCGCCGAGGACACGCGTACTACCGCGCCCCTGCTCGCGCGCTATGGAATCACGACTCGACTGCTGGC
>Ga0187781_10000501_pt1 | contig 28033 bp, 25 predicted proteins | sample 0715_SJ02_MP02_2_FD_132447 | JGI IMG/M metagenome (GOLD analysis project Ga0187781, IMG submission 132447) | Tropical peat soil microbial communities from peatlands in Department of Meta, Colombia - 0715_SJ02_MP02_20_MG | ecosystem: Environmental > Terrestrial > Soil > Wetlands > Peat | place... | reverse complement strand
CGCCGTCGACCCGCCATTCCTTGACGATGCGCCGCATCATGTCGGTCTTCAGGCGAGGATCGTAAAAGTGCTGCCACTGCGGCTTGGATAAATTCCAGTCGGCGTACAGGCGCAGTGCCGAGTCGCGGTCCTTCATCTGGATGCCGGCGTTCCAGGGCAGCGTGCGACCGCCCCAACTGCCGTCGGGTTTGTCTTCCCAAATTCCTTCGAGCCCAAAGGTGTACAGCGATCCGATGGAAACCGCACCATAGGTCTCCAGGTAGCGGAAGATCTTCAAGAAAGCCCAAGGCGGTTGCGTGTCGGACATCACGCGACAGCGCTCGTTGGGCACCGCGGCGATGCCCCGTGCGACCCGCTCCTTCACTTCTTCGTACAGTTCGTCGTAAAAATCGGCGCACCACGACGCGGACTTTTGCAGCGTGGCCAGCACGTACAACGAATACATGGTCTTCTCGTCTAGCGGGGCGGGAACGGCTTTGTTCAGTGCGCAGATGTCGGCCCAACGGCTGGTTGCGCGCATTTCGTTTTTGATCGCACGGATCAGACGCTCGTCGTCACAACGACGGCCCGTCACTTTTTCTATGAACGCGATCCCGTCGTGCAGTTGGCTCGCGACGTACTCAACACGATCCTTGGTCAGATCCCGAAACGGTCCAACGCCAACATCCAGATAAAACTGAGGCACCTGCTCGACCTTGGCAACGTGCTGGTACCACTTGGAGTGCGAACAACAAATTTGGCTCTGGAATATGAAATCGGGTTTGGGAAACTCGCCGCCAAAAGCGTACTTGTTCAGATGCATGCTGCCCCAGTAGATGCGCATGTAGGAGCAAAGATCGCGCGCAAAACCGTAGGCCTCGGCCGTGTCCATGCACTCCTTGGCGAGCTTGCGGTCGTGCGATACCGTTGCCGCGTATGGCTCTCCGGTGAGCGAATACACGTCATCACCAAAGGCGCTCGGGATGGCATCCAGCGCCCACGCGGATCCCGACCAGCGCAGACCACCTTTTTCCTTTGCGCTGGCGTAGTCGCGGTAATACTGCTCGCGCAGCTCCTTGGCCTTTTTCCACAGTTTGAGCGGTTCGGTCGGATACCTGCTCGGTGCATTCATCGGGCGTCTCCAGCAGTCAGAACAGGTCGTCCTCGCGCAGCGTCTCGAGAAACGCCTCGATGCGGATGCGGAAGGGGCCGATCGGATTGGTGATGTCGAACTCAAGAAACAGCGTGGGTACGCCGTTATCCTCCAAATGGCGCTTTAGATCCGGATAGTCGCCCTCATGCGGATCGCAGAACTTTTGCTGCAAAAAGACCGCCGCCCGGGCGTTGTAGTCTTTGGCCAGTTGCAGCACGTGATCAAACCGGGTGTGCTCCGGATAATCCTTGGTCGGACACGCGGGACGCTCGCAGTAGCGGTCGGCGATCGCCTTGATCGGATTGCCGTTGCGTTTGGCCTCGTTCCAGAAATACCGCGTGCCCGAGCACTGGTCGTCGATGACAATTGTTGCGCCGACCGATTCGACCATTGCCATAAAGCCGCAATCGTCGTTCTCCGAACCGATCGTCATCAGGCGCACGCCTTGCTCGCGCTGCATCGTGCGATCGGGCAAGCGCGCCAGCACTTTCTTTAGTTCGGCGTTGTGCTCGCGTTTGTCGGTGAACTGTGCGGTAAGCGCTGCGTACACCGCTTCGAGCCCCGTCACGTGAGGATTGTCGGCTTTGCGGAACTCGTAGAGTAGGCGCAGCAGGCGGCGGTTCTCATTGACCAAGTCCAGCGCGTCATTTAGTTTTTCGTCCGTCAGAGGTTTGCCGGTGAGCTGCGCGAGGAATTCACGAAACCTCCCGAGCTCGGCGTAGTGCGCTTTTTTTGCGTGCGGACTTTGCACGTCGTTGGGCATCGGGCAGTAGTAATCCCACTCCACAGTGGGCACGTGCATGCGCCACGACGTAAAGGTCTGTCGATACTGGATGCACGATTGGGTCAGCGTGACGCCCTGTGCATAGTCAAAACGCCCGAGCAGCCCCTGTGCCAGCGAGTCACGGCAAAAGGGACAAAACATGCCAAAGATGTGCGGTTCGGAAACGTTTTGCGGCTCGTGCGCTCCGAGCACGCGAACCGGCAGCATGCCCGCCGCGATCAGCAGCTCTTCGGGCGTATAGGTGCACATGATCGCTACGACCTGTCCACCGGTGCGCTGCTTCCACGCGCGCGCATAGTCATGCCGCTTTTCGTACCAGTTCTTGAACTGGTCAAACAGACCGTCGCTCATTCGGAAAGGACCTCCTCCTCGGTTCAGACCGCCCGCTCATGGAGTAGCCGCAGGGGAAAGTGCGTTATAGTGCAACTGATGAACTATGATGCATATTGAACCTGCAACTGCCGGTCCGTATTGATGCAAATCAAGGAACTATCCTAGAAGCCACGACGCAACGCAGCAAAAATGTCGGGCAACTTCTTTGGGAAATGGTCCAACTAGGCTGACCAGGCGAGGGCAAGAGTCAAAAGGCTGGAGCGTCCCTGCGCGCGGTGGCGCGTTGCGAAAGCTCCGGCGCGCAGACGTAGGGCACAGCACCCAGGCTGGGTGCAACGCGGCGCTCGTTAGCCCAAGCCGTGCTCGTTGCGATAGGCGGTGGCCTCGGCAAGAAGCCAGTCGCAAAGCAAGCCAAAACTATGGCTTTCCCCTCGCGGCTCCGGGTAGATCAGGTAGTAGTTTCGCTCGCTGCGATATTCGTGCGCAAAAGGAACAACAAGGCGCCCGCTGGCAAGCTCCTCTTCGATCAGCATCGGAGAGATGAGGGCAACGCCCATCTCGTCGAGCGCAGCCTGCGCAAGCATGGAAAACAGCTCAAAGCGCGGTCCTGTGAGATCGCCCGATACTTGCAGCCCCAAGGAGGCGAACCACTGGCGCCAAGCATACGGGCGCGTGGATTGCTGCAGCAGCGGCAGCGCGGCAATGCTTTGGGCCGATGTGCGCTGGCCCGACGCCAAAATGCGCGGGCTGCAGACCGGCACAAGGTTCTCACCCATCAAAAAAAGTGCCTTCGTGCCGGGCCAGCCCGCATCCCCGCAGTAAATCGCGCCGTCAAAACTGGTCTCATCAAACAAGAAAGGCCGCGTACGCGTCTCCAAGTTCACCACCAGTCCTGGCTGCTGGCGCTGAAAATGTGCAAGACGCGGCAACAGCCACTTGGTGGCGAAAGTGGGCACGACCGCCAGCTCCAGCATGGCCCCGACGCCCTGGTGCGCCATCACCGAGAGCGTGTCGCGCTCGATCTCATCGAGCCGTGCTGCCATTTGTCGGGCGTAAGAAATACCCGCTTCGGTGAGCGCGACACCACGTTTGGAGCGGCCAAACAGACGCACGCCAAGAAAGTCCTCCAACCCCGCAATCTGCCGGCACACGGCGCTTTGCGTCAGCGACAGCTCAAGGGCTGCCCGGGTGAAACTCTGGTGCCGGGCCGCCGCTGCAAACGCCACCAGCGCACCTGTGCTTGGAATCTTGCGTCGCATGGGTCGTTCCTTGCATTGGCTTGACTTGTGCGATTTTTGCACAAATGCGTGCGAAAACTTCGTTTGCGGGTCTGCCCGGCCGGCACTAGCGTTGCGGCTGTGGCGGCAAGGCGCTGGTGCGGTCAAAAGGAGGGGTGGGCGATGGCTTCGAGCAAGGCGAGCTTTAGCTGGGAGGACGCGCTGTATTTGGATGCGCAACTGCGCGAGGACGAGCGCATGGTGCGCGATGCCGCTCGCCAGTACGCACAAGAGCGGCTTGCACCACGCATCTTGCAGGCGTTTCGCGAAGAGCGCGCCGACCGCAATGTCTTTAACGAAATGGGCGCCTTGGGATTGCTGGGCGCGACGATCCCTGAGCAATATGGCGGCGCGGGCCTGAACTACGTGTGCTACGGGCTCATCGCGCGGGAAATTGAACGTGTCGACTCGGCCTACCGCTCGATGATGAGCGTGCAATCCTCGCTCGTAATGGTCCCGATCCACGCCTTTGGCTCGGAGGAGCAAAAGCGCAAATATCTGCCGCGACTAGCCAGCGGCGAGTGGGTGGGTTGTTTCGGACTGACGGAGCCCAATCACGGTTCGGACCCAGGCTCGATGCTCACGCGTGCACGATCAGCTAAGGGCGGATATCTCTTAACGGGCTCGAAAATGTGGATTACCAATTCGCCGATCGCCGATGTGTTCCTCGTCTGGGCCAAGACCGATGATGGCCAGATCCGCGGATTTATTCTTGAGAAAGGCTGGAAGGGTCTGAGCACCCCAGTGATTCATGGCAAAGTTGGCTTGCGCGCCTCCATCACGGGCGAAGTCGTGATGGATGAAGTATTCGTTCCCGAACAACAATTGCTGCCCGACGTTAGCGGTTTGAAGGGCCCGTTCACGTGCCTGAATTCGGCTCGCTATGGAATCTGCTGGGGCGCCCTGGGTGCGGCCGAAGCGTGCTACTTGGCTGCGCGCCAGTACGTGCTTGACCGCAAGCAGTTCGGACGCCCGTTGGCGGCCAACCAATTGATACAAAAAAAACTCGCGGACATGTTGACCGATATCTCTTTGGGTCTACAGGGATGCTTGCGGTTAGGGCGCCTAAAAGACGAGGACAAAGCGCCGATCGAACTCACCTCCATGATGAAGCGCAACTCTTGCGGCAAGGCGCTCGAAGTGGCTCGCGCGGCGCGCGACATGCTCGGCGGCAACGGCATCAGCGACGAATTTGGCGTCATCCGCCACATGGTGAATCTGGAAGTGGTCAACACGTACGAAGGCACGCATGACATCCACGCCTTGATTCTGGGCCGCGCCATCACCGGAATACCGGCTTTTAGCAACTAGATCGGCCGTGCTGCGAGAGCCCGGCAAACGCTCTCGATCCCGAGGCTTTAGACTCGCTCGAGCAGCAGCGCGATGCCCTGACCAACTCCGATGCACATCGCGCATAGCGCGTAGCGAGCGCCGCTGCGGTGCAGCTGATTGACGGCAGTTGTCGCAAGTCGAGCCCCACTTGCACCCAGCGGATGACCAAGTGCAATGGCCCCGCCATTGGGATTTACGCGCACGTCATCGTCGGCCAGGCCAAGTTCGCGCACTACCGCGAGTGCCTGCGCCGCAAAGGCTTCGTTGAGCTCGATCACATCAATTTGCCCCATACGCAAACCGCACAGTTCCAATACCTTGCGGCTAGCGGGCACCGGTCCAATTCCCATGACCCGCGGTGCCACCCCCGCGGTGGCCATGCCCAGCACGCGGGCGCGCGGCGTCAAGCCGTTGCGCGCGGCGGCCGCTTCGTTGGCCAGTAGCAGCGCACAGGCGCCATCGTTGACTCCCGAGGCATTACCGGCGGTAACCGTACCCTCGGGCCGCACTATGCCCTTGAGCTTGGACAGCGCATCGAAGGACGTTTCGCGCGGATGCTCGTCTTTGCTAACGACTACCGGCTCGCCCTTGCGCGAAGCAACGCTTACGGGTGTGATTTCCGCCTCGAAAAAGCCCACTTGTTGTCCACGAAGCGCATTGACCTGCGAGCGCAAGGCAAAACGGTCTTGCGCTTCGCGACTGATGCCAAATTCCTGCGCGACGTTTTCGGCCGTCTCGGGCATCGAATCCACACCAAATTGCTGTTTGATCAGGACATTGACAAAGCGCCAACCAATGGTCGTGTCGTAGAGCGCATTGTTGCGGGAAAAAGCCGCATCGGCTTTGGGCATCACAAAAGGGGCCCGACTCATGCTCTCTACGCCGCCCGCGATCATTAGCTGTGCCTCAGCACAGCGAATTGCGCGCGCCGCGCTGCCCACAGCGTCCAGGCCCGAGCCGCACAGTCGGTTGATCGTGGCGCCGGGCACCTCCTTGGGAAGCCCCGCCAACAGCGAAGCCATGCGCGCAACATTGCGATTATCTTCGCCAGCTTGGTTGGCGCAGCCCAGCAGCACATCGCTCACGTTCAGCCAATCGACCTTGGGATTGCGCGCAACCAACGCCTTGATGGGAATAGCGGCCAAGTCGTCGGTACGGACCGACGACAGAGCGCCCCCATAGCGACCAAAAGGAGTACGCACCGCATCACAGATGAAAACGTGTGTCATGGCGCGCAACCTTACGACAGGTCGAACATGCTTGTAGCTTCCAGGTCCAGCACTTCTTCGCCCCCGGAATTAACGAGTCGCCAGCGCCAGCGCAAGATCCCCAGTGTCGGCCGGTTGCGGGCGCGGCGCGATTCGATCACAGTAGCACGCAATGAAAGTCGATCACCGGGTCGCACGGGCTGCGGCCAACGCACGTAGGCCACACCCGGCGAGCCAAAAGACTCCGATCCACGCAATGCCGCATCGGTGATGAGTCGCATTGCGATCGCACAGGTATGCCATCCGCTGGCAATCAGTCCGGCGAACCGGCCTTTTGCGGCGGCCTGCGTGTCGATATGAAACCACTGGGGGTCGTAGGCTCGTGCAAACTCGAGGATCTCGGCTTCGGTCACGAGGTAAGGGCCGGCTTCGAGCACCTGGTCGGCTTGAAATTCGGAAAATCTCATTGACCACCTATCTTGGGCGCACAACGTTGCGACATCTTGCCCGCGGTACGCTTGTCCCAAAAGGCAAGGGCCCGGCAATGCTCGAAGATCGTCAACCAGCCGTGCCTCGCTTTGACAATCCCGATCCGAGGCGGCCGTGCTGCCTCTGGCGCGGGTGAACTCACCGCAAAATCCAACTGGCCGGCCGCTTGGCCAGAAACGCAGCAAAACCCTCGTGCGCCTCTTCGGTACCGCGCACACGGCTGATCGTCTGTGCCGTGAGCTCGCGCACTTCGGCCGTCGTTGGTCCTACGGCGAGCTGTCCGAACAGCTGTTTGATCTCGCGCTGAGCCGCCGGTCCTCCCAACAGCATGTCGGCCACGCAGGCGTCAATCGCGGCATCGATCTGAGCAAGGGCAGCGATATGGTGTACCAAACCAACGCCATGCGCCTCGTCCGCACCGATGCGCACCGCGGTTAGCGCGAGGCGACGGGCCTGGCGTCGACCCACGGCGTTGACCAAGTATGGGCCGATCGCGGCAGGCAAGATGCCAAACTTGGCCTCGCTGATGCAAAAGCTCGCCTGCTCGGCCGCAATTGCCACGTCGCAGACGCAGACCAGACCGACTCCGCCTCCAAGTGCGGCACCGTGTACGCGCGCAATGGTGGGTTTTGGACAGGCGTCGATCCGGTGCAGCATTGCGGCAAATCGTCGGGCGTCCTCCAGGTTCCATTCGCCGGCAGCGACACTTGCGCGCTGCATCCACTGCAGATCGGCACCGGCGCTAAAGTGCTTGCCTTCGCCTGCGAGCACGATCACCCGCACCGCTGTATCCTCCGATAGCCGCGCAAAAGCAGCGTCCAACTCGCCAATCATGGTTTCGTCAAAAGCGTTGAACACCTCCGGACGCGACATCGTCACTTGCATGACGCCGGGGGCTCTTGCTGAGAGCGTAAGACGCTGAAAATCTGCCATCAGTAGGTCTCCAGGTGCAGGCGGTTTTCCCTCTTGATGGTCGCCCCGGCCGTCTCCCAGGACAAGCCCGCCTGCTGCGCAATGTCGCGCAACGCGAGCACTACCCCCTCTTCCATGGCCTTTAGGCCGCAGACATAAAAATAGGTGTTCGTGTCGAGCAACATCGGTGCCAAGTCCGCAGCGCGCTCGCGCATCACATCCTGAACGTAGCGCTTTGGCTGACCCGGCGTGCGCGAAAACGCAAAGTTGATGTCAATGAAATCCTTGGGCAGCGACTGCAGCGGCCCAAAGTACGGAAGGTCCTGCTGGGTTCGCGCGCCGAAAAAAAGCAGCAGCTTGCCACCTTCGAACTTGCCCGATTTGCGCAGCCGGCGCCTCCATTCCGTCATCGCCCGCATCGGCGCGCTGCCGGTGCCGGTACAAATCATGACGATGTTCGAGCGCGGATGATTGGGCATGAGGAAGGTTGCCCCGAAGGGCCCCGTCACTTGAACGCTCTCCCCCACGCGCAGGTCGCACAGGTAGTTGCTGGCAACGCCGTGCACCGGGTTGCCCTGGTGGTCTTCGAGGACGCGCTTTACGGTCAGGGACAAGTTGTTATAGCCGGGTCTCTCCCCATTGCGAGGGCTGGCAACCGAATACTGGCGAGGATGGTGTGGCCGCCCGTCGGCGCCCATTCCCGGCGCAATGATGCCGATCGACTGGCCTTCGAGTACCGGAAATGGCATCGTTCCAAAATCAAGCACGATGTGGTGCGTGTCGTACTGTCGTCCCACCTCAGTAACGCGCACGTTGCCAACGACCGTCGCGCCGACCGAGGTTTGCGCTGCCTTGGGGCCATACAGGTTCGTATATGGGTGCGCGGCCGACCAGGGAGGAAGCGTCGCCCGAAAGCGCGCCGCATCGAACTGCGGCTCCGCATCAAGGGAAAGGACGGCCCCCGGCTCACGAAGCACTGTCGCTTCCGCTAGCGCATCGGCCGCGCCGCCCTGGCCCGCGAGTTCATCGGCCGTTAACTCCGCAGGCAGCGCGTCCCAGCCAAACTGTTCGGTCAGGCTGTAGGGCTGCACCGAGGGGACCATGCGCCAATTGTCAATTGCGCCCGTAGGACAAGGGGCGATGCACGCATTGCACAACTTGCACTTATCCGCGGCCACGACGTAGTTGCGTTCGTCATGGGTGATTGCGCCGACCGGACAGGCCGCCTCGCAAGTATTGCAGCGGATGCAGATTTCCGGATCGATCAGGTGCTGTCGGAAAATTGCAGGTTCAAGTGGTGCGTTCATCAATGCCCTCGTCCTCGGATTGGACCTGTCGCGGCAATGCGCAACGCGTTGCCAGCCGCTGGCGGCCTGGCGCGCTCGTGTGGCAAGACCTCAGTTGAACCGAACGTATTGAAAATCCGCCGACTGCCGGTTTACACCCATCACGGGCGGCGCGATCCAATTGGCGAATTTGCCCGGCTCTATCACCCGCCCCATAAGACCCGCGACAAACGCGCGGTCGCTGGCCGAGGGCAGCCACTGATCGACCTGGGCATTCCACTGCGCCTCGGCCAGCACGCGGCCCTCCGGGGAGACTTTGACGCCGGCCAGCGAACCGATGTTGCGGTGAAAGGCCTTGTGCGGCACCTTGAGCCGAAATGATATGCCCGCCTTTTCGATAACTTTGTTCCAGCGGTCCACACCCGCCACCGAATCCTTGATGAAGTCATCGCGCAAAACCTCATTTAGGGCGTTGAGCATCGGCACTTGCCTCTCGATGAGTTCGCCGCCGCTTGCCTGCAGCACCTTGTAGGTGCTGGCTTTGAGCAGGTGGTCGTCCGTGCGCTTGCCTTCCTCAAACCGGCCTTTTAGGCCCGTCGAAAAAAACGTCGCCGCGTTGCTCGACTCGTCGGCACCAAACAAGTCAATTGTCACGCTGAAGTGAAAGTTCAGGTACCGCTGGATCGTCGGCAGGTCGATCACTCCTGCGGCACGCAGTGCCGCCGGATCGTCGGTCTTGAGCGCGTTCATGACCTGGCAGGTGCGCTGGATCACGCGCGAGACGCCGCTTTCGCCGACGAACATGTGGTGAGCCTCCTCGGTGAGCATAAATCGCGTCGTACGCGCCAAGGGATCAAAGCTGCTCTCGGCCAGCGCGCAAAGCTGGAACTTGCCGTCGCGGTCCGTGAAATACGTGAACATGAAAAACGACAGCCAGTCAGGCGTTGGCTCGTTAAACGCCTGCAAGATGCGCGGATTGTCCTGCTGCCCGCTGCGGCGCTGCAATAGCGCCTCGCCCTCTTCGCGCCCGTCGCGTCCGAAGTACTTGTGCAGCAGGTAGACCATCGCCCACAGGTGACGGCCTTCCTCGACATTGACCTGAAACAAATTACGCAGATCGTACTGACTGGGGCAGGTCAGGCCCAGGTGCCGCTGCTGTTCGACGGAAGCCGGTTCCGTATCGCCTTGCGTGACGATGATCCGCCGCAAATTTGCCCGGTGCTCACCCGGAACGTCCTGCCAGGCGTCCTCGCCCTTGTGATCGCCAAAATGGATCTTGCGGTCCCTTTCGGCCGGATTCAGGAAGATGCCCCATCGGTAATCGGGCATCTTCACGTAGCCAAACTGTGCCCACCCTTGCGGGTCCACGCTGACCGCGGTACGAAGGTAGACGTCGAACTTGCCCGAACCCTCCGGACCCATCTCGTCCCACCAGCTCAGGTAGTTAGGCTGCCACTGCTCAAGTGCGCGTTGCAGTGTTCGGTCCTCGCTCAGGTTGACGTTGTTAGGGATCTTTTCGTTGTAATCGATGCTCGACATCGCTATCTCCGTAAATGTATGGCGGACAGGCAAATTGCCCGCAGCGCCCGAAATGGGTTGCAAATCAGACGCGGTTCCAATCAAACGCCGCTTTGTCGCCTTTCCCGTAGACCTTCAGGGCGCCCTTGTCACCGACCGCGTTAGGTCGTTGAAAAATCCAGTTCTGCCAGGCCGTCAGGCGGCCAAAGATGCGCGTGAGCATCGTCTCCTTGCCGTTAAAGCGCAGATTGGCCTCCATACCGGTGAGCGCATCGGGCGACATCGCGACGCGCTCCTCAATCGCGATACGCACCTCGTCGTTCCAGTCGATATCATCGGGAGCCGACGTCACCAAACCAAGATCCAATGCCATCTGGCCGTCGAGTGCCACCCCGGTTTTGGCGCGAACCGCCTCGAGCGCCGGCACCTCATCGTAAAAACGCCGGCCCACCCGGCTTTGACCAGTGCTCATCGGATACAGGCCAAAGTTTGCCTCGGCCACGCAGATCTTTGGCGCGCTCGCATCTTGCGGCGCAAGCGCCAGTTGGTACACGCGATCACAGGCAAGCGCCAACTCAAGAAATGTCCCCGCAAAGCACGAACCAGGCTCGACGAGCGCAAATAAGCTGCGCGAGGAAACATCCAGGCGGCTAAGCGCCCGGCGCATCAGACCAATTGTCTCGCGAACAAGCCAATGGTCCTTGTTGGCCAGCAGCGCGGCGTCCATCGCCAAGACAGCCTGAGCATCACCCTTGGTCTTGATCAGCCAAGTGCCAATATCCAGTTCGTTGGTGCGCATCGAAAGGATGGCGTCGTCAAGTTGCCGTGCAAGGGCTAACGCATACCAGTTGTCGCCCAGCTGGATGATTGCCTCGGGCGTGCTCGGCTGTGGCCCCGTTGGTCCCAACACGGTGAACGTTGCGGTGCGCCGGTTGCGGTCGATATCGACCGTCACATGCGGGTAGCGCAGCGCGTCGGCCTCGACGATCCGGGGTATTGGAGTCAGGGCAACTCCCTTGGCGTCGGCGGGTCGATCACCGCCTTGCGCAAGGGCCAACGCGCGCTCGCGCACGGTCTGCGCAAAGACCGCCGGTTTGGCAATCGCATCGACAAGGCGCCAGTCCTTGGCTCTTTGTCCGCGAACGCCCTCGCTGGTCGTGCAAAAAATGTCCGCGAGGTCGTGGCGTACGTGCCGCTTGTCGGTTAGCCGTGTCAGGCCCCCGGTGCCCGGCAAGACGCCAAGCAGGGGCACTTCGGGAAGACTTACCGCGGAGGATCGATCATCGACCAAGACGATTTCGTCACACGCCAGCGCCAGCTCGTATCCACCGCCAGCACATGCGCCGTTGACCGCGGCCAAAAACTTCAGTCCGCTGTAGCGCGACGAATCCTCCATGCCGTTGCGCGTCTCATTGGTGAACTTGCAAAAATTGACTTTCCAGGCATGGCCGGAAACGCCCAGCATGAAGATGTTGGCACCGGAACAAAACACCTTCTCCCGCGCGCTGGTCACAACGACCGTGCGCACCTGCGGGTGCTCAAAGCGAATGCGATTGAGCGCATCGTTTAGTTCGATGTCAACGCCCAGGTCGTAGCTGTTGAGCTTTAGTTTGTAGCCGGGACGCAATCCACCGTCCTCATCAAAGTCCGCCACGAGCGTGGCGATGGGTCCGTCAAATTGCAGTTTCCAGTGCCGATACTTGGAGGGATAGGTCTGATAGTCGACGCGTGGGGTGCTGCTCACGGGTTCAGCTCCTTGGGAAACTGAAAAAGAGAATCGTTTAATCCGATCAATAATGGCACTATAATGCACAAAATAATACAAGGTCAAGCACTTTAATGCATTATATGCCTAGGATTCTCGCCGCAGCGCCCGAAACACCAACTCACGCAGCGCAGCATACGTCTGCTCTAGAGGCCGCTCGCTAGTGTTAAGCGCAAACTCGGCCTTGGAGTAAAAGGCCGCGCGGCCGGCAAGAATGCGCTTCAGATCCTCCATCGCTTCCTTGCTATCGGCCATCGGGCGCAAGTCGCCCTGCGCCACCACACGCCTCATGTGGTCCTCGGGGTCAGCCTGCAGCCAGACGGTCGTGCAGTGTGCAAGCAGTAAGTTAAACGTCGCGGGATCGGACACAAGTCCGCCCGGCGTGGCGATGACGGCCTCCGGGTAGATTTGGATGGCCTCCTCGAGCGCTCGGCGCTCATAACGCCGGTAGGCGTTGACTCCATAAAGCGCCTGGATCTCGGCGACCGTGCAACCGGCGAATTTTTCGATCTCGCGGCTAAGCTCGACAAAAGGAAAACCCAGATCCTCGGCCAGCATGCGACCGAGCGTTGATTTGCCCGCTCCGCGCAGTCCGATCAGCGCCACACGCGAGCTGCGAGCGCTGTTTTCGCCACCGGTACCCAGCATTTCACCGATGGCTGCGCGCACCCGCCGCAGTGTTGCTTCGTCGCGGTGTTCGAGCAGCTCGCGAATGAGCAGCCACTCGGGAGAGGACGTAGTGACATCGCCGATGAGCTCGGCCAGCGTGCACTGCAGGGCCTGGGCAACCTGTAACAAAACAAGTATCGAGGCGTTGCCAAGCCCGTACTCCAAGTTGGCCAGATGCCGTTCCGAAACACCGGCAGCGTGCGCTAAGGCCTTGCGAGCCATGCCTTTGCGGGCACGAAGCTCCCGCACCCGGGTACCAAGTCCAACAAGGAAGGGATTTTTTTCCTCGCGCTCTAGCGCATCATCCAGTGGTTCCTGCAGATCTACCGGCTGGAGCTCGGATATCAGGTTAGGAGTTGCCATGTACTTGTAATGCAGTATAGTGCTTGACAGAGGTTGAGGCGGATACTAAAGTACATATGAGCACAATACTGCATGTATCTGCGGCCGGCAAGTGGAAACATACCGCAGGGGAGCAAAACCATGACGCCCACAGAATTTCGCGAGCAAGTTGCGCAATTCACTGCGCAACTTTCGGGCCACGCCCTGGATGCTGCGCTCGACGCTTGGCTTAATGCGCAACACGGCCCCGCGAGTCCCACCTATGCAAGGCTCAAGAGCGCGTGCGAGGCCGGCGTGGCCGAGGGTTGGTTATGCAATCGCGAGGGCGGTGGGATTCGCTACGGGAGAATTTTCAAGCCTGCACCCGATTTGCATGGCTTTTCCGTCGACGTCGTCGACATGAAAAACATTGCCGGACCGCACCACTCGCATCCGAACGGCGAAATCGATTTGATCATGCCAATGGAGGGCGACGCGCGATTTGATGGCCGCCCTGCCGGCTGGCTTGTCTGCCCGCCGGGAAGCGCGCACCGGCCCACAGTGTCCGAGGGCCGCGCACTGGTGCTATACCTGCTGCCCGACGGTCGCATCGATTTCACGCGGTAAATACCGACTGATGTCCGAACTACTGAAAAACTACCTCGGCGGCCGCTGGCACAGCGCGACGGGCCAGACGGTGCCATTGTTCGATCCTGTTGTGGGCACCGAGCTGGTTCGCGTGAGTGCAGCCGGCCTGGACTTGGCCGCCGGATTTGCCTTTGCCCGACAAAGCGGCGGTGGCGCACTTCGAGCAATGACCTACGGCCAGCGTGCGAAGATGCTCGGTGCAATCGGCAAGGTATTGCAGAGCCATCGAGACGAATACTTTCGCATCGCAACGGCCAATAGCGGTACCGTGCGCGGCGATTCGGCAGTTGACATCGACGGTGGCCTGTACACGCTTGCTTTTTACGCCAAGCTTGGCGAGCCGCTGGGCGATCGGCGCGTGTTGTTGGACGGTGAGCCTGCGCGTTTGGGCAAAGATCCGCTCTTTCAGTCGCAGCACCTCTTGTCTTCGACGCGCGGCGTTGCTCTTTTGATCAACGCCTTTAATTTTCCTAGCTGGGGACTGTGGGAAAAGGCGGCACCAGCGCTGCTGTCCGCCGTACCGGTCGTCGTCAAGCCTGCAAGCGCAACCGCGTGGCTTGCCCAACGGATGGTGGCCGATGTCATTGAAGCCGGTGTCGTGCCACCGGGCGCGCTATCGGTTGTCTGCGGCAGCTCGGCGGGACTCATGGATCCGTTGCAGCCCCACGATGTGCTCTCCTTCACAGGTTCGGCGCAAACAGCTGCACTGATCCGCGCTCATGATGCGGTCACGCATCGCTCGGTTCGCGTAAACATCGAGGCCGACAGCTTAAACGCCGCAGTGCTGCTTGCGGGGGAGACGCCAGCAAGCAGTGCCTTTGACCTTTTCGTCAAGGAAGTCACGCGCGAAATCACCGTCAAGTCGGGACAAAAATGCACTGCGATTCGCCGAGTCTTGGTTCCCGAGTCCTTGTATTCCGCAGCGGCCGAAGCAATCAGCGCCAGCTTGGACCAGATCACGGTGGGCAATCCACGCAACGACTCCGTACGCATGGGTTCGCTGGTCAGCCGCGCGCAACTTGGGGCCGTACAAGATGGCTTGGCGCTGTTGCGAGAGCACACGCAAACCCTACACGATGGAGCACGGCACGCTCTTATCGATGCCGATCCGGCCGTGGCCGCCTGCATCGGGCCGACGCTGTTGGGCACGCGAGACTCCGACCGCGCCGAAGCGGTTCACGAGATTGAAGTATTCGGTCCGGTGGCGACCTTGCTCGCGTACCGCGATTTGCCTCATGCGATGGCGCTTGCCCGCCTCGGACAGGGCTCCTTGGTTGCTTCCATTTATGGAAGTGACGCGGCCGCTTTAGCCGCTTGCGCGGTTGAACTTGCCGACAGCCACGGGCGTGTGCACGTTATCTCGCCCGATGTTGCCTCGTCACAAACCGGGCACGGCAACGTCATGCCCCAATCGCTGCACGGTGGACCGGGGCGCGCCGGCGGCGGGGAGGAACTTGGCGGATTGCGCGCACTCGCCTTCTACCATCGGCGCAGCGCCGTGCAGTCAAGCACGAGCCTGTTTGCGCACCTGCCATCGGCGCCGCTGTAAGTCAGACGCCGGCAACCGGGAGATAACCTTGAACGCCGAAAGTCACGTTCCCCCTCCGGGCACAACTTTTAATTTTGCACGGCACTTGCTCGAACGCAACGCAAAGCGACCGGACAAGATTGCCTACATCGATGATAGTGGAGAGCTCAGCTACGGCGCGCTGGCCGAACGCGTGCGCCGCATGGCCGCGGCACTGCTCGCAATCGGTGTGCGGCGCGAAGAGCGCGTGCTGCTGCTAATGCACGATTGCAACGATTGGCCGGTCGCGTTTCTTGGCGCCCTGTACGCGGGCGTCGTACCCGTTGCTGTGAACACGTTGTTGACGCCAAGCGACTATGCCTACATGTTGCGGCACAGCCGCTCTCAGGCGGCGCTGGTATCGGCAGCGCTGTTGCCCACAGTTCAGAGCGCCCTCGCCGAGGCGTCCCAAATTGGCGGGCATGAAATCAAACGGCTGATCGTCTCACGTTCTCAGACTGCCTTGCCGGAAGGTGCCGAAGCGCTCGAGGACTTGCTCGAGCGCAATACGCCACTGCGCCAAGCCGCGGATACTGGGCCGGAAGATCCTGGTTTTTGGCTCTACTCCTCAGGATCCACCGGCCGACCCAAGGGCGCTGTGCACACTCATGGCAATCCCTACTGGACGGCGGAGCTGTACGGAATACCGATTTTGGGACTTACCGAACAAGACGTGTGTTTTTCCGCGGCCAAGCTGTTTTTTGCCTACGGCCTAGGCAACTCCCTGAGCTTTCCGCTGAGCGTGGGAGCAAGTGTCGTTCTGATGGCGGAGCGGCCAACCCCGGAGGCAACATTCAAACGCTTGAAAGAGCGCCGACCAAGCGTCTTTTTTGGCGCTCCGACGGGATTTGCCGGCATGCTTGCGTCCCCGAAGCTGCCGGCACGCGGCGAGGTTTCACTGCGCCTGGTTTCCTCGGCAGGCGAAGCGCTGCCCGCCGAGCTCGGCGAGCGCTTCACTGCACACTTTGGCGTGCAAATTGTTGACGGCATCGGCTCGACCGAGATGCTGCACATCTTCCTGTCCAATCGGCCCGGTCAGGTGCACTACGGGACGACCGGCTACCCGGTGCCCGGCTACGTGATCGAGCTGCGAGGCGAAGATGGCCGCCCGGTCGCCGACGGTGAAACCGGCGACCTGTATGTTCAGGGCCCAAGTTCGGCTTTGGCCTACTGGGGGAACCGCGAAAAATCGCGCGAAACGTTTCAGGGGGCGTGGACCAAAAGTGGCGACAAATATGTCCGCAACGCCAATGGCACTTATACCTATGCTGGTCGCACCGACGACATGCTAAAAGTAAGCGGCGTGTATGTTTCGCCCTTCGAGGTGGAGGCCACACTCATTCAACACCCCGCGGTCCTCGAGGCCGCAGTCATCGGTGTTCCCGACGCGCAGGGCCTGACAAAGACCAAGGCCTTTGTGGTGCTCAAACCCAGCGCGCAGGCACTTGAGGCTGAGCTCAAGGAGTTCGTAAAGGGTCGGCTTGCGCCGTACAAATACCCGCGACTCATCGAATTCGTAAGCGAGTTGCCCAAGACGGCCACCGGCAAGATCCAGCGCTTTAAGCTGCGCGAGCGCGAGGCTGCTGCAAAGTGACCGCCGACGTCACGTTTGTCGACATCAGCTGGGGTCCTCGCAAAGTTCGCGTCGAGCATCAGTGGATCGATGGCGCCAGGCCCACCGCGCCGCTGATCGTCTTTTTGCACGAGGGTCTGGGTTCACTGACAATGTGGCGCGACTTTCCGCAACGGCTGTGTCAAGCCGCAGCTTGTCGCGGGCTCGTGTACTCACGTCCTGGCTACGGCCGATCCACGCCGCGCGCGGCCAATGAAGCATGGGGCCTGGACTTTATGCACCGGCAGGCACACGAGGTACTGCCGGCCTTTCTTTTAGCCCTAGGCATTGACGTCCAGGCCAATCCGCCGTGGCTCTTTGGACATAGCGACGGTGGATCGATCACACTGCTTTATGCAGCTCGATTTCCGCAACAGCTGGCAGGAGCCATCGTGCTGGCGCCGCACATCGTCGTTGAAGATCTGTCGGTGACCAGCATCCAGAAGGCCCGCACGGCCTATCTGCAAACCGGTCTGCGCGAGCGCCTAGCAAAGTACCACGACGACCCGGACTCGGCGTTCTGGGGCTGGAACGACATCTGGCTGCACCCCCCTTTCCGGGAATGGTCGATCGAGGCCGAACTCGATTCGATACGCTGTCCGCTGCTCGCCGTACAAGGTCTTGACGATGAATATGGCACACTCGAACAGATTCGTGGTATTGCACGACGGGTGCCGCAGACACAAACCGTCGAACTGGCCCACTGTGGTCATTCACCCCACCGCGACCAGCCCGAGCAGTTGATTGACGCTGCAACAAAATTTCTAAAACAACATATACGAGGAGACGTACCTTGAAAAAGATCCAATTTGCGCTGCTCGCCTGGGCACTGGCGCTTTGCACGCCCTTGGCTTTCGCACAGTCAACCACCAAGATCAAAGTCGGATTGATGCTCCCGGCCTCGGGTACCTACGCTGCGTTGGGTACGGCAATCGAAAACGGCTTCAAGCTCTACGTGACCGAGCAAGGCGGCAAGCTCGGCGGCCGCGAGATCGAGTATGCCCGGGTCGACGACGAATCCGACCCCGCCAAGGCTGTTGACAATGTCAACAAGCTGCTCAAGCGCGATAACGTTGATGTCTTGATTGGCACCGTGCACTCTGGGGTCGCGATGGCAATGGCGAAAGTCGCAAAGGAGACCGGCACGCTGTATATCGATCCAAATGCGGGTGCCGGCGCAATCACCGGCTCCATGTGCGCGCCGACTACCTTCCGCAGCTCCTTCTCGATGTGGCAATCGGCATACGCGATGGGTGAAGTCATGGCAGCCAAAGGCTACAAAAATGTCGTTACGATCACTTGGAAATATGCCGCGGGAGATGAATCGGTGGGTGGCTTTAAAGAGGCTTTCGAGAAGTCCGGTGGCAAGGTGGTCAAAGAACTGAATCTGCCGTTTCCCAACGTCGAGTTCCAACCCCTGCTGACGGAGATTGCCGCAACCAAGCCCGATGCCGTATACACCTTCTTCGCGGGCGCCGGTGCAATCAAGTTCGTCAAAGACTACGCGGCCGCGGGCTTGAAAAAGAGCATTCCGCTGTACGGAGCCGGATTTTTGACCGACGGCACGCTCGAAGCGCAGGGGGCGGACGCCGAAGGACTTTTGACCACGAGTCATTACGCCGATGGCCTGGGTACCGCGCGTGATAACGCCTTTCGCCAAGCCTATGCCAAGGCCTACAAGGTTGAACCCGATGTCTATGCGGTGCAGGGCTATGATGCCGCGCAGATGCTCGCCATAGGACTAAACGCGGTCAAGGGCGACTTGACCAAGAAGGCCGAGTTTGCCGCGGCCATCGAAAAGACCAAGATCGACAGCCCTCGGGGCCCCTTTACGCTTTCGCGCTCGCACAACCCCGTGCAGGACATCTACCTGCGGCAGGTCGTGGGCAAGGAAAACAAGATGATCGGCATTGCCAGCAAGGCACTGGCGGATCCGGGCCGAGGCTGCACGCCGTAGGCGCCGGGAATTTTGGACCGGCCGCGAGCGCAGCGCGAGCGCTCAATCCGATGAGTCTTGCCCATGGACTTTACGGCCTTTCTCGTTCAGTGCCTAAATGCCCTGCAGTACGGATTGCTGCTTTTTTTGGTCGCCTCGGGGCTGACGCTGATCTTTGGCATCATGGGCATCATCAATCTGGCGCACGGCAGCTTTTACATGGTCGGCGCCTATATGGCGTACGTACTGGCGCCAATCGTCGGTGCGAGCTTTGGCGGCGGCTTTCTCGCAACCTTGCTCATCGGGGTGTCACTCTCGGTGCTGCTCGGCTACGTGCTCGAGTGGGCCTTTTTCAGCTTCCTGTACGAGCGCGAACACCTTCAGCAGGTACTCATGACCTACGGTTTGATTCTGGTTTTTGAAGAGCTGCGCAGCCTGCTGGTTGATGATGACGCGCATGGCGTTGCTTCACCCGAGTGGCTCTCCGGCACTATTCCCTTGGGTGGGTTAATGACCTACCCCGTCTATCGACTCTTCATCTCTGCCGTGTGTCTGATCGTTGCCGCAGGCATGTACTACGTTTTCAAGCACACGCGGCTGGGAATGATGATTCGCGCTGGCAGCACCAATCGGGAGATGGTTCAGTCGCTCGGTATCGACGTCACGTTCCTTTACCGCGTTGTGTTTGCGGCAGGAGTGGCCCTCGCTGTACTCGCAGGCATGATCGCCGCACCCGTCTCGTCCGTTTACCCGGGAATGGGCAACAGCGTTTTGATCTTGTGTTTCGTTGTCGTTGTGATCGGCGGCATTGGCTCGGTGCGCGGGGCGCTTTTGGCGGCGCTGCTGGTGGGCGCGGTGGATACCGTCGGAAAGGTGCTTTTGCCGCAGGCGGCCGGTGTGCTGGTGTATGTACTGATGGCGCTGATTTTGTTATGGAAGCCGGAGGGATTGTTCAAGGCGGGCTGATCGCCGGAGCAGCACCACGATGGATCGATCGGCGGCCCTGTTCGTTGCACTGGTCTTTATCGCCCTCGCACTGGTGCCGCTGGTCGCAGGTCCTTTTGGCATTGATCTGGTCACCAAGATCATGATCTACGCCATCTATGCGCTAAGTCTGGAGCTCCTGGTGGGCAGCACGGGGCTGGTGTGTTTCGGTCAAGCGGCCTTTTTCGGTATTGGCGCGTATGCCGATGTGCTGCTCTCGCCGCACTCGGGAGCGCCCTCGCTGCTTTGGATCTTGCCCGCTTGCGTGTTGTGTGCCGCCGGCGCAGCGCTGCTCATCGGCGCTTTGGCTTTGCGTACCAAGGGGGTGTACTTCATCATGGTCACCCTGGCCTTTGCGCAGATGGCGTATTACATCGCTCACGACACGCCTTTGGGTGGGGGTAGCGACGGAATCTACTTGAGTGCGAAGCCCGTGCTGGGCCAATGGCTGCACCTGGACAAGCCCGTGGTCCTGCACGATTTCACACTGACCTGCCAGGCCGCAGTATTTATCTTTCTGGCTCTTATGCTGCGCTCACGATTCGGACGCGCGCTGGCGGGGATCCGCGTCAACGAACAGCGTATGCGTGCGACCGGTTTTTCGACGTATCCGTACAAGCTTGCTGCGTTCGTAATCTCTGGAGCAATCGCAGGTTTGGCAGGGTTTTTGTTTGCGGTCAAAGACGGTTTCGTGAACCCCGAACTGCTGGGCTGGCACCTCTCGGCGGCGGTGTTGATCATGGTGCTGCTCGGGGGGCTAGGTCACCTGCGTGGCGCGCTGCTCGGGGCGTTCACCTTTGTCTTGCTGCAGGAATTTTTCCAGTCGGAAACGATTTTTGGCGCCTTTGCCAAACATTGGCACTTGGGCTTTGGATTGAGCATCATCGCGATCGTCGCCTTTGTGCCACGGGGACTTGTGGGCGTACCGGGCCAGCTACGCGAGCGCCTACTGGGGCGCGCAGCTCGTAGCGCAAAAAAGCTTCCAGATGACTTCTTCTGAGGTTCTTTTGTCTTGCCGCGAAATCACTCGCCACTGGGGCGGGTTGGTCGCCGTCGACCGGGTAACTCTGCAAGTCGAGCGTGGCAGCGTGCACGCATTGATTGGCACCAACGGTGCGGGCAAGTCAACACTCATCAATATTCTCTCGGGGGAACTCGCACCGTCGAGCGGTTCTGTCGAACTGCTGGGTCAGGATGTGACGGCCTGGCCGCAGCCGCGGCGAGCCACCGCCGGCCTGGGGCGAAGCTACCAACGCAGCACGATTTACCCGACTTTTACCGTGTTCGAAAACTGTCGGCTCGCCGCCCAAGCTCGTACACAAAGGCCTTGGGCCATGTGGCGCGACGCGCAGCGCTGCGTAGCCAGCACCGCCGCCGCCGCAGAAGTGCTTCGTCGAACCGGACTCGATACGCTCGGTGATCGTCGTGCGGGTCTGCTCTCGCACGGACACCGCAGGCAACTGGAGATCGCCATGTGCCTTGCCACGCGGCCGCAGGTATTGTTGCTGGACGAACCGCTGGCGGGAATGGGCGCGCAGGAAGTCGAGCGCATGCTGCAACTGCTTGCTGAACTCAAATCGCAGCACGGCATCTTGCTGGTCGAGCACGACATGGACGCGGTGTTTCGTATTGCCGACCGTATAACGGTGCTGGTAAACGGCGCAGTCATCGCATCCGATGCGCCGCAGGCCGTGCGCGCAAACCCCGAGGTCCAGAACGCTTATCTTGGATAAGAACCCCGTAGCTACCCAGGAACAAGAGTGGATCGTCGATGCCCGTGGCGTGCATGCGTGGTACGGGTCAAGTCATGTGCTGCACGGCATCGACCTGCAGATCGCACGCGGCGAAACAACGGGGCTGCTTGGTCGCAACGGTATGGGTAAGAGCACGCTCATCCGCACCGTACTGGGCCACGTTGCGCGACGCGACGGTTACATCGGCGTATTTGGCCAAGACTGCTCGCACGCGCGGCCGCACGAGATGGCCCGACTGGGGCTTGCCTACGTTCCAGAAGGTCGTGGCGTGTTTCCGAATCTGACGGTTCACGAAAATCTCGTGATGGCGGCGCGCCCGGGGCGCGATGGCCGCAACGACTGGACTCGCGAGCGTGTTTTGCACACTTTCCCGCGCCTAGCCGAGCGTCTCAGGAGTCTTGGCGCTCAGCTCTCCGGCGGCGAACAGCAAATGCTGTCGATCGGCCGAGCATTGATGACCCACCCCGAATTGCTGATTTTGGACGAGGCTACGGAAGGCCTAGCGCCGCGGATTGTGGCCGAAATCTGGAAGGTAATTGGCGAGATTCGCGCTGGCGGCATCGCCACGCTCATCGTCGATCGCGATTACCGCAAGGTCCTTGCGCACTCTGACCGCATCGTCGTGTTGCAAAAGGGCCAGGTCATTTTGCACGGTGCCTCTAGCGACATGGCAAGCAGCGAGGCCTTGGCAGCTTGCTTAGGAGTTTGAAACCATCCTCGCTTTGCTTAAGACTCCTTAGAACCCTGGCGCGCGGCTACCGACTTTGCAATTTGTACCGCGCAATCGCCGCCCCGTCCGTGGTTTAGCGCTACAGCGTGCAGGCTGGCCGGTTTTCGGGGTGTCACTCAGGCGACATTGTGCCGATGTCGCGTCCGTGGCGGGGTAAAGTCCGGTTCTTGTCGTGTTGCTGTCGTCGCAATTTGTTCTGCTCTGTTGCATATTGTGCTCTGCCGAGCAACTGGAGCTTGACGTGCTGATCCAAAAACTGCGCCTAAAGCGCGGCTGGTCGCAACAACAGCTGGCCGAGGCCAGCGGTCTGAGCGTCAGGACCATCCAGCGCATTGAATCGGGACAACCGGCCAGCACGGAAACTCTGAAGTCTCTTGCTGCCGTTTTCGAAGTGGACTTTGCGAGCCTGGCTCCGGAGCATGACATGTCAACAGCAGCAGGTGCCCAAAATGAGCAGCAAGAAGCCGATGCGTTCCGGTACGTGCGCAGCCTTCGACGCTTTTACCTGCACCTTTTCCGCTACCTCATCATCGTGGGAGCACTACTGGCCATCAACCTTATTGTCACCCCACAGAGGCTATGGTCGCTTTGGGTCATGGGTGGATGGGGTCTGGGCGTGCTGATGCACGCATCGCGAGTGTTCAAACCCGACTGGCTCCTTGGCCCAAAGTGGGAGCGTGAGCAAGTGGAGCGGCGTTTAGGCCGACCGTTATGAACGTGCCAGCGAAGCAACCGCAGACCCGCAACTTCCGCTGGCGTTACGGACGACTTTGCCACGCGTGATTCGGCACGATTAACAGGCGAGCTGCCTTTCGCAATGCAGATGGCACCTTCATCCATTTTTCATAGAACCAGACGCACCTGATCGGCACTGAGGCTGGCAATGAATCCTGTCGTGCTAACCAACGTAAATAAGAGCTACCGGCTGGACGCAGTTCGGGTCCCCGCACTTCGCGACATCACGCTGGAGGTGCGGCCCGATCGCTTTACCGTGCTCTGCGGTCCCTCCGGCAGCGGCAAGACGACCTTGCTTAATTTAATGGGCTGCATCGACCGTCCCGACAGCGGGGCAATCGTCGTTGCCAATCAGCCCGTAGCCGCCCTCTCCGACGACGCCTTGTCGGATTTTCGTGCTCGAAACTTCGGTTTCATCTTCCAGAATTTCAACCTGATCCCGGTGCTCTCGGCATTCGAGAACATCGAGTATCCCTTGCGGCTCGCTGGCATGGCGCCGGAGCATCGGCTGCATCGCGTACGCGAATTGCTCGAGGCCGTTGGCTTGGCCGATCGTGCAGATCATTTGCCAGGTCAGCTTTCCGGTGGTCAGCGTCAACGGGTAGCAATCGCGCGTGCGCTGGCTCCCGCCCCCAAGCTCATCTTGGCCGATGAGCCCACCGCCAATTTGGACACCCAAACGGGCGCCGCGATCATCGCGCTAATGCGCAAGATGCAGCGCGAGCAACACCTGTCGGTCGTGTTTTCCTCCCACGATCCGAACGTTTTGGCGGAGGCCGACGATGCCGTGTTCATACAAGATGGCGCGATCACTGCGATCGAGCGACGGGCAAATCGCGCAGAGGCGCAATCATGAAAAACGCGTCGATCGCGATACGCAACTTACTGCGCAACCGGCGCCGGTCGGTGACAACCTTGCTCGCAATGATCGTGGGCGCTTTGGCGGTGTTGCTATTTGGCGGATTCAGCCACATGGTTAAGAACGGGCTGGAAACCGGATTTGTGCGTAACTCGGGCCACTTGCAGATCCAGCACCGCGGCTATTACCTGTTTGGCAGCGGCAATCCGGCCGCATACGGCATACACGATTACGCTCGCATCATGGAGCAGGTGAAGGCCGATCCGCAGCTAGCACCGATGCTGACGGTTGTGACGCCCATACTGCAGATGGGCGGCATCGCCGGCAATTTTGCCGCCGAACGCTCAAAGACCGTCTTTACCACTGGATACGTTGTCGCCGATCAAAACAGGTTGCATGAGTGGAACGATTACCGGTTTCCCGTAAAGCCGCGCTATTCAGCGCTAACCGACTCTAGTCCCGACGCGGCTGTAATTGGTCTGGGCGTTGCCCGCATCCTGGAGCTATGCGCCCCATTGAACATTGCCGACTGTCCATTGCCGCAGGACACCTCCGCCAGCGGCGGCGCTCGCATGCCGGCCGACATCGCGGCGCTGACCGGCAGCGAGCCCGCAAACCGACCCCAGGAGCAGACACGTCTGGAGCTGTTAGTTGCCACGGCCGAGGGCTTGCCCAATGTCGGCGAATTGCACGTGCTAAAGGCCGAATCGCAAGCAATCAAGGAACTCGACGATGTATATGTGGCGATGCATCTGGCCAGTGCCCAACAGCTGGTTTTCGGGCGCCAGCCACATCAAGTTACCGCCATCATTTTGCAGTTGCAACACACCGACCAAATTCCTGCCGCGCGCGAGCGCCTGCAACAGTTGCTCGACCGCGAATTTGGCGATGACAAACTGGAGATCCAAGACTTCGGCGCGCTCAACCCGATGTATGGGCAGACGATCACTTTTTTTGACACCATCTTTACGTTCATTGCGCTGCTGATCGGAGTTATCGTCCTTTTCACGGTCGGCAATACGATGAGCACGGCGGTCGTCGAGCGAACAGTAGAGATCGGCACGCTACGCGCCATGGGTCTGCGCCGCAGCGGTGTGCGCAACTTGTTCGTGCTCGAGGGTGTGCTACTGGGCTTGGGCGGTGCGGTGTTGGGCGTTGCCGCCTCCATCGGTGCCGCCGCTCTTATCAACCACGCGGGCCTGTATTGGACGCCGCCCGGGCGTGTGGAGCGCGTGCCCTTTACCTTGGATGTGGCGGGTGCAAATAGCTTGCTGGTGGGTTGCGCGGTGGGTTTGACCATCGTTGCCGCCCTGTCGGCCTGGCTGCCGGCGCGACGTGCCGCACGACTCAACATCGTCGAGGCGCTGCGCCATGTCTGATTTTTTTGTGCGCGCGATCGCCCGCGCGGGCTTGCTGCTGGCAGTGACCGCCGCGCTTGCAGCACCGGACGGCCAGTCGATTCTGGAAGCCAGCGACGCGGTGCGCAATCCGGACAAACCATTTGGGCTATCGGTCTATTTGATCGAATATCGCAACGGGCGGCAAGTTGGAGAGAACACACTGCAGGTGTATTCGCGCGCTGACGAAAAAAGCGGACAGTTTCGCAGCCTGGTGCGATTCGTCGCACCGCCTCGCGATGCAGACAAATTGATGCTGAAAAACGGCAACGACATGTGGTTCTTCGACCCCGCAAGCAAGGCCACGATCCGCATCTCGCCGCAACAGCGCCTGCTGGGACAGGCAGCCAATGGCGACGTTGTTACCGTCAATCTAGCCAAGGACTACCACGCAGAGCTGACAGCGCAGGAGGACGTGCAAGACGGCGACCGGCAGACTCGCAACTGCTACAAGTTGGCCGTGGCGGCAACCGCACCGAATGTCACCTACGATCACCTCGAAATGTGGATTGCGGTGGACAGCAACCGGCCCGTAAAAGCGCGCTACTACTCGGAGTCGGGACGGCTGCTAAAGACTGCCTACTTTCGCCGGTTTCAGATGCACTTGGGGCGCGAGCGACCAACCGAAACCGTCATCATCGATGGCCTGGACCCAAACTGGGTGACGGTGATGCGCTACTCGGACTACGCCTGGCGCGACGTGCCCGAGGTGTGGCTACAGCGAGATTTTCTGCCGCGTTTTAAACCGCAGTAGATGGGCTTGACCCAGGCCATGGGGTGGTCGCTTGCACATGGGAGGTTTCGATCAACGGCGCGGCGCCCCGGCGCCGCCTCTACCCAATTGCTGGATGCCGGGTCTGTTGCACGGTTTGGCATCCGGTTCGTTCTGGGCTTACTGCTGCTTACCACCGGCACCGGCGCGCTCGCCCAGGACGATGAGGCGGCGGCGCTGGGTCTTGCGGATCGTACTGCCGAGAGCGCCGTGCAACCACGCTCCTGGCACCTGTTCGCCGAAGGCGCGCTGGAACAGGCGAACATGCACTTTGGCCTTCCTGATGAGTCGTTGCACCGTGCAACGATCGATTTGCAAGTCGACAAGTCAATATCGGCGCAATGGCGCGTCGTGCTCGCCGACCGGCTCGATATGGGCGATGTGCAAAACCTCAACGGCACGGCCAGTATCAGTGACGTAAACACCCTCAAAGAGGCGTACGTAAGCTGGGCGGCGCAGACCGACTTGTTGTTTGATGCCGGACGCATCAATCCGCGCTTGGGCGTGGCCACTGGTTACAACCCGACGGATGAGTTTCGCAGCAGTGCCGTGCGTTCGGTAGATTCGAGCGACCCGGTAAGCTTGCGCGAAAACCGCATGGGCAGCGTCATGGTGCGCGGTCAAACTCTTTGGGCCGGTGGTTCGCTGACCGCCCTGTTTTCGCCCAAGCTCGATAACCAGCCCAATGCCGCCGGGTACAACATCGATCTGGGCGCGACCAACCACGAAGATCGATGGATGCTCATTGCCAGCGAACAGATCACGCAAGCGGTCAATCCGCAGCTTCTCGTTTGGCAAGAGCAAGACAACGCACCACAGTTTGGCTTGAACCTGACCGGGCTGATCGGAACCGCCGCCGTCGCATATCTGGAATGCTCTGCCGGACGCAGCCCTTCACTGGCCGCCGAGGCCGTGCTACAGCCACGCGATACAGCCTTTCGTTCGCGGCTGGCCACTGGCGCCACATATACGTTCGAGAACAAGCTGTCATTGACGGCAGAGTACGAATATAGCGGCGCGGGTATGGCCGCCGCGCAATGGAGCACGCTTCAAGCCGGTCCGCTGGCCACGTACGTGCAGTTTCGTGTCTTTGCGTTCGACGCCCAAGACATGGTGACGCGCCGCGCCGCGTTTGCCCTCGCCAGTTGGCAGGATGCGGCAATACCAAATCTGGATTTGCGAGCGTGGACAAAACTTGACCTCATTGATCATAGCCACATGATCTGGCTTGAGGCGCGGTACCATTGGACGCGCGTTGAGACCGCCCTGCAGCTGCAATACGACTCAGGTACGGTCCTTAGTGACTTTGGCGCGCTGCCCCAGGCGCGGATCGCTACTGCACTGGTCCGCTACTTCTTCTAGGATCATCGCAAACCGTTGGCCGGTTACCTTGCGCGCATTACGTGCGAAGCGCTTTTTACACGTTTGATGGCACAAAAGTGCGCTACCGCGGCAAACCGCTCTGGACATCGGAGCTTGCGACCCAAGCGGGCATCCGAAACGGTTTGCCAGCTCAGCAAGTCACTTTGGGATACCCCACCGTTTGCGAGACCATCACTTGCTGATCGTGCGTCAGCCCCAGCGCATCGGCAATGGCTGTTCGGTTAATCCAAGCGCGAACCACGGCCGCCAAGCCATTGCTCGCCCCAAACAGCTAGACATTTTGCGCAATCGCGCCGGCGGCAAACCATGCGTAGCGCTCGCGATGCTCCACTGGCACGATATCCATACGACTGTGATCAGCGATGTACACCGGATCCAGCGGCGCTTCATCGACAAAGTCCTGGTAACCCGTATTGCGGCGCAAGTCCGCTGCGGCAAGCAGGGACAAACGATTTGCTGGCGCATCGTAGCGGTAGGCTCCTGCAGGCAGCGCGACCACCACGTCGATTTGCTGCGTATCAAGCGCCGAAAGCGCAGTGCGCCCCCCTTCCGGTCGATTGCGTCCATTGGCCGCCTAAAGCAGCGAGAAAAGCATTGTCAAGGGCAACGCATCCGGAGCAAACTCGTGCG
>Ga0187781_10000500_pt1 | contig 28034 bp, 14 predicted proteins | sample 0715_SJ02_MP02_2_FD_132447 | JGI IMG/M metagenome (GOLD analysis project Ga0187781, IMG submission 132447) | Tropical peat soil microbial communities from peatlands in Department of Meta, Colombia - 0715_SJ02_MP02_20_MG | ecosystem: Environmental > Terrestrial > Soil > Wetlands > Peat | place... | reverse complement strand
GTCCCATCATGAGCAGCAGGCCTCCGAGCATGGCGATGAACAGCCGCATCTATGGCCTGCTTATAACCTGAACCTCGCACCGCCACAAGCGTCAACTCAGAGACTTTTTCAACAGCCACTCCCGATTACACTCATCGACCCGCGGCAGGGATGAACCCACTGGCGGGATCGTTGGGATTCCTGGCACCAAGATGCAGCCCTATCTTCACCCGATCACAACATTCACTTCACCCGATCACCGAGTTTTCTTCACCCGATCACCACATCTTCTTTACCCGATCACCACATTTACTTCGCTGCCTTTGCCCGCGCCCAGGAGTTGGTAGGCTGAGCCGCGGTTGGTCGCGATTTCCAGAAAGCCCATGCTGCCGAGAATGCCGAAGGCCTCGCCGGGTCCACCTTCGGCATAGTTGGCGCAGATGCGCGTGACCTGGCCCTTGGTTCCCACCGCAATCCGGAACGCCGGCGGCGCTTCCTCGAAGAGGTTGGGAATATCGGTGGGCGCGATATTGGTGACGAGGTTGCCAAAGCGGTCGACTTTCAGCACCACGCCGCGCAGGGTATTCTCGGCCACGGGTTTGGGCCGGGGGAAGGAAAAGCGCACATAGTCGGTGAGTTCATCGCCGAAACGCTCCGGGTCGACACCCTTGGCCAGATACCCGGCCACCGGGGAGAAAATATCTCGGCCGTGGAAGGTGTTGCTGCGCGGTTGCAGAAAGTAATGCTCGGCCGTGACATGGCGGACTGAAATCCTCTGCTCGCGCTCGTAAATCAGGGAAAGCACGCCGTTGTCCGGGGCTACAAACCTGTGACGCGCGCCTGCCAGGATGATGGGGCGGCGTGCCGTGCCCACTCCGGGATCGACAACGACCAGGTGCACGGTCCCCTCGGGAAAGTAAGAATAGGCATGCGAGATGGTCAGCGCGCCATCGAGAATGTCGAAGGCTTGCACGGCATGGCTGATGTCCACGATCTGCGCCTCGGGCACGATTCCCAGCAGGACGCCTCGCATGGCACCCACGAAATGGTCATTGAGCCCGAAATCGGTAGTCAGCGTAATGATCGGCCGGGGCATTCCTCTCCTCGTTGGACTTGATTGGGGGACCAAACGAAGTATCAGATGCTGCGCAAGGCGCCGTCAAGAATCCTTTGCTCTGAGGAATATCGTTTCTACCGGGCGCGTCGGCGGCTTCCGTGGGGGCCGGGGCATAGCTCGAAAAAGAAGGCTGGGTATTGTTGGAACGGATGCGGGAAACTTAGGGAAGTTCTGATTAAGTCCCTCGGGGCCTAAAGCCCCCCTTCATATTTGGGCAGGATTTGCCGACGGCCTGAAGACCGTCCCCTTCAAGGCGAGACTTAAGTTTCCTTAGTCCAGGTTGATGTTGCCCGATCCGGTGTGCACGGAAATTGCAGGTCCGCCGCCGCGCACCTTCCCGACCACGCTTTTCCGATGCTCCTGCACTTGGCCCTGGACGGTCGTGGTGACAGGGTGATTCGTCTTGACGGAGCCGGAGTTGGAGGAGAGGTCCACATCAAGAGCGGCATCTGGCGGCAGCTGCAGGGTCACGCTGCCCGATCCGGTGCGGACACTCCACAGATTCCGCGGGGTCCCCTGGCATCGGACATTTCCGCTGCCGGCTTCGGCATGAAAACCGCCGTTGACACCTTTTACTGTGATATCGCCCGATCCGGTGCGAATTTCGACATCGCCCTGGCCGGTTTCCTCGATGTTGATATCTCCGCTGGTGGCTTTGACGCGAGCCGGGCCGGCAAGATCGTGGCCGTGCACGTCGCCCGAGCCGGTCTGGAAATGCATGTCGCCAGCGAGGCGAGCGAGTTTCATATCGCCCGAGCCGCTTTGCAAATCGATGTTGCCCTTCAAGCCTTCCACGGTCTGGTCGCCGCTGCCGCTGTGCGTGCGGACGGCAGTGTCCTCGGGCACGGTGATTTCGTAGTCGATGGAAACATTGTTGACGTTCACGTAATCGACGCGAATGCTATTGCCGTTCTGGCGAATCGGAGGATTGTTGTGGATGGCCTCCACGTCAGCTTTGTGGTCGCCGAACCATGAGATGCCGACGTGAATCTTGCCGTGAATCGACACGGCGCCGGCGGCCCCATTGCGGATGACGATGTCGCCGGAACGGGTGAGCACTTCAAGATCGACCGGGCCATTGACCTGGTAGGAGCGGTCGAAGGTTCCAGCAACGGAAGCGAACGCGGGCAGCGCGGCCACCATCCCCGCCAGCAAAAGGCCGGCGCAGCGGCCGAGCAGGGAATTGACATTCATGAATGCGCCTCCTAGCGGACTGTGAACGGCAAACGCGGGCTCGTTCTTCGTCCTTGGTCCTGCGTGCATCGTTCCATTGCCATCGGCATTCTACTGCAACACGACCTGATCGCCTTCCTTCAGTCCCTTTAACAGTTCGGTCTTTGCGCCATTGGAGATGCCGATATTAACGGCAAGCTTTCGTTTGCCCTCCTTGGCCTTCGGGTCGGGCACTTCAACCGACGCGTTCTTGTTCTGGTCGTAGATGATCGCCCCCTCCGGAATCTGGAGCACACCCTTGTGCTCTTCCAGAATGATCTCGGCGTTGGCGGTCATCATGGCCTTGAGCACGCCTTCGGGGTTATTGATCGAGACGCGCACTTCAAAAGTGGTCACGTTATCTTTCTCGACGCCCATGGGCGAGATTTTCGTCACTTTCCCGGTAAATGTTTTGTCTTTGAAGGACTCGACTTTGATGCGCGCCGGCTGTCCCAGGTAGACCTTGCCGATATCGCTCTCGTCGACCTTGCCTTTGACGTAAACCTCGCTGGTGTCGCCGAGTGTCATCACCAGCGTGGCCGTCGAGCCGAGCACGAGAATGGAGCTGACCGCGTCGCCGATTTCAACGTCGCGCGACAGCACAATACCATCGATGGGCGAGACGATGTCGGTGTAGCTGAGCTGTTCTTCCAACTGCATCAGGTTGGCCTGGTCCTGAGCGACGACGGCCTGTGCCTGCGCGATTTTTGCCTTGAGCACCGTGACCTGAGCCTTGGCAACATTCTGTTTGTTGAGCGCCAGTTCATAGTTCTTTTGCGCGTCGTCAAGGGCAGAGGCGGAAACGACGCCTTCCTTTGACATCCCGATGGCGCGGTCGTAGGCGCGTTTGAGCGGCGGCACATCCGGGCCTTCGGCATCGACCTTGGCGCGCTCAGAATCGGCCTGGGCGCTCTTCAGGTTGGCTTGCGCTGCTTCCAGGGCGGCGCGCGATTGGTCCACCTGCGCCTGAATTTCAAGCTTATCTAACTGTGCCAGCAGCTGGCCCTGCTTCACGCGGTCGCCATAATCGACGTAGAGCTTCTTGACGATGCCGCTGGCTTTGCATTTCACCTCGACCTTGGTGATGGGCTCGATTTTGCCGGTTGCGACCACGCTTTTGGCGAGGTCTCCTTTTTCGACTTTCGCCAGCTTGGAGGGCTCGATCTTGGTGCCGCCGCTGGTAGCGGCAATCAGTGCGCCCGCCACCAGCAGCACGACGACCGCCGCAATGATGCCATAGATGATCCTTCTGCGCCGCTTCTTCTTGCCATTGCCATTGCCGTTCACAACCGCCTCCTGCCTGATTCGTGAGATCGAAACCGGCATTCATTTCATACTACGGAATCCAGGGCGAGATAGTTCACGGAAAACCGGGCTGGGAAAGGGCACGGGTCCACGCGCAAACAGGATTCCTACGCTTTTTGCCTCCGGGAGATTGCCGTTGTTGCCTCAGGGAAGCTCTGATTAAGTCCCTCGGCGGCTAAAGCCGCCAGCCGAAGGGCTGAGTTTTCGGACGGCCTTAAAGGCCGTCCCCTGCAAAAGCGAGACTTAATCAGTGTTGCCTTGGCTCCAGTGGGTTAGACGCGCGGGACGGGCAAAAGGAAAGCGGCATCTGTGCCTTATGACCCAGGTTGCCGGTTGCACACAACATCCGCTGGCGGCGCCCGAGTTGAGGGTGCGCCATCGCAAGGCGGCGCGTCTTGCCGCGTTCGAGGCGGGAATCCCTGAAATTCCGCAACCGAGGGTTGAGGAACCGTACGCCGCAGCCACGTCCCTCCCGAATGCTAAAATTGCAGTTCCATGATCCAACTGGTGCCGCTGCGGGTTTTTGTCATCCTGCTGCTGGTAGCGGCCAATGCCTTCTTCGCAGCGGCCGAGTTCGCCCTGGTCAGCGTGCGCGAAACGCGGATCCTTCAGCTCATCGAGGCCCGGCGTGTGGGGGCCCGCATCGTCCTCAAGCTGCACCAGCAGCTCACCCGCGTGGTCAACGGCGTGCAACTGGGGGTCACGGTTTGCAGCCTTTCTCTGGGCTGGCTGGGAGAGCCATTTCTGGCGCGTCTATTCGAGAGCTGGATTGGCGGAATCCCGCACGCGCTGGTCTACGCGCACGCGATTGCCGTCGCAGTTGCCTTCCTATTCATCACCGGCCTGCACGTTACCCTGGGCGAACTGGTGCCCAAGTCGCTCGCCCTGCAGAGGGCCGAGCGGGTCGCGCTAGCCGTCGCCGCGCCCATGGATGTATTCCTGACCGTCACCGGCCCGATCATAACGTTGATGAGCCGAGCCGCGAGCTTCGTTCTGCGTGCCTTCGGGAGCAGCGAACTCCACCACGGCTCGGTGCATTCGCCTGACGAACTCCGCCTCATCATCAGCTCCGCCCGCACTTCGGGCCAGCTCTCTTCGGCACAGGAGGAGATGCTGCTCAATGCGCTCGAACTCGACAACATCACCGCCCGCCAAGTCATGGTGCCGCGCACCCGGATTTTCTCATTGCCCGCCGACCTCGGCCTCGATGAGGCCCTCGCCCGCGTGGCTGGAGAGCAGCACTCCCGCATCCCCATCTACGACCCGCAACGCGGTTCGGAACATATCGTGGGGGTGCTTTATGCCAAGGAGCTGATGCGCTGGATGCGGGTTCGCGTCGCGCCCACGGTGGCCGGTTCCGCGGCGGCGCGCATCTCGCAGATGACGGTCAGCCAGCTCATGCACGACGTGCTGGTGGTGCCGGAAACCAAGTCGCTCTTCGAGTTGCTGGTCGAGTTTCAGGCCCGCAAGCGCCATCTGGCCGTGGTGGTGGATGAATTCGGATCCACGGCCGGCGTGATCAGCGTGGAAGATGTTCTCGAACAACTGGTGGGCGAACTGGAGGACGAATTCGACGTCGCCGCGGCTTCCCCTGTGGTTGACGGCAACGCGCCCATCCGGCTGGACGGCGCCATCAACATCCGCGACCTCGAAAGCCAGTACGATATCCTGCTGCCGCAAGATGAGGGCTACGAGACTCTCGCGGGCTTTGTGCTCTCCCGCCTGCAAAAAATGCCTTCGCCCAGCGACTCGTTTGAATACCAGGCGCGACGGTTCGTGGTGGAAAAAATGGATGGCCACCGCGTAGCCCAGGTAAGAATCGAACCGTCTCGAATCGAGCCGACGGCGGTTGCCTCTGCAAACGACGAGCAGGGAACGGAGTTGAATCGAAATCTAGAAAGCGAGAAGGCTAAGAGCTAAGAGGTAAAAGCTAAAAGCCAAAAGCTAAAAGCTAAAAGCTAAAGAAGCTGGTCTCATGCGCCTCCTCCTCACGCGCGTCCTCTACACCGTCCCGGTGATCTGGCTTGTCGTCTCGGCCGTCTTCCTTCTCATCCACTTTGTCCCCGGAGATCCTATCCAGCAAATGCTCGGCGAAGGCGCCGTGGCTGCCGACATCCAATCCGCCCGCCACGCCTACGGTCTCGATGTCCCACTCGGGCAACAATATCTGAATTACTGGCGCGGCGTGCTTCACGGCGACCTCGGCAAGTCGCTGCGCTTCAACCAGCCTGTGAGGGACTTGATCGCGCAGCGCTACCCGTTCACGTTGCAACTAACCCTGGCGGCATTATTCGTGGCTATCGCGCTCGCCATCCCGGCGGGAGTGCGCTCGGCCCGCCGGCGCAACCAATGGGACGACCGCTTACTCGGCGTAGTAAGCCTCTTCGGCTTGTCTTTTCCGAACTTTGCTTTGGGTCCAATCCTTATTCTCTTTTTTGCCGTCAAGCTGGGATGGCTTCCCGTCTCCGGCTCAGGAAGCTTCGCCCACTTAGTGCTTCCCGCCATTACGATGGGCAGCGGGCTGGCCGCCATACTCACGCGCATGGTGCGCACCTCAATGCTCGAAGAGCTCAGCCAGGACTACATCCGCACCGCCCGCGCCAAGGGCCTGCGCGAGCGCACGGTCGTCTATCGCCACGCCCTGCGTAACGCCTTGATTCCCATCCTCACTGTGCTCGGCCTGCAATTCGGAGCTTTGCTGGCCGGCGCCATCGTTACCGAAACCATCTTCTCCTGGCCGGGCATCGGACGGCTCACCATCCAGGCCATCGCCAATCGCGATTACTATCTGGTGCAAGGCTGTATTCTTGCGATTGGCCTGACCTACGTCGCCGTCAACTTTCTGACGGATTTGTTGTATTCAGCCGTGAACCCAAGAATCCGCCAATGAGAAGAGTCTGGCCGGCATTGCCGGTCATGGCTTCGGAAGCGCTGCCCGAAGCTAGCAAACACTGCTAGACTTTCCAGTTCGCAGGATATCGCGGCGGGCGCGCGCCCAAAATCGGCAAGCGAAAGGCGCGCTCTAAGAGGATCGTCATGGCCGAGATCGAAACCAATACTCTTCCCGAAAATGCCTATAAAACCTTGCAACCCGGCGAAGTCTATTGCCCTATCGTGTCGCCGACTACGAGTATTCCCGAACTTACGCCGCGCGCGGTTGTTTGGGGCGTGGTGTTTTGCATAATCTTCACGGTCGCTTCCGCCTATTCCACGCTCAAGGTTGGCCAGGGGATGGAGGCGGCGATTCCCATTTCCATCCTCGCCATCGGCTTGGCGCGCATGTATCCGCGGCGTTCCACACTGCTGGAGAACATGATCATTACCGGCATGGGCGGCGCCTCCGCGGCGGTCGTGGCCGGCGCTGTTTTCACCGTACCGGCGCTCTACGCCATGCACCTCGACCCGCATCCGGTGCAGACCATTTTCATCTGCCTGGCCGGCGGTTGCCTTGGCATTCTCTTCCTCATTCCGCTGCGCCGTTATTTTGTGCGCGAGATGCACGGCAAGTTTCCCTTTCCCGAAGCCACGGCGATCACCGAGGTTCTGGTTACCGGCGAGAAGGGCGGATCGCAAGCACGGTTGCTGCTTCAGGCGACCGTGATTGCCGCTATTTATGACTTCTTCGTTACCACGTTCCACGTGTGGAAGGAGTATCTGAATTTTCAGTTCGTGCCAGTCGTCAAGTCGCTGGCCGAGCGCGGGCGGATGGTCTTCAACTTCGATGCGGTCGCATTCATCCTTGGGCTGGGGTATGTGATGGGCCTGCGCATCGCGCTCATCTTCTGTGCCGGCGGAATCCTGGTGAACTCCGTGCTGGTTCCACTGATCTGGTTTTTCGGCAGCCATATGAGCGACGTCATCGTGTATCCGGCTACCATCCCGATCTCGCACATGGAGGCTGCCGACATCTACCGCAGCTACGTTCGCCTCATCGCCGTGGGCGCGATTGCGAGTGCAGGTTTCGCCGGGCTGCTGAAATCGCTGCGCGTGATTGTCGGCTCCTTCGGCATCGCAGTGCACGCCTTCCGCCACGGCGAAGCGCCGCACACGGACCGTACCGACCGCGATGTTCCCATCATCACGATTCTTCTGGGTGTGGTCGTGGGAGCCATCGCGGTGGCAATTTTCTTCGGCAACCTGCGGGTTTCGTGGACGATCCTGGCACTGGGACTCGCGCTCACGTTGCTGTTCTCGTTTTTCTTCACCACCGTCGCCGCCAATGCCATCGCCACCACCGCCAACAATCCGGCGAGCGGCATGACGCTGCTGACGGTCATCGTTTCTGCCGTGGTATTGCTGAAGTTCGGGCTCTCTGGAACCACCGGCATTTTCTTCGTGATGTCCCTGGCGGGCATGGTTTGCGTGGCGTTGTGTTCCTCAGGACAGTTCATCACCGACCTCAAAGCCGGTTACTGGATCGGCTCGACTCCGGCTGCGCAGCAGAAAGTGAAGTTCATCGCGGTCATCGCGGCTGCAATCACGGCTGGTTTCACCATCATTCTGCTGGCCAAGGCCTTTCAGTTCGGCGAGGCCGTGCCCGGCGACCCGCGGCAGGTGCTGGTGGCACCACAGGCCTCGGCGTTGAAGGCCATTGTCTCTGGATTCATGAGTGGCCAACCGGTTGCCTACATGCTGTTCGGCATTGGCGCCATGATCACGGTGATTCTCGAAATGCTCGGCTTATCGTCGATGGTCTTTGCGCTCGGAATTTACCTGCCGCTGCAACTCACCACGCCGATCCTGGCCGGCGGATTTCTCTCGCACCTGGTCAACAAACGCGGGGAAAAAACCGGCGGCGAGCATGGCAAGAGCATTCGCGAGCGCGGCATCGTCATCGCTGGAGGCTTAATGGCAGGCGGCGCGCTCGGCGGCGTGATTGGAGCGGCCTTGCGCGTAGTACCAAGCTTCAAAGAAGAGTGGATTCAGACGCCGTTCTTCGACAACTTGCCGGTCTCGCAATCCATTTCCGCACTGGCCTTCATTGGCTTATGCGTTTACGTCTGGTTCAGTTCGATGAAGAAAGATAAGGAGGCCTAATGGATCAGCTAAGTAATTACATCGCGGATGCGGTTCTTGCTATCGATACGCTTTGGGGCGGAGACGTCATGTGCCCCTCGGGCACCGGCCGCTTTATCGCCGATTGCTGGTTTTCCGAGGAAGCGCTGCCGACGGCGTACACGAATCCAGCAGCAGCGCGCTTGCGTGAAACTGGCGGCGTGGGCGGCAAGAATATCGATCACGCCGCGCTCGACCAATACCTGGCTGCGATCAATGTACCGGGGGCGATTGACGGCGTTCGCAATGAAGCCGCAAAGCTAAGCGATAAGGCCAGCATTCTGCGCAAGCCTTACTTGATCAGCCTGGCCGATTGCTTCGACGTGATGTGGGATCTGGCCATGGAAGTCGCGGGCAAGGGTAAGGCGGTGCCCTATGAGCGCTGCGTCGAGTCGGCTACGGGCAGGCCGCCCGAGCCTTCCCGGCCTGAGAAGAAGCGCGCGCGTGTCGCGGAACTCCTGAACCGCGCCGGTTACAAGTCGTCGAATTCTACGGAATTGTTGCAGGCCGTGGACGCGTGGCGCCGCGAGCGCGTCGCCCCGCTGGCCTGCGTTCGCTCGCTCAGCGACGCTGTGATCGCCGAATTCGACAGCCTGAGCGCGAAAAATCTCTTGCCCTATTTATCGCGCGACCTGGCCGCCGTGCCCCGCGCCAACATCGACTTTCTTCCGATCAAGGACGCCTGGTTCTCCGGCTCGATGAACTACATCGGTCGCGCCCGCAACGCCGACGGCAGCCCGAAATACGAAGCGACTTACGAAATCAATGCTTCGCTGCAGATTTCCTTCCCCGAGTTCGAACAACTCGTCAGCCACGAGGTTGTGCCGGGCCACGTGACCACCTTTGCCTACTTACAAAACCTATATATCCGCGGCAAGGCCGGTTTCGAAACCACTATCCTCACCATGAATACCCGCGCCGCCACTTTGTTCGAGGGAATCGCCAACAACGCCATCCTGATTGCGCACGGCGTGACCGAGGTCGAGCAGTTACCCGACGAAGACATCCAGATCGGCGTCCTGCTCGCCCTTTTGCAGGACGACGCCAAGAACCAGTCGTCCTATCTGACGTGGGGAGAAGGCAAACCACAAGCCGAAGTTGCGGCGACGCTGCGGCGCGATTTCCTTGTCACCGAAGAACGCGCCGACAAATTGTCCGGCGCCTGGGGACGCCATCCCCTGCTCGGCCGCATGTATCTCCCGGCTTACCGTTGCGGAACGGACAAAGTCGCAGAGCTACGCCGGAAGTATCCGCCGGAGCACGTGCTGCCCGCGCTCTACGGCTGCTGCGGCCTGGTCGATATCCAGACCATCGATCTGGTGCTGAGAAACTAGAAGCCATCTCATAATGAACCGAAGCAGTAGATGGCGGGCTCCCTCAGGGGCTAAAGCCCCAGTCTTTTGTGGCCCTAGGCGGCACGACTAAAGTCGTGCCCTTCCCAAAGCCATTTATGAGACAGCTTGTAAAGACCTGAAGAGCAGCGGATAACTCCGTCAGCCGGCGGCTGCGAACCCGCAAAGCATAAACGCCGGCGGATTCTTTTTTTTCGCGAAGCCAAAACTTCGCTTTGCAGACAGGGTTCGATCCAAACGAAGCAACTGCTTCCCGATTGAGACTCAAGAGGCCATCGTGAGCCGCGCTCAAGCGATCCGCCGGCGCGGCTCATTCCCAGAACAGTTCCACTACCTTGAAGGTTGAGAGGACATCTATGAAACGCACACGAGTAGTCTTGCAAGTTGCAGCCCTTTGCTTCGTCTTTGGCGTTTACGGTTTTGCCGCCGACAACGCCTACCTCTACATGGTCAACGGCATTCCCGGCCGCGATATTGCCGACAATGTCAACCCCGGCTATCCCATGGATGTATTAGTGGACGGCGAGTGCGTGGTCCGCGGCCTTAGCTATGACAGCACCTCAGGTCCGTTGAGTTTCGCGCCTGGAACATACAGCGTGCAGATCAGCGAGTCGAACTCGCTGGCCGGATGCACCAATGCAACCGTCCTCGACGGGACCGTAACTCTGGCTGCTGGAGGGAGCGTATCGGAGGTTGCCGCTATCAGTAACGGGCAACCGGCATTGCTGACGCTCAGCGACGACTTCAGTCCGGTAGCGCCGGGCAACGCGCGGTTCGTTTTTGCGAATACCGCCGACGCTCCGGCATTACAGGTTACGCTGACACAGCAGTTTGTCAAAACCCCTCAAACCTTCACTGCAACCGCGAAGCCCGATGCTCAAGCGACCGTCACTGTGCCGGCCGGGACGTATTCCGTCACGGTCGTTGCAGCGAGTTCTACCGCCATATTGACGTCGGAGTCAATCACCCTTCCCGATCAGTCCGCCACGTTCACCTACGCAGCCGGTCAAGCTGCGAATAATTCGGTGGGGTTGGTAAGCCGGACTATCCGGGACGTGTTCTAACCAGCACCTGGGACCGGGCCGCGCTTGGGCGGCCCGCTCTTGGTTTCTAGCCGGACCTGCTTTAACGAATCTGGGCGTCAAGGTAAACACAGTGCATGTCGTCCCAGCCGGTGGTGTGTTGCAGCAGGTTGACGACACGCAGCGGATGGTTCGCCTCCCAGCTCTTGCTTGCCCCTGCGAAAGCAGCAGTCGCGAATACAACGCAGAGAAATAGTGCGATAACGGACTTCATCGCCGGTTCCTCCGCCTGGCGCGAACGAGCAGCGGCAATCGGCGGTACCTCGGGCTCATGCTGATGGCTTTCGAGCGAGGAAGTCTATCAAACGGTATCACATGTTTCAATCCATTTTCCCCCTTTCCCCACTGGCTAAGAATGATTATTTGCTCACAAAAATGCGATTATTTTCGCTTGACACCCCTACAACCGCGCCGTAAAGTGTTTTCGACAAACGAGCGCCGTTTTCCCTGAATGAAACATGCATTTCATTGCAGGAAAGCCCGGACGTTTGAGGAGCAATTAGCCATGAAACAGTTTGTGCGTTGTCCTCTTCCCTTGGTTGTCATTCTCGTAGTTCTCGGCCTGACTGCCGTGGCGCTGGGGCAGACGGCCGGCACTGGAGCCATCACCGGCACGATTACCGATCCCAGCGGCGCCGTGGTTCCCGGCGCGACGGTGAAGGCCATCGACGTAGCCACCGGCGAGGTCCGAAGCGTGGTTTCCGCCTCGAACGGAACTTATCTGGTGGCGCTTTTGAATCCGGGCACGTACCGCGTGCAAGTCAACAAGACCGGATTCAAGGAGGTGGACAGCGGCAGCATTCGCGTACACGTTACGGAAACAGCCGGGGTCAGTCTGCAGCTCGAAGTCGGGGGCACGAACGAGACGGTAACGGTCACGGGCGCGCAGGAATTACTGAAGACGCAAGACGCCACTCTGGGGCAAGTGGTAGATCAACAAGAGATGGAAAGCCTGCCGCTGGTGACGCGGAACTACACGCAGATTTTGGGGCTGTCGGCGGGCGTATCGGCGGAGGTCTTCAACGCCGCCGAGCTTGGGCGTGGCGGACTGAACGACGGTATCTCGTCGGGCGGCAGCAACTTTGTGGACAACAATTACCAGATGGACGGGGTCGAGATTAATGACCGGGAAGGGAGCGGCTATTACAGCGGGGGCACGGCCATACCCAACCCGGACAGCATTCAGGAGTTCAAGGTACAGACCAGCCAGTTCGACGCCTCCTCGGGGCGCAACTCGGGCGCCAACGTTGACGTGGTGACGAAAGGCGGCAGCAATCAATGGCACGGCAGCACCTGGGAATATTTCCGCAACGAGGACATGAACGGCAACACCTTTTTCAATAACGAAACCGGTGAGCCGCGCGGGCGGCTGCGCCAGAACCAGTTTGGGTTTACCTTGGGTGGTCCGATCAAGAAGGACAAGCTGCTGTTCTTCACCTCCTACCAAGGTACGCGGCAGCAGAACGGCATTGACACGAACTGCTCGAGCAGCGCACTGCTGCCGTTGCTGACGGGCGACCGCTCGGCCAGCGGCCTGGAGGCTGCGGTGGGCACAGGTACGGTATGGAACGGCATTGACTTTTTAGGCGTGCCGGTAACCAGTGTCAGTTCGCAGGCACTGGCACTGTTTAACTACACACTGGCGAACGGCCAGTACCTGATTCCGAATCCTCAGATCATCAGTACGGCGACGATCGTGAATCCCCTGACCGGGGTGCCGTCGACGGGGCCCGCGGGCTTCTCCAGCTTCAGCCAACCCTGTACGTACAGCGAGGACCAGTTCATTACCAATCTGGATTGGCTGCAGAGCCAGAAGAGCACCTTCCAGGGGCGCTTCTTCTTTTCGAATAGCAACTCGGTTGAGACCCTAACCAACGCGGGCGCGGCCACTCCCGTTCTTCCCGGCTCGCCGCAGACCAATCCCCTGAATTACCGGAACTTCTCGCTGGCGCACACTTACCTGTTTACCAACCATTTGGTGAACCAGGCGGAGATCGCCTTCCATCGGACCTATGCCAAGGCCACGCCACAAGCGGCGTACACGTGGTCGGATCTAGGCGTCACCGCCCCGAGCTTTGACAACGCCGATCCCTTTCTTGAAGTGTATGGCGGCATGATCACGGGCGGCGGGCAGATCGTGGGTTTTGTGCAGAACACATTTATCGGCCAGGACACGCTTTCCTGGACGCACGGGCGTCAGAATATCCGCTTTGGCGGCAGCGTCGACCGGGGCCAGGTCAATGACACCGGTTTCACGCTTCAATCCGAGGCAGTATTTCTCGATTACCCCACCCTGCTGCAAGGTGTGGGGCTGCCTTTGGCGCCCTATGAGACGGCTGACCTGCCCGGATTGACGGCGCGCGCGTGGCGGACGTGGACCATAGGCACCTTCGTACAGGATGACGTCAAGCTGACCTCGCGTGTGACCTTCAACCTGGGTTTCCGCTATGAGCATCTGGGTGATCCCTCCGATCTCCTGGGGCGGAACTCGTCCATCGATCCCACGCTCCTCAATCCCAACCCTCCGGCTACGGGCAGCCTGGCCGGGTTTATGGTTTCAAGTAATTATCCGGGCACGCCGCCCCCGGGGGTGGTCAGCAGCGGCAATGAGTTTGGGATCAAGGGCGAGGGACAGACCACCCTCAACCCGCGCATTGGCTTTGCCTGGGCGCTGCCGGGCAGCGAGCGCTTTGTGCTGCGGGGCGGCTACGGCGTGTATCACCAGACGATCACCGGTCAACCCTTTTTCCAGGAGATCGCAGATCAGCCCTTCGCGCTGGAGCGCATCACGGTGAGCCCGGCCGGCGGCTTTGCCAGTCCATTTCAGGGGAACCCGGGCGCGTTCCCGCAGTGGACTCCTTACAGTCCGGGCACAGTGCTGACGCCCTACTTTTTGGACCCGAGCCTGCGCCCGCCAATTCTGCAGAAATACAGTATGAGCCTGCAGAGTCAGCTCACGCGGGACTTGGTGCTGGAGGTGGGCTATTCGGGCGGGCGCTACACGCGCTTGCTGCTCAGCATAGACCCGAACCAGGCAGGCCTGGCCAGCGCCGCAAATCCGATTCGGGGCCAGACGAGCAGTACGCTGGAGAATATACAGTTGCGGGTGCCGTACGAGGGATTCAGCTCATCGCAAATGACCGACCTTGGCTCGTCTGGCTCGGGCTGGTACAACGGGCTGCAAGTCAGCCTGAACAAACGGTTCAGTCACGGTTTGCAGTTCCTGGCCTCCTATACCTGGGCGCGTGATCTGACAGATGTGATCGGGGGTGTCGGGGGTGGGTACGCCTTTACCTCGGGTATTCTTTACGGCGACCAGACTAACGCGCGGCGCGACTATGGGGTAGACGACTTCGTTCGCCCACAGCGATTCGTCTTCAGCGCCGTGTACAACCTGCCCGGTCCAAGCGACCGCCATTCGGGGCTCGGTTATGCCTTGGCTGGGTGGAAGCTTTCTGGAGTGGCCACGATCCAATCGGGACAGCTCCTCACCCCGTACACGGAAGCGGCTGCTACCAACATCTACGGTATCCTCACGGATTTTGCCAATTTCACCCCCGGTTGCCAACTCGCCACCAGCGGCTCGACGTTCTCGCGAGTGACCGGTTCCAGCGGCTGGATCAACACCGGTTGCCTCGCGCCTTATCCGGCAGCGGGCCCAGTTGATCCGATCCTCGGAGTTGCACCCACGGGCTTTGGGAATGGTGGGGTGGGAGTGGTGGTCGGTCCCAGGCAATCCGATACCGACCTCTCCCTGGACAAGCTGTTCCCGTTGAGCAAGGCGCATGAGGCGATGAACCTTGAATTCCGCACCGATGCTTTCAATGTCTTCAATCATCCGATCTTTAGCAACCCGGATGTCGCGATTAGCGATGCAACCTTTGGACGGATCACTACTCTGGCCTCTAACCCGCGAGTTCTCCAGTTATCGCTGAGGTTCAGTTTCTGAATAAGGTGAGCTTGTAAGTAGCAATGACGATACGACAAACCTGGTTATCCTGTGGCCGGCTGTGGTTGTGGTCCACAATCATAGCCGCTGCCGCATGCGCGCCGGCTCAAGGGAACAGTAAGGTCAATCCGGAGCCGGCGCAGGCACCAGCAGCTTCGCAGCAAGCAGCACCGACCACTGCGCCTGCAACCACCTCGGTACCCGGGTCAATTGCCTCTCAATCTCCAGCCACAGCCACCCCGGCGGGCGCTGCTGCTCAGGCCGCAGCGCCCGCTCCTCCTCAAACCCCGCCGCCTGCATGCGATATAGGCGACGGTTTCACGCTCGCAGCGGTGGGCGACTTGATCTACTCGCAGCCCCTGTCCAATTTGCCGGACGAAGGATTCAAAGCGCTGCTGAAGATATTGCGCAGCACCGACGCCACGTTTGGGAACCTGGAAAACACGCTGATCGATCTGGATAGTTTCCAGGGCCATCCCCAGGCGGAGAACGGAGGCGCACATCTGATCGGCTCGCCGGCGGTGGCCAAAGATATGCGAGACATGGGTTTCAACCTGGTTTCGCGGGCCAACAATCACGCGGCCGACTGGGGTGTTGAAGGCATGTTCGCCACTGACGAGGCAGCCGAAGAGGCGGGCTTGGTCCATGCCGGATCCGGCTACAACCTCTCGGCCGCTCGCGCCGCGCACTATCTGCAAACCAGCAAGGGGCGGGTTGCGCTGGTATCCATGACATCGACGGCAACGCCGATATCAGTGGCGTCGGACCCTGTGGGAAGAGCTCCGGGACGTCCGGGGGTGAGCGCGTTGCGGGTCAAGCCCTACGTCATCGTGTCGCCGGAAATGATGCAGGCACTGCACAAGATCCACGATGCCGAGCCGCCGGCTCTATTGCAGGCTGAGGACCAGGAAAAGCGCGTCTTGAAACCCGAAAGCGAAAAAAAGCCGGGAGAGGAAAAAAAGAAGGACGACAAGCCCGAAGAACTCACGCTGTTTGATGCGAATTACCGTGTCGGCGAGAAGCCGGTCCGCTTTGCCTACGACATGAACGAAACCGACCTGAACGGGATCCTCAAGGGCATCCGGCAAGGCAAGCAGAATTCCGATCTCCTGATTGCCACGATTCACGCGCACGAGCCCGAGAACTGGTCCGAAGAGACGCCCGACTTTCTGCCCAAGCTGGCGCACGCCGCGATTGACGCGGGCGCCGACGTTTTCATTGGCCACGGCCCGCACCGCCTGCGCGCCATCGAAATCTACAAAGGCAAACCCATCTTCTACAGTTTGGGAAATTTCTTTTTCCAGGTGGAGATGCAAGAACCGGTTCCCATCGAATTGTACGAAGCGCTGAACGGCAATCCGGCTGCGCTCACCGAGAACGAAATTATGGCCAAGCTGCTGAAGGCTTGGTTTGATGCGCCGGTGTGGTATCAGAGCGTCATTGCCGTAAGTCGCTTCGAGCACGGCCAGATTGCCGAAGTGCGACTGTATCCTGTTGATCTCGGCCTAAAGGCTAGCAACTTCAACCAGGGGATTCCGCGGCTGGCGGCTGCGGATACCGCCCAGACAATCCTGGAGGAATTGCAGAGGCTGTCGAAGCCGTACGGCACAAACATTGCCATCGAGAATGGCGTTGGCGTCATTCGCATACGAAAATAAGGCGCATCGGCGCCGAGGTTGTCAAAAGCAAGGTCCTCAGGACTAAGAGTTGAGTAATCGGCTGCGACTTTGCGGGCTGCCAAAGGTACGGCGAGGTTTCTTAGGGAGGAGAGTCATGATCTCAAACTTAATCGTTCCAGATCTTCATGTGCGCGGACGGCGCCTGCTTACCTGTGCAGGAGTGTTGCTTCTGTTGTTCTCACTCTGCGTCGGAATGCTGGCCCAGGCACCGGGTGCAGCGAATCCGCCGAAAAAGGCCGTGGCTGAAGCCACTACCGGCGCCGCCCAAGCAGCGAGCACGCCGGAGATGACGGCGGCGGATGTTTCGGCGTTTCTCGACGGCATTATGCCGGAGCAACTGGCGCGGGAGGATATCGCTGGTGCGGTCGTGCTCGTGGTCAAGGACGGCAAAGTGCTATTCACCAAGGGATATGGCTATGCCGATATCGAAAAGAAAATCCCGGTGACTCCGGATGGCACGCTGTTTCGCCCCGGCTCCGTCTCGAAGCTCTTTACCTGGACAGCCGTGATGCAACTGGTGGAGCAGGGCAAGCTGGATCTGGACCGCGACGTGAACGATTATCTTGACTTCAAGATACCGGCGACTTACGCGAAACCCATTACTCTGCGCAACATCATGACCCACACCCCGGGCTTTCAGGAGACAACCAAGGATATGTGGCTGAGCAGCCCCAAGGAGCTCGTGCCCATCGGCGATTACGTCAAGGCGCACATCCCGGCGCGAATTTTCCCGCCGGGAGTTACTCCCGCTTACTCCAACTATGCCACGACCGTCGCCGGTTACATCGTCGAACGCGTTTCCGGGGAGCCGTATAACGATTACATCGAGCACCATATTTTTGTTCCGCTGGGAATGCAGCACTCGACGTTCCGCGAGCCCCTGCCGGATGCGCTCAAGCCGATGATGTCGTGCGGCTACATAGTGGCTTCGGAGCCGAGCAAGCCCTTTGAGATCATCGAACCAGCGCCCGCGGGCAGCTCTTCCGTGACGGCGATGGATATGTCGCATTTCATGCTGGCGCACCTGCAGGACGGGAAGTATGAGAACGTGCAGATTCTGCGCCCCGAGACCGTGCAGTTGATGCATAGCCGCCAGTTCATCAATCTGCCGACGATGAATGGCTTTGCCTTCGGCTTCTATGAAGAGTCTCGCAACGGACATCGCATCATTGGACACGCCGGAGACACGATCTATTTCCATAGCGATCTCCACCTCATTCCCGACGCGGGGGTTGGCTTCTTTGTCTCCTACAACAGCAGGAGCAAAGCCGAAATCAGCCCGCGGGATGCACTCTGGCACCAATTCCTCGACCGCTATTTCCCCTATCAGCCTCCCGCCGGCGAAGCGGTTGCCAATGCAGCACAGGATGCGCGGGAGGTCTCCGGGAGTTACATCGTCAGCCGGCGCTTCCAGACCAACATGCTGGCCGTTTTCACGCCCCTTGGCGAACTGAAGGTTTCGACGGGCAAAGACAACATCATCATGGCCAACGAGCTGAAGGATTTGAATGGCAAACCAAAACACTTCAAGGAAATTGGTCCACTTCTATTCCGCGAGGTCGACGGACAAGCCAAGATAGGATTCAAGCGCGACGACTCCGGCAACTTAGTCCTGGTGATTGACTATCCCTTCATGGTCTTCCAGCGGGCTTCCTGGTACCGCTCGGGCACATTCAACCTGACCGTTCTCATCGGATCGCTGTCACTGTTCGTGCTTACGTTGATCCTCTGGCCGATCGGGTATTTCATTCGACGCCACTATGGCCAGCCCTTGAAAGTCGGCCCCACGCAACGCAAGTTGCGCACCTGGACGCGGGTGGTGTGCGTGGTCGACATCATCTTCGTCGGTATCTTTGTCACGATCGTGCTTCTCTCCGAGAAGTATCTCGGGATACTCAGCTCGGGGATGGATATCTGGTTCCACCTACTTCAGTTACTCGGGTGGGTCGGTGTCCTCGGGGGGCTAGTTATCCTGTGGAATGCGATTGAATCCTGGCGTTCGCAGGACCGCGGGATATGGAGCAGGCTGGGGGACACACTCATCGTAGTCGCGGCCCTGGGCTTCACCTGGTTCACGCTCTATTGGAACATGCTGCATTGGGATTTGAACTACTGAACTCGAAAGGTCTGGCCGAATAAGAATTGTCATCCCAAGCGTTGGCCGCGGATTTGCCTGGAATCACAGCCGCTTGGGACCAACCGGAATTAGCGAAAGGACACAATGGAAATAACACGGAAATCTTTTCTAAAGGGTATGTTGGGAGCAGTAACCACGTGCGGCTTCTTAGGCAGCGAGGGAGGAAATTTGTTACTGGCGCAAGAGAAGGCTAGAGTTCCGGCTAAGGCAGCGAAGATTCGCGATGTCGAGATCTATCCTTTCACGTTGCAGCAGAACGTAGTGATTAAGATCGCGTTGCCGACCGCTCTGGCGACCGATAATGTCTTTGTTCGTTTGCGCACGGAAGACGGCGTCACCGGGGTGGGCGAAGCTTCTCCCTACAGCGCAGTCACCAGCGAGACGCAGCACACAGACGTCGCTTTCGCCCACACTCTAGCTGAGCTGGTGCGCGGCCGTGATCCCTTCACCATCGCCAAAATCGTTGACGACATGGATGTGCTCTCCCCCGAGAACTGCAGCATCAAGGCTGCATTCGAAATGGCCCTGTGGGACATCTGCGGCAAGATTGCGGGTCTTCCCATCTGTTGCCTGCTGGGAAAGTACCGCGACAGTTTTGAAACCGACAAGACCATCTTTATCGGAACTCCGGCGGAAATGGCGGAGGCGGCGCAGGAGGTAGTCCGGCACGGATTCCGCACCATCAAGGTCAAAGTCGGAGAGTCTCCGGAAAAAGACATCGCACGACTCGCGGCGATCCGGGAAGCGGTGGGCAGCGATATTGGCTTGCGGATCGACGCCAATCAGGGATGGACGCCAGCCGAGGCGGTGCGCAGCCTGCGCGGCATCGAGAAGTCCCAGATCCAGGAATGTGAACAGCCCGTGCCCTATTGGGATATGGATGGTCTCAAATACGTGCGCGATCACTCCGGCGTCCCGATCATGGCCGATGAATCCGTGCACTCACCTCACGATGCCATCGAGGCGGTGCGCAAGGATGCCGTCGACCTCATCAACATCAAGCTCATGAAGACGGGAGGCATCCTGAACGCGGTGCGGGTGGCGCAAATCTCAGCCGCGGCGGGCATCCAGTGCATGCTTGGCTGCATGACGGAAACCAGCCTGGCATTGACTGCCGCTGCTCATGTAATCGCGTCCCAGAAGAATCTCATTTACGCCGACCTGGATTCGTTCCTGTTCAACGCCAGCAATCCGATCATCGGTGGCATGGAAATCAAGCAAGGGGTAGTGTACTTGCCGGCAGGGCCGGGCCTTGGCCTTGACATCGATCCAGCATTCTTGAAGAAGCTGACACAGGCCTAGAACAGGGCGGCGATAAAGTTGCGCAAGCGTTCAAGGCGCGGGCGACCGACTGCGCGGCTTGCCCCGCCGCCGCAACCGCGTATTCAGCAACCTAGAGGAGCACTCGAATGAGATTCAGGCGCATTACCGTTCCAAGCATTGCAGTTCTAATTTGTTTTCTGTTCGCGGTTGCAGCTGTTTGCCAGACTGCTCCTCCCGCGGATCTGGACGCGTGGGTGGCGCGCTCCATGCAAGTTTTTGAAGTGCCCGGAATCTCCGTGGCGATCGTCAAGGACGGCAAAGTGCTGGTGACGAAGGGCTATGGAGTGCGCAAGCTGGGCGAAGCCACTGCGGTGGACGAGAACACTCTGTTCGGCATCGGATCGAATACCAAAGCCTTTACCACCGCATGTCTGGCCATGCTCGTCGATGAAGGCAAGATTGCCTGGGATGATCGCGTGTACCAGCGTCTTCCCGAATTCCAGATGTACGATCCGTACGTCTCCCACGAAATGACCATCCGCGACCTGCTCACACATCGCAGCGGCATGGGTCTGGGCGAGGGCGACCTGCTGTTCTGGCCCCATTCCACCTACACGCGCGCGGAAATCATTCATCAGCTTCGCTACATGAGGGCTGCGTCAAGTTTCCGCAGCCGCTTCGCCTACGACAACCTGCTCTACATGACGGCCGGACAAATCATCCCGGCGGTGACAGGAATCTCCTGGGATGACTTCGTCCGCCAGCGCATTTTCACGCCGCTCGGCATGACGAACACCAACGTCAGCAATGCCGCCTTCAGGCCGGGTGAAGATTTCGCCCATCCCCACTCCATCGTGGATGGCAAGCTGCAAGCCATTCCGTTCGTCACCCTCGACAACGCGGGACCCGCCGGCTCCATCAACTCTTCTGCGGCTGACATGGCGAAATGGGTAATGTTGCAGTTGAACCACGGCAAGCTGCCCGATCGCGACAGTCGCCTGTTCAGCGAGGCCCAGTCGCGCGAGATGTGGACGCCGCAGACCATCCTCCCAATTTCCGATGCTCCCGCGCCCCTCGCAGCCCTCAAGGCGAACTTCGCGGATTATGCCCTGGGCTGGATGGTGCGCGATTACCACGGGCACAAACTCGTAACCCACACCGGCGGAGTGGCTGGATTCGTTTCCCGCGTCATGCTGGCGCCCGACGAAAATCTCGGAGTCGTGATCTTGACCAATGCCGAGCAGGGCGGCGCGTTCGACTCCATCCTCTACCACGTTCTCGACCACTATTTCGGGCTGCCATCCACGGACTGGATTGCCGCCTTCAAAAGCGCCAGGGACCAGCAGTTAAAAGACGCCGCCGACATTGAGCAACGGCAGAGCACACAACGCAATACCAACTCGCACCCCTCGCTTCCATTGGAGAAATATGCCGGAAGCTACGAAGACGCCTGGTACGGCCCGGCCACGATCCGCATGGAGAACGGGAAGCTCGTGCTCAGCTTCGACCACACGCCTGCGATGGTGGGAGAACTGGAGCCTTGGCAATACGACACTTTCCGCACGCATTGGCGCGATCGCGTCATTGCCGACGCATTTGTGACCTTCTCGCTGAAGTCAGACGGCTCTATCGAGCGATTTAAGATGGTGCCCGTTTCCCCGTTAACCGACTTCAGCTTCGACTATCAGGACCTGGAGTTCCACCCGGCGGCGAAGTCACAGATGCAATAGTGAAAGATGCCATCACCGAGTCAGCCGCCGGGTAGAAATCCTCCGGAGAGCGACTGTAAGATCCGCGGACTCCAATACGAAATCACGCTGGATCTTATGCGGGATGCTGCCCACCAGCCCGGAACGTCAGTTGTTAGGGACGATGGGCAGAGTCACATGGGAAGGGTGCTGCTCATCGTGATAGATCTCTTGCTCGGCAGTGATCATCCGGCTGGTCCGCCCCAAGGCTTCACCGGTATTCAAATTACGCGGATATTTGGGAAACGCCGACGAGGAAATCTCAATCCGCATGCGATGCCCGGCCTTATACATCTCGCAGGTATTCCAGGTATCGATGTGGTACTCATAAATTGTTCCCGGCTTGATTAGCTCTTCTTTCTCCATCCCACCTCGAAACCGCGCCCGGACCATTCCATCCGAGAGTCTCTCCGCGAATCCGTTTGGCCATACGTCAATCAATTTTGCCGTGAAGTCGGTGTCGGTGGCCGAACTTGCCGCAAACAGCGTGACTTTGACCGGGCCACAGACCTCGGTATCGTTCGTCACCGGCTCACCGGTAAAAACGAGAACGTCGTCACGTCGTTCAATAGGACGATAGTCATCAGGTCCGCCGATTTGCGCGAAGGATGGCTCGGTAATGAATGGGACCGGAGTGCGAGGGTCATAAGCATAGTTGTCAGGTTTCTCGGAGTGGGGCTTGTCAGTCGAGAGCCTGCCATCGCCATAGACAGAGTTCGCGCGCCCAGCGCTGTGGAAATAGAAGTCGGTATATCGAATGCGAGCAATGGGCCACTCCTGTTCGTCGACCCACTGATTGGAACCCATGACGAAAACTCGAACCGGCGCTTCCGATTTGACCCCGTTCTCCGTCCCTTTCAGCCAGGCGTCGAACCAGCGAAGCATGGTTTGATGAATGTCGATGATGGCGGTGGGACCAAAATCGACGTCGCCCAACTTCGACTTTGAGTTGATGGCGTGCGGCCATGGACCCATCAGGAGTTTTTGGGATTTGCGCACAGAAGAAGGGCCGTGGGTGGTCATGCCGATGAAGTTCAACGGAGTGCCGACCTGCTCATCGTCATACCAGCCTGAAATGTGCAACACAGGAACCTCGACGCGATCAAATTTGTTCTGGTAGCGTTCCGCCTCCCAAAAGCTGTCGAGGTGAGTGTGGTCGAACAGCTCGCGCCACTCCGGCATAGCGCGGCCGCTGGCCTCGTCCAGTGTCAGCAAGGGCAAATGCCAGATGAGTGGGGCCCAATCCACCGCATCCATGTTTTGCAGCACATGGCCGGAGGTGAGGTAGTACCAGCTGGCATCAAGCGGAATCGGTTCACCGGTTGGAAATTCGACGAACGGATCGGAAGGGCTCACCATGGCGATCATGGTTGTGAGATGTGGAGGTTGCTCGATAGCCGTCAGCCATTGGGTTTTGCCGTTGTAGGAACCGCCAATCGTCCCGACCTTGCCGCTCGACCATGGCTGCGTGGCGCACCACTCGACGGCGTCGAAGCCATCCTGTCCTTCATGGCGGTAGGGAACGAAATGGCCGGGAGAGTCGCCACGGCCGCGCACATCCACCGCCACGAATACGTATCCATGCTGCGCGAAGAAGCGGCCGAAAGTTAGCGCGTTGTCACTGCTCTTGAGGTAGGGCGTGCGGTTCAGGATGCAGGGGAACTTGCCGGTGGCATCGGGCCGGTATACATCCGCCGCAAGTGCAACGCCATCTCGCATCGGAATCCGCTGGTCAAACTCGATCTTGACCGGCATCAGTTTGTCGGACCCTTGATCCGTCTGCTGCGCAACCGCTAAGTGGTTTGTAAGAATCCCGAAGAGAACAGCAAACAACAGTAACTGCCGCATCATTTCGTGCCTCCGGATTTAAGTGCGGATTATGCTGAAGTGGATTGTCATGCTTGTGCGCGGAACTCGCTTCAGGCTGTCAAGTTCACCAGCTTTCTATTCCAGGTCGTGCAATGTGGAGCATCAGCGCCAGCCGCAAGCACGACATAGTATCATATGTTTCACATTGCTGTCTATGGAGTTCACGGTAGAATACCCTGAAAAACCACTGCATTCCATATAGCATGATCTTCGAAAGGGTTGGGTACCATCGTAAAGTGTTTCACAAAAATGAGCTGTCGAAACATTCATTTCATGCCGGAGAAGCGCCCCAAGCGACTGTTTACCCCTCATCTGCTTTGCTTGGGAACGACGCTTGCCAGATTAGAGTTGGAATGGAGGTCGGCGCTGATGCAGAAGTCGCCTGCTGCTTGTCTACAATCGGAATCTCTGTCTCGCCATGAGCCACAAGGATGCCGAGATGTCGACGTACCAATGCGGATAGAAGATTCTTCACTGGAAAGAACCCCCTGCAAGACCTAATTGCTTAGAACTCGTCTCATAAATCACCGGCAGGGTGGGGACGGCATCCCTCAGGGGCTAAAGCCCCAATGTTTATGGGGCCATGAGCGGCACGACTAAAGTCCTCCACCCCAGCCGACGAAACCCGCGTCGTCTGGGGCCCCGGTCGTGCCCTTCCCAAAACCATTTGTGAAATAGCTTCTAATTGCCTAGCTGAGGATCGGCGAATCCCACCGGCGCGGGCAAGTAAGATTAAGGTCCGTGTCAAGGAAGCAAACGAGTAATTGAGACAAGAACCGAGGCTCGCAGCGACGCCGAGTCTTTCCTTCAAACGGGGTCGATTCAGTTAGATATTGCTTCCGATGATCTTTGCGCCGTAGATCGTGCCAGGTCTTTGGGAAGTAAGGAGTTAGGTGTCAAACAGCCTGGTTTAGGAAGGGTAACTCCGATTGCGGATAGTTTCCCGAATGTTCACTATGTTCAACCAGGTGTTTGCACGATTAGTACTGTCCGGATTCCACATTGACAAGTCGGCCGTGTGCTGCTGAAATGCGCTCTAGTCGCGTCATCCTGTGAGGTTGACTTCTCTACTCCGACGCAAGTCCGATCTGGGCCAGGCGGCGCAGGCCCAGAGGGTGAGCTATGCGTTGCCCCTCGCCGCAACCGCTATCGTCCGTCCGTGAGTTCGCGTTGCCAGAAAGGAGTTCTCGATGCGGCGCGCAGTTCTTGTTACTGGATTCGTTCTTTCGGCTATTGTCTATCTCGGGATTCTTACAGCTCCCGCTGCGCAAGCCCAATCCAATCCGCCTGTTCTGATCACGCAGATCATTGACGAAAGCAAATTAGTCACGCTCAGCGGCAACACACGCCCGGAAGCCACGGCGAAATATGACCGGGGACGGGCGCCCGCTGACTTTGTCATTGAACACATGCTGCTGCAGTTGCAACGGTCGCCGGAACAGGAGCGGGAACTCGAGCAACTGATCGGCGAACTGACGGAGAAATCCTCGCCCAATTTCCAGCACTGGCTAACGGCGCAAGAGTTCGGCGAGCGTTTCGGACTGGCCCAACAAGACCGGGACGCGATCAAGCGCTGGCTCGAGTCGCACAATCTGAAAGTCAATGTCGATTATACGAACGGCATTCTGATCGACTTCTCCGGTACGGCGGACGCAGTGAGAGAGGCATTCCACTCGGAGATCCATCAGTTGAATGTGAAGGGCGAAAAGCACTTCGCCAACATGAGCGATCCGCAGATTCCGGCGGCGCTGGCGCCAGCCATCGCCGGAGTGGTGGCGCTGCATGACTTCAAACCTCACGCCATGCACAAGATGCGGGTGAACTATACGACGGCCAGCGGATATGACCTCGTGGTTCCCGGCGATCTGGAGGAGATTTACAACTTCAATCCTGCATTCAGCGGGGGAATTTCCGGGCAAGGGCAAACGATTGTGGTGCTGGAAGACACCGATGTCTACACCACGGCGGATTGGGCCACGTTCCGTTCCGCCTTTGGCCTGTCGTCGTACACAGGTGGCTCGTTCACGCAAACTCATCCGGCTCCGCCGAGTGGCACGAACAACTGCACGGACCCGGGATTTAACGCGGACGACGGCGAAGCGATTCTGGATGCCGAATATGCGAGTGCGGCTGCGCCAAGCGCGGCTATCGTATTGGCTTCCTGCACCGATACCGCGACGTTCGGAGGCTTAATTGCGCTGCAAAACATCTTGAACGGAACCGGCGCCCAGCCGGAGACCGTGAGCATGAGTTATGGGGAATGCGAAGCATATAACGGAGCAGCGTCCAACGCCGCGTTCAACTCGGCGTTTCAGCAAGCAGTGACGCAAGGTGTCTCGATGTTCGTATCCGCGGGCGATTCCGGAGGCGCACTTTGCGACGACGGCGCAGACGAGGCGACGCACGGCATTGGCGTCAACGGTTTTGGATCGAGCCCCTACGCGGTGTCAGTGGGCGGAACGGACTACGGCGATACCTATGCCGGGACCAACAGCACATACTGGAATTCCACGAACACGTCCACGTATGAATCGGCCAAGTCCTATATCGACGAAATTCCCTGGAACGACTCCTGCGCCAGCGTGCTCATTTCGACTTACCTGGGCTATGACGAAGCCTACGGAAGCAACGGCTTTTGCAACAGCAGCCTGGCCTCGGCATTTGGTTTCTTGAACACGGTGGGAGGCAGCGGCGGACCGAGCGGCTGCGCGACGGGATCGCCATCGACCGCTGGAGTTGTGAGCGGAACGTGCAAAGGCTGGGCCAAGCCTTCGTATCAGTCGGTGTTTGGGAATCCCAGCGACGGCGTTCGCGACATGCCCGACGTTTCTCTGTTTGCCGCCAACGGGGTTTGGGGACACTACTATGTATTCTGCTGGAGCGACCCCAATAATGGCGGTACGCCATGTACGGGCGCCCCGGACAACTGGTCGGGAGCGGGAGGTACGTCGTTCTCCTCGCCCATCTGGGCGGGCATACAGGCGCTAGTGGACCAAATAGCGGGCGGGCGGCAGGGGCCGGTCAATCAGGTGTATTACAGCCTTGCGAACAGCGAATATGGAGCCAGCGGCGACAGCTCCTGCAACTCGACGCTGGGGAATGCGGTCAGCAGTTCGTGCGTTTTCTACGACGTGACGCAGGGGGACATGGATGTGGATTGTAGCGGCTCGCATAACTGCTACCTGGATTCTGCGTCAATCGGGGTGCTCTCTACCTCCGATAGTGCTTACGACATTGCGTACGGCACACAAACCGGCTGGGATTTCGCGACCGGAATCGGAACCGTGAATGTCAACAATCTGATGAACGCTTGGCCGAGCAGCCGAACGGGGACGTCGACAGGTTTGACCTCGTCGCTGAACCCCTCGCAATACAACCAGCCGGTAACCTTCACCGCCACGGTGACGCCAACGCCGAACGGGGGCACCGTCACCTTTACCTATGGCACGACAACGCTCTGCAGCAGTGTGTCGTTGACGAGTGGACAGGCGACGTGCGCGTACTCGACGCTGCCGGTCGGACCGGATACGGTGATGGCCGCATACAGCGGAGATACGAGTTACGCCGCGAGCAGCGGGACGACGGCTCAAACGGTGAACGCCGCAACGACGACCACGGGGGCAACCTCGTCGCTGAACCCGTCGGAGTACGAGCAATCAGTGACGTTTACAGCCACGGTGACACCCACGCCAGACGGCGGGACGGTCAACTTCACCTACGGCGCCACGACGCTCTGCAGCAATGTGTCGCTGACGAGCGGAAAGGCGACGTGTGCGTACGCGGCGTTGCCGGTGGGGTCGGATACGGTAACCGCTACCTACAGCGGAGATACCAACTACAGCGGCAGTAGCGGCATGGTGGCGCAGAGCGTAAGTTCCTCAACAGTGACGGTCTCTGTTACTGCGCTGAGTTTCGGCGATGAGGTTGTCAGTGGCACCAGTGCGGCCAAGGCGGTAACGCTAAAGGATACCGGCTCCGGCTTGGTGAACATTAGCAGCATCGCCATCACGCCCAGCACTAACTACACAATTTCCAGCAACACGTGTGGCAGCACCCTCGCCGCCGGCAAGGGCTGCACAGTGAAGGTGGAATTTGAGCCGACGGCCCTGGGCGCTCTGACAGCGTCGCTCGCTTTTAGCGACAATGCTTCCAACAGCCCGCAGACGGTGGCGCTTTCCGGCACGGGAACCGTGGATGCGACGCTGACTCCGGCCAGCGCTGCGTATGGGGCAGAGACGGTGGGTACGACGAGCGCGGCGAAACCCTTCACTCTAGCCAACAACCAAG
>Ga0187781_10000496_pt1 | contig 28106 bp, 30 predicted proteins | sample 0715_SJ02_MP02_2_FD_132447 | JGI IMG/M metagenome (GOLD analysis project Ga0187781, IMG submission 132447) | Tropical peat soil microbial communities from peatlands in Department of Meta, Colombia - 0715_SJ02_MP02_20_MG | ecosystem: Environmental > Terrestrial > Soil > Wetlands > Peat | place... | reverse complement strand
GGCTAATCGCGATGAGCGAGCAAGCATTCCTGTCGTTCAGGCTGCCCGTCGAAGAGCGTAACCGCTTGAAGGCGATAGCCGCCCGCAAGGGCGAGTCCGTCCAAGATCTGATGGGACGGCTTGTCGAAGCGTTTCTGAAGCAGGAGGACCGCCGACCGCCCTTGCTGAGCAACGTCCTCAAACAACTTCGCAAACGCAAGCAAGACTTGCAGCATCGGGGCGTGAGGAGACTCTGGGTGTTCGGTTCGGTCGTCCACGGCGAAGCCCGCCCCGACAGCGACGTCGACCTGGTGGCTGAATTTGATCCCCAAGCCAGGATCTCGTTGACCGGTTTCGCGCATCTGCGCCACGATTTGTCGGAGATGCTCGGAACCCCGGTCGATCTCGCCGAATGGCGGATGCTGCGGCCTCACATTCGCGAGGCCGCGGAACACGATGCGGTTTTGGCGTTCTGATGCCGCGTCCAAGGGCTGACGAACGGTTGCGGGACATCGTGGAAGCCGTGACGGACATCATGGCCTTCGTCAAAGACATGAGTTCTGATGCCTTCGAGGCGCTGGCCGAGAACGATCGACGGACATATCGGGCCATCAAGAACGCCGTGTCCGAAATCGGAGAAGCCGTGAAGGCATTGCCGCCTGAGATCTGTGACAGGCACCCGGCCATCGACTGGCAGGGAATTGCCGGGTTGCGGGACGTCGTCATCCACAAGTATTTCGCCGTCGATCTTCCGCTGCTCTGGCCCGTCCTGACCGAAGAATTCCCGGCGCTTCTCGAGGCGGTGATGAAGGAGCTTGGTGAAGACGGCCCGACAGGAACCGGCGGAAAGTGAGCCGCAAGGCCTCAGTCGCCGGACGGCCCGCCGGAAAGACATACCTCCGCGATAGAGGACGCCGACGGCTCGTAGCTGAGGCGCGTTATCGGCACGCCAAAACGAAGCCCCGCCTGCGAGGCGGGGCTTCTTTTGCAAAGCGAGGTCGGACGAGCGCCCTCAGCCGCCGGGCTGCGGCTCGGGCTCGAGGCCGCCGGCGGGCTTGTCGCGGCCGGCGGGCGGCACCGAGGAGCGCCGCCCGGTGGCGCTGCGCGCGGGATCCTCGGCCGGGCCGCCGGTGTCGCGGACGATCTTCTCGCCGCGGATGACGCGCTTGATCTCGTCGACCGACAGCGTCTCGAATTCGAGCAGGCCGCGCGCCAGCGCGTGCAGCTCCTCGAGATGCTCGGTGAGGATGCCGCGCGCCATCTTCTCGCCGTCCTCGACGATGCGGCGGATCTCCTCGTCGATCACCTTGGCGGTGGCGTCGGAGACGTTCTTGCGCTGCGTCACGGAATGGCCGAGGAAGACCTCCTCCTCGTTCTCGCTGTAGCGCAGCGGCCCCAGCTTGTCGCTGAAGCCGAACTCGGTGACCATGCGGCGCGCCAGGTTGGTGGCGCGGCGGATGTCGTCGGACGCCCCGGTCGTCACCTTCTCCACGCCGAAGATCAGCTCCTCGGCGACGCGGCCGCCGAAGAGGCTCGCCACCATCGCCTCGAGCTCCATCTTGGACTGGCTGTACTTGTCGCGCTCGGGCAGGAACATGGTGACGCCCAGCGCGCGGCCGCGCGGGATGATCGTGACCTTGTGCAAGGGCTCATGGCCCTCGGCGTAGAGCATGACGAGCGCATGGCCGCCCTCGTGATAGGCGGTGAGCTTCTTCTCCTCCTCGGTCATCACCATCGAGCGGCGCTCGGCGCCCATCAGCACCTTGTCCTTGGCCTGCTCGAACTCGGTCATGCCGACCGAGCGCTTGCCCTTGCGCGCCGCCATCAGCGCCGCCTCGTTGACGAGGTTGGCGAGATCGGCGCCGGAGAAGCCCGGCGTGCCGCGGGCGATGATGCGCGGGTCGACGTCGCTGGCGAGCGGCACCTTGCGCATGTGCACCTTGAGGATCTTCTCGCGCCCGACGACGTCGGGGTTGGGCACCACCACCTGGCGGTCGAAGCGGCCCGGCCGCAGCAGCGCGGGGTCGAGCACGTCCGGCCGGTTGGTGGCGGCGATGAGGATGACGCCCTCATTGGCCTCGAAGCCGTCCATCTCCACCAGCAACTGGTTCAGCGTCTGCTCGCGCTCGTCGTTGCCGCCGCCGAGCCCGGCGCCGCGATGGCGGCCGACGGCGTCGATCTCATCGATGAAGATGATGCAGGGCGCGTTTTTCTTGCCCTGCTCGAACATGTCGCGCACGCGGGACGCGCCGACGCCGACGAACATCTCGACGAAGTCCGAGCCGGAGATGGTGAAGAACGGCACGTTCGCCTCGCCGGCGATGGCGCGCGCGAGCAGCGTCTTGCCGGTGCCCGGCGGGCCCACCAGCAGCACGCCCTTGGGGATCTTGCCGCCGAGCCGCTGGAATTTCTGCGGGTCCTTCAGGTATTCGACGATTTCCTCGAGCTCCTGCTTCGCCTCGTCGATGCCGGCCACGTCGTCGAAGGTGATGCGCCCAACCTTCTCCGTCAGCAGCCGCGCGCGGCTCTTGCCGAAGCCCATGGCGCGGCCGCCGCCGCCTTGCATCTGGCGCATGAAGAAGATCCAGACGCCGATCAGCAGCAGCATCGGGAACCAGTTGATGAGCACGCCCAGCAGCGTCGGCACGTTCTCGTCGGCCGGGACCGATTTGAAGTTCACGTGCTTGTCGAGCAGGCGCTGCACCAGGCCGGGATCGTTCGGCGCGTGGGTCGAGTAGCTGCCGCGCTTGTCGGAGAGCTGATAGGTGATGGTGTTGCCTTGGATGGTGACGTTGCTGACTTGGCCGCGGTCGACTTCGTCGACGAACTCCGAATAATCCTGTCCGCTCGCCGTGCTGCGGTTGGCCGAGTTCTGGAACAGGTTGAAGAGCAAGATCAGCAGGACGACGATGATCACCCAAAGCGCGAGATTCTTGCCGAAGTTATTCACAGTCCTGGCCTTTCCATGCCGAGCCCAACGTGGTCTCCGAGCGGAAGGGGTCGTTGCCGGGGCCGAGGCCCTGGCCGCGCCGTCGCGTCACTGCTCCGCCCCTACCATGTAAGATGCGCCTTTGCTTAAACAACTGTAAAGCCTGCGCCGCTCAATGGTCGAGAGGGCCTGAGCGCCAGGCGCGAGCCGGCGAGCCAGCCGGCGTCGAACCCGCCTCTTACATAGCCCAACGCAGGCACCACGGCCACCGACCGGTCGTCGCTGAGCGCCGGCAGGCCGGCCCGCACCGCCGCCGGCAGCCTCGCTGCCGCCGCGCCAAGCCGCGCCGCGCCCAAGCCGCCCAGCCTCAACCCTTCGGGCGCCGCCTCGGGAAGATAAAGGCAAAACCTTCCATCCCAGTAAATCTCGCCGCCGGGGGGGGCCGGCACCGGCGAGGCCACCGCGGCGGGCTCGCGGCAGACCAGCAGCCGGCCCTGTCGCGGCAAAAGGCGGCAGCCGCCCAACGTCCGCCCGCCGCCGAGCCCCGCCGGTAGCTGCCGGTAAAGCCGCTCCAGCCGCTCCAGCCGCGGCGGGTAAAGGGCGCCTCCGGCCATTGCCAGCACCGCGGCAAGCGCCCTGAGGCCCAGCTCTTCGGGCGCAGCCTTGAGCGCCGCCGGGTCGAGCCGCACGAACCCCGCGGGATGGATCAGCGCCGCCCGCGCCAGCAGCGCCGCCACCCCGGCCTCGAGCGCCGCCCGCGCCCGGGCAAGCCGCGCCGCCGTGGCGGCGAGCCGTTCCACGCCCAATCCGGCCGCTTCCAGCAGCCCCCGTCCCTGGCGCAGCCGCACGCGGGCATAGGCAGGGTCGAGATTGCTGGGATCCTCGATCCAGCCTTGCTGCGCCGCGCGCAGCGTCGCCTCGAGCCGGGCGCGCGGCACCGTCAGCAGCGGCCGCAGCAGCCGGCACTGCCCGCGCTCGGCCACCGCCGCCATGCCGGCGAGCCCATCGAGGCCGCTGCCGCGCGCCAGGCGCAGCAGCAAAGTCTCCGCCTGGTCCTCGCGGTTATGCGCGACCAGGAGGTGGAGCACGCCGTTTCCGGCGCACCAGCCCTCGAGCAGGCGATAGCGCGCCGCGCGCGCCGCCGCCTGCACGCTGCCCGCCGCCGGCCGCTCTTCGCAGCGCAGGATGCAATGAGCGATGCCGCGCGCGCCGAGCCACGCCGCGACCTGCGCCGCTTCCGCGGCCGAGGCCGCGCGCAGCCCGTGATCGACGGTAAGCGCGGTGAGCGCCCCGCCCGACGCCGCCACCCAATCCCGGGCGAGCAAGGCGAGCGCCAGGCTGTCGGCGCCGCCGGAGACGGCGACGGCAAGCCGGGGCCGGCGCTCGAACGGCGCGAGCGGCGCCATCAGCGCGGCGAACTCCGCCGCATCGAGCGCGGCCGCCTCTGCCGGGGCGGTCATGCCGGGATCAGCAGCCGAGGCGCTTCTTCGCGTCGCCGGCGCGGTCTTTTATGGTGGCCGGCGCGGTCGGGAAGGCGCGGTCGAGTCGCGCGAGGGCAAGGCAGGCATTGGCCTTCTGGCCGAGTTGGCCCAGCGCCATGCCGAGCTCCAGCAGAGTCTCCGCCGCCTTGCCGCCTTTGGGGTATTTCTCATAGCCCTCGGCGAAAACGGCCGCGGCGTTGTTGTAATCCTTGCGGACGAAATAGGTCTCGCCGAGCCAATATTGGGCGTTGCCGGCCAGCGCGTCGTTGGGATAGCGCTGGAGGAAGGCGCGCAGCGCCTGCTCGGCGGCGGGATAGTTCGCCTGGCGCAGCAGGCCGAAGGCGTAATTGTACTGCTCCTGCGGCGTGCCCTTGGGCAGGACCCCGGCATCGCCGGCGGCCGCCGGCGCCGCCGCGGTCTGGGCGGCGCCCGCCGCCGGCAGTTGGCCGAGGACGCCTGCCTGGCTCGGCGCCTCGGCGGGGTTGGCGCCGGCGCCTTTGGGCGGGCCGCCGGCAAGCGCGCGCGGCCCCGCTTGCGGCGGCGGCTGGCCCTGCGCCTGAGGCGGCTGGCCGGCAGCGGCGCCGGGATGCTCCAGCGCGGCGAGCCGCTGGTCGATGTCGCTCGCCAGCGTCTCGAGGCGGCGTTTCATCTGGTCGAGGGCGTTGGTGATCTCCTCGATCTGGCCGGTGATGGTGCGGACCTGATCCTCGAGCTGGCTGATGCGCACTTCGTTATTGACCGAGCTTTGCGCGTCCGCGCCGGCAGCGGTGGGCGCGGTGCCCGGACTGGCGCCGCGATAGACCTGGCGCTGGAGCAGGTTCATATCGCGCTCCAGCCGGTCGAGACGGTCGAGCAGGGGCCGTAGATCGTTGCTCTGTTGCGCCGGGGCGTTGTCCGCCAGCAGGCAGAGCAGTCCGCAGCAGGCGACGGCGAAGGCGGTTGGTCGCATCGTCGTCAGGTCCTTTCGCAGGAAACCGGGCAAAGGCCGCAACCGGCCGCGCGCCGAGTCCTGGTCAGGCTAGCGGGGGTTTTGGGCAAAATAAGGGCGCCCGCCTCCGCCCGCGGAACCAGCCTCGCAGGCAAAGGCAGGCGCGCCTCCAACCCTCGAAATCGGCGGGATCGGTCAGTTGACAACCGTCACGCCGCGGCGGTTCTGCGCCCAGGCCTGCTCGTTGTCGCCCACCACCGCCGGCCGCTCCTTGCCGTAGCTGATGGTGGAGATGCGGTTGGCGGCAACGCCCAGCGCCACGAGCATCTTCTTCACCGCGGTGGCGCGGCGCTCGCCCAGCGCCAAATTGTACTCGCGCGTGCCGCGATCATCGCAATGGCCCTCGACCGTCACCGTCACGTTCGGATACTTCTTCAGCCAGTCGGCCTGGCGCTGCAGTGTGGTGCGGCCTTCCGGCTTGATATCGCTCTTGTCGAAGTCGAAGAAGACTCGGTCGCCGACATTCTGCACGAGGTCCTGCTCGGAGCCCGGCTGGACCGCGCTCGTTACCGACGGCGCCGCAGCGCCGCCCGTGCCGGCGCCACCGGTGGTCGTTTTGGTTTCTTCAGCACAGCCGGCCACGAGCAGCACGGCCGCGAGCAGAGTCAAGGACCGAAGATTCATTTTCTACTCCCTCGAAATGCCTGGGATTGAGGTGATCGGTGTTGTTAGGACGGCGTAGCCCTGAGGGCCCCACTCGGTCAGGCCGGCGTTCGCAGGCGGACGCCGGCCGCGTCGGAGAAGCGGCGCGACTATACTTATAGTTAATCATGGAATCAAGGGGGACCAGGCAGGATCGGAGGCGTCCTGCGGTGTAATAACTTCGCGCTCGTTGTAACCGGTCAAGTCAATCGTGTAGAGGCGACTGGTGCCGCCTCTGCCGTGGGCGTCGCTGGGCGTCTGGCGCGTGTACATCAGCACGCGCCCGTTGGGCGCCCAGGTCGGCCCTTCGACCAGGAAGGCCTGCGTCAGCAGCCGCTCGCCCGTTCCGTCGGGGTGCATCACGCCGATGTAGAACTGGCCGCCGGCGATTTTGGTGAAAGCGATGAGGTCGCCGCGCGGCGACCAGACCGGCGTGCCGTAGCGCGACTGGCCGTCGAAGCTGATGCGCTTGATGTCGCTGCCGTCGGCGTTCATCACGTAGAGCTGCTGCGAGCCGCCGCGGTCGGAATTGAAGACGATCCGCGTCGAATCGGGCGAGTAGCAAGGCGAGGTGTCGATCGCCGGGCTGTTGGTGATGCGCGTCGCCTGGCGGGTGCGCAGGTCGAGCGTGTAGATGTCGCTGTTGCCCTCGACCGCGAGGCTCATGATCACCTTGTTGCCGTCGGGCGAGAAGCGCGGCGCGAAGGTCATGCCGGGGAAGTCGCCCAGCACCTCCTGCTGGCCGGTGTCGATGTTGAAGAGATAGACCCTCGGCACGCCCCTGGCGTAGGAGAGATAGGTGATCTCCTGCGTCGAGGGCGAGAAGCGCGGCGTCAGCACCAGCGCGCGGCCGTCGGTGAGGAAGCGGTGATTGGCGCCGTCCTGATCCATAATGGCGAGCCGCTTGATGCGTTTGTCCTGCGGTCCGGTCTCGGAGATGTAGACGATGCGCGTGTCGAAATAGCCGTCCTCGCCGGTGACGCGCTTGTAGATCGCGTCGGCGATGATGTGCGCGATGCGCCGCCAATTCTGCTGCGTCGTGGTGTAGCGCAAGCCGGTGAGCTGCTGCTCCTGGAACACGTCCCAGAGGCGGAACTCGACCGCGAGCCGGCCGTCGGGCTGGGTCTCGACGCTGCCGGTGACCAGCGCCTGGGCGTTGATCACGCGCCAGTCGCCGAAGCGCGGCGGCGAGCGCGTCGCCCCTTCCTTGTCGATGAAGGAGCGCGGGTCGAGCGGCTGGAAGAGACCCGAGCGCTCGAGGTCGGCCGACATCACCTGCGTCACGTCGCGCGCCGGCTGCGCCGCGGCGTCGGCGCCGGCGAAATCGGGGATGGCGATCGGCATCGGCTCGATCTTGCCGTGGGTGAGATCGAGATGCAGCTCGGCGCGCGCGCCGGCGCTCGCCGCAAGCAGAACGAGCAGCGCCAGGACGGCGCGCCGAGGTCCGGAAGCGAGGAGGTGTCTCTTCATGAGATATCCTTGGGATCGAAGGTAATGGTGAAGGTTTGCCACTGGTCGTATTTATCCGGCGGCAGCTTCAGCGGCTGGCAGCGGGGGTTGCGCAGCGCGCGCAGCGCGCTGTCGGCGGCCGCCTGGAAGAAGGGATCGCCGTTGCGCTCGGGGTTGAGCTGTATCGCCGAGCGGATGGTGCCGTCGGGATTCATGTAGACGCGGAACTCGGGCGTCAGGTCCTTGGCGTCGCGGGCGCCGGCGGGCACGTTCCAGCACGCCTCGATCTGCTGCTTGACGAGATCGAGCTCGCTGGTGGTGAGCTGCGGCCCCAGCGGCGCGATCGGCTGCGAGGAAGCCTTCGCCGGCGCCGCGGCGGCTTGCTTCTGCGGCGTCTGTTCGGGCGTGCGCGCGGGATCGCGCTTGGCGAGATTCTTGAGCAGCGCGTCGAAGGCGGCGTCGTCCTCCTTCTTCTTGGGCGGTTGCGGCTTGGGCGGCGGCGGCTGCGGCTTCGGCGGCTCGGGCTTCGGCGCCTCGGCCTTGACCTCGGGTTTCGGCGGCTCCGGCGGCGGCGGCGGAGCCGCCTTGGGCGGCTCCGGCTTCGATTCCGGCGGCGGCGGCTTGGGCGGCTCGGGCTTGGGTTCCGGCGGCTTCGGCGTCTCCGCTTGCGCCACCTCCGGCGGCTTGTCCGGCTTCGGCGCCTCGCGGTTTAGCTGCGTCGCGTGCGTTTCCGGCGCGACATTGACAAGCTGCACGACGATCGGCTGCTCCTCCGCGATGTTGCGCTCGAAGAGATGGAGGTGGGCCACCATCACCAGCCCCATGACGACGGCGAGATGAAAGCCCGCCGAATAGGCGAAGGCGCGTCCGGGGATGCCGCCGACCTCGCTCATGCGGTCAACGCTTCGGTTTGTCCCGCGGTTGCTCGGTGATGAGCGACACCTTGTTGAAGCCGGCGGCGCTGATCATGCCCATCACCTCCATGACGCGGCCGTAATTGATGGCGCGGTCGCCGCGGACATAGATGTCGGCCTCGGGATTGTTCCTGGTGATCGCCTGCAGGCGCGGCACGAGCTCGTCGTCGCCGAGCTCCGTGTTCTGCAGGAAGAGCTTGCCTTGGGCGTTGACGGTGATGACTAGCGGCTCCTTCTGCTCGGTGATCGCCGGCGCCTTGCTTTGCGGCAGATCGACCGGCACGCCGACGGTGAGCAGCGGCGCCGCCACCATGAAGATGACGAGCAGCACCAGCATCACGTCCACCATCGGCGTGACGTTGATCTCGCTCATCGGCTTGTAGGCCGTGCGGTAGCCGCCGCCGTTTCTGTTCATGAGCCCTCCGGCCATGGCTCAGACCTTCTCGTCGAGCTGGCGCGACAGGATGGCGCCGAACTCGGTGGAGAAGCCGTCGAGCCGGCCGGCGTAGCGGCCGAAATCGGTGGAGAACTTGTTGTAGGCGATGACCGCGGGGATCGCCGCCACCAGCCCCAGCGCCGTGGCGAACAGCGATTCGGCGATGCCCGGCGCCACCACCGCAAGGCTGGTGTTCTTGGAGGCGGCGATCGACTGGAAGCTGTCCATGATGCCCCAGACCGTGCCGAAGAGGCCGATGAAGGGCGCGGTCGAGCCGACGGTGGCGAGGAACGGCATGAAGCGCTCGAGCCGCTCCATCTCGCGGCTGAGCGTCACGTGCATGACGCGCTCGATGCGCTCCTGCAGGTTGGTGCGCAGCGCCGAGGAGGCGACGAGCCCCTTGGCGGCGCTGCGCCGCCACTCGCGCATCGCCGCGGCGAACACCGCCGACATCGGGTCGAGCGGCCGCGCGCCGATGCGGTCGTAGAGATCGTCGAGCGACCCGCCCGACCAGAAGCTCTCCTCGAAGTTCTCGGCGTCGCGCCTCAATCGCCGCAGCTTCATGATCTTGTCGAAGATCACCGCCCACGACCAGAACGAGGCCGCCAGCAGCAGGAACATGACGATCTTGACGATGAGATCGGCTTGCAGGAACAGGCTGATGATCGAAAGATCGTGCGGGACGGCGCCGCCGAGCGGGACCGAGCTGACGTCACCTTGCATGGGCTGTTACCATTTTTGTTGCCTCATTGAGGGAGAGGAGCGCCGCGCGCAGCGGCGGCGGCAAGCGTTGCGGCCGGCCGCTCGGGCCGACCGCGGCGATCTGGAAGGCGAGGCGGACCAAGGCGGTCTCGCCGCGGCGAACCTCCTGGTCGAGATCGAGCGTCGCCGCGCCGAGCCCCGCGAGCCGGCTGACGACGACGAGGTCGTCGTCGAGCCGCGCCGGCAGCAGGAAATCGGCGGTCGAGCGGCGCACCAGGAAGACGAGGCCGCTTTCGGCGCGCAGCCGCTCCTGGCCGAAGCCGAGGCGGCGCAGCATCTCGGTGCGCGCGCGCTCGACGAACTTGAAATAGTTGGCGTAATAGACGAGGCCGGCCGCATCGGTGTCCTCGTAATAGACGCGCACGGGATAGAGGAACGCGCCGCTCGCGACGGCGCCCTCGCGCGGCAGCGGCGTGTTCATGCGTCTTCCTCCTCGGCCTCGGCCAGGAGATCGAGCTGCGCGGCGCGCGGCCCCTGCGGCTTCAGTCCGAGATAGGCGTAGGCGAGGTCGGTCAGCATGCGGCCGCGTGGCGTGCGCTGCACGAAGCCCTGTTGGATGAGATAGGGCTCGATCACCTCCTCGACCACGTCGCGCTGGTCGGCGAGCGCCGCGGCGATGGTTTCGGCGCCGACCGGGCCGCCGCCGTAATTCTCGGCGATGCAGGTGAGATAGCGCCGGTCCAGGGCGTCGAGCCCGCGCTCGTCCACCTCGAGGCGCCGAAGCGCCTGATCGGCCGCGGCGAGGTCGATGCGCGCGGCGCCGGCGACCGCGGCGAAATCGCGCACCCGGCGCAGCAGGCGCGCCGCCACCCGCGGCGTGCCGCGCGAGCGCCGCGCGATCTCGGCGGCGCCGGCGGCGTCGAGCTCCATCGCCAGGACGCGCGCCCCGCGGCCGACGATGCGCTCGAGCTCGTGCGGCTCGTAGAAGACGAGGCGCAGCGGGATGCCGAAGCGCTCGCGCAGCGGCCGGGTGATGAGCCCCGAGCGCGTCGTGGCGCCGATGAGGGTGAAGGGCGGCAGGTCGATGCGCACCGAGCGCGCCGCCGGTCCCTCGCCGATGATCAGGTCGAGCTGGAAATCCTCCATCGCGGGATAGAGAATCTCCTCCACCGCCGGCGTCAGGCGGTGGATCTCGTCGATGAACAGCACGTCGCGCGGCTGCAGATTGGTGAGCAGCGCCGCGAGATCGCCGGCGCGCTGGATCACCGGCCCCGAGGTGGCGCGGAAGCCCACGCCCATCTCGCGCGCGACGATCTGCGCCAGCGTCGTCTTGCCGAGGCCGGGCGGGCCGAACAGCAGCACGTGGTCGAGCGGCTCGCTGCGCCCGCGCGCCGCCTGGATGAAGACGCGGAGGTTCTCGCGCAAGCGGCTCTGGCCCACGAATTCGTCGAGGCTCGTCGGCCGGAAGGACGCCTCGCCGGCGTCCTCTTCGCGCTTCTGCGGCGTGATCATGCGCTTCTCGCTCATCGCCCGAGCTCCTGCAGCCCGGCGCGGATCAGCGCGTCGATCCGCGCTTCGGCGCCGAGCCGCTGCGCCGCCTGGCTGATCGCGCTATGGGCGTCGCTGCGCGAATAGCCGAGATTGACCAGCGCCGAGACCGCGTCGGCCGCGGCGCCCTTGGGCGCGGCGGCGGGCGCGCCGGAAGCGGCCGGGCCGAGCGCGATGCCGCCGACCTTGTCCTTGAGCTCGTTGGCGATGCGCTGGGCGAGCTTGGGGCCGACGCCGTCGGCGCGCGTCAGCGCCGCCTTGTCCTGCGCCATGACGGCGATGGCGAGCGCATCGGGTGCGAGCGCGCCGAGAAGGGCGAGCGCGAGCTTGGCGCCGACGCCCTGCACCGTGGTCAGCAGCCGGAACCAGGCGCGCTCGGCCTCGTCGGCGAAGCCGTAGAGGTGGATGTGGTCCTCGCGCACATGCGTCTCGACGAGGAGGCGCAGCGGCTCGCCGCGCGCCGGCACGCGCGCCAGCGTGCGCGCCGAGGCGAAGACGACATAGCCCACGCCGTTGACGTCGATCACGACGCTGTCGCCGGCGGCCTGGTCGACGATCCCCGCCAGCATCGCGATCATCGCGCCGCTCCCGCCGCCCAGGCGCGCTCGGTCGCGGCGTGATGCGCGTGGCAGATGGCGACGGCGAGCGCGTCGGCGGCGTCGGGCGCCTCCAGCGCCGCGCCGGGCAGCAGCCGGCGCACCATCATCTCGACCTGCTGCTTGTCGGCGTGGCCGACGCCGACCACCGATTTCTTGATCAGATTGGCCGAGTACTCGAAGACCGGTATGCCGCGCTCGGCCGGCGCCAGCAGCACCACGCCGCGCGCCACGCCGAGCTTCAAGGTCGAGGCCGGGTTTTTGTTGACGAAGGTCTCCTCCACCGCCGCCGCCGCCGGTCCGTAATTGGCGAGGATGTCGTTGAGCTGACGGAAGAGGTCGACCAGCCGCTCGGCGAGCGGCCGGCCCGGGCGCGCATGGATGACGCCGTCGGCGACGTGGCTCAACCGGTTGCCGGCGGCCTCGATCACGCCCCAGCCGGTGTGGCGCAGCCCCGGATCGAGTCCGATGAGGCGCATGGCGACGTCCTCTCGCCGGCGAGATCAGGCGCTCAACCGCGCCATGACGTCGTCGGATACCTCGAAATTGGCGTAGACGGACTGCACGTCGTCGCTGTCCTCCAGCCCCTCCAGCAGCTTGAACAGCGCTTCCGCCGCCGCGTCTTCGACCGGCGCCAGCGTCTTCGGCTTCCAGACGAGCTTGGCCGAGGAGGGCGGGCCGAAGCGGCGCTCCAGCGCGTCGCGCAACTCGTTGAGCGCCTCCGGCGCGCCGGTGACGACATGCTCCTCGCTCCCGCTCTCGACATTGTCGGCCCCGGCCTCGGCCGCCGCCTCGAAGATCGCATCGGCCGTTGCCGCCGCGGCGGGGTAGGTCACCTGGCCCAGCCGGTCGAAGAGGAAGCTCACGCTGTTGCTCTCGCCGAGATGGCCGCCGGCTTTGGTGAAGGCGGTGCGCACCTCGCTCGCGGTGCGGTTGCGGTTGTCGGTGAGCGCCTCGACGATGATCGCGACGCCGCCGGGGCCATAGCCTTCATAGCGCACCTCGGTGTAATTCTCGCCGTCATCGGCGCCGGCGCCGCGCTTGATGGCGCGCTCGACGGTGTCCTTCGGCATGTTGGCTTCCTTGGCGGCGGCGATCGCCGCGCGCAGCCGCGGATTGGCATTGGCGTCGGGCAGGCCGCTGCGTGCCGCCGTGGTGAGTTCGCGAATGATCTTGGTGAAAATCTTGGCGCGTTTCTTGTCCTGCGCGCCCTTGCGATACATGATGTTCTTGAACTGGGAATGGCCAGCCATGGCGAATCGCTAATTCCTGAGATTTGTGCCGCGACCATACCATATCTCGTGAAAGGACCAACCCCTGCTTCGGGCGCGACTCGCACCCGCCGCCGCGCTGCGTCTTAGCCGGTCAATATGGCAGCATTACGGCTAGTCTCTTGATGCCGTCGGCGGCGAAAGCGAGCATGAGCAAGCCGGTCGTGCCCTTGGCCGCCGCCTCCCAGGCGCCGCCGGCGAAGCGCAGCCGCAGCACCACCACCCCGCTGCACAACAGCAGCACCCAGAAATTGGTTCCGAGCAGCACCGCGCATGCCACGACGAGCGAGCCGGCGGGCCCCGCCTGCTGCGTCTCGGCCCGGCCGATAACGGCGAGCCAGAAGGCGATGTTCCACGGGCTCGACAGCGCCAGGCCGAGGCCGAGCAGGTATCCCGCGCGCGCTCCCGCCAGGCGCCCGGGCGGAGTCGCCGTCGCGCCCCGGCGCCAAGTGGCGAGCCCGTGCCAGGCGCCGCGGAGATAAACCACGGCAAGCGCCAGCAGCAGCGCGGTGCTCAGCGCCGACAGCGCCGAGCCGGAAACCGCCGAGCCGAGCAGCGCGCCGGCGCCGAGCACGACCGCGACCGCCCAGATCGCATCGCCGGTGGAGGCGCCGAGGCCGACGCCATAGGCCGGCCAGAAGCCGCTTGTCAGGCCGCGGCGCACTATCTCGGCATTGATCGGCCCCGGCGGCCAGGCGACCGACCAGCCCAGCAGCAGGCCGTAGGGCACGAGCGGCAGCAGCGCAGCGTCAGCCATGACCCCCTCGCCTCAGCACCTGGAGAGGCTCCTAGCGCTGCTCGTCGTCCGATGCATTGCCGCCGCCGGCCGCGTCGTCATAGCCGTGCCGGTTGCTGTAGAACAGCAGCGTCATCAGCCCGCCGCCCACCGCCAGCGTGCCGATGACCCCCAGGACGAGCGCAAGATAGCCGCTGGCGCTCATCTCGACCGGGCCCAGCGATTGCCAGGTGTAGATGCCGAGCGCCAGCAACGCGGCGATGCTGACGATGCCGACCAACGCCAGGGCAAGGCGCTGGCGGTCGGCGGGCATCCTTTTCCGGGCAGGATCGCTCATAGGCATCGCCATCGGCTGTCAGGTCCGCTACGGGCAAGAGACGCAGCACGGGTATGAACCTGCCGGCATCGGAAAATATTAACCATTCGCCGCTACAATCCCAAGCGCGCGTGGCTGCTCCAATTCGCGGATTGGCCAGAATGAATGTCAAGACTGTCCCCCCGGCGGCCCTTCGTCTCGGCGATCCCGTGCCGGGATTCAGCGCGCCGACCGTAACCGGCGGCTCCGTCGCGCTTCATGTCGATGCCGGGCGATGGGTCGTGCTCGCTTTTCTCGGCTCGCTCGCCGAACCCCGCGCGGCGCATGAGCTGGCCGAGCTTCTCGGCGCGGCCCCATGCTTCCGCGAGGACCACCTCGTCTTCTACGGCATCCTCACCGCGCCGCCCGCACCCGCGTCCTTGGAGATGCTGGCGTCGATCAGCGGCCCGGCGATCGCCTTCGTCGCCGATTATGACGGCGCCATCACGACCGCTTATGGCGCGCGCGCCATGCCGCGCACGATGATCCTCGACCCGCTGCAGCGCGCCGTCGCCGATCTTCCCTGGGACCATCCGGCGGGCCATGGCGAAACGGTGCGCAAGCTGCTCGGCGAGCTGCCGCCGGTCGATCAATCGGCCGGCGTGCCGCTGTTCGCCCCCGCCTTGATCGTGCCGCGCGTCTTCGATTTCGAGCTTTGCGACTTCCTCGTCCGCCTCTATGAGGCGATGGGCGGCGAGGAATCGGGCTTTCTGCTCGACCGCGACGGCAAGACCGCGACCGTGATCGATCACCGCTTGAAACGCCGCCGCGACCTGCCGATCGTCGATCCCGACCTGCGTCACGCCATGCGCGAGCCGATCGTGCGCCGGCTGGTGCCGGCCATCGAGCGGTTCTTCGGTTTTCAGGCAACCCGCATGGACCGCTGCCTCGTCTCCTGCTACGACGGCGCGACCGGCGGCTATTTCTTCCGCCACCGCGACAACGTCAATGCCGGCGCCGAGCACCGCCGCTTTGCCGTCTCGATCAATCTCAACAGGGATTACGACGGCTGCGATATCATCTTCCCCGAATTCGGCCGGCGCAGCTATCGCGCGCCGCTGGGCGGCGCCGTCGTCTTCTCCTGCGGCATGCTGCATGAGGTGACGCCGATCACCCGCGGCAAGCGCTACGCTTTCGTGCCCTTCCTCTACGGCGAGGCCGAGGCGGCGCTGCGGGCGCGCAACAACGCCCGGCTCGAGGCGGGCGAGGCGCACTATGTCGAAGGGGGCGACCGCCTCTATCCCGTGGCGGCGGAATAACGGCATGGGGGACGCTGCTGCGCTGGCCGGCTTCACGCCGGTCTCGCTCGCTCTTGCCTCGGGTGCGGCTTCGATCGACTGGGGCGATCTCACCGGCTGGCGGTTTTCCGACCCGTTCTTCGACCAGACGGTGGAGCGCTGGGCCGGCAGCGCCGCGCCGCGTCTGGCGCGTACCGGTCTCGACGCGCTCGAGGCGCTCGACGAGACCCCCTCGCTCGATCCCGCGGCGCTGATCTTCCATCTCTCGCGCTGCGGCTCGACGCTGGTGTCGCGGCTGCTGAGCCGCGTTCCCGGCATGCTGGTCGTCGCTGAACCCAAACCGGTCAATACGTTGCTGCTGGCCGGTCCGGCCGCGCTCGGAGAGGCCGAGGCGGCCCGCCTCCTGCGCCTCTTGGTGCGCGCGCTGGGCCGGCGCCGCTTCGGCGACGAGCAGTGCTACGCGCTGAAGCTGTCGAGCTGGAACGTCGCGCGCCTCGATCTCTTCCGCCGCGCCTTTCCCGAAGCCAAGCTGATCTGGGTGCAGCGCCGGCCGATCGAGGTCATGGCCTCGCTCATCGCCGACCCGCCGGGCTGGCTCGCGCTGCGCGGCCTGCCGCAAGCTGCCGAGCGTCTCTTCGGCATGGCGCCCGAGGCGCTGCGCGGCCTCGACGCCGCCCGCTTTTGCGCGCATGCGCTTGCGGCGCTGCTCGCCGCCGCGCGCGCCGCCGGCGGCGCGCGGCTTGCCGTCGACTATCGCGACCTGCCCGAGGCGGTATGGACGCGCATCGCGCCGTTCATCGGCGTCGATCTCGGCGAGAGCGAGATCGCGCTGCTGCGCGAAGAAGCACGCTATCACGCCAAGGATCCCGGCCGGCGCCTCTTCTCCGGCGACCCGCCCGGGCGCGCCGCGCCGCCCGACGCGCTGCGCGCGCTCGTCGAGGAGAAGCTCGAGCCGCTCTATCGCGCGATCGAGAGCGACGCTTAAGGAGCGGCGATCGCCGCGGCGTGCTCGCCCAGCGGCCAATGCGGCAGCAGCCTGCCGCCGAGCCGAAGCGGCGCGATGCGCCGCGCCAGGCCGCTGGCGTCGTCGGTCTCGATGAAGGCGGCGCAGAGCGTGCCCTCGCCTTCCGCCGGCAGCAGCCGCTCGCCCGGCATCTTGCGCACGAAGCGCGTCACGGCGGCTTCTTTTTGCATGCCGATGACGCTGTCGTAATCGCCGCACATGCCGGCGTCCGTCATATAGGCGGTGCCGTTGACGAGGATCTGCGCGTCGGCGGTCGGCACGTGGCTGTGCGTGCCGATGACCGCCGAGACGCGCCCGTCGCAGAAATGCCCCATCGACGTCTTCTCCGACGTCGCCTCGCCGTGGAAATCCACCAGGATGGCGTCGACCGCGCCGAGCGGATGCTCGGCCAGCAGCCGGTCGAGGCCGGCGAAGGGATCGTCGATCGCGTCCATGAACAGCCGCGCCATGGCGTTCACCACCAGCAGGCGCCGGCCGTCGGCCAGCGCGAAGACGCCGTGGCCCTTGCCGGGCGTGCCCGGCGGGAAGTTGATCGGCCGCAGCAGCCGGGGATCGCCGTCGATATAGGCGATGATCTCGCGCTTGTCCCAGACGTGGTTGCCGGTGGTGATGACGTCGACGCCGGCGGCGTAGAGCTCGGCGCAGATCTTGTCGGTGATGCCGAAGCCGTGTGCCGCGTTCTCGCCGTTGGCGACGACGAAGTCGAGCGCAAGCTCGCGCCTGAGGCGCGGCAGGTGCGCGATCACCACCTCGCGGCCCGAGCGGCCGACGATGTCGCCGCACAGCAGAAGCCTCATGTCCGATCCGTCCTTTTCGCCGGTTGCGGGGGCCGGCCGCCGCGCATCATAGCATGCGCCCGGCGGGGAGAAGGCGAGGATGGAGCCGCCTCGGCCGTTGGCATTGCTTGACCCTCGTGGCCCGCTTACGCAGGTGGGAGCCATATACCGGGACCACGGTCCCGGCAGGGACAGCCCCCTTGAGGTATCTATCGGCCCCGGGGTTCGTGCGACCTGACGCGCCGCGCAGCCCCATCCTCGCGCTAAATGTGGAGGGTCTCGAGCCGCGTGGCAATCGATTCGATGCGCTGGGCAAGATTTTCGATGCCGGCGGCGGCATCCTCGCCCGGTCCGGCGCCGTTGCCCGACCTGGACTCGCCCGAAGCCGCCCGTGCATCGGCCAGCTCGTCCGCCAACACCAGCGCCGCCAGCACCAGCAGCCGGCTCTCCCCGATCTGCCCCAGCTCGCGCGCGAAGGTCTTGATCTTGGCGTCGATGTAGCGCCCGAGCTCTTCGATGCGCTGCTCCTCGCCGTCATTGCAAGCGACGGGATAGCTGCGCCCATTGATGGTGATGGTGACCTGCGCCATCACCCCTCCAGCGCCCGATCGAGCCGCAAGATCGCGGCGTCGAGCCGGGTGGCGACGTTTTCCGTCGTCGCCAGCAGCGCTGCGTAATCCGCCCTGGCGGCGGCAAGCGCGCCGGAAGCCGCCCCATCGCCCTCGCCGGCGCCGATGGCGGCTTTCTCCAGCCGCGCCACCGCCCGCTCCAAGCGCCTTAGCGCCTCCTCCAGCTTGCCCATCCTCCCCGCCGCATCGCCGCGAAAAGCAGACACCTTACGCGCGTCGGGAATGCCGCGTCAATCGCCGCTCCACGCGGATTTTCCCCAGGCGTAAGGCCGCTTCCCGCTGCATCGCGGACGCCGGTTGCCTATACTCCCGACCATGCCGCGAGGCGGAAGGGTCGAGCGATGAGCGCGATTCCCGGGCGCTGGCAGCCCGAGCGGCTGTCGCGCGAGGCGCGCCGCATGGCCGAGGCGGCGGCGCGGCAGGCGCGGCTGCCGCTCGGGCAATGGCTTGGCCAGGTGATCCGCGCCACTTGCGCGATCGAGGGCGTCGCGCCGGAGCCGACCGCGTCCGCGGCGGCGCAAAAGGCGCTGGCGCTGCTCGCCGGCGCCTTGCGCTCCGGCGATTGCCCGCCGCTCGACGAGGCGCGCACCTATTTGCGGCTCATCACCGAGTTCGGCCTCAGCGCCGCCGAGATCGCCGAAGGCGTCGATCGGCCGCAAGCGCATGTCGCTCGCGCGCTGCGGTTGCTGACGCTGCCGCAAAGCGTGCGCCGGCTGGTCGAGCAACGCGCGCTCTCGGCCGAGCACGCTTACGCGCTGCTCGAGGCGAAGGACCCGGCGCGCTTGGCGCAGGCGACGCTCGCCTTGGGCCTCGCCGCCGACGAGACGCGCCAGCGCGCCCGCGCCGAGAAAGGCAGGGCCTGATGCCTGAAGCCGCCACCGGCGAGGCCTGGAGCGAGGATCTCCTCGACGGCGCCAGCTTCCGATTGGCCGAGCGCGCGGCGCGCGCCGCCGGCCTGCCGGTCGAGGCCTGGATCGACCGCGCCATCCGCGGCGCTTGCGCCAGCACGGGCGAGGTCGCGCTACCGGCCTCCGGCGCCGCGGCGCCGGAGGAACCCGTCGCTGTGCGCGCCGGACGCGGCGCCTGGCGCGTCGTCCTGGCGCTGGCGCTGCCGTTGTTGCTCCTCGGCGGCTTTGCCTTCCTGGCGCTGCCGTTCGCCGGCTCCGGCGTGCGCCTGGCGCTGCCGCCGGCGCCCAACGTCGTTCTGGCGCTGCCCCCCGGCGCGTCCGAGGACCGCGAGCCGAGCGATGCCCGCCAGCTTGCCGCGTGGCTCGCGCCCCGCGCGAGCGCCGGCGACGCGCAAGCGCAATATCGGCTGGGCACGCTTTATGCGCTGGGCAAGGGCGTCGACAAGGACTATGCGCGCGCGGCGCCGCTGCTGCGCGCCGCCGCCGAAAGCGGACTGGCCGAGGCCGAGTACGATTACGCCGTGCTGTGCGAGAACGGTTTCGGCGTCGCCAAGGATCCGGTGCAGGCGCTGGCGTGGTATCGCAAAGCGGCGGCGCAAGGCCACGCCAACGCGGCCCTCGCCCTCGGCTACGCCTGCGCCAAGGGCATCGGCACGGCGCGCGACATGGCCGAGGCGGCGCAATGGTTCCGCCGCGGCTCCGAGCTCGGCCTCGCCGACGCGCAATACAACCTCGCCTTTCTCTACGAGCACGGCGAAGGCGTGGCGTCGTCGCCGATCGACGCTTACGCCTGGTACGCCATTGCCGGCGCCCACGGCGATCGCGGCGCGCAGCAATCGGCCGACCGCCTCGCCAAGAGCCTCTCGGCGGCGCAGATGAAGGAGGCGCTCGCGCGCCTCAACGCGCTGCACCAATCGATCAAGAGCGAGCGTTAGCGCAACCGTCCCGTCGCCACCCACCAGCGCGGCTGTTCGGCGCCGAGCTGCTCCGCCGCCGCCTCGGCTTCGGCCGCCTGCGCGAAGAGCGCGAAGCAGGTGGCGCCGCTGCCGCTCAGGCGCGCCAGCAGCGCGCCTTCGAGCCGCTCGAGCCGCGCCAGCACCAGGGCGATCTCCGGGGCGAGCGCCACCGCCGCCGCGGTGAGGTCGTTGCGCCGCTCGGCGAGCAGCGCCGCAAGCCCGGCCGCGTCGGGCGGCATCGGCGCGAACCGCGCCGGCGCCGAGAACGCGCCGGCGCGCGCCTTGAACACCGCGGGCGTCGCCAGCGCCGGGCCGGGATTGACCAGCAGCGCCGTCGCCTCCGGCAGACCGGGCGGCGGTTCGACCGCCTCGCCGATGCCGCCGAGCCAGGACGCGCGCGCAGCGAGGCAGACCGGCACGTCGGCGCCGAGCTTGGCGCCGATGCCGGCAAGCCGCGTCTCGTCGAGCCCGAGCCGCCAGAGCGCGTCGAGCGCGCGCAACGTCGCCGCCGCGTCGCTCGAGCCGCCGCCGATGCCGGAGGCCACCGGCAGGTTCTTGATCAGCGTCAGCGCCGCCGCCGGCGCCCGTCCCGTCTCCGCGGCGAGCAGCTCGGCGGCGCGCCAGACGAGATTCGCCGCGCCGTCGCCGGCGAGCGCCGGCGCTTGCGGCCCGCTCAGCCTCAGCGACAGCCTCGGCGCCGCCTCGGCGATGATCTCGTCGCCGACCGCGGCGAAGGCGACGAGGCTGTCGAGCAGGTGATAGCCGTCGTCGCGCCGGCCCAGCACGTGAAGATAGAGATTGAGCTTCGCCGCCGCCGGCCGGCGCTGCATCTTGGGCCGGGCGTGCTCAGCCGCCGCGCGTCGCCGCCACCGGCGGCTTGGTGATGCCGCGATCGAGCTTGCTCTCGATCGTCCGGATCTGATCGGCCTCGGGCTTGAACTGCAGCGCGCGGCGCCATTGATAGCGCGCCTCGACGACGCGGCCTTCCTGCCAATAGGCGTCGCCGAGATGGTCGTTGACGGTGGGATCCTCGGGCAGCAGCTCGATCGCCTTCTCCAGGAGCTGCGTCGCGTTGCCGAACTCGCCGAGGCGGTAATAGGCCCAGCCCAGGCTGTCGACGATGTAGCCGTCATCGGGTCTCAGCTCGACCGCGCGCTTCACCATGCTGAGCCCTTCGGTGAGATGCTCGCCGCGGTCGATCCAGGAATATCCGAGATAGTTCAGCACCAGCGGTTGGTCCGGCTGCAGCTCCAGCGCGCGCTTCAAGTCGCTCTCGGCGCGCGCCCATTGGCCCGACCGCTCGAGCGCCGCGCCGCGGCTGTAATAGAGCCGCCACTGCTGCGGCTCGGTCGCGCCGAGCCGGACGATCGCCGCGTCATAGGCGCCGACGGCGTCGCTAAAGCGGTTGCGCGCGCGCAGGAGATCGCCGAGCTCGACCAGCGGCTCGGGATCCTGCGGCCGCTCGGCGGCCATGTGGTTGAGCTCGGCCGCCGCTTCGTCGGTGCGGTCGAGCGCGTCGAGCGCGACCGCCGCGCGCAGCCGCGCCGCCCAGCCGAGCGGCGATTTCGGATCGATGGCGCGGTATTGCGCCAGCGCCTCGGCGGTGTGCCGTTGATCCTCGTCGATCTCGGCGAGGAGCAGTTGCGCCAGCGGGAAGTCCGGCCTGAGGTCGAGCGCGAGGCGCGCATAGACCAGCGAAGCGTCGAGCGTCTCGCGCTGGTCGAGCACGCTGGCGAGATCGAACAGCGCCTCGGCGATGCCGTCGCGCGGCGTGGCGATGACGCGCGGCGGCACCGTGCCCTGGGCGATGCGCCGCAGCGCCTCGCCGGTGATCTCGGCGTTCTGCTCGCCGGGGCCGAGGCGCTCGTAGAGCCGGCGCGCCTCCTCGCTGCGCTCGTGGCGCTCGTAGAAATTGCCGGCAAGCTCGACGCTGCGCCAGGTCGGCCGCTGCTGGTCGCCGACCGCGCGCTTGTAGGCGTGGTCGGCATCCTCGATGCGGTCGGATTCATCGGCGATCAGCGCCGCATGCAGGTCCTTGAGCATCTGCACGCCGTGCAGCTCGTCGAGCCCGTTGAGCGCCTGCAGCGCCGGCGCCGGACGCTGCGCGCCGAGCTCGCACCAGGCGAGGAGCAGCGGCCCGGCCAGGCGCTGCGCCCCCTCCGTCGGCAGCGATTTCGCGCGCGCCGCCGCCGCGGCGAAGTCGCCGGCCTTCACCTCCTGCAACATCAGCACGAGCTGCGCCAAGCCGGCCGAGGGATCGGACTGGACGATGCGCTGCGCCAGCGGCACCGCCTCGGCCATGCGACCCTCGCCGACGCGCAGCACGAAGCTGCGCCGCAGCAGGTCGAAATTGCCGGGATCCTCGGCCAGCGCGTGGCTCATATAGTCGGCCGCATGCGCGTAGTCGTGCACCTGCTGCCCATGACGCCCGGCGAGATAGGCGCCGAGCGCGCTCATCGACGCCGCTTCCGGCGCCGCGTCGCTGCTGCTGACGACGCTCTCGCCCGTCGACGCGCAGCCGGCCATCGCGGCGACAAGACATGCCGCTGCCGCGGCGCGCCCGGCCGTCGACCATCGCTGCAACACTGGCTTTGCGTTCATCGCCCTCTCGCAGCCCGTCCGGCTGCTCGATCGTGCCGCCACTATAGTGAAAGCTTCTTAAAGAGAAAGGGGCGAGGTGCTAGCGTGTGCCGCATGGATCGGAGCGGGGGCCTCGCCGCGCTGCTGCGGTGGTATGTCGCGATGGGCGCGGACGAAGCGATCGACGCCGAACCCGTCGACCGGCTGGCGCCGCCCACACCGTCACTGCCCGCACCGCCGCCGCCGCGCGCTGCCGCCGCTGCCGCCGTCCTGGCGCCGCCGCCCGACTCGGCGGGCGCGGCGGCCGCGGCCGCCGCCGATCTTGCCGCGCTCGAAGGAGCGGTGCGCAGCTTTACCGGCTGCGCGCTCAAGCGCACCGCCACCAACACCGTCTTCGCCGATGGAGTGGCGGGGGCCGAGCTGATGGTGATCGGTGAGGCGCCGGGCGCCGACGAGGATCGACTCGGCCGGCCTTTCGTCGGCCGCAGCGGCCAGTTGCTCGACCGCATGCTGGCGGCGATCGGCTATGACCGCCGGACCAACGCCTATATCACCAACGTGCTGTTCTGGCGCCCGCCGGGCAACCGCAAGCCCACCCAGGAGGAGGTCACCGCCTGCCTGCCCTTCGTCTGGCGGCATATTGCGCTGCTCCGGCCGCGTGTGGTCATGCTGTCCGGCGGCACCGCGGCTTCGGCGCTGCTGCGGCGCGGCGAAGGGATCATGCGGCTGCGCGGCCGCTGGTTCGATCTTGAGGTCGAGGGGCTGGACCGGGCCGTGCCGGCCATTGCCACTTACCATCCCTCCTTTCTGCTGCGCAGCCCCTCGCGCAAGGGCGAGGCGTGGAGGGATCTCCTGGCAATCCAGTCAAAGCTGAAAGATGGACAGTAACCTACGGAAATCCGTAGACAAATTTCAGATATACACAAATTGCCTAAAATTTTAACAGTATTTTGCCTTGCCAACGCCTTGGGCAATAGTCTATTGGCGTCGTCATGCAGGGCAGGAGATATGACCTCCGGCCGGGCAATTCTTGGGCGAGGCTCGGTATTTTTGTCACCCTCGCCGCCGTATTGCCCGGCACTCTGGCGACGCTCCCCAGCAATAGCGTATGGGCGGAGTCTGTCCGCACCTCGGCCCTCACTCCCGACGACGATCCGCCGCGCGAAGCCGACCTTCCCCTTGTGCTCGCGCCCGGCGAGGCGTTGCGCTATCGCCGCATCTTCCGCTTGCAGAGCGCCGGCCGCTGGGCCGAAGCCGATCGCGAGATCGGCGACCTGCGGGACCGCCTGCTGATCGGCGCGGTCGAGGCGCAGCGCTATCTCCACAAGAGCTACCATTCGAGCTATGCCGAGCTCGCCGCCTGGCTTGCCGTCCATGCCGAAGAGCCCGATGCCAAGGCGATCTACGCCCTGGCGCTGCGCCGGCGTCCCGCCGGCGACCCCGCTCCCGCCCGGCCGACCGTCGCCAGCCTGGCGCCACGCAGCCTCGACGAGGACGCCGAGAAGGCCGCTTCGGGCGAGCGCCGGCTCTCCGCCGCCGAGCGCCGCCAGGCGCGCGAGCTGCGCCACGAGATCGGCACGCTCGCGGCCGACGAGCCGCGCCGGGCCGAGCTGACGCTCGCCGGCTACGACGCCCGGCATCTCCTGACCCTCGGCCAGCAGGACGAGCTGCGCACGCTCATCGCGGCGGGATATTTCGCCGCCGGCAAGGCGCAGGAAGCGCTGAGCCTCAGCGCCGCCACCCAGAGCCCCGCCTATGCCGCCGCCGCCCAGTGGCAGGCCGGGCTCGCCGCCTGGCGGCTCGGCCGCTACGGCGAGGCCGGGATGCATTTCCAGGCGATGGCGCGCGCGCCGGGCCGGTCGAGCTGGGTGACCGCCGCCGCCGCCTTCTGGGCGGCGCGCGTCGAGCTCAGGAACCGCCGGCCGGAGCTGTTCAACTACTGGCTGCGCATCGCCGCCGAGCATCCCCGCACCTTCTACGGCCTGCTGGCGCGGCGCATGCTCGGCGTCGACGCCTATCTCGATTTCGACGACGTCCCCTTCACCGCGTTCGACGCCGAGATGCTCATCGGCGTGCCGGCCGGGCGGCGGGCGATGGCGCTGCTCCAGGCGGACGAGCCGGCGCGCGCCGAGGCGGAATTGCGCGCGCTCGCGGCGCGCGCCTCGCCGGCGCTGCTCGAAGCGCTGGTGGCGCTCGCCGATCGCGCCAACATGCCGGCGCTCAGCCTGCAGCTTGCCGGGCTTGCCGCCGAGAGCGACGGCCGGCGTCACGATCACGCGCTTTATCCGGTGCCGCGCTGGACCCCGCTCGGCGGCTTCACCGTCGACCGCGCCTTGCTCTTCGCCTTGATGCGCCAGGAATCGCAATTCCTGCCCGAGGTGCAGAGCAATGCCGGCGCCGTCGGACTGATGCAGCTCATGCCGGCCACCGCGCACGCCATGGCGAGGCGCACCGGCGTGCCGTTGCGGCGCGCCGACGCGCGCTCGGCGCCCGACCCGCTCGCCGAGCCCGCGCTCAATCTGGCGCTGGCGCAGGAATACATCGTCAGCCTGACCGAGCAGGATCAGATCGGCGACAGCCTCGTGCTCATCGCCGCCGCCTATAATTGCGGGCCCGGCGCGCTGCTGCGCTGGCGGTCGGCGCCCGAACTCGGCAAGGATCCGCTGCTCTTCATCGAGAGCATCCCCTCGCGCGAGACGCGCAACTTCACCGAGCATGTGCTGGCGAATTACTGGATCTATCGCCAGCGCCTCGGTCAGGCCGCGCCCGATCTCGACGCGCTTGCCGCCGGGCATTGGCCGACCTATACCGCTCTCGACAGCATGACGGAGCCGCTGGATCGTCGCCATGCCGACAATCGATGACCGCCGTCCCTTCCTCGCCGTCAACATCGCCGTGCTCACCGTCTCCGACACGCGCGGCGAGGCCGAGGATACCTCCGGCCGCACGCTGGCCGAGCTGATCGCCGCCGCCGGCCATCGCGTTCGCGAACGACGCATCCTGCGCGACGACAAGGCGGAGATCATCGCCCAGCTCCGTGCCTGGATCGCCGATCCGCTGGTCGACGTCGTGATCTCCACCGGCGGCACCGGCGTCACCGGCCGCGACGTCACGCCCGAGGCGTTCCACGCCGTCTACGACAAGGAGATCGCCGGCTTCGGCGAGCTCTTCCGCTGGCTCAGCTATCAGAAGATCGGCACCTCGACCTTGCAGAGCCGCGCCACCGCCGGCGTCGCCGGCGGCACCTATCTCTTCGCGCTCCCCGGCTCGCCCGGCGCCTGCCGCGACGCCTGGGAGGACATCATCCGCCACCAGCTCGACAACCGTTTGCGCCCGTGCAATCTCGTCGAGCTGATGCCAAGACTTCAAGAGCAGTAGACGAATTCGCAAAGGCGAGTTTGTCCGCGACGACGATCGTGCGAGCTCAATGCTGTGCGGGCTCTCGCGGTTGCAAGAGCAACCGCTGGCGCCCGCTGGCGACGACGCTTTGCGCCGCGCCGCGCCAGCGCGCGTAATCCGCGGCGTCGTCGACATCGGCCAGCGTCTCCAGCAGCGCCACGCTCATGCCGCGCGGCAATCCCGCCAGCGTATCGGCGAGCGCCTGCGGGCTCGACCAGCGCACGCGCTCGAAGAGCCCGCGCGGCACGCGCGGGCGGCGGCGCAATCCCACCAGCCAATAGCCGCCATCCGCCGCCGGGCCGAACACCGCCTCGGCGCGGCCGAGCACGCCAAACGCTGCGGCGACATGCGCCGGGCGGAGCGCCGGAATGTCGGAGCCGACGATCACCGCCGGTCCCGGCGGCAGCAGCGCGAAGACCCGCGCCATGCGCCGCCCGAGATCGCCGCCGCCCTGCCCGCGCCGCGGCGCGTGCACCGGCCAGCGCGCCCGCGCCGCGCGGTCCGGCGTCACCCACAGCTCCAGCCGCCAGCGCCGGTCGCCGGCCAGCAGCCGCAGCAGCCGCGCGCTGGTCTCGCGATAGAAGCGCAGCGCCGAAAGACCGCCGATGCCGGCGGCGAGCCGCGACTTGACGCCGAGCCGCGGCGCGCGCAGGAAGACGACGACGTGGCGCCGCGGCCGCATCAGCGATAGAGCCGCAGCAGCAGGCGCGGCGGCACGCCGAGGAAATAGAGCGCGAGGCAGCAGAGATTGCGCAGCGGCCGCGCAATGTAGCCGTCGCGGCGATAGCGCGTGGCCGAGGTGACGGCGTCGGCGGCGAGCGCCGCCAGCCGGCCGCGGCCGAGGCGGCGCGCGAGATCGACGTCCTCCATCAGCGGCAGCGTCCGGAAGCCGCCCAGCTCGCGATAGAGCGCCGCCGAGAGCAGCAGGCCCTGATCGCCGTAGGGCAGCGCCAGCGCCCGGCAGCGCCAGCGCACCGCCGCCTCGATGCGCCGCGCCGCGCGGCTTTCGTCGTCGAGGCGCAAGCGCAGATAGCCGGCGCGCCGGCGATTGGCGGGCGCGGCGATGAAAGCGCCGACCGCCTGCGACCAGCCGCGCGCGAGCCGCGTATCGGCGTGCAGGAAGAAGAGCCACGCGCCCGCCGCCGCCGCGCCGCCGGCGGCGAGCTGGAGGCCGCGTCCGCGCGGCGCGGCCAACACGCGCGCCCCGCCCGCGCGCGCAAGCGCGGCGGTGGCGTCGCCCGAGCCGCCGTCGACCACGATCACTTCGCGCAAGAGGCCGCTCGTCCGTCCTTCCTCGAGCGCGGCCAGCGCCGCCGGCAGCGTGTCGGCGGCATCGAGCGCGGGAATGACGACGGAGAGCGGCGGATCGCCGGTCGCTCGCATGGCCGCGACCTTACCGTGCCGCGCCGACGCCGCCAATGCGCGGGTAGTGACTGATCAGTTTGTATGTCCATGATGGGAGGTCTCTGCCGGTCCGCTTCCGAGCCGGGGCGCACGGAAGTCAGACATTCGCTCGATGGGCGGCTTGGGGCCTTAACAAACACGGAGATTCGGCGGTTTCGATGATATTTGCCAGTTGGAAAGAGCGCGGCGTTTGCGCGGCGGGCGCAGCGCACCTTCGCATAACCGGAAAACCATGGTCTGGAAAACGTAGGCGCTGTGTGCGACGGTGAGGCCGAGATAATCGGAGGTGCGTCATGAGCCAGCTCGACATCGCCGACAACAACGTTGCGGCGGACACGGAGAGAGCTTCGTTGGTCTATGTGCCGCCGCTCCAGCGCACGGAAGGGCAGCCGCCGCCCATCGCGGCGAACGGCGGCCTGTCCTACATGTCGTTCGACCGGGAGGGCGATGCGGGAACCGCCGCGGCGCTCAAGGACGCACTCGCCCAGTTCGCTGAGGGCGAGGGCCAGCGAGTTACCGACATGATCGACAATGCGCCACCGGGCCCGATCGAGACCCGGTGGGGCCTCGGGTTCCGCGACTACGACGAGTGCATGGACTACATACGCACGAACGGCATCAAGGCCCCTGAAGGCGGCCTGGCGCTGCCGCTGCCCTATACTGTCTACGAGCGGCCGACCTATTCCGTCGTCCCGTCCAACGCTCTCTGGCAGGACCCGGCGCGCGCCGACGTAGCGGCGATCCTGCGCAAGAACGAGGAGGACAACCGGCGGCGGCACCTCTATTTCCCGCAGGTGATGCGCGACGCGCGGCGCATCGGCGAGTACTACCCGGGCCTCTCGCCCAATAGCCCCGAATGCATGGACCGGCTCGGTGTCTCGCTGGCGCACATCGAGTCCGCGTGCTCGAACTTCTACGATTCGGCCGAGGTGGAGCGCGTGTTCTACCCCGAGATCGAGAAGCTCCTCCTCGAGTTCTTCCCGGACGCGACTGATGCACTGGTCTACAACCACGACGTCTTCGACAAGGACTACGCGGGCGACCGCACGGAAGACCAGGACAACAAGAACCCGGGTGTGAACGCCCGTTATGCCAACCTCGTGCACAACGACCTGAACGACAACAGCGGCCGCGTGCGCTGCCGCGAGCTGCTCACCAGGAACCTG
>Ga0187781_10000495_pt1 | contig 28107 bp, 23 predicted proteins | sample 0715_SJ02_MP02_2_FD_132447 | JGI IMG/M metagenome (GOLD analysis project Ga0187781, IMG submission 132447) | Tropical peat soil microbial communities from peatlands in Department of Meta, Colombia - 0715_SJ02_MP02_20_MG | ecosystem: Environmental > Terrestrial > Soil > Wetlands > Peat | place... | reverse complement strand
CGCCGCGATTCGAATATTGCGCGCCAACCGACCATCAACACCACTCGTGGACCTCACGCCCCTCCCGCAGCACGATCTGTAGCCCGCGTTCCCGCGACTCGCGTCCAGCGGATTCTGCTCTAGACCGTCCCGAAGAATATTTTTTAGCCCATTAACGACTTCGTTAAGATGTGCGTTTGCTTCTTCCGCCTCAGATATACGACCATCCAGATAGTCCTGCTTTGCGATTTTTTCGTTCAGGCGCTGGCGGCGTTCATGCTCTCGCGCCTGAGCAGCACGCTCACGGGCGCGAGCGCGGGCCGCGAGTACTGAAGCACGAGCTGCACGATTTAGCGCTGCAATAAAGCTTCGGCTCATGACGCGCGTTTCAATCTGCTGCAATCGGCATATTCGAAATAGGTGAGCTGTCGGGTGCACAAAGTGATCGTCGTTACGCGAAACTGAGGCTTCACCCAGTTATCGAAATCCAATCGCGGGCTGCCTCCGCTCGCTTCACTCTCCGAGATCGCCATAGCCACCTCAATCGATAATTGCTATGTGCTGATAACTATGCCCGAGTCGCAGGATTTGCACAGCAAAATTGAAAATAGTTTTGAAAACAATAGAGTTAAGTGCATCGCCGAACCAATGCTGAGGTCGCGACCCTTGGGTCTCGAATAATCCTTCACGCTATTTTAGATTACAGCGCCTCCAGCACCGCCTCGGCCGCCGCACCCGGCGCGTCGAGATCGGCGAGATGGCCGGCGCCGGGGATCAGCCGCACGCTGCTCTTGCCGGCAATTCCCGCGGCGAAGCGCTGGGCATAAGAGGGCGCCAGCACCTTGTCCTCGGCGCCCCAGAGGATGAGCGTCGGGCAGCGGATGCGGTGGAGCCGCCGCTCGAGCCTGGTATCGGCGAGCGGCCAGAGCAACCGCGCGGCGGTCTCGTTCGCCCGCGTCGCGACGATCGACCATTCGGTGACATCGACGCCCTCGGGCGCCGCGGCGAAGGCGGCACAGGTCTGGGGCCGCACCGAGAGCAGCGCCGCCTGGCTGCCCGGCTTCTGCGCCCAGAGATCAACGGGCGGCGCGGCCTTGTCGTAAAGCCCGAAGGGCGCGATCAGCACCAGCCGGCGCACCAGCCCCGGCGCCATTGCCGCCGCCTCGGCGGCAAGCGCGCCGCCGATCGAGGCGCCGATGAGGTCGCCGCCGGCAAGCCCCGCGCCTTCGAGCAAATCGAGTACCGCCGCCACCCAGTCGAGCGGCTGGTCGAGGCGGTCATGGCCGGCGGCGCCGGGAAAGCCGGGGATCGACGGCGCCACCACGCGATGGCGCTCGGCAAGCCGATCGAGGAAGGGCGTCCAGCGCGGCAAGCCCAACAGCCCCGCGAGATAGAAGACCGGGCTGCCGCCCCCCTTCTCCCAGACCCGGCAGGGCGCGCCGTTGACGGCGACGCTGCGTTCGCTCGGCGCGCTCATTCGGCGGCTTCCCGCGCCTCGGGCTGCGGCGCGACGCGCTCCGGCTTGGGCAGCGGCTTCGGCCACCAGCGGTCTTCCCAGGCATCGTCGAAGAGACCGCGCAGTTGCGGCGCCACCCGCTCGGCGAAGAGCCGTATGTTATGGTTGGCGACGTCGCGGCTCATATTGCCGAACTGCATCAGCAGCATGAAATGGCCGACATTGAGATCGGTCGCCACCTTCCGGAGCTGGTCCGCCACCTCGTCGGGCGAGCCGATGATGACGAAGCCCTTGGCGACGATCTCCTCCCAGCTCGCGCCGCCGCCCATGGTCGCCGCGCGCTGGGTGACGAGCGTCACCTGCGAGGTGATCTTGGCGCGCTGCGTCGCCTCGCTGTTATAGCCGGGCGGATTGCCGTAGCGCGGATCGACATGGAGGCAGCGGTTATAGAAATACTCAGCCGGCTCCTTGTAAATCCGCATCGCCTCCTCGCGGCTCTCGGCAACGCCGACGAATTGCAGGAAGCCGGCGCGGTAGGGGTTGCGGTCCTTGCCCAGCCGCTCCATCTCACGCCAGAAGCCCATCATCGTCTCGCGGCCTGCCTTGTAACCGAAATAGGAGAGGTAGCAGTAGACGTAATCCCGGGCGGCGCACCACTGCCAGGTCTCGACCGAGCCGCCGCCGGGAATCCAGATCGGCGGATGCGGCTTTTGCAGCGGATGCGGCCAGATGTTGACGTAGCGCTGCTGGTTGAAGCGGCCGTTGAAGGCGAAGGTCTCCGGCCGCGTCCAAGCCTCGAGGATGAGATCGTGCGCCTCAAGATAGCGCGCGCGCAGCATGCTCGGATTCTGGCCGTAGGCGTAACAGGTGTCCATCGGCGTGCCGACGGGAAAACCGGCGATGAGGCGGCCGCCGGAGATGCAGTCGAGCATTGCCATCTCCTCGGCAACCCGGGTCGGCGGGTTGTAGAGCGCCAGAGAATTGCCCATGACGCAGATCGCCGCATCCGAGGTACGCCGCGCCAGCGCCGCGGCGATGAGGTTGGGCGACGGCATCAGCCCATAGCCGTTGGAATGATGCTCGTTGACGCAGACGGCGTCGAAGCCGTGCTGAGCGGCGTATTCGAGCTCGTCCATGAACTCGTTGTAGAGGCGGTGGGCGATGGCCGGGTCCAACAGGCTGCGGTCGACATCCACCCAGACCGAGTTGTGGCGCTCGCGGAAATCATCCGGCAGGCGTGTATACGGCATGAGGTGGAAGCACATGAGCTTCATGTGGGCGCCCTCCCTGAGCGGCTTTCCCATGTTCCGGCCAAATGCGTCGGCGCGCAACCGGTTCCGGGCTTGACCGTGCAAGCCCATCGCCCTAATCCCGCGCCATCATCGCCGGAGCAAGTCCCTCTCCGCCTTTCAGGGCGGAGAGGGAGCAGTTAACCACTCGTCTCTAGGGCAGCGTGCCGACGATCACCATCATCACCCCCTGCCTCAACGCCGCGGCCTTTGCGGCGGAGATGGCGGAGAGCGTGGCGCAGCAGAGCGGCGTTTCCGTCGAGCATCTTGTCATGGATGGCGGGTCCAGCGACGGCACGCCGGACATCCTCGCGCGCTTTCCTCATCTGCGCGTGATCAGCGCCGCCGATCAGGGCTCGCATGACGCGATGAACAAGGGCCTTGCGCTGGCGCAGGGCGACATCATCGGCTTCCTCAACACCGACGACCGCTATGCGCCCGGCCTGCTCACCGAGGTGGTCAAGCGCTTTGCCGCCACGCCCGCGCTCGACATTCTGCTCGCCCGCTCCTGCGTGCTGGCGCGGCAGGGCGATGAATGGCGGGTCGTCGCCCGGCATCCGCTGTGCCGCGGCGGCGGTCTCGATCTCGACGATCTCATGTACGGCATTCCCTGCATCAACGCGCGTTTCTTCCACCGCCGCGTCTTCGAGCGTATCGGCGCTTTCTCGCTCGACTTCTCCTTCGCCGCGGACCGGCATTTCCTGCTGCGCCTGGCTCTGGCCGGCGCGCGCGGCGAAGTGCTCGACCGCCTGGGCTATTTCTATCGCAGCCACGCCGGATCGCGCACGCTTAACCGCGCGGGCAACCGCGCCGCCGAGATCGGCGAAGAGCATATTGCGATCACCGGCGCGCTCCTCGCGACGCCAGGGCTTGCCCTGGAAGCGCGCGACGCGCTCGCCGGCTGGCGCGCCTATGAAGAGTTGAGGGCCGCGTTGCGCGCGGCACAGGCCGGACGCTGGCGCGCGGCGCTGGGACATGCGGCCGATCTTTCCGTGACGGATCTGCCGCGCGGCTGCGCCGGCAAGCTCGCCACCCTTTCCCGCCGGCGACAAGCGCAGCGCGCGGCTTGAGCAGCGAGGCTCACGCGATGCGGTCGCCCTTCTTGATCTCCACCGTGCGGCTGTCGACGGCGGGCAGCATCTTGCCGGGATCGCGGGTGACCACGACGTCGATCACCGTCGGCCGGTCGCGTTCGGCGATGGCGGCGGCGAGCGCGCCGGCGAGCGCGCCGGGCTCCTCGACGCGGATGCCGCGGCAGCCCATGGCCTTGGCGATATCGGCGTAGTTCATCTCGACGAGGTCGCTCGACTGGTAGCGGCCGGCGAACATGGCGTGCTGCAGCGCCTTGACGTAGCCCGAGGCGGCGTTGTTCACCACCACGACGGTGAGGTTGGCGCCGGCGCGCCGCGCCGTCTCAAGCTCGCCCAGCACCATGTTGAAGCCACCATCGCCGGTCACCGCCACCACCGGCTTCTCGGGCGCGGCGAGCGCCGCGCCCATGCCGCCCGGCAGGCCGTAGCCGATCGAGGCGAGGCCGCGATCGGCGATGAAATGCCGGCCCGCCGCTTTGGTGTCGTAGAGCAGGCCCGTCCAATGCGCCGCGAAGCCGCCATCGGCGACCAGGATGCTTTCGGCCGGCATCACGCGGTTCAGCTCGTAGCAGAGCCGCGCCATGTTGATCGGCCGCTCCTCCGACAGCAGCCGCGGCTCGGCCTCCTCGCGCCAGCGCCGCATGCGCGCGCCGAGATCGGCAAGGCCGCCGGCGCGCACCGATTTGAGCCGCTGGGCATCGGCCGCGCCCGCCGCGGCGAGATCCTCGAGGCCGGCCCGCGCATCGCCCCACAGCGCGATGTCGGCGGGATGGCAGCGGCCGATCTCCTCGGCGACAATCTCGAGATGGATCACCGGCACGGCTTTGGACAGCAGCGCATAGCGCTTGGTCGGGATCTCGCCAAGCTTGCAACCGACCACCAGCAGGCAGTCGGCGGCGGCGATGAGATCGTTGGCGATGCGCGAATAGCGGCCGAAGAGCCCGGCGGAGAGCGGGCTGGTGCAGGCAATCGCCCCCTTGCCGCTCATGGTGTGCGCCACCGGGATCGACAGTGTCTCGGCGAGATGCGCAAGCACGGCGCCGGCATCGGAAAGGTGAACGCCGCCGCCGGCGAGGATCAGCGGGCGCTTGGCCTGCGCGAGCAGCGCCGCGGCGCGCGCCACATCGCCGGCATCGGGCCGGATGCGGCGCGCCGGTGCGGCGAGCGTCTGCGGGTCGAAGACGAAATCCTCGGCGGCGAAGTCGTGCTCGCCGTGGCAGACATCCTCGGGCACGTCGAGCAGCACTGGGCCGGGCCTGCCGGAGGTCGCAACGGCAAAGGCGCGGCGCAGCAGCTCCGGAACGCGGCTCACCATCTCGATGCGGATCAGCTCCTTCACCGCCGGGCGCAGGATCTCGGTCTGGCGGCATTCCTGCGTCATGTTCTTCCAGGAATGCGCGCGATGAGTGTCGCCGGTGAAAGCCACGACGGGCGTTCCGGCATTGAGGGATTCGACGAGACCGGTGACGAGATTGGTGGCGCCGGGGCCGAGCGTGCCGTCGCACAGCCCCGGCCGGTTGGTGACGCGCGCATAGGCGTCGGCGGCAAAGGCGCCGCAGCGCTCGTCATTGATCAGGCAATGGCTGAGTCCGAGCTGTCCCACCGCGTCGTAGAACGGCAGAAGCTGGAAGCCGCCCATGCCGAACATCGGCCCCGCCCCGGCAAGCCGCAGCATCTCCGCCATCGCACGCCCGCCGCTCATGCGGCCGGAAGGACGATTGGCAAGAGACGGAGAGACGGACATGATCCTTCCTTTCAGACTCCGGAGGCTGCGGCGCGGCGGCTTTTGCCGGCCGCGATCACGGCGGCGACGAAATCGGGCACCGCCATGCCGAGGCGCGCGCCGACGCGCTCGGCGGCCGGGTTGAGCGTGGAGAGGCGGCCGCTCTGCCAGACCGAACGCGCCTCGCCGATGCGCGCCGTCTCGCCCGCGACGGTGGCGGCGATGATGCCGCGCCCCTCGAGCGCCGGCAGGCGCGAGATGCCGGCGCGATCGATGCCGATGCCGGCGTCGTGATAGACCGCGGCGCGCACCGCGACCCTTATCGCGCTTTCCGGCCGGCCGCCGAGCAGCCCGCCATGCGAGCCCGTGACGACGATCATGCCGGCATCCTCGGCGCGCACCAGCGCGTTGGAATCGATGCCCCACACTTCTGGCTCGCCGGCTTCGTGGCGCAGCAGGAAGCGTGCTTCTTCATAGGATGGCGGGTCGGCCGCGCAGGGCGCAGCCTGCAACATTTTCTCGGCGCAGTCCCGGCAATTCTCCCCCGCGACGCAGCCGAGCGCCGCGGCGGCGCGATTGACGTGACTCACCCGGCCGCGCGCCGCCATGTCGGCGCCGTCGCCGATGCGGGCAGAGAGATGGCCGATCGTCGCCGCCGCCATGCCGAGCCGGTCGAGATAATCGAGGCTAGCGATGCCGGCCCGGTCGAGGCCGAGCCCGGCATCGTGCAGGATGACGCCACGGAGGTGCGCCTTGGCGGCGAGATAGGCGGGATAGACGCCGCCATGAGAGGCGGCGATCAGCACCTGGCCGGCATCGCTCGCATCGAGCTTGGTGATGCTGTCCACCACCTTGACCGCCGCCATGGCGTTTCTCCTTGTCAGGCCGCCGCAAGGCTCCGATATAAGGACGGGCGACCGCGAAATAGCAAGCCACGACAGGGAGGCAGAAGATGGCAGAGGCGCCGCGCGCCAATCTCGACGCCGAGCGCCTGCTCGCGCATTACCGCATGATGCACCGCATTCGCGCCTTCGAGGAGGCGGCCGAAGCGGCGCAGAAGGCGGGCGAGGTCAGGGGCGCCATTCATCTCTCGATCGGCCAGGAGGCGATCGCCGCCGGGGTCTGCGCCAATCTCCGGCGCAGCGACCTCATCGCCAGCAACCATCGCGGCCATGGCCACACCCTCGCCAAGGGCGCGTCGCCCTCGGCCATGATGGCGGAGCTGTTCGGCCGCGCCACCGGCACCTGCCACGGCAAGGGCGGCTCGATGCACATTGCCGATTTCGACATCGGCATGCTCGGCGCCAACGGCGTCGTCGGCGCCGGCATCCTCATCGCCGTAGGCGCGGCGCAGGGCATCAAGCTCAGGCGCGAGGACCGCATCGTCGCCTGCTTCTTCGGCGACGGCGCGATCAATCGCGGCCCGTTCCTCGAAGGCCTCAACTGGGCGAAGATCTACGAGCTGCCGGTGCTGTTCGTCTGCGAGGACAACGGCTTTGCCGCGATGACGCGCACCGCGGCGCTGTCGGCGGGCGGCGGTCCCGATGCGCGGGCCGAGAGCCTCGGCATCCCCGCCACCTTGGTCGACGGCAACGACGTCGCCGCCGTCGACGAAGCGGCGCGCGAGCTCGTGGAGCGCGTCAGGCGCGGCGGCGGCCCGCAATTCCTGCTGGCGCGCACCTATCGCCTCAAAGGCCATACCGCCACCGACGCCGCGGGATATCGCAGCGCCGAAGAGGTGGCGGCAAAGCAGCGCGACGAGCCGATCGGCCGTTGCGGCGAGGCGTTGCTCGTCGCCGGGCGCAGCGAGGCCGAGCTTGCCGCTGCCGCTGCCGCGGCGCGACGCGAAATAGCGGACGCGGTCGTCGCGGCGCGCGCCGCGCCCTGGCCGGACCGCGCGGTCGCCTGGACCGATGTGCAGGATGTGGGATCGCCGCAGGAGGCCCGGCGATGAGCATGATGAGCTATCTCGAGGCCGGCAAGCTGGCGCTGGCGCAGGAGATGCGGCGGGACCCGCTGGTCTGGACGCTGGGCGAGGATTTGGGACGCGGCGGCGTCTTCGGCCAGTACAAGGGGCTGGTGGAGGAGTTCGGGCCGGAGCGCGTCCTCGACACGCCGATCTCCGAAGCGGCGATCGTCGGCACGGCGGTCGGCGCGGCGCTGGTGGGCACGCGGCCGGTGGTGGAGATGCGCTTTGCCGATTTCGCGCTGTGCGCCATTGACGAGCTGGTGAACCAGGCGGCGAAAGCGCGCTACATGTTCGGCGGCCAGGCCCGCGTGCCGCTGGTGGTGCGCCAGCCAAGCGGCATGTGGCGCTCCTCGGCGGCGCAGCATTCGCAATCGCTCGAGGCCTGGTACGCGCATATTCCGGGCCTCGTCGTGGTGGCGCCGGCGACGCCGGTCGACAATTTCGGCCTGCTCAAGGCCGCGATCCGCTGCGGCGATCCCGTCATCTACATGGAGCACAAGGATCTCTGGGGTCTCACCGGCGAGGTCGATGAACGCGCGGAGCCGCTGCCGCTGGGCGTGGCGCGCCGCGTCCGCGAAGGCGGCGACGTCACCATCGTCACCTGGTCGGGCATGCTGCGCCAGGTCGAGGCGGCGGTCGAGTTGCTCGCCGGAGCTCCTTCAGTCGAAGTGATCGATCTGCGCACGCTCTATCCCTGGGATCGCGATGGGGTCTTTGCCTCGGTGCGGCGGACGCGCCGGCTGCTGGTGGTGCATGAGGCGGTGCAGACCGGCGGCTTCGGCGCCGAGATCGCCGCCAGCGTCGCCGAAGAGCTGTTCGAGGTGCTGCGCGCGCCGGTGCGCCGCCTCGGCGCGCCGCGCATTCCGGTGCCTTACGCGCCGCCGCTGGAAGAGGTCTGCAAGATCGGCGCCGCGGCGATCGCCGAGGCGGTGCGCGCGATCGTCGGATGAGGCGACGCGGCGGAAGCCAATCCGACGCATCCGCCGTTCAGGGACCGGTTGTCTCCTTCAGAGACGAGTTGAGGATCCAGCCCTCCGGCCTGTACGCGCCGTTTGCGCCGCCCATTCGAACCAGCACCCAGGTCCCGCGCCGCTCGAGGGGCACGACTTCGGTGTCGCGCGGCAAGGTCGCGAGCACGCCCGCCGCGGCCGAAGGGAAGGCCCGCAGCTTGGCGCTGGAGCCGGCAATAACCGTGTGCCGCTGCGCAACCGGCGGCGATGGCGGTGGCGGTTGGATCGAAGGCTCGGCGTCGCGCTGGGACGGCTCGACCGCGGCCGTAAGGGGATCGATCCTTGGTCCCCAGATTTCCGGAAGCATCGGCTGCAGCGCGGCATAGGCCATGGCCAGCATCCCCAGCGCGGCGAGCGCAATGCCGCCCTGAACAAGACGGCGCCTGATCCTCGATGACCGCCGCCGCTCGACTGCCGGGGGAGGCGCGGCCTCGCTATCGGCGACCGGCGCGTCCTTCTGCACGTCCACCCGCTCCGCCAGGACCCGCCGGGTCTGTTGGAGCCGCGCGACGTCCACCGTCTTCTGCGGCGCGGTCCGAAGCTCCACGCTCTCGCGTTGCGGCGCATGCTCGATGGCCGACCGCGCTTCGGCCAGCTCGCTCTCGCGGAGCGCAAGGGAGGCTTTTATCTCGGTCAATTCGCGGCGCAGACGGCGGGCCTCGGTCTCCTTGGCGGTTCCCTCGGCGCGCGCTTGCGCCAGCGCCGCCTCGGCCCGCTCGAACCGCGCCGTCGCCTCCGCGAACGCGCATGCCGATTGCTCCTGCGCTTGCGCCGCGACCGCCGTGAGCCCGACGGCCGCCTCGGCTGTCCCGGCATTTCCCGCTTTCGACCGCGCCGCTTTTCGCTCCTCGGCCAAGTCGCTCTCGAGCGCCGCGAGCGATGCTCTCACCTCCGCCAATTCCCGGCGCAGGCCGTGACGCTCGACGTCCTCGCTTTCGGCCTGGGCACGTGCCTGTGCCAGCGCCGCTTCGGCCCGCTCGAACCGCGCCGTCGCCTCCGCAAGCGCGCGCGCCGACTGCTCCTGACCTTGTGCCGTGGCGGCAAGCCGAACGGCTTCCTCGGCTTTCCGGGCTTCCTCCGCCTGCGACACCGCCGCTGCCCGCTCCTGAGCCAATGCGCTTTCGAGCGCCGCAGAGGAGGCTGTCATCTCCGCCAAATCGCGGCGCAACCGGCGCGCCGCGGCATCGGCTTCTTCGGCCTGGGCGCGCGCCTGCGCCAGTGCCGCCTCGGCCTTTTCGATCCGCACCGTCGCTTCCGCGAGCGCCCGCGCCGATTGCTCCTGCCCTTGCGCCGCGGCTGCGGCGGTGGCAAGCCGGGCGGCCTCCTCGGCCCTTCCCGCTTCCTCCGCTTTCGAGAGTGCCGCTTTTCGCTCTTGAGCCAGCGCGCTCTCAAGCGCGGCAAGGGCGGCGTTCACCTCCACCAATTCTCGGCGCAGGCGGCGCACCTCGGCCGTCTCGCCCTCGGCCTGGGCACGCGCTTGCGCCAACGCCGCCTCGGCTTGCTCGATCCGCGCCGTCGCCTCGGCCAGCGCCTGCGCCGATTGCTCCTGCCCTTGCGCCGCGGTGGTGAGCCGAGCGGCCGCTTCGGCCTTCCAGGCTTCCTCCGCCTGCGACAGCGCCGCCTGGGCTTCCCGTTGCCAGCTTTCATAAGTCTGCTCGATATGTTGCCGCGCGCGCTCTTCGGAAGCCGCGCGGTGTTCCTCCGCTTCCGCCTGCCAAGCGGCATAGCTCTTCTCGAGCGTCGTTGCGGCCTCGGCCGCGGCTTCGGCCAGGCGCTGGCCAAGCTCGGCCTCCCACGCGCTTCGCGCCACGGCCAGCTCGGCCTCGACCTGCCGCGCCCCTTCTGCTCGGGCGCGCTCGATCTCCTGCCGCGTTTCGGCCAGCGCGCTCTCATGCTCCGCCAGCGATGCCGTCGCCGCCGCCAATTCGCCGCGCAGGCGGCGAGTCTCGGCGTCCTCGCCATCAGCTTGGGCGCGCGCTTGCGCCAACGCCGCCTCGGCCTGCTCGGCCCGCGCCGTCGCCTCGGCCAGCGCCTGCGCCCATGGCTCCTGTCCCTCCGCCACCGCGGCGGCGAGCCGAGCAGCCTCTTCGGCCTTCCAGGCTTCCTCCGCCTGCGACAGCGCCGCCTGGGCTTCCCGTTGCCAGCTTTCGTAAGTCTGCTCGATGTATTGCCGCGTGCGCTCTTCGGAAAGTGCGCGGTGTTCCTCCGCTTCTGTCTCCCACGCGGCGCGGCTTTTTTCGAGCGTCGCTGCCGCCTCCGCCGCGGCTTCGGCCAGGCGCTGGCCAAGCTCGGCCTGCCACGCGCTTCGCGCCGCCGCCAACTCGGCCTCGATCGCTTGCCGGGATCCTTCCGCCCGGGCACGCTCGGTCTCCTGCTGCGTTTCGGCCAACGCGCGCTCGCGCTCCGCCAGCGCCGCCTTCGCCGCCGCCAATTCGCCGCGCAGGCGGTGAAGCTCGAGGTCGTCGACCGTCTCCGCCGCGCCGCTCGGCGCCGGCGCCGCGGCAGGAGCCGGCCGTGATCGGACATCGCCGGCCGAGACGGGGAAATCGAGCAGCGCGAGCGTGGCGCCATAATCGTCATCGAGGCTGACGATTCGAATGGCGAGCGTCTGCGCCTCGCTCGCGTCTTTCGCGGGCAGGTAGAGGAGGCCGTCCAGATCCTCCGGCATCAGCGACCAGGTGCGGTCGCCGTTGTTGCGGCCTCGGGAAAAGCGGGCTCGATCGGGCAGACGCTCGACTCTAAGGGCGAGGCTCTTGTGACGCCCGTAGGATGCCAGCAACGGGGCGAGCTCGAGCGGAATGCCGCGCGGCGCCGCCGTCGCTTCTGCTCTCGCGTGCTTCACTTGCTTCACGCGGTTCGCTCCTTTGGCGTCCAGTCCTTCGATCGATCCGGCTGCCCCATGATTGCCGACCGACCTCAGCGCCCGACAGTCGTGCGTAGCTCGCGGTATTCTTGCAGAGTCCGGTAAAGGAATCGTTCGCCAAACGGGGACCGGCGATGCCGCGCGCCTTATGTGAATGCGGGGATTCGCCTCAATTTGGCGCGGCTTGGAAGCACAGAGGAAAGGTTCGAGGCGCCACAGGCGAAGAGCTGGCGCGCCATCGCCGCTTTACGACCCGACCGGACAAATTTGCGGACAATTGTCCCGTCTTTGGCAAGCTTGCATGCGCTCCGATCTCGGCTAATCGCCGAGCAGTTCGGCAGCTTCGGCCATCGCCACCGGCTTTCCCGCGATCAGCATATCCATCGCCGGTTTCTCCCATGGACGCTCCTGCCGCGCCAGCGGATCGCGCGGCGCCAGACGATGCTCCAGCACCAGGCGGCTTATCAGCGCGCGGCGCGCGTCGGCGGGATCGCGCGTGCCCTCCCAGGCGAGCAGCACGGCGGCGACGGCGTTGTAGAGCGCGCTGGCGGCGCTGCGCGCCTCCGCCTCGGCCTCGGGATGGCGCGCCACGTCCTCGGCGAGAAGCAGCGCGCGGTCGAGCGTGCCGCCGAGGCGCTGGCGATGGGCCTCCGGCAAGGACGCGGCGCCGAGGCGCTCGGTCAAGCGCTGCGCCAGGCCGCGATGCGCGCCGGACTTGCCGACCGCGCGGGTGACGAGATCGAGCGCGATGATGTTGCTGGTGCCTTCCCAGAGCACGCCGATATGCGCGTCGCGCACCAGGCGCGCGGTGGCCCATTCCTCGATATAGCCGTTGCCGCCGCGCGCCTCCATGGCGCCGGTGGCCACCTTGATGTTGTCGCGGCAGGCGCGGAACTTGATGAGCGGCGTCAGGATGCGCAGGAGATCCTCCCGCCCCGCCGCCATCGCATCGGCGGTGAAGAGCGCCATGGACAACGCCTGCTCCGTCGGCAGCAGCAGCTTCATGAGCTGGCGGCGCATCAGCGGATGGTCGATCACCGCCCGCCCGAAGGCGCTGCGGCTGCGCGCCGCGGCAAGCGCCTCGTTCAGGCAGCGCCGCATCATCGATGCCGCACGCACGCCATGCGACAGCCGCGCCAGATTGACCTGGTCGAGCATCTGCTTGAAGCCGGCTTCGCGTCGCCCCAGGAGATAGGCCTCGGCGCCTTCGAGGCGGATCTCGCCGCTGGCCATGGAGCGGGTGCCGAGCTTGTCCTTGAGCCGCACGATGCGATAGGCGTTGCGTCGCCCGTCCTTGCGCCGGCGCGGCATGGCGAAGAGCGCGAGACCCGCCGTACCCTTGGGCGCTCCTTCCGGACGCGCCAGCAGCAGCGCCACATCGGCATCGGCGTGCGAGCAGAACCATTTCTCGCCGTGAAGCCGCCAGGCGCCGTTCTCCTGCCGCGCCACCGTCTCGATCGCGCCGACGTCGGAGCCGCCGGCTTTCTCGGTCATGAATTGCGTGCCTTTCCACAGCAGCGCCGGGTCGGAGGTCAGCATGCGCGACAGCAGATACTCCTTGGTCGCGGGCTCGGCGTATTTGCGAATGAGGTGGATCGAGGTGTCGGTGACGCTGATCGGGCACATCAACCCGAACTCACCTTGCACAAAGAGGTATTGGAAGACGTATTTGGCGACCGGCGGCAGCGCCTCCTTGCGGCCGAGCACGCCGCGATGGCTCATCGCCTGGAACTCGAAATCGCCGAAGGCGATCTGCTCCATCTCGCGATAGGAGGGATGGTATTCGATCCAGTCCTCGTCGCGCCCCATGCGGTCGCGCGCATGGAGCTGCGGCGGGTTCTTGTCGGCAATCCCCGCCAACTCGTCGAGCCGGCCGCCGGCAATGTCGCCGAGCCGGTCGAAATGCGGCTGAAGCTCCGCCAGCGTCGCCGGGTCGAGATAGAGCGGCAAAAGTTGACGCAGCCCGTCATCGTTGCGAAAGAAATTCTGCCCCCGGCAGTCGCCGGCGATAGGGCTTGGTGCCATGCCGCTCATTCCCGTTCTCCCTGTCCGCGCTCGCGCATCCGCGCCCATTGCTCGTCGCTCAAGCGCTCCAGCGACGAGAAGGTGCCGGCGCCCTTGAGCCAGCGCCCGCCATCGATAATCACCGCCTCGCCGTTGATATAGCCGGCGTGATCGGAGACCAGGAAGGCGGCGAGATCGCCGAGCTCTTCCGGCCGGCCGGGGCGGCCCAGCGGGTTGTTGGTGCCGTATTCGCCCGGCCGGACGTCATCGGGCACGAGGCGCTCGCTGGCGCCGGGCGTCGGGAAATTTCCCGGCGAGATCGCCACCAGGCGGATGCGCTTCGGTCCCCATTCGACGGCAAGGCTGCGCGTCATGGCGAGCACCCCCGCCTTGGCCATGGCCGAGGGCACAACGTAGGGCGAGCCGTGAAACGCGGCGCCGGTGAGGATGCTCAGCACCGTGCCGGCCTTTCCCGCCGCGATCCAGCGTTTGCCGGCGGCAAGCGTCGCATAGACCGTGCCGTGGAGCGTAATGCCGAGCACGGTATCGACGGCGCGGCTCGACAGCGTCTCGGTGCGGGCGACGAAATTGGCCGCGGCGTTGTTGACGAGGATGTCGAGCGGCCGGTCGCGGAAAGCCATGTCCATCAGCACGTCGACCGCTTCGGCATGGCGGAGATCGACGCGGTGGATGCGCACCGGCCGGCCGAACGCCGCCTCGAATTCTTGCGCGGTGGCCGCCAGCACTGCCTCGCGCCGACCACAGATCATGAGGTCGGCGCCGAGCTCGAGGAAGCGGCGGCCCATCGCCTTGCCGAGGCCGGTGCCGCCGCCGGTGATCAGGACCGACCGGGATTTGAGAAGGTCCGGCGCGAACATGGCTGCCCTTTCCCTGGTTGCGAGGGACAGCCTATCATCCGCCGCGACCGGGAGGAAATCATGCAGCCTTTCGACCTCGGCGGCCGTGTCGCCATCGTCACCGGCGGCAATGGCGGCATCGGCCTCGGCATGGCGCGCGGCCTTGCCGAAGCCGGCGCCAGCGTCGTCATCGTCGGCCGCGACAAGGAGAAATGCGCAAGCGCCGCCGCCGCGCTGCGCGAGGCCGGCGGCAAGGTGGCAGGTGTCGCCGCCGACATCACCCATGAGCAATCCTGCCGGTCGGTGGTGGGAGAAGCGGTGCAGGCCTTCGGCGGCATCGACATCCTGGTCAACAATGCCGGCATCAACATCCGCAAGCGGCCCGAGGACTACGCCCTTGAGGAATGGAACACGGTGCTGGCGACGAATTTGTCGAGCGCCTTCGTCCTCGCCCAGGCGGTCTACCCCGAGATGGCGCGCCGCGGCGGCGGCAAGATCATCAATATCGGCTCGATGATGTCGCTCTTCGGCGCGCCCTACGCCGCGCCCTATGCCGCGAGCAAGGGCGGCATCGTGCAGTTGACGCGCGCGCTCGCCACCGCCTGGGCCAAGGACAACATCCAGGTCAACGCCGTGCTGCCCGGCTGGATCGACACGGATCTCACGCGCAACGCGCGGCGCGAGGTGTCGGGGCTCCATGAGCGCGTGCTGGCGCGCACGCCAGCCGGGCGCTGGGGCGTGCCAGAGGATTTGGCCGGCATCGCCGTCTTCCTGGCAAGCCGCGCCGCCGATTTCATCACCGGCGCGGCGATCCCGGTCGATGGCGGCTATGCGGCGCAGGGGTAGAGATCCGGCCGTGGCAGGCGGCGGCGCGGCATCGGCGATCCTTGCCGCCGCGGCTTACCGATCTTCGGAATCGAGCTGCAAATATTCGGCGCGCTCGGGCAATCCTTTGAATCTCTTACGCGCGCAATATAAAGATTATAACCCGCCACACGGATTTGACGGGCAGCGTTGAAAACCGGATATGCCTTCCATTACGTCGGTCGGACCCGTCGAGGCTTTAGCTGCTCGCGAAGCCCGGCCACGTCCGATGTCGTGATGAGAACAGCGCCATCGGCAGGAACCGGTCTGTCGAGATAGACGAGGCGCGCCATTTCCTGAATTTCCTTGCGATGCTTTCGAAAGACATCAAGGCGGCCTTCTTTGGTCGGATCATCCGCGCCGAAATGATCTCCCAGGGCTTCGCGGCTGATTGCACATGGAATGCGCTCGCGCCCGGCCTGTGCCTCGAACCTCACGGTTTCGTCGGAAAGATTGTAGCGTGGCGGCGCGTCCGTGAAGCGCAGATCGGAACCGGGCAAAATGCTCCGGGCCGCTCCGAACACGTGCAGCGCCCGATCCCTCACGGCAGGAGCAATCATGCTCAGTCCCTTGGTCATCAATTCCCGCCATTTTGCCCCACGACCTGCGGCTTCGTTCCAGGCATCTTTCAGATCATGCGGCCGCCGAGCAACGAGTGCGTCGATGAGCGCCTCGGCCTGCTTCAGGTCCTTGTCGACCTTCGCCGCACCTTCCTTGCGTCTTTGGGCGACGATCAGCTTGTGAACGGCAAAACGTGCCGGCGACGGCACGTTGACCAAGATGCCGGCATCGTGGAGCACCACCGCGGGAATTTCCTCGTAAATGAGGAAATCGAGGAAACGGAGCGGCAAGGCATGGGTGCCGAGCGCCGGAAGGCGGATCGGCGCGTCGCGGTCAGGGCCTCTATTCTCCGTTAGCACGTCCACCCGAAAGCCGCCGGCGTTCACATATGACGCGGTTGCGCCGGCCTTCAAATGAGGAACGGCGCGGAAGGATGGTTCGGCCTGCTGAAGGACTTCGAGCAGGGACGGCATATGCTCGTCCTTGCCGATCGCGATTGACACCGTCGTGAACTGTGCGATGTCAATGTCGCCGGTTTGCAGAATCGCATGCGGCAGGCGGATGCCGAGCATCGGCCCATAGACCTGATAGGCGATGATGCCGACAAGACAGGCTCGCAAGCGGAACACGCCCGCCGCAGCGAGCGCCGCCAGAATCGAGCCGACCTGATCGGGAGAGCTCTGGAACCCGGCGCGCCGCAGGATGGCGACCAAATGTCGTCGTTCCCGATAATCGTTTTTTGCCTGCTTGTGTTCCTCGATGCGTTTGCGGATCTCCGGCGTATCGGGACCGACGTATTTCCGGGGTTGGCTGCCCGAGGCATCGCGGGCGCCCTGCTGAAAGTACCAATAGTCTCGCTCCTTGACGGCAACGCGAACGAAGCTGCCGGACGGAGGAAACTCCGTCTGGAACACCGCGGCGGCACAACGATCCACCAACTCGGCATAGGCCGTTTGGGTCATGAGAGAAACAGAATCGGCCATGAGACCGCCTTGGGTGATTATACTTATTTTGCCGTGATAAGTATAATTACTGCGGCGCGCGCGAGCAACCCTGTTATACTTATCAAGGCACGGGAAGCATAACGCAAGGTCCAATCTCGTCGAAAACCATACTTAACCAATTGATTCCAAATGAAAATATGACAACTTCCGCTTTCGCATCACGGCAATTGACAACGCCGCCGCGGGCGCTATCCCCTCTTCCAACCGGAGCCAGGGAAGGACGCAAGCCATGACCGATTTCACCAAATTCTACATCAACGGCGAATGGGTCGCGCCGCTCGAGGTCCGGCCGTTCGCCGTCATCAACCCCGCCACCGAGGAGAAGGTGGCGGAGATCAGCCTCGGCAGCGCGCGCGACGTCGACCGCGCGGTGGCCGCCGCCAGGGCCGCCTTTCCCGCCTATGCGCGCACCGGCAAGGACGAGCGCGTGGCGCTGCTGCAAAGGATCGTCGAGGCCTACAAGACGCGCTATGACGAGCTGGCGCAAACCATCACCAAGGAAATGGGCGCTCCCTCCTGGCTCGCAAGCCGCGCCCAGGCGGCCGTCGGCATGGCGCATCTCAACCAGATGCTGGTCGTGCTCAGGGATTTCGCCTTCGAGGGCCTGCGCGGCAAGACGCTGATCGCGCATGAGCCGGTCGGCGTCTGCGGCTTCATCACGCCGTGGAACTGGCCGATGAACCAGATCGCCTGCAAGGTGGTGCCGGCGCTCGCCGCCGGCTGCACCATGGTGCTGAAGCCCTCGGAGTTCACGCCGCTCGACGCCGTCATCTTCGCCGAGATCCTGCATGCGGCGGGCGTGCCCAAGGGCGTCTTCAACCTGGTCAATGGCGACGGGCCGACGGTGGGCCAAGCGCTCGCCGCCCATCCCGATATCGACATGGTGTCGTTCACCGGCTCGACCCGCGCCGGCATCGCCGTCGCCAAGGCCGCGGCCGACACGGTGAAGCGCGTGCATCAGGAGCTTGGCGGCAAATCCGCCAACATCATCCTGCCCGACGCCGATCTGCAAAAGGCGGTGGCGGGCGGGGTGCAGGCCTGCTTCCTCAACAGCGGCCAGTCCTGCGACGCGCCGACGCGCATGTTCGTTCAGGCGCAGCAGCACGACCAGGCCGCCGCCATCGCCAAGGCCGCCGCCGAAGCGACCAAGGCCGGCGACCCCACCGTCAAGGGCATCAGCATCGGCCCGGTGGTGAACGAGGCGCAGTTCCGCCGCATCCAGAAGCTGATCGAGACCGGCATCGCCGAAGGCGCGACGCTCGTCGCCGGCGGCCCGGGGCGGCCCGAGGGGCTCAACCGCGGCTATTACGTGCGCCCCACGGTCTTCGCCCATGTGAAGCCCAGCATGACCATCGCGCGCGAGGAGATCTTCGGCCCCGTGCTCTCGATCCTGCCCTACGAGACGGAAGAGCAGGCGATCGCCATGGCCAATGACAGCGTCTATGGCCTCTCGGGCTATGTGCAGTCGGGCGACCTCGAACATGCGCGCCGGGTCGCGGCGCAGCTCCGCACCGGCCAGGTCCGCTTGAACGGCGCCGGCCCGGATTTCGCCGCGCCTTTCGGCGGCTACAAGCAGTCCGGCAACGGTCGCGAATGGGGCGAGTTCGGCCTCGAGGAGTTCCTCGAGACCAAGGCGGTGGTCGGCTACGCCGCCTGAGCGCGGCGCTCGGCGTGTCGCCGGCTTGGCCGGCGGCACGCTGCCGTGCGGGTGTTCGAGGGGAGCTGGCGGTGACGTGCGGCACCGGCCGGCGGCGCCGATTTAGGGCGCGTATTCATGAACGCGCCCGACCGCACCGGGACATGTCCGGACCTGTGCTCGATGCCGGCCGGTTAAAGCGGGGCGGCTGGCGCGTGCTTTGGACCCTTAGTCGATGTTAGCGCCGCTGCGGGCAGCCAGAACGCGCTGATAATCGGACCGTGCGCGAGCACTGTCAGGCCGCCCGATGCGTTCGCATTTTGCGCTGTGGCTGTGCCGCGCGGGCCTCGAGCCGGCCCGGCACGAGACGGCCGTAGCGATCGAGCACGTTGTCGGCGAGCTCGTCCTGGACGTAAAGCAAGTCGTCGATCTCGATAATCGCGTAGGGGAAAGGCCGGGGTATAAGGCCATGATACTTGGCACAGAGTACATACCGCTTTTGCAAAGAGGCGGACGCCCGCAGTGCAAGGCGCACCATCTTTGCGCACAGGTCTTCTGGCAGTTCGTCGCGGGTCGCTGGATGACTGGCGTGGTGGTGGAGGACCGGCAGGAGCAGGCGCGCCGGGTCGCACAGGGTTATCGCGCGGTGCACAGCGAGCCGGCGATGGTGGGTCCCACTAACCGCTCGGTTAGTCTGGACCTCGGGACAACCTCCGCGAGGGAATTATAATCGATCGGTTAGTTTTATTGATTTCTGACGCCCAAACCCTTATTACTAACCGAACGGTTAGGGCGACAGCCATGGCGCTTGGACAAGACACGAAGCTCTCCAGCCCATTGGACATCGGCGAGCTGATTCGCCGCCGGCGGCGGGACATGAAGCTGACACAGGTCGCTCTGGCCGAGCTTTCTAACGTCAGTCACAAGTTCGTTAATGAGGTCGAGCACGGGAAGCCGACAGCAGAGATTGGCAAAGTGCTGGTCGTGCTGCAGATGCTCGGCATCGATCTTTACGCTCGGACGCGGTGATGGCGGACCTTCTTGATGTGTATCTTGGCGCCCGCCACGTTGGGACGCTCGAGCGCGATGTCGAAGGGCGCATGAGCTTCCGCTACGTATCGGCGGACCCGTCGCTCGGCTTGTCGCTTTCTCTGCCGCCGCGGCTTGATCCCTATGACGACACGGCCTGCCGGCCTTTCTTCGCCGGCCTGCTGCCCGAAGGCGCGGCGCTGCAGAAGGCCGCCGAAAGCAAGAGGCTCCAGGTCTACGAGACCTTCAAGCTGCTGCGCGTCTTCGGAGCCGAATGCGCCGGCGCCGTTCGCCTCCTATCCGAGGGCGAAACGCCGCAGATCAAGCAAAGTTACGAGCTCCTCGAGGCTCCGCGCCTCGCGGAGGAAATCCGTGCTATCAACCAAGCTCCGAATTTTGCACGCGACGGGCGGGTTCGGCTCTCGGTCGCCGGTGTGCAGTCGAAGACGGCCGTGAGGATCACGCCGGAAGGCATCTTCAAGCCGCTGGGCGGCTCGCCCTCGACTCACATTCTCAAAGTCGGCAGCGAGCAATACCCGGATCTGCCCAAAAACGAAGGTTTCTGCCTACAGCTCGCCGCCCGCCTTGGCATTGCGACCGCGGAGACGGAATTGAGGACGATTGATGGCATTCCTGTCCTCCTGGTCCGTCGCTATGACCGCACCGTCGTCGACGACATCGTCGTCGAGCGCCATCAAGAGGATTTCTGCCAAGCCCTCGGCTATCCCCCCTCCGCGAAATACGAAATCGAGGAGGGCACGGGCACCAAGATTGGCCCGGGCTTCGCGGAATGCGCGGCGCTCATTCGCAAGACCAGAAGCCCCGCGGTCGAAATGCAGACCTTCATTCGCCGGATCATTTTCAACTATCTTGTCGGCAATGCCGACGCCCACGCGAAAAACCTTTCTCTGCTCTATGATGGGCATGCCGGGCCTCCGAACCTCGCCCCACTCTACGATGTCGTGTGTACACGACTTTATCCGAGTGTGACGGAACACTTTGCGACGCGGCACGGTGGGCTTAGCGATCCTGCGCTCATGTCCCAAGAAGCATGGTCGCAGCTCGCGCGCGACCTCGGCGTACGATTCTCCCTTCTGCAGCGGATCGCGCGCGAGATTGGCCGCACGATCGTGCCCGCCGCGCGCGCGCTTATGACGGCGGCGCCTTTCAACGAGTTTCCTCCCTACGCGCATATCCTCACCGCCGTCGGCGACCGCACCCAGCGGCTCAGTGATGATCTATCGCTCGGGATCCATGTCGACACGCCTCCGTTCATGCTCCGAGCGCCCGGGTGGGGAACCATGTCCTGATTTCAAGCGAATTTCACAACGGCTCACGACGACAAGACGCAGGCGGTATAGGGAATGAACTATAGCGACAGTCGGTCGCCCGGAAAGCTCGATAGGACCATCCAGGCATGTATCGACAATGCCGAGCGACTGTACACAGAAACCTACGACCTCGAATTCCGCAAGCCGTGCGCGACCCGCTACTTCCTTCTGATTATCGCTCAGGAGGAAGCAGCGAAGGCATTCCTTCTCTACCTGATCAAGGAGGATGTCGTGCCGCTCACGTCGGCCGTTCGGCGTGCGATCAACGACCATGCCTGCAAGCACCTGGTCGGGATGATCATGGACTACATGATCATGCACTGGGAGACCATCGAGGAGCTGAGAGAACTCATTCGCATCGATCTCGGTCTTGGCAATAATCTGCCGAACGATGTCGGCAGTGCCCTCGAAATCCTTCGCTACGAGAAGATCGGCCGATGGGCAGCCAACAACCGGGTCTGGACCGAAGACCCCGCTTACGATCGCGCAGCGACGAAGCTGGCCGAGGGAAAGCGGGACCGCCGGAAGCAGGATGCGCTCTACGTCCGCATCGGCTCGGACGGCCAAATCGCTTCGACCCCAACGGAGATAACGGAAGCCGAAGTCGCGATCGAGCTGCAGCGAACGCGCCGGTACGTCACCTTCGCCGACGCGCTCACGACGACAGAAAAGCGGTATGGTTTCGATAGAGACCGGTTCGCGAAGGTCATCGCAGCGCTCAAATTGCTGTTTGACCCGAAAAACGGCCCGGTGGCACCAAGATAATCGGAGGTCTTAGCTGTGGCTCTCTGATATGGGACTCGCGCGACTTTTGGACCGGTCCGTAGCCGCAAAGTCTATCTGGGCTAATCCGAACTTCCGATACGGGAAGGACAGAGTGTGGCACTTCGGCGACATTGCGCGCCGATGGCTGTTGGCCAGCACATCAAGGGATCGCAGACATATCCATCCGGCGCCTGACCCGCGCCCGTCATGAATACACGCTCTACACCCGGCCGAGGGCGCGCAGGATGCGCGCCGGCGTGAAAGGCTGCTCGGCAACCCGCGCGCCGAAGGGCGCCAGCGCGTCGTTGATGGCGTTCATCACCGCCGCCGGCGCCCCGGCGGTGCCGGCCTCGCCGACGCCTTTGGCGCCAAGCTCGGTGCCGGCAAGCGGCGTCTCCAGATGCGCCACCTCGATGTCGGGCATCTCGGCCGCCATGGGCACGAGGTAGTCGGCGAGCGTGCCGTTGCGGAGCTGCCCGGCCGCGTCATAGAGGCATTCCTCGAAGAGGGCGGCGCCCAGCCCCTGGACGACGCCGCCGCGGATCTGCTCGTCGACCAACAGCGGGTTCACCATCCGGCCGCAATCCTCCACCACCCAATGCTTGAGGAGGCGGACAAAGCCGGTCTCGACGTCGAGCTCGAGCCACGACGCCTGCACGCCGTTGGTGAAGGCAAAGGGATAATCGCGCGGCTGATGGTGGCGCGTCGCCACCAACTCGGGCTGCAGGCCGGGCGGCAGCGTGTCGCCGCGGAAATAACCCGCGCGGCCGACCTCCTCGAGGCCGATGCGGCGGGCGCCGGTTCCGGCGTCAACGATCCAGCCCTCGACGATATCGAGACCGCCCGGCGCCGCCTGCAGCATGGCGCCGGCCAGCGTCAGGACGTTGGCGCGCAGCGCCTTCGCCGCCTGGAGCGCCGCCTCGCCGCCGATGCCGGTGCCGCGCGACGCCCAGGTGCCGCCGCCATAAGGCGTGCGCTCGGTATCGCCGGTGACGACCCGCACGCGCGCGAGCGCCACGCCCAGCACCGAGGCGACGATCTGCGCCACCACGGTCTCCGTGCCCTGGCCCTGCTCGGTGACGCTGATGGCACAGGTGACGGTGCCGCCGGGCTCGAGGCGGAGGCTGCACCCGTCCTGCGCCGAGATCGGCGCGCCGCCGACGCCGTAGAAGGCGGGGCCGGGATTGGTGATCTCGACGAAGCACGCAAGCCCGATGCCGCGATGGACGCCTTGGGCGCGAAGCGCCTTCTGCTCGCGGCGCAAGCCTGTGTAGTCCATCATGCCCAGCATGCGCTCGAGCGCGCGCTGGTGCGACAGCTTCTCGAACAGCAAGCCGGCCGGGCTCTTCCAGGGATAGGCGTCATCGGCGATGAGGTTGCGCCAGCGCAGCTCGGCCGGGTCCATCGCGATGGCGCGCGCGGCGAGATCGACCAGCCCTTCGGTGACGGCGCAGGCGACGGGATGGCCGACGGCGCGGTATTGCGACATCGGCGGCTTGTTCTGAAAGACGACGCGCAGCCGCGCGCGATAATTGGGCGAGCGATACCAGGAGCCCGCGAGATTGACCACCTGGTTGCCTTCGACGGCGCTGGTGCGCGGATAGGTGGAGAAGGGTCCGATGCCGGTGAGATCGTCGATGTCGATGGCGAGGATCTCGCCCGATTTGCTCACCGCCACGCGCGCGGCGACGCGATGCTCGCGCGCATGGATGTCGGAGACGAAGGATTCCAGCCGGTCGGCGACGAACTTGACCGGCCGGCCCAGCATCAGGGCAAGCGCGATCACCGTCATCTCGTCGGGATAGACATGGATCTTGATGCCGTAGGAGCCGCCCACGTCGTGACAGACCACGCGCAAGTCGGCTTCCGCCAGCGGGAAATGGCGCAGCACGATCTCCTTCATCATATGCGGCGCCTGGGAGGAGCAGTAGAGCGTCAGCCGGCGGTCGGCCGGATTGAACTCGGCGAGGATCGAGCGCGGCTCCGGGCAGACGCCGGTGTGGCGGGCGAAGGTGAAGGTCTCGGCCACCACCGCATCGGCGCGGTCGAAGGCGTCGTCCACCGCGCCGGCATCGATGGTGCGCGTGAAGGCAAGGTTGTCGCCGAGCGCCTCGTGGATCGCGGGCGCGCCGGGAGCGAGCGCCGCCTCGACCGAGGCGAGCGGCGGCAGCTCTTCCCATTCCACCGCGATCTCCGCCAGCGCGTCCTCGGCCGCGGCGCGGGTTTCCGCCGCCACGGCCGCCACCGGCTCGCCTTGCCAGCGGGCGCGATCGGGGGCAAGGGGATGCTGCGGCGCCGATTTCATGCCTTTCAAATGCGTGAGCACGCCGACCCAGGGCGTATAGAGCCCGGCAAGATCGGCCGCCGTCACTACCCGCACCACTCCCGCCCGGCGCGCGGCCGCCGCGGTATCGATGCGCTTGATCCGCGCATGGGCATAGGGGCTGCGCAGGAAGGCGGCGTGCAGCAGGCGCGGCAGGCGGAGATCGTCGACGAAGACGCCGCGCCCCTGCAACAGGCGTTGCGCATTGGGGCGCGGCACGCTTTTGCCGATATAGCTGTTGGGCCGGTCGAAGAAGGAGAGGGGTTGTTCGCTCATGGGCTCGCCTTCTCCGCCCGCGCGCGGCACGCCTCCTCGACGGCGTCGATGATGGCGCAATAGCCGGTGCAGCGGCAGTAATTGCCGGAAAGGAAGTCGCGGATCTCCTCGCGGCTCGGCACTCCGCCGCGGCGCAGCAGCGCGGCGGCGGTGACCAGCATGCCGGCGGTGCAGAAGCCGCATTGCAGCGCATTGCGCCGATGGAAAGCCGCTTGAAGGTCGGCGATCTCGCCGCTGTCGGAAAGACCCTCGATGGTCTCGACGCGCGCGCCGTCGAGCTGCGCCGCGAAGAGCAGGCAGGCGCGGACGATCGCGCCGTCGAGGCGCAGGGTGCAGGCGCCGCAGACGCCGTGCTCGCAGCCGGCGCGCGTGCCGGTGAGCCCAAGCTCCTCGCGCAGGAAATCGACCAGGCTCTGCCGCGCATCGACGCGGCGCGTCACCGCCGCGCCGTTGACCGTCAGGCGGATTTCGACGCTCTCGCTCATGCCGCCGCCAACGCGCGCGCCGCGCGGCCGAGCAGCACGCGCGCGAGATGGAGCTTGGTGGCGCCGTCGGCCTGAAGATCGCCCGGCGGATCGAGGTCCCGGGCGAGCGCCGCCTGCGCCGCGGCGATGTCCCTCGCCGCCAGCGCCGACGCCGCCGCGCCCGCCTCGACGGGCCTGCCGCCGACGCCGAAGAAGACGAGGCGAAGACCGTCCTCCCGCGCCTCGGCGGCGAGACCGGCCAGCGCGTAATCGCCGCGCCGCCGGGCGAGCTCGAGAAAGACGCTGCGCGCCCCCTTCGGCGCCACGGGGATGTCGACGGCGGCGATAACTTCGTCGGGCGCCAGCGCCGTCTCGTAGGGTCCGCGGAAGAAATCGCGCGCGGCAACCCTGCGCTCGCCGCGGCGGCTGGCCAGGTGCAGCACCGCGTCGAGCGCCACGACGCAGGCTGGAAGTTCCGCCGCCGGATCCGCCTGCGCCAGGCTGCCGCCGAAGCTGCCGCGGTTGCGGATGGCGGGATGGGCGATGTGCGGGACCGCCTGATGGATGAGCGGCGCGAGTTCGGCCACCAGCGGCGAGGCGCCGACCTCGCTGTGCCGCGCCAGCGCGCCGATGCGCAGCACGCTCTCTCGCCGCTCGATGCCGGCCAGCGCCGCGATGGGATTGATGTCGATCAGCAGGCGCGGCTCGGCGAGCCGCATGTTGAGCGCCGGCACCAGGCTCTGCCCGCCGGCGAGAATCCGCGCCTCCTCGCCGTGCTCGGCGAAGGCGTCGAACACCTGGGCGAGCGAGGAAACCCGCAGATAAGCGAAACGGGGCGCCTTCAGGAAATCCTCCCACCGCGGCGTGCTTCTTCCGGCGCGCCGGCCGCGGACAGAATGTGACGCCGGTGCGCGCGCGTCAATCGGCGGGCGCGCCGGATCGGCCGGCAAGCAAGCCTCGCCAGGCGTTGACAGAACGCGCGGCGAGGTTATCGTTTATCTCTGGATAAATTGCCGGGTGTTCGGCGATGCCTAAAGCGATCCGTGCCAACTCCGCTCCGCCCTCTTTCACGGAGCTGCGCCAGCGCGCCGAGGCGCTGGTCCCGGTGCTGCGCGAGCGCGCGGCGAAGACCGAGGCGCTGCGCCGGCTGCCCGAGGAGACCATCGCCGATCTGCATCGCTCGGGCCTTTTCCGCATGCTACAGCCGGCGCGGGTCGGCGGCAGCGAGCTGCCCTACGCCGCGATGATCGAGCTTGGGGCCATCATCGCCCGGGGCTGCGGCTCTACCGCCTGGGTGCTCAACAACCTCGCCAGCCATCACTGGATGCTGGGATACTGGCCCAAAGCCGCGCAAGACGAGATCTGGGGCCCGTCGCCCGACACGCTCATCGGCTCGGCTTTCATCTTCCCCGGCGGCCGCGCGCGCAAGGTCAAGGGCGGCTATCGCCTGAGCGGGCGCTGGCCGTTCTCGAGCGGCATCGACCCTTCCGCCTGGACCATGATCGCCGCGGTCGTGCCGGACGAGCAGACCGGCGCCGGCGAATATCGCGTCTTCCTCGTCCCGGCGAGCGATTACAGCGTCGTCGACACCTGGTACGTCAGCGGGCTCGCCGGCACCGGCAGCAAGGACGTCGTCGTCACCGACGTGCTGGTGCCGGAGCATCGCACGCTCTCGACCGAAGCGGGCAAGGGCGGCGAGCATCCCGGTCGCGCGGCCAATCCCGGCACGCTCTTCCGCCTGCCGTGGTTCGCCCTCTTCGGCTTCGTCGTCGCCAGCGTCTCGCTCGGCATCGCCAAGGGCGCCATCGAGCAATTCGTCGCCGCCACCCGCGGCAAGCTCGGCACCTACACCGGACGCAGCCTCGCCGATTTCTCCACCATGCAGGTCCATGTGGCGGAGGCCGGCGCGCTGACCGATGCCGCCGAAGCGGTGATGCTGCGCGATTGCGAAGAGGCGACGGCCTTCGCCGAGGCCGGCCAGATGCCGCCGATGGAGGACAAGGTGCGCTGGCGGCGCGACGGCGCCTATGCCGCGCGCCTGTGCGGCAAGGCGGTCGACATCATCTTCACCGCGGCGGGCGGCGGCGCCATCTACGAGAGCAACCCGCTGCAACGCGCCTTCCGCGACATCCACGCCGCCAACGGGCATTTCGCCGTCAACTGGGACGCCAATGGCATCAATTATGGCCGCGTCGCCCTTGGATTGCCGCCGGACTCTGCCAATCTCTAGCGGGGAACGCGATGCCGCACTCCAAAGACCCCGCCATGCCCGACCCGGCCGTCGCCGCACCTGCGCCGACGAGTTTCGACACGCGCGACTTCCGCGCCGCGCTCGGCACCTTCGCCACCGGCGTCACCATCATGACCGCGCGCGGCCGCGAGGGGGAGCCGGTGGGGCTCACGGTCAATTCCTTTGCCTCGGTTTCGCTCGACCCGCCGCTGGTGCTGTGGAGCCAGTCGCTCTACGCGCAGAGCCTGGCCTCCTTCCAGGAAGCCTCGCATTTCGTCGTCAACGTGCTGGCGGCCGACCAGGTCAATCTGTCGCGGCGCTTTGCCGGCGCCCATGACAACCGCTTCCTCGAGGTCGAGCATATCGTCCCCGAGCACGGCGCGCCGATCATCGCCGGCTGCGCCGCGCATTTCGAATGCCGCAACGAGGCGCGCTATTACGGCGGCGATCACGTCATCTTCCTCGGCCGCGTCGAGCGCTACGCGCATACCTCGAAGCCGACCTTGATGTTCTGTCACGGCCGCTACATGCGCGGCCGCCCGCTCGAGGCGATCGCCGAGGAGTAAGCGCCCGCGCCGACGGCGCAGTCGCCAGGAGGGCCAGGAGGGATAGAGTCGCAGCTTCGCTCATGCCGGGCTGCACGGTTATTCGGAGCGAGGAATGCAAAGGCGGCTGGCAATGCGTCCCGTCTTCGGCCATTCTAGCGCGCGTCAAAAAAAGCATCCCGGTCGAGCAAGAAGCCGGGAGCGAGAACGGGAGGGCAGGATGGGCCGGCGTCTTCTTCATGCGATGAACCGTTGGCTTGCGGCAACGATTTTTGCGGCGAGCCTGGCGCCCGTGACGGCGGGCGCGGCGGAGCCGATCAAGATCGGTTTCGGCATGGCGCTCACCGGGGGGCTTGCCGGCAACGGCAAGGCGGCGCTGGTCGCCATGCAGATCTGGGCGGAGGAGATGAACGCCAAGGGCGGGCTTTTGGGCCGGCCGGTGCAGCTCGTCTATTACGACGACCAGACCAACCCGGCGCAGGTGCCGGGCATCTATACCAAGCTGCTCGACGTCGACAAGGTCGATCTCGTGATCTCGGGCTACGGCACCAACCTGCAGGCGCCGGCGATGCCGGTCATCATGCCGCGCGGCATGGTCTTCATCGGGCTCTTCGGCCTCGCGGTGAACGATCAGTTCCATTACGACCGCTTCTTCCAGATCCAGCCCAACGGCGAGAACGCCAAGATCTCATCGATCGAGGGCTTCTTCGCCGCGGCGATGACGGCGAAGCCGACGCCCAAGACCGTAGCGATCGTCGGCGCGGACGCGGAATATCCCAAGGTTGCGACGGAAGGCGCGCGCGAGATCGTGCAGAAGCTCGGCCTCAAGATCGTCTAT
>Ga0187781_10000494_pt1 | contig 28112 bp, 24 predicted proteins | sample 0715_SJ02_MP02_2_FD_132447 | JGI IMG/M metagenome (GOLD analysis project Ga0187781, IMG submission 132447) | Tropical peat soil microbial communities from peatlands in Department of Meta, Colombia - 0715_SJ02_MP02_20_MG | ecosystem: Environmental > Terrestrial > Soil > Wetlands > Peat | place... | reverse complement strand
TGGACCGCGAAAGGGAGATTGCCGGGATCACCGAGAAACTGCTGAGCGCTCAGCCCAATTCCCTTCAGGGAAGGCTTCGCGACGTCCTAAACTCGGATGCGGCTCGCGTGCGGGCAAAATTAGCGAAGCACATTGAGAAGATTACACTTACGCCTGAAGGAGAACACTACATGGCTTCAGGAACTTGGAATTTTGTGGGGCGTGGCAGTATCGATGGTGCCGGGGGACGGAATTGGACCGAACGTCTGCCCCTTAGCGGTCACCGCTGCATGATGGTAAAAGAGTCTGTAGGGTTCAGGATGGCAGTCTCTGAAGAGTTTGAGGAACTGGTAGCCAGGATCGTGTGATCTACCGTGCCTGAAGATATACGAGGAGCTCGAAGGACCAAAGCAGCTTAATCTATACTTGTATTATATTGAAATAACATGGTTTATGGCGGTGCGTGAAACGCGCTTGACAAGTGGTTTGCTGTAACGTACGATTGACACATCGAATCGTACGTTTTAGCTGACAGAGAGGGTTTAATGACTGCTGCCCCATGTATAAACGTCAAGAAAGTATCCGCAACGGATCTGCGGGACGACCTCAAAAAGCGTATGAATGAGGTCAGGAAAAATCACGTGCTCCTTGTAGAAAATCGCCGCCAAGAAGCAAAGTATGTTGTGGACAAAGACTTTCTTGATGAAATGATCAGGGAAAGGTCTTCCATGCTTGCGACTCTTGAGATCCTTGCGGACGTGGACCTGACCACTCGTTTGCTTAAAATCGCTCGGACGGATCTCTCCAAAACCCGTCTTTATACAATGCATGAAGTTTTCGGATGAGCCAGGAAACAGAGTCCGAAGCGCAACAGTACGAAATTCTATTCACAGAAGACGCCAAATACGAAATCGCCAATCTCGATGGCAGTATCAAATCTCGACTAAAGAAGGTTTTAGAAAAAAAGCTTGCCGTCGATCCGGCGGGCTACGGTTTGCCCTTAAGGTCGATTCTTACGGGCTTTCTAAAACATGAATTCGCTGAACATAGAATCATCTATCAGATTCCACCGGGTGAGAAAAAGATTGTGCTTGTTTGCGCTGTTGGCCCTCGAAAAGCTGGCGATGTAGTGGATGTCTATAATCAATTAGAAAAAGTCGCTGAATCAGGAAAGCTAGCGGCGCAAATAAGGGCAGTATTAGACATCGCCCTTCCCAAGAGAAAGAACCAGAAATAGACAAATTCTCGATTTGTAGCTCTCAGCGGGCTATGAGGAAAAAGGAAAACTATTTTTAGTTGGAACACGCGTCGCGGACTTTGGTGCAGAGGCAATTGCGCCGAAGCGACCCAAGAATCACGAGATATGGCAGGCTCGGGCCAGGTCGTGGCCACTGGCCGTCAAACCTCTGTCGCTTGACGGCGAACGCTATCAGAGAAGCCCTAGTGAATACGCTTGGATGGCAAGAGGCGCAGGACACGCTTAGCGCGAGCGAGAACTTCCCTCACGCGCTCGGGATCCGCAACCTGGACTTCAGGCCGCGTAGTTGGCTGCTCGGATGTTGGGCTGTCGTCCGTACGAATGCACCAACCGGAGCTGATGTCGGCTATCGCTCGAGGCAATCCCAGGTTTCTGGCCTCGTCGAGGCCGGCACGGACTAAACTCACCAGTCGCTCGCTTGGCGTCGATTCGAGAGGCGCACCAAAGGAAAGAAACCACTCACTTTCGCCAAATGCCAAGGCGTTATCCCTGAACTCAACTATCGTTTGGGTTGGGGGCTTGTCTTGAGCTTCCATGCCGCTGATCCAGAGGATGCGATCACCGATCATAACGCGCCACAGATTTGGACCGTCAACGGGATCCTTTGGCTGCCAACCGCCCTGCAATTTCCTTTGCATCATCAAACACGCTTTGTGGCCGGAGACCTCGGTCGGATGTAGTTCGAACCAAGTGGGGAGGTCCTCGACCTGGCTTGTGATAGACACCGAATATCAGCACCATCTATGAAATTGAAGAGCACGACGATAAGCCTTTTATCGTGATGGAACTGCTCGAAGGAAAGACGCTGCGCGATCTGATTTCCAGCGGCAAGGAAGTCGCCGTGGGGATTGAGTACCGGACGTCGCCGCTTCCACTTGGAACCTTGCTCGATGTTGCTCTTCAAATTGCCCAAGGCCTGGAGGCAGCCCACAAACTCGGAGTTATCCACCGTGATATCAAGCCGGCGAATATTTTTGTAACGAACCATGGGCAGGCCAAGATACTGGACTTCGGGTTGGCGAAGCTTGCACCCGAATCGGCGACAGAAATCACTCTTACACCAGAAGGGAAGAGCTACAGGCTGAGCGGCGAATGGGATTTGATGGGAGATGTACGTTCGGATGGTGCCGGGGGCCAGAATCGAACTGGCTACGCCCGCCTTTTCAGGGCGGCGCTCTACCAGTGAGCTACCCCGGCACTCAGTTTATTTAGTTTAGAGTCCACTTCCCGGCCTGTCAATTCGCCGCCACGCCTAATTCACAGTTACCTCGAACTTGTAGAAGGCTTCGGGTTGCCCTCCCCTACCCAAATATGTTCGACTACTCGTTATGACCACAACCCAAACCAAGCCAGCAGACTTGATCCCATCACTGGATAGCCTCGCTATCTCCGCCACTTCCACCGACGCCTTCATGAAGGGCATCGTCGCGCTCCTCCACGAGAAACTTACTCGCTATAACTGGGTTGGCTTTTACATGCTCGAAAAGGAAGGCGACCGTGACGTGCTCGTCCTCGGTCCTTTCAAAGGCAGTATGACGCCCCACACGCGCATTCCTCTCCATCAGGGCATCTGCGGCGCGGCCGCCTCCACCGGCAAGACCATTGTCGTGGGCGACGTAAACTCGGACTCCCGCTATCTCGCCTGCTCTCTCGAGACCAAATCCGAAATCGTCGTCCCTGTCTTCGTTCACGGCAAAGTCGCCGGAGAACTCGACATCGACTCGCATTTCCTCGCTGCTTTTGGTCCCGACGACCGCAGACTCTGCGAACACGCAGCCGCTCTGCTCGGCAAATTCATCGAGCGACACATCTAGAGTTCCAGCCGGCGATTTCTATCAGGATTTCGTGAGCTTCTTCACTTATCTCTCTCATCGAACTCGCGCATCCAATCGGTGCCTTTCAGCACTTCGCGTGGTCTCGTCCCGTCCGGCGGTCCTACGATTCCATCCTTTTCCATTAAATCGATCAGATGTGCCGCGCGGCCATACCCGATTCTCAATCGCCGCTGCAGCGTCGAAGTTGAGGCCCGCCCCATTTCACAGCAGATACGCACGGCGTCGTGATAGAGCTCGTCATCTACCTCCTCGTCGCCGCTTCCGCCGCCTTCGCTGTCCTCATAAGTCCGGGCGGGCGCCTTGCCGCCCTTTCCCGATTCCTTCCCATCCTCATCCTTGGGTGCTTCCAGAAGCGCTTCGTTGTACTTCGCCTGTGCCTGATCCCGCCAGAACTCGCAAACGTTCGTGATCTCCTCTTCCGACACCAGCGGCCCGTGGATGCGGTGCAGCCTTGCAGATCCCGCAGGCAAATACAGCATGTCGCCCTTTCCGAGCAGCGATTCGGAACCGTTCGAATCGAGGATCGTCCGCGAGTCCACCTTGCTTGCCACGCGAAACGAGATTCGGGCAGGGAAGTTCGCCTTGATCAGCCCTGTGATTACGTCGACCGATGGCCGTTGCGTCGCCAGAATCAAGTGGATTCCCACCGCGCGCGCCATCTGTGCCAGACGCGTGATGGACTCTTCCACGTTGTTCGTGTCCACCATCATCAAGTCCGCCAACTCGTCGATGATAATGATCAGGTAGGGAAGCGGTTTATGTTCGCTCTCCTCGAGATTCTCAAACAGCGAGAGCGACTGCTGCTTCTGGAACGTCCGGTTGTACTGATCGATGTTCCGTACTCCGCGCTGCGCCAACAGCTTCAGACGGTTTTCCATCTCCCGCGTCGCATTTCGAAGTACGTTCGACGCTACCTTCGGGTCTGTCACGACCGGCGCCAGCAGATGCGGAATGTCTCCATACAAGCTCAATTCGAGCCGCTTCGGGTCCACCAACACCATCTTCACTTCCTCCGGTGTGGCCTTATAAAGAATCGACATCATCAAAGAGTTGATGAATACGCTCTTGCCCGTGCCCGTGGAGCCGGCAATCAGCAGGTGCGGCATCGAAGCCAGATCCGTCACGCGAATCCTTCCATGTAGATCCCGGCCCATGGCCAGCGTTAACTTGCTTGGAGAATTCGCGAACTCGGTCGCTTCAATAATCTCCCGCAGTGCAATCGTCTGCCGCCGGTCGTTCGGCACTTCGATTCCCACCGTGGACTTGCCCGGGATTCTCTCGATCAGGATCGATTCCGCCTGCAAAGCCAGGCACAAATCCTCTGTCAGTCCGATAATTCGGCTGTACTTGATTCCGGCTTCCGGCTTGAACTCAAAAGTGGTCACCACCGGTCCGGGATTGATCTGCGTCACCCGCCCTTCCACCCCGAATTCGTGGCATTTCTCCTCAATCGCCCTTGCCCGCAGCTTCAATTCGTCTTCATCCAGTTTCTGGCTGCCCTCGCCTTGCCTTAGCAACTGAATGGAAGGCAATCGGTAGTTCGTGGTGCTCTTGGCAACTTTCGGTTCCAGCCTCTTCGCCTTCGAATCCGTCGGCCCCAGCATCACCACCGGCGTTCTATGTCCCGTCCCCCTGGCCTCACCCTTCTCGTCCTCCACTTCCTCCACCATGGCCTTCTTGCCCTTGAAAATGTCCCCAAGCTCATCCAAGTGAATCGTTTTCGGCGCCTCGGACTCCACCTTCTCCTGCCGCCCCACAATCTGCGGAGCAACCGGCTTTCGTCCTGCGATCTTCCTCTCTTCCACCTCGCGCCGCATCCGTTCTTCCTCGCGCGCGTCCCGCCACTCTTCCCAGCGAGCCCGTGCCCGCTGCAGGATGCCGAGCTTCTCCACTTTTGCCAGGGGGCCCTTCGAACCGCTCGCCCACGCGTGCGCCCCGCTGAAGCTGAAACTCGTCGTAAGGAACAGCGCCACGATCAGGAGCGCCAACGCGACCAGAATCGCGCCCCAAAAGTTGAATCCGCTCTGCAATCCGCGCGAAATCACCCCGCCCAGCAAGCCGCCCGCTGGAACGGCTCCGCGCACGTCGGGGAAGTGAATCATGGCAAGAAGGGAAGGGAGAGAGAGCAACAATAGCCCATATCCCACAAGCGTGGCCCATTGAGAATCTACGGCCCGGCTTCTTAGCCACCGATAGCCGAGTATGCCGATCGCCACCGGCAACAAGAACGCCGCAAATCCAAAGATCTGGAAGCTCAAATCAGCCGTGTATGAGCCCACCGGTCCAATCCAGTTCCGCACCGGGCTTTCTCCCGTCGAAGCCGCGCTCACGTTAAAGGCCACATCGTGCGGGGAATAGGAGATCAAGGCCAGTCCGAGAAGAACCGCCACGGTAATACACAGGAATCCGATCAGCTCATTGAGCCGTTTATTCTCTGTAGGTGTCAGGAAGCGCACAAACTCTCTCCTCAGCTCTGGGGGAAGGCTGAGTGCCACCAGGGGCGCGGCGCTGGTGCGCCCCTCTTTGGAGGAACATCGAAATCATACCATTCGCGCCAACCGGCACAAGTCCCTTGTCGACTCCAGTTTCCACGCCGAACCCGGCCAACTCGTCGAGTGGCCGGCTTTCAGACTGGCAAGCCTCTCTTCGTGCCAAACTTAAAACTGCCTCACCCCGCCAGTTTCGCCGCAAAAAACAACACCGCAATCCCCACCACAATCCGATAGATCGCGAACGGCCCAAAACCTCTCTTTCGCACCCATGCCATGAACCAGGCTACGCTTCCATATGCCACGATGAACGACACTACAAACCCAATCGCGAGCACGATCCATCCATGCGCATCAATGCTGGAAACTCCAATCGGGTTCTCCGTCTTGGTCCCGTGAATCGACTTATACAGCGTGTACAGCGTTGCCATCGCCATCGTCGGCATCGACAAAAAGAACGAAAACTCTAGGGCCGACGCCCGCGACATTCCCGCTACCTGCCCGGCGGCGATCGTCGACATCGACCGCGACGTCCCCGGAAACACCGCCGACAAAATCTGGCACGCCCCGATCCACAACGCTTGGCCGAAGCTCATCTCCTCCATGTGCCATGTGTGGATCAGGCTGCCCGCCGCGCCCTCACCGGCAGCCTCGGACTTTGCATTCCGCGCGTCGATGAACCACATCACAATCCCGCCGATCAGCAGCGCTCCGCCGATCACATACGGGTTCTCCAGATTCTTTCCGATCACCTTGGTCAGCAAATAGGAGGGAATGGCTGTCACCACAAACGCAATCATCACCAGGCTGAGCGGATGCGTCCAGATCGTGCGCTCGCCCCGCTCGCCCTTGGGAAACGTCGACAGGAATTTCGCGATCCGGTGGCGGAAATAAATCGGCAACGTCAGAATGGCTCCCAATTGGATCACGATCGAGTACATCTTCCAGTACCCGCTCTCCAGGCTCAGTTGCGGAAACTGAAAGTGTAGTAGCGCCTCCGCCAGCCGTAGGTGCGCTGTCGAACTCACCGGAATGAACTCGGTTAGCCCCTCCACGATCCCCAAAATTACACTTAACAAGTAATCGCTCACGCTACTCTCCTGGTAGCACAGGCTTCAGCCCGTGTTCGACCGTCTGCCACGCCGCTTCACAAGGATGTTGCGGTTTGCCCCGAGTCTTTCAGGAAGCCCTCTACGATTCTGCGTTCTTAGCCAGAAGTCCGTTCCTCACGGGGCTAAGTCATCAACCGACGGAATTGGCGCTCACAATTCCATTTCTTGCGCTCTGTGCGTCCTCTGTGCTCTCTGTGGTGAGTTTCCTTTAGGTCGCCAGCCGTTTCCGCATTTCGTAGGCGTCAACCCGGCCAAGATAATACCGTTTCAGCACTGCCTCTGTACGATATCCATGATGTTCCCAGAACGCAATCCCAGTTTCATTGTCGACTGCTGTTTCCAGCAGCACCGAGCGCACCTCGTGGTACCGGAAATGCTTTTCCATCTCGGTGAGCAACATCGTTCCCAATCCTGCACGTCTTTTTTGCGGTGACACATCGAGTGTAATGATGTGCGCTAGCGGAGGATTCTTCTCTGCCAGGATGAATCCCACGACCTGCTTGCCCTCTTCTGCCACCAAGCAGTCCGCTGCATGCAAATTCAAGAAATATTGGAGTGACCACTTGCTGTAGGCGATTCCCGGTGGAAAGCACGTCTGGTCGAGCTTGTGCATGGCGCCGAAGTCACGCGCTTCATACTGTCGTATGGCCACGCCCGCCATTAGCGGCTAATCCTACCACGCTCCCCTGCCTTCGAAGGGTGGTGGGTCATTCTCCGCTCCTTGAGCCGACGCCTTCCGAAGCGGATCCTGTGCGCCTGTGTAATGGCCGAACTTCACACCGGCCCGTTCCGAGGGCGCTGTTTGACAGGGACTCTGCTTTATCTTGACTGTTGGAGTAGGGAATATACTTCGCTCAAACGGCCACGAAAACGGCCCGGAAGCTGTTATACGCCCGGGGCGGCCTCTTCCAGCCGGTCGGCAACATCCGAGAGCGTTTCCACAGGAAAGCTCACGTGAATATCATCGTTGTCAGACACCGCGTCGATATAAACCCTTCCACGGTGCACGGCGATGTGAACATGCTGGTTCGCATCGAGCACTTCCACGAGGTCCGCTTCCGGATACTTCGCCAACTCCTTGGAAACTTCTCGCAGCACCGGAAGGTACGGGCCAGCCTTGGCAGCCGCTTCCTTCAGGTTGTGGTTCGGAACGAAGTGCAGCGCCACAGGAACAACCATTGCGGGCACCCATATGTGCACGTGCGACCCTGCAGCGCGATTCTCATCGACGCTCACCTGGATCACTCCCTCATGGAAAACATAGGCCCCGGTAAGTATCAAAGTGGCGCCGATTCCCAAAGCAGCCTTGGCGAGAAAAATCATCGGCCTGTCTCCTTCTCAAGACTCCTGGAACTGCGACATGGGCCTAATCCGAAACGTTCTTCGAGTCGATCCACACGCGAACCGTATCTTCGTCGTCCTTGATGCTTACCAACTCCGTGTCTCCGCTTGAGGAGAGCGCGCGCAGCGCGGCAAGTACATCGAGTTCATCCTCCCCGGCGGAAAACAGCGCGTCCACCACCTTCATGGGAATCTTGACTTCGACTTTCGATTCCTTTGCAGTTGCGTTCTTGGCCGAGACCTCTTTACCTTCTGTTTGTTTCGCCGTCTTGTCGCACACCTTCTTTTCCGTGACATGGATATATAGGTAGCCGGCACTCTTCGCCACGCGCACGTTGTCCCCGTTGCCCTGGACTGTCACATACTCACCATCTTTGGAGGACCGCACCGCCTCCAGCAGCGTACGAAGATCGACGTCGTCCAGGTGGGCATTGTGGATGTGTACCTTGCCTCCCCGAAGATTCTCATGATGGATGGCGGGCAGGACCTTTTCCGCCATTTCCACGGGCACGTTCACTCTCACTGTCTCGCCGCTATTGTCCTTGCTCTCCACCCGCACATGAATCCATTGGTCGGGCTTGGGGGAGGTTTGCGCCGCCCCTCGGCTGGGTAGGAAGGCACATGCGCCAACGACCAGGCAGCCGGCTAAGCCGAGGAAACCCCTTGAAATATGGTTCATGGAAAAGCTCCTTTGGTCATAGGTACGGAGAGGGGGTAGGAAAAGTTCCAGCCCCGGGTAGGAAACCCCTAACCGTTTCTGAGGTGGGTTCAGGCTTTAGCGGTTCAAGGGTGGCTCCTGCAGCGGCGATTTTGCCCGGTTGCGAAAAGGTGTTTGGCACACGGGGTCGGAGCCTCAGTTCTTCAAACCTGAGGAATTCGTTCCAGGGCTGGCCACTGCGCCAGCCCTGCGGCTGGGCTACCGGCCCAGCGGCACTTCGCCGAAATCCAATTGAGGGAAAAGGCTTTGCGGCGAGGCAGGAAAGAGGGGCAACCCATCGTCACTATTATCGGACGAGCCATCATGACGATGCCGCAGGGAATGAATTCCCATCCGAGATAGGTCAAAAGCACTGTACAGGATATTGCCGCGCACGACGTCGCTCTTATACAGCAGCACCTCATTCCGAAAATAGCGGACAATGCGCGACCTGGGTCGTATGGGGATCAAAGGGTTCAAGCGGGTGTATTCAATCGACGGCCTGGGGCAATCCTTCAACTGCACGATCGTCAGCATCCCGTCCGTGCGCATCTCGTCGCCGCTCGAATTGACCATCAATGGAGGCACATCCGGCCTCGGCAAAAGGTAGACAGAATCGACGCATCCTGAAAGCGTGAGATCCCGCACAAGCATGTTTACTCCGTCATCCAGATTTCGATCGATGTGATGAATGAACTTGTGGTAGCGAAGCGACAGCACGGCGCTGGTCTCCCGCGTATACGCGGCTAACCATGCCTCCTGGTTCATCACCGGCTGAGGCTGGCCCCAAAGGCGCACGTGCTCGCGTTTCCCGTAGCTATCAAAGCTCTTTTGCCAAGTGAAATCCTGTGGCTTCCCGCTCAGCAGTTGGTGGGAGACCGGCATTGTCGGATAGTTGGTAAACGTCAGGAAGGCCTCAAACTGCTTGATAAAGGCCCGCGTCGAGTTGGGGTCGCCCGGTAGCCATCCCGCCGCGCTAAAAGCGTCCTGCATCTGCTGGCGCGAGCCCAGAAAAAGAATATTGACGAGGTCCGCCTCTTTTCCGTAGGTCGTTGTTGTTCGCTCCGGAACTCCTTGAAGCACTTGTTCGATATCCCAGCGCTCAAACTCGTCCAGTTGAAAAGAAACGGGGGGAAGCTCAGGCTGATCCGCCACGTAAAGGGGAACCTCGAGCTGCAGGCGAAGGTCGGTTCCCGGCGGAAGATAGATCTCCGGCTCGGGCAGGACGCTCACCGAACGATAAACGATCAGGGTCAAATCCCCGTACGGATTGTACGTCGGCAAATGAATCAGGCCACTCGTAATCCTGCCCTGCGGCGTATTCGTCGACCGGATGCCGTGGATGACCCCTTTCTTGGCGATCTCCCGGGCATCATCAATCTCTACCACCTGGGCGGCAACTGGCAGTATCTCCCCCGTGGCGGTCACCAGCCGGTTGAATTGAATCTCCAACGAAGCCGTATCACGCCGGAAACCCAAGCCCACCTTGTGGACCGACACCACCTCCCCATCCACTTCGAGCCCCGCCGGAAACACCGGCGTAGAACCGCATTCGGGTGATTGAATGAGTACCGCTCTTACCGAGGTTCCTGGTTTGGAACTGTACGATGCTACGGGATCAAGTAGCCGAATCCAGAAGGACTTGCCCGCCGGCACATACTCGCAATTGGCCGAGACACGGCCGGCGAACGGGAGGAGCAGAAATGCAAGCAGAAAGGATGCGTTCGGACGGAATCGCAAGGAGCTCATCCGGCTGCTCCGGGCTTGGCATGCCGGGGCCTGTGGGACAGATCGGTCACGCATCAACACTTATACCTCTAGCTCCAAGTCATTCCTGACCAGTGTGCACGAACTGGCTCCCTTGAGCTGCTTATATCTCCCCGGCGATTGCGAAAAACGCAACTGGCATCGCTTATCGCAACTGGCATCGCTTATAGGAGTTCAACCCTCTTATGCGTTATGCGCGGGCGGGACCGCTGACTATGGGATGGGAGATGTCCTCCCAGCCTGAACCACCCCTATATAGTACTCCTAGGATACCCCAAACCCCACGGAGACACGTCGGGAAGTTGCAAGCAGCCAGCTACTTTACTTCACTTCGCGAACGGTTCCGATCTTGACCGTGCTGCTGTACCGCTTGTAATTCGAATAGCGGATTGTCATTCGGATGTGTACGTCCCCAGTGCTGAAGTGCAAATAATCGTCGGCCCGCGTAAACACAGGAAACCAGTAGCCCTTTTCAATGTTCTGCCGGTAGGTGCGGAACCGTGGGAACACGTTCTCGTTCCCTTTCTTGATGATGTCCGGGACCGCCTTGCCGTCGGTCATCACGATTTGTAGGTCTTTGTCGTCCACCCACACGCGACCTTGAAAATAGCGCTGATTCTTCTCGATGACCTTTGGCCCCACGTCGAAAACGTAGGTGGCAAGCTCGTCCACCTGCTGTCGGCCCACGTAATTGATGTTGTACTTAGGCAACTCCGCCGTCGTGAGCACGAAGGGCTGAACGTTGCGCACGTCGTCCAGGTCCTGCTGGGTCAGCAATATTCGTTGCAGTGTGTCCTGGGGCGCGTAGGTGACTTTTTCGAAGCGCTTTCCGTCAGGCGTAAAAATGATGTCGCTGGTTTCCGAGTGTTCCCCATCGGGACGCCCGTCCTCGTCCAGAGTCTGGATGGAGAATGTCTGCGTGTACGTGTAGTTGTCGCGCTCCACCTTGAATTCGGCCTCGCGTTCCGCAAATCGCTTGATGATCTCGTCCACGGGGATTGAAGGCGGCTCTTTGGTGATGGGATTGTCGCCTGGCGAACGAATCCCCATGGGTTGGGGCGAGGTGTGATAGGTCTGATTCTGCGGTTGTTGCTGTTGCTGCTGTTGAGGCGCCTGCCGCGGGGTCTGAGTGTGAGAAGCGGGGGCCGTCGGCAGCGGTCCAGGGTCCTGAGCACAGCAAACGGAGACGAGAAATCCCGCAACCAGCAACGCAATTCCAGTTTGAATCGACGGAACAGCAATCTTTTTTGGTGAAGGCACAGGTCTACTCCTCCACGAAGAGTCGTGAGGCTCCCTAACATATAGAGTCTAACGCAAAGCCCCTGGTTGCTCGCAACCCGCCAGATTTCTTACCGATAACATGGGCCAGCCTGTGCCGTCTTGGGTTTTTCGCGTTCCTGTCGCACAGGTTTTCACTTGTCCCGCCAAGGGTGCCAGCCGGTTTTCTCCTGCAGTGGCGGGTTTTTCAGCTTGATCAACTGAACTGAGAACTCTCTACGCCGCCTTCCATTTCAGGAAAACCGCCCCTAGCGGTGGCAACGTCAACGACAGGGAATAGCTTCGTCCCATCCACGCGTGATCACTCGTATTCATCCCGCCGAGATTCCCCACGTTCGACCCGCCATAGATCAGCGCATCCGTATTCAACACCTCGTCAAAATGTCCCGCGCGCGGCACGCCGATGCGGTATCCATACCGAACCACGGGCGTGGCGTTGAGCACAATGAGCAGCATGTCGTCCGGATTCATTCCCCGCCTCATAAAGGAAAAAACGCTGTTGTCCGAATCATTCGCATCCAGCCATTCGAATCCCTGCCAATCGAAATCCACTTGATGCAAAGCCGGCTCCGATGACAGGAGTCTGTTCAGATCCCGAACCAGACACTGCACCCCGCGGTGAGACCCATATTCGAGGAGATGCCAATCAAGGCTCTGCGCTTCGCTCCACTCCCTCCGCTGTGCGAACTCCTGCCCCATGAACGCGAGCTTCTTCCCGGGGTGTGCAAATTGGTAGGCAAACAGCAGCCGCAGATTCGCGAATTGCTGCCACATGTCTCCCGGCATTTTGTGCAGCAGCGAGTTCTTGCCGTGGACAACCTCGTCGTGCGAGAAGGGCAAAACAAAATTCTCGCTGAACGCGTAGAGAAAGGAAAAGGTCAGCCGGTTGTGCTCGTAGCGCCGGTAAACCGGGTCCTTCGAGAAATAATGGAGCGTATCGTTCATCCATCCCATGTTCCACTTCAGGCTGAATCCAAGCCCGCCAAGATAGGTCGGGCGAGACACGCTCGGCCAGGCAGTGGACTCTTCCGCAATGGTCAGAATCCCCGGGAATCGCAGGTGCGCCACCTCATTCAGCCTCTTCAGAAAGTCGATGGCGTCCAGATTCTCGCGTCCTCCATATTTGTTTGGAACCCACTGGCCCGACTTGCGCGAATAGTCGAGGTACAACATGGAAGCAACGGCGTCCACGCGCAGCCCGTCGATGTGGTACTTGTCCAGCCAGAAAAGGGCGTTCGAAATCAGGTAGTTCTGAACCTCATTCCTTCCGTAGTTGTATACCAGCGTTCCCCAGTCCGGATGCGAGCCCTGCCGTGGATCTTCATGTTCGTAAAGGTGGGACCCATCGAAATACGCCAACCCATGCGCATCACGCGGAAAATGCGCCGGAGTCCAATCGAGCAACACGCCGATCCCGGCCTGATGACAACGGTCCACAAACTCCATGAAATCGGTAGGCGTGCCGAAGCGGCTTGTCGCCGCAAAATACCCAAGCGTTTGATAACCCCACGAACCGTCGTAAGGATGTTCCATCACCGGCAGCAACTCGATATGCGTGTAGCCCAAGTCCTTCACGTACGGAATCAGCTGGTCTCCAAGCTCGTGGTAGCTCAGCCACCGGTTGCGTTCTTCGGGAATCCTCCGCCAAGAGCCCAGATGCACCTCGTAAATACTGATCGGCGACTGTAGCCAGTTCCTCTGTGCGCGCCCTTCCATCCATGCCGAGTCGCTCCAGGAATGTCTGTCGATTCGCGCCACAACCGATCCGTTATGCGGCCGGAGTTCGGACGCGAATGCATAGGGGTCCGCCTTGAGAGGAAGGACTGCATCATTGCGTCCCACAATCTCATATTTGTAAATTGCGCCTTCCCCCAGCTCTGGAAGGAAGAGCTCCCAGATTCCGGAAGACCCGCGGAACCGCATGGGATTGACGCGTCCGTCCCAGCGGTTGAAATCCCCTACCACACTCACTCGCCGCGCATTCGGTGCCCACACCGCGAAATGAACTCCCGGCACGCCGTCGATCGTTTTCAGGTGTGCCCCGAGTTTTTCGTACGCGTCGTAATGCCGCCCCTCACCCATCAGGTACAGGTCGAATTCCGTAAGGAGAAAGGGAAAAGCGTACGGATCGTAGGACTCGACAGTCTCGCCGTATTCTGTCCTGAAGCGAATGCGATAGCTCGAAGGGGCCGGTGCGAGTTCGCTGACTCCCGGTAATATGGCTTCAAAGAATCCTTCGTGGCGCAACTTGCGCATCGGCACGGGTTCGGAAGCCGGCTCCGGCACCGAGGAGCCCTCTGCCCGCCGCAATAAAGAAATCTGTGCTTCCGCTGCCCGCGGCTGGAAAAAACGCACCGCCCAGCGACGCCCCTCCGGCGACGCAAGCGGATGCGGGCCCAGTATGCCGAACGGATCGGAATTACGCGCAACGAGTAATGACTCCAATCGCGCTCGCAACAGATCTATAGCTGGGTTCTTGGCTGGCGTGGGTTTTTGGTCGGGCACGGCAGCATTCTATCGAAAGTTACAGGACAGAACCAACTCCCCTTTGTAAGACCTACTATCGCGTCACGTTTTCCGCAAACCGTTGACTTGCGAACCTTTTTGCCCCGCGATAAAGTGCGAACTCTCTCCGCATGCGCGACACGAGAAAAAGCTTCCAGTCTTCCGAAGGGGGATCGCCCGGTGGGACCATTCAGTCGTACGAGAAGTACGGCACTTTTTTTCACAGTCATGTTATTAGGAGCGCGCATGGCAGACGCCCAAGACCGTTCCCAGATGCGCTCCATGGTGATCTCGCAAAACGGCATCGTCGCTGCCGAATCGCCGCTTGCCGCGCAAGCCGGGGTTCGCATCCTCGAGTCCGGCGGGAACGCCGTCGACGCGGCGATCGCCACGAACGCGATGATGGGCGTTGTTTCCCCCATGATGAACGGTATCGGCGGCGATCTCTTCGCGATTATTTACGACGCAAAAGCAAACAGGCTCTACGGTCTGAACGCCAGTGGCTGGGCGCCCAAAGCGCTGACCATCGACTTGCTTCACAAACAGGGCCTTCGAGAAATGCCGCAATCTGGCGTCAATACGATCACCGTCCCCGGCACCGTGGAGGGCTGGCAACAGCTGGCGGACAGGTTTGGCCGCAGGAAGCTCTCGGACGATCTCGCACCCGCCGTCCAAACCGCAAGAAATGGCTTTCCTGTAACCGAATGGGTCGCGATGTACTGGGCCTCTTCCGTCGACTATCTTCGCGGCGACGATGAGGCCGCCAAGCTGTACCTGCCCGGCGATCACCCGCCCAAGGTTGGAGAGATCTTCCATAACCCGGATCTAGCATGGTCGCTCGAGCAAATTGCCGATCATGGGCGAGACGCCTACTACAAAGGAGAAATCTCCGAGCGCATTCTTGAAACCATCAAGCGTCACGGTGGCGTCATGACCGCTCAAGATCTTTCTGAATTTTCCGCCGAATGGGTGGAACCGATCTCCACCACCTATCGCGATTGGACGGTCTATGAATTGCCTCCCAATGGCCAGGGACTTGCCGCTCTGCTCATGCTCAACATGATGGAGACCTTCCCCCTCGGCCAAAAGGACTACGGATTCGGCTCAACCAATACGCTGCAGGCCATGATCGAGGCGAAGAAGCTTGCCTACGCCGACCTCGTGAAATACATTGGTGATCCTCGCGGCCAGACGCTCCCTGTGAAGACCCTCTTGTCGAAGGACCGCGCTGCTGACCGCGCCAAACTCATCGATCCCGACCATGCCAACTGTGAAGTGGCCACAGGTACCCTCCCCGGAGCCGGCGATACAACCTATCTCACCGTAGTGGACCGCGATGGCAACATGGTTTCCCTGATCCAAAGCAACTACGCTGAGTTTGGCTCCGGCATCGTCGCCTCCGGCACGGGATTTGCTCTTCACAATCGCGGTGGCCTCTTCAATCTCGATCCCTCGTCTCCGAACGCCCTCGCTGGCCGAAAGCGTCCCTTGCACACCATCATTCCGGGTTTTGCCCAGAGAGGAGACACTCGGGTCGCTTTCGGCATCATGGGCGGGTGGAATCAGTCCCAGGCCCACGCCCAGTTCATCGCCAATCTGGTCGATTACAAAATGAATATCCAGGCCGCCCTGGAGGCACCGCGGTTCACAAAAAGGACCTTTGAAGGCTGCGACGTGCAGATGGAAAATCGTTTTTCCGGCAAGGTGCGGGATGAACTCACCGCGAAAGGCCACAAGATTCAAGTGATGGGGACGTTCTCCTCCGCTATGGGGGGTGGTCAGGTCGTTCTCCGGGACTTTGCAGCAGGTGTGAATTATGGCGCTTCCGATCCCCGCAAGGATGGCGCGGCCGTCGCCGAAGTACCTGTTACCGGCAATATAAAATAGCCATGTGGACAATAGTACCTCTTTTCGTGGTACCTCCTGGCGGGTACGCAAAACCTTTCCATCCTGTTGACGGCTGGAGAAAGCATTGTTCCCATTTCGACAGATTTCCAGGCAGCCCCCCGCGCTAACACATTTATTCCCAATCGCTTGCTTGTCCTTCTTGCTGGCAGGTCAGTTGCTCCTACTTGGGCGTTCAGGAACTCGCTCACAGCTCGCATATATCCGAGCCAGGGGCCAGGAGGTTACCTTGCAGCGCTCCACCAATCTGGGAATGGCGGCTCGCCTAATGGTAGCTGGACTGTTCCTCATTCTTTGGGCGAGTAGAGCCCCGGCGCAGACCACGGAAGTCGCAGGGGAGTATGTCTGCGCCGAGGCTCATGTTGCGGGCAAGGTCGTCCCCTGCAAATCCGCTCCCCTTAGCCTGACGAGCGATGGAAAATTCGAGTTGCAGGGTCGTGAAGGTGAATACCTTGTGAGCGGCAACTGGGTGGAGCTGAGCGGTTCGGTTCGAAAGTCTCGTGCCAAGATCGAAGCTGGTCACAAAATCGTCTTTCGTTTCTACAACAGGCACGGCCTGTGCGAGATGATCTATGAACGCCGCGTGGCGGACCTCGGCAAGACCAGCCTGAGCTGAACCGGCCCTAATCCGGAGGGGCTCTTCTACTGCGATCACCCCCCACATTCATCCGCGCTTCAGCCCCGGGCCAGCCAAATTAGGCTTGCTAGTACCAATCTTTTTCCTACCTCAACCGCTCTTTTTGCGTCAGAATAGCTGTCTCCCGCCCCAGCCCGGCCACGTACTCAGTTACTTTGGGAACTCGATTTCGAGGACCATAGAAGGAGTGTCTCCATGAAGCTCCAACCGATCACCAAAGGGCGAACGTGTCCAGTGTGCAACGGATCAGAAGCCTACCGAATCAGACGCATGGGAATCTCAGTCAAGGTAATGTGCCGGCTCTTCAATTTGCGTCCGCACTACTGCCCGGAGTGCGACACCTTTTTCCTCGGGCCCCGTCACTCCCGAGGATTGCGTGCCGATCAACACTTCAGTTCTTCCGCTGAACCACGCCGTAGTGGTCAGCCCCAACCGAGCGCGGTACCGCATTGAAAGCGAACGAGTGAGCGCGTTTACCCCACACGCCAATTCCTAGTGGCTTGCCGCACCCGCCTGCAAATCTTCAAATGGCACGTTAAGGATGGGGTAGCTCCTCCAAACTTTGTAGTCGTAGTGCCACCACTCGTTCTCGTCTACCGTGAAGCCTTCCGATTCCATCGCCCGTCGAAGCAGGTCGCGATACCACCGCTGCAGGGAAGTGCCTCCAGGAAAATTTGGGAACGATCGCTCGGACATTTCGTCATAGAGGCCGGGCATTTCGATCGGCTTGCCCGTTGCAAGGTCATAAAGCGTCAGGTCCACGGCGCAACCGCGATTGTGCCGCGAGCCTTTCTGCGGATCGGCCACGAACATTCTTTTGTCTGGCGGCGTGGCTTCCCAGAAGATCTCGGTGACATACCACGGGCGATAGGCGTCATGAATCAGCAGACCGTATCCGAGAGGCTGCAGCTTCTTCAGGGCGCGAAGCAGTGCTTCCGCCGCAGGCCGCTGCAGAAAAGCTCTCGCCTGCGCATAGAGGGGTGTCGAAAGAAAATTGTTGGACTGCGCGTAGCGAATGTCCAGTTGAATCGCCGGATCAAGCGGAGCCAGTTCCACAAGATCAGCCTTGCGAAACGGCCCTGCTTCTGCGGGCGGCTTCGCCTGCAGTGCGGCGGTCCGCAGCGCGGCAACCGGCTTCGAAGGGGTGATATGGTAGGAGTCCGCGGGAGCCGCCCCCGCATCGATCCGAACGAACGATTCCATCAGGTAAACGAAAAAGGGCGCGCCTGTGGACTCCTGCACTCTTTCGTAACACCGGCCACCTTTCACCGGGTCGGGAGTACACATGGATTCTGAGTCGAAATAGATTTCCTCGTCCGGTCCCGAAGAGCTGTGCATATACGGCCGCTGATGGCGTTCGAGGATAACTACGGTGTGTTCAAACCTTCCATTGTTGCTGTACTTGTAGACACCGACGAAAGGTTTCCATTCGGCGGGTGCGTCCGGGGGCTTCGGTCCAGGCAGCAGTGACTGTTCTGTGGCCGCACCCTCTTGCGCTTGAGCAAATGCGCTCGGAACAGTAAGACCAAGCGCAACAAAACCAATAAGTGTACAAAATACGCGTCTGTTCACGGGTTCCATGATACGAGTGTTCGCCCAAGTCAAACCAACCTCGTCATCCTCGTCCGGACTGCTGCCTTACGGCTTGCAATTTCTCTTCTCTAATCCCCCGCCGTGTACCATCTCGACCCCTTCCGCTGCTCTTCGTCGAGTTCACGCACGATCTCCATCGTCCGGGGACGCCGGAACTCTCCGATTGCCGTGAGCATAGCGTTCAGCAAGGCAATCGGCGCGGTGTACGAGGCGCCGAAGGAGACCGAGTCAATCGACGCAAGAAAAACCTCCTGGCACGTACGCGCAAGCGGAGACAGATACGTGTCCGCGATTCCCACGCAGAAGGCTCCGTTCTTGCGCGCCTGTTCGGCCGCTTCCACCGTTGGGCGCAGGCCGCGCCGAAAGGTGATCGCAAACACCAGGTCCCTTTCCGTCAGACTGCGGGAACTATGCGTCATGCTCCCCGCGGAAGTAGCGACAAACACGGGCAGCCCCAGGACGTTCAGATGGTGCCCGAGGTACTCCGCCAGGACCGCCGCAAGATCGCCGCCGAGAATCACGACTCGACGTGCGCCATAGACGCGTTTTGCGAGCGGAGCAAATCGGGCCGTGTCCACGGAATTCTTGAGTGCCTGAAGATTCTTCAAGTCCCGGAACACCGAATCGCGTGCCGGGTAGCCATCGGTCGCCGATGCGGCGCTTTGTTGCATGGTGTCCAACGAAGTGGCAAAGGCCAGCGATAAGTCATGCAGGTGGTGCTGGAAATGCCTGTAAGTCATGAACCCCAGTCCGTGGACGATGCGCACAATCGTCGCAGGATCCGTATGCAGCCGTTTCGCAAGCGCGCGCACGCTCAACAATACGTAATCCCGAGGGTGCTCAAGGATCGGTCGGATGATCTCTTGCCGCTTCGTGCTGAGCTGCTCGATGCGCTCAGCGAGGGGGGTTATCTTCGATTTAGATGCCCGGGACTTTGGCATAAGCCGATAATTTACCTGAGGAAATAGAAATTAGACACAAAAGACCATTTTGCAAAGAGACGCGCCGACATCCCTGCGACCCTTTTGGACAAGGCTTCAGTCAGTGCCGCCGATTTACTTCTTGCCGGACGCGGCGGTTTCCGCCAGTCCTGGCGCGACGATGGGATTGAGGAACGGCATCATGGCCCGGAGTTTTGGTCCCAGTTGCTCGATAGAGTGTTGCTGCTCGGCCTTGCGCTTGGCCAGGAAGCTCGGGCAGCCTTTCTCGTTTTCCTCGATCCAGGCTTTCGCAAAGCTGCCATCTTTGATTTCTGCAAGCAGCCTTTTCATGGCCTCGCGTGTTTGCGCGGTAACAATCCGCGGTCCCGCATGATAATCTCCGTGTTCCGCCGTGTCGCTGACCGAATACCTCATATAGCTCAAGCCGCCGCGATAAATCAGATCGACGATCAGCTTCAGCTCGTGCAGGCACTCGAAATACGCCACCTCTGGCTGATACCCTGCGTTCACCAGCGTCTCGAACCCGGCTTTGATGAGCTCGCTCACGCCGCCGCATAGCACCGCCTGCTCGCCGAACAGGTCTGTCTCGGTCTCTTCGGTGAATGTCGTTTCGAGCACGCCGGCCCGCGTCGTCCCGAGTCCTTTCGCATAGGAAAGCGCAAACGCCTTGGCTTTGCCGGATGCATCTTGGTGCACGGCCAGCAGCGCAGGTGTTCCTCCTCCTTCGGTGAACACTTCGCGCACGCGATGCCCCGGAGCCTTCGGCGCGATCATGCTGACGTCAACACTCTGCGGCGGCTGAATGGTCCCAAAGCGAATGTTGAATCCGTGCGCGAACATGAGTGTCTTCCCGGGCGTAAGGTGCGGCTCGATCGCTTCCTTGTACAGCTTCGGCTGGCGCGTATCCGGCGCTAGGATCATGATCACGTCTGCCCACGCGGCGGCTTCTGCCGGTGTCTTGACCGTGAGTCCGTCCTTTTCCGCTTTCGCGCGCGACGCGCTTCCTTCCGGGAGTCCGACCACCACGGAAACACCCGAATCGCGTAGATTCAGCGCGTGCGCATGGCCCTGCGATCCGTAGCCAATGATGGCTACCTTCTTCGCCTGCACCAGGGCGAGGTCCGCATCTTTGTCGTAATAGAGATTTGCCATTCTATCCTGACTTCCTTTCGTTGGCCGCTAAGGCCGAAACCTGGCACTCTGCCTTAGCTTGACGCTGGCGCCGAGTCCTTATCCTTTGAATCCGTCGCTGCGGGAGGGCGCAGAAGATCGTTCCCCCGAGTCATCGCGATCCGTCCCGTCCGCGCCATTTCCAGAACGCCGAACGGTCGAAGCACCTCCAGCAATCCGTCAATCTTGTCCACCGTCCCGGAAACCTCAACAATCAGCGACTCCGGCGCAACATCCACCACGCGTCCGCGAAAGACCTTGATCAGCTCCATCAAGTGCGGCCGGTTCTGCTGGTCCGCCGCAACTTTGATCAAAGCAAGGTCGCGCTCGAGCATGGATCGGTCGGAAATATTTTCAGCCACCAGCACGTCGACGAGCTTCTCCAGGCTGGCTTCTAACCGCCGCGCGCCGTTTTCGTCCGTGTGCGCGCAGATGGTCATGCGCGCCACCTCTTCATTCTCCGTCGGACCAACGGTGAGGGAATCGATGTTGATGGCCAGTCGCCGCGTGAGCGAGGCCACCCGGTTCAGGACGCCCGGTTTGTTTTCCACATACGCCACGATCGTTTGCATACGTTCCTCAATTCCTGCCAACCCTCGAAAATCCCCGGTGACTCTTGGCCGAAACCACAAACTGACAACTGAAAACGAAGTCCCACCATGCAAAACGAAAACCAAAAACGACCAACTCAAAACCTAAAACCCGAGACCTGGAACTGATAACCTAAAACTTTCCTATTATGGCTCGGAAGCGGTTTCCACCAAAGGGTTGTTCGGCCGCCGTATCATCTCATGCAGCCCCGCACCTGCCGGCACCATCGGGTAAACGGAGTCTTCCTGTTCGACGCGGAAGTCGATCAGTACCGCCTGATCGGTGCCCCGCGCCGATTCGATCGTCGGCACCACTTCCTTTCGCGTGGTCACTCGCTCGCCGCGAATCCCAAAGGCGTTGGCAAGCGCAGCGAAATCCGGCGCGACAAGCGGCGTAGCCACATAGCGCTTGTCGTAGAAGAACTCCTGCCACTGCCGTACCATTCCGAGATATCCATTATTAATGATCGCGATGGTGATTTTGATCTTTTCCTGAACGATGGTGGCGAGTTCGCACATCGTCATCTGGAATCCGCCATCCCCCACGACCACCCACACTTCGGAATCGGGCCGCGCGAACTTCGCGCCAATCGCTGCGGGCAGGGCAAAGCCCATGGTGCCCAAGCCACCGGAGGTAATCAGCGTGCGAGGTTCGTTGTGGTGGTAATACTGCGCCTCCCACATCTGGTGCTGCCCCACGTCGGTGACAACAATAGCCCCACCTTTGGTCACCTTCCAGAGATCGTTGATCACGTGCGCGGCATAAAGATGTCCGCTGTCCGGCAAGGACTGGATGTCCCGCACCGCCGAATCACCCTTCAGATCCTTGATATGAGCCAGCCAGGCACTGTGGTCTCGTTCTTCGATGTGCGGTAGCAAATTGGCGAGCATTTCGCCCGCGTCTCCGACGATCGCCGCGTCCACCTTCACGTTCTTGTTGATTTCCGCCCGATCCACCTCGATATGGATCTTCCGTGCACTCTTCGCGTAGGTCCGCAGGTCACCCGTAACGCGATCGTCAAATCGCATCCCGACAGCGATCAGCAGGTCAGCCTCCTGGATTGCCGTATTGACCCACGCCTCCCCGTGCATGCCCATCATCCCGAGGTTCATGGGATCGGTAGCAGGGAAGCAGCCGATGCCGAGCAACGTCATCGCCACCGGAATGTTGCTCGTGCGCACAAACTGTTCAAACGTGCGCATCGCCCCGGAAAGTATAATTCCGCGCCCCGCCAGGATAACCGGCCTCTTCGCCGAATTGAGCAACTCCACGGCCCGGTCGAAATCTTCCTGGTCGTGATGGTTCCGGATCTTTTTCGGAGGAAGCTTTGGTGCGGCCTCGTCCCAATTAAATTCCGTGGTGGCCTGCTGTGCATCCTTGGTGATGTCCACCAGCACCGGCCCTGGCCGTCCGGATTTCGCCACAATGAAGGCCTCGCGAACGGTACGGGCGATATCCTCCGCCTTGGAAACGACCACGTTGTGCTTCGTGATCGGCATGGTCACGCCGGTAATGTCCACTTCCTGAAACGCATCGGAGCCGAGAAGCTTGCTGCTTACCTGCCCCGTGATGCAGACCACCGGCGACGAATCGAGCATCGCCGTGGCAATCCCGGTCACCATGTTCGTTGCGCCTGGACCGGATGTCGCCATCGCCACACCTACGCCTCCGCTGGCCCGTGCATACCCATCGGCCATGTGTGTTGCGCCTTGCTCGTGACGCACGAGGATGTGGTGCAGCTTCGACTTTCCAATCGCGTCATAGACCGGGAGAATCGCTCCGCCCGGATAGCCGAAAATGTCGCGCACACCCAGGCGCTCCAGCGTTTCGCACAAGATCTGCGCGCCCGTCAGCTTCATAGCGTTCTCCCCGTCGAAACCGGCGCTGTCCCGGCAGAAAAACTGGTGGGCACGGAGGTAATCGCGCCAAGCGAAGAAGAGGACACCAGCAGCGCGTACTTGGCCATGACACCGTGCGTGTAATGCGGCTTAGGTGCTTTCCAAGCAGCGAGTCTCTTCTGTAGCTCGGCGTCCGTGACTTCCACACTCAATGTCCGCTTTGGCAAATCGAACACAATCGTGTCGCCATCGCGAATCGCAGCAATCGGTCCGCCCACTGCCGCTTCGGGCGCCACGTGCCCGGCCATCAATCCATGCGTAGCTCCGGAGAATCGTCCATCGGTCAGCAGTGCCACAGAATCGCCGAGTCCTGCTCCTACGAGCGCCGCCGTTACCTGGAGCATTTCCCGCATGCCGGGTCCGCCGCGCGGCCCTTCGTAGCGGACAACCACCACCTCGCCTGCCTTGATCTGGTTGTTTTCAATAGCGGCAAAGGCGGCTTCCTCGCCGTCAAAGACGCGCGCGGGCCCGCGGAAATTTAATACATTGTGCCCGGCAACCTTGATCACGCATCCCTCGGGAGCAAGATTGCCCTTCAGGATAACAAGACCGCCGGTCGGCTTGAGCGGGTTGCTCCTGCCGCGGATTACTTCCTGGCCCGCGGATTCTTTGGCCGCGGCTGCTTCTTCCGCGAGGGTGCGGCCTGTGACGGTGATGCAGTCGCCACGGAGAAGGCCGGCTTCAAGCATGCGCTTTGCGAGGAGCGAAGTACCGCCTGCTGCATATAGGTCGGTTGCGACAAAGCGTCCTCCTGGTTTGAGATCCGCCAAAATCGGTGTTGCCGAACTGATGCGATCAAAATCGTCGATCGAAAGCGGTACGCCCGCCTCGCGGGCAATCGCCAGCAGGTGCAGCACGGCGTTTGTCGAACCGCCTGAGGCGGCCACACCGGCTATGGCATTTTCGATCGCTGACCGTGTGATGACCTTGGACGGAGTCAAGTTTCGTTTTAGTAGTTCGAGTGTGAGCTTTCCGGCAACCTCTCCCGCCTTAGCCTTGCCCTCGTTTGTCGCCGGAATGCTCGAGAGTCCCATCGGCGCAATGCCCAGGAATTCGCAGACCATCGCCATGGTGTTCGCGGTGTATTGACCTCCGCACGCTCCAACTCCCGGGCAAGCAGAACATTCCAGTTCCTTGAGTTGCGCATCGGTGATCTTCCCGCGCGCGTGCGCGCCGATTGCTTCGTACACGTCTTGAATCGTCACTGCGTGGCCTTCAAAGTGGCCGGGCGCGATCGATCCGCCGTAGAGAACCAGCCCGGGAATGTTCAAACGGGCGAGGGCCATCACACCGCCCGGAATGGTCTTGTCGCAGCCCACAAGAACGATCAACCCATCCAGGAGATTCCCGCGAGCCACAAGCTCAATCGAATCGGTGATCACTTCGCGACTGATGAGCGACGCGCGCATTCCTTCCGTCCCCATCGTGATTCCGTCCGAAATGGAAACCGTGTTGAACTCCAGCGAAGTCCCGCCCGCGGCTCGGATGCCGTCGCGAACGTGCTCTGCAAGTTCGCGCAGATGGTAATTGCAAGGTCCAATCTCGATCCAGGTATTGGCGATGCCGATCAAAGGCTTGCGAAAATCGTCGTCTTTCAATCCGACGGCGCGAAGCATGGCTCGGGCACCGGCGCGGTGTGGTCCGTCGGTTAGGGCAGAACTGCGGGGTTTCAAGGAACTGTCAGTCACGGAGAGATTCCTCCCGGAACTCATCGTACTGCGGATACAGAAAGGGGGCCATCACCCCTTCAAGATGCTGGCCCCTCAAAATACACATCCTGTCAAATCGCCAAACTTCAAGAAAAAGTGCCAATCGAACGGAGCCTCACCCGCAGTTCACGTGTGGAGTTGAAAACACTATACCCCACCCAAGCCACTAGCATGAAGCAATCCCCAGAATCAGTCAAATTAATAGAAGTACAGTAGATAATAAGACGTAGTTATGAGGGTGCAGCGGTCCCCGTTTGGCGGCTCTCCAGGGCGTCACTCCCTCGGGTTTGAGAATCGGTCCTTGGTTCTCTGAAACCGTGAACGGTAGACGGTCAGCTAGCCCCGGGCCAGCGAATCTGTGAGATGTGTCCCTGGCTTTCCAATAATTTGTAATGCTTTTGTCAGAAGAGCATCCAGCCCAGGACGCCATGCATCCATTGACCAGTATGGCGACAACCAGTGCAATACCTGTTCGACAGGCCGCAGCCAGTCGACCTCACCGAGAATACACCGACGTATTTGTGATTGGCGGAGGGCCGGCCGGCCTGGCCGCTGCCATTGCCGCCTGCCAGAAAGGCTTTTCGGTTATGGTCGCGGACGGCTCTGAGCCTCCAATCGACAAAGCCTGTGGCGAAGGAATGATGCCCCCCACGCGTGCGGCTCTCGAATCGCTGGGTGTGGTGCTGAAGCCGGAGCACGGTTATCGATTTCCCGGAGCCTCTTTTCTGAACGGTGAATCGCAAGTATCCGCCGACTTTCCCGAAGGGCAGGGAGTTGGCATTCGGCGCACCCTTCTCCATGGATTATTGATCCGCAGGGCGGAAAAATGCGCCGTCAAGCTGCTTTGGAAAACTCCTGTTTCGGAAATAGACGCCAACACTGTTCGGCTGAACGCTGGCGCAGTTCGCGCGCGCTGGATCATCGGAGCCGATGGCAGCCGCTCTCAGGTGCGGCGCTGGGCCGACTTGAACTTCCCGGTGGTCAGTGGCCGTCGACTAGCCTGCCGCCGGCATTATCGCGTTCGTCCCTGGTCGGATCTCATGGAGATTTACTGGGGGCCGCGGGTCCAGGCGTATGTCACGCCCATTTCCTCCGAAGAGGTCTGCGCTGTGACCATGGGCGAAACAGCCGAGGATGCGGACTTTGATCGAGCCCTGAGTGTCCTCCCAACACTCAGCGAGCATCTTGCCGGTGCGGAACTCGCCAGCCGCGAGCGTGGTGCCGTTTCCACCACGCAATCCCTGGCTCGCGTATGGCGTGATAACGTCGCCCTTGTCGGTGACGCCTCTGGCGGTGTGGACGCCATTACCGGAGAAGGTCTGCGGCTCGCGTTCGAGCAGGCACATGCGTTGGCCAAAGCCATGCAAGTGGGCGATTTAGGCGAGTATGGTCAAGCGCATCGACAACTGGCCCGCCGCCCACTGCAGATGGGCAGGCTGCTGCTGCAATTGGGCAAGTTCGACACCATTCGAGCGCGAACCCTGCGGTTGCTGCAGAATAGTCCGGAGCTGTTTGCGCGTGTTCTTGCTGTCCATGTCGGCAAAGCCACGCCGGGAAGCGCGATTGCCGCAGGTGCTCAGTTGGGCTGGCAATTCCTTGCCGGGTGAGGACAGGGAAACGGAAATGCGAATATCGGGCGGGAAATCCGTAGCCATGGCAGCGTCCGGGATTTTGGGCGTCGCGCTGCTTTTGTCGGCGACCGCAGCGCCCCCAAAGCTCCAATCCACTGCGCCTGCGCTTCAGGAAGTCACACTCAAGCTCGACACTTCGCAGAGCAAGGTTCACTACACGGTAGACAGCACTCTGCATACCGTGCATGGAACCTTCAATCTGAAAAAAGGCTCGGTGATGCACTTCGACCCCGTGAGCGGCAAGGCTGGGGGAGAAATCTCTGTCCTTGCCACCAGCGGCGAATCGGGAAACAGTGCCCGCGACGAACGCATGCACAAGGAAATTCTGGAGACCCAGAAGTACCCTGATGCGATTTTCCGCCCAAGCCAAGTCGAAGGGCAGGTCGCGTTAGCTGGCTCATCCGATGTGAAGTTGCATGGTGTCATGCTGCTCCACGGCAGCGAACATCAGATGGTCGCCTTGGTGCACGCGGAAATCGCTGGCGGCCAATGGAAGGGAACCGCCAAGTTCGACGTCCCCTATATTCAGTGGGGGATCAAAGACCCGAGTAACTGGCTGCTGAAAGTAAAGCCCGTCGTGAGCATTCAACTCGATATGTCCGGCTCTGCCACCGGGGCAAACGCGAAATAAGGCCATAATGGAGCGCCACTCTCGCTCGGTAGATCGTTTTCGTTTGCATATCCTCAGTTCTTCCCCCAAAATCAGTAGTTTGGGATACAGTATCCGCAGTCAGCTGCTGTGCCCTGTGCAGATCTACCAATCGAAAACTGAGGAACTTCATGGAAAAGCCAAACAGTATTGCTCCGCCAAGAGGAAAACTCGGGGTGCTGTTGCCGGGCATGGGAGCCGTGGCGACCACGTTCATGGCCGGAGTGGAGCTTGTTCGTCAGAAGAAAGCCATGCCTGTGGGATCGCTCACGCAGATGGGCACCATCCGCCTTGGAAAGCGAACCGACGCCCGTTCCCCGAAAATTAAGGATTTTGTGAAACTCGCGAAGCTGGAGGATTTGGTCTTCGGTGGTTGGGACATTTTTCCGGAAAGCTCGTACGACGCAGCCGCAAAGGCCGGCGTGCTCGATCCGCACCATTTGGCGGCCGTCAAGCCGTTCCTGTCCAGGATCAAACCAATGACCGCGGCGTTTGATCACGAATACGTCAAGATGCTCGACGGAAAGAACGTGAAGAAGGGCAAGAATAAGTATGACATCGCCCTTCAGCTCAAGGATGACATCGAAAAATTCAAGAAAAAGCACCAGTGTTCTCGGCTAGTGATGCTGTGGTGCGGGTCGACCGAAGTGTTCATGAAGCCTCATGAAGTTCACGAGACGCCTGAGTCCTTCGAAAAGGCCATGAAAGAGAACCACCCGGCCATTGCCCCTTCCATGCTTTACGCCTGGGCGGCGATTACGAGCGGCATCCCGTACGGAAATGGTGCGCCGAACCTGACGGTCGATATTCCGGCAATGCAGGAACTCGCGCACGGACACAACGTGGCGATCGGTGGCAAGGACTTCAAGACCGGCCAGACCTTGATCAAGACCGTTCTCGCGCCCGCATTCAAGGCGCGCATGTTGGGGCTGAATGGCTGGTTCTCCACCAACATCCTGGGGAACCGCGACGGAGAAGTCCTGGAAGATCCCGGCTCCTTCAAGACCAAGGAAGAATCGAAATTGGGGGCGCTGGAGTTCATCCTGCAGCCGCACCTCTACCCTGATCTGTACAAGAAAATTCATCACAAGGTTCGCATCAACTACTATCCGCCGCGCGGCGACAAC
>Ga0187781_10000493_pt1 | contig 28128 bp, 28 predicted proteins | sample 0715_SJ02_MP02_2_FD_132447 | JGI IMG/M metagenome (GOLD analysis project Ga0187781, IMG submission 132447) | Tropical peat soil microbial communities from peatlands in Department of Meta, Colombia - 0715_SJ02_MP02_20_MG | ecosystem: Environmental > Terrestrial > Soil > Wetlands > Peat | place... | reverse complement strand
AGTGGGGATTGCAATAGGGAATCATCCCGCGTTCCTGTTCGCCTCCGCCGTCTCCTGCGAGATTGGGAAGAGCGAACTCGCCATCGCAAACGCCCTAAAGGAGATGGACTATGTGAAGTGCATTACCGTAGACTCTTTGGTGCCTGCCAACTGCGAGATCGTCCTAGAGGGAGTGGTCACAGACGAGCTGGTCGATGAGGGGCCCTTCCCGGACATCGTGGGCTCCTATGACATAGTGAGAAAGCAACGTGTAATCAAGATTAACAGGGTGACCCATAGAAAGGACCCGATCTATCAGGCCATCCTCCCTGGTGGAATCGAACACATGTTCCTGATGGGGACCCCCAGGGAAGCGACGATGTTTAGGGAGGTCAGCAAGGTGTGCGAATGCCTGGACGTCCGCCTCACCCCTGGGGGGTCATCGTGGCTGCATGGCGTCGTGAAAATCAGGAAGAGGAAGGAAGATGACCCGAAAAATGCGTTGGATGCAGCATTCAGGGGGCACTCGAGCCTCAAACAGGCGGTGGTTGTTGACGAAGACATAGACATCGAGAATCCGAACGCGGTGGAATGGGCCATCGCCACGAGGACACAGATGGACAAGGACCTCACGCTCAAACCAGGGGAACTGGGGTCGTCCCTCGATCCGTCCGCGGATCAGGTCACCAGGAAGACGTGCAAGGTGGCCATCGACGCCACCATTCCCTTCGAAGCTAGGAAAGACGGGTTCCTGAAGTCGATAATCCCTGGAGCGGATGACATAAGGGTGGAAGACTATCTGGGGTAGGACCTATTGCATCTTACGAGAGAGGAGGAGGCGATGCTCGCCGGGGAGCAGGGAAATGCGACCCGGAAGGCGATGCAAATCTTGGTCGCCCTCGGAAAAATCTATGATGCCGAACGGCTGGTGAAAGTTTCGAGTGTGCAGGTTTCGGGCGTCTCCTACAAGAACCTCGGTGACGCAGGGCTGGAGTTCCTGAGCGAGCTCGCCAAGGATGGGAAGGCGCGCGTGAAGACTACGCTCAACCCTGCGGGCATGAGCCTAACCGACTGGAAGTCTCAGGGGATCGATAGCGGGTTCGCGGAAAAACAGCTACAGGTGATAGACGCCTACGGGAAGCTCGGGGTCGAAGTCACGTGTACGTGCACGCCTTACCTTGCCGGGAACGAGCCTAGCTTTGGCCAGCACATTGCCTGGGGTGAGAGCTCCGCGGTGGCCTACGCCAACTCCGTCATCGGGGCAAGGACAAACCGCGAAGGGGGGCCCAGTGCCCTGGCGGCGAGCCTCACGGGACTCACGCCTCTCTACGGGTTACACATTCGGGAGAACCGGGTGCCGACCATAGCCGTGGATGTGGATACGCTTCTCAGGTTCCCGGAGGACTTCTCTGCCATGGGATACTTCGTCGGCAGGACGGCCAAGGACGGGATACCCTACCTCCGAGGCGTCCAGCGCGCCAGTCTGGAAGATCTCAAGTCTCTTTCCGCTGCACTGGCGAGTTCGGGGGGAGTCGCCATGTTCCATGTGGAGGGAATTACGCCTGAGTTTGGATTGGGTGCAAAGAACCTTGAGACCCTGACCTTCACCAGGAAGGAGCTGACGGAGACCGGCTCCCAGCTGAACGACGAGGGGGTTCCTGACTTCGTCTCTGTCGGCTGCCCACACTGCTCGCTAACGGAGCTGGCAACACTTGCGAAGCTCCTTTCTGGGCACCAGGTCAAGCGTGAGTTCTGGGTCTGCTGCAGCAGAGAGGTTAAGCGGCTGGGAGACGAAGCGGGCTACTCCAGGCTGATTGAGAAGAGCGGAGCCAAGTTTGCTCTGGACACATGCATGGTGGTTGCTCCCGTCGAGGAGCTCGGATACAGGGTCGTGGCGACTAACTCTGCAAAGGCGTGCCACTACCTTCGAAACGCAGGCCTGAAGGTCAGGTTCATGCCACTGGAAGAATGTGTGACGGAGGCGACGAGAAGCGTTTGAAGCTGAAGGGGCGGGCAATCTTCGAAGGGAAGGCAGAAGGTCCGGCTCTGGTATCATCATCCCCCATGTCCTTCTACGGAGGAGTGAACCCAGACACGGGCGAGGTAGTGGAACGTGGGAGTGACTTGGCAGGCCAGTCGGTCAAGGGGAAGGTGCTTGTATTCCCTTATGGGAAGGGATCCACGGTCGGGTCCTACATTCTCTACAGGCTCGCAAGGAACGGTGTTGCCCCCAGTGCCATCGTCAATGCGAAGTGCGAGACCATAGTCGCGGTAGGAGCAATAATATCAGAAATCCCCTGCGTTGACATGATTGACGTGAGCAAGATCAAGCCGGGCGTCAGGGTCAGAGTGGACGGCGCGACCTTGGTGTTCTAGGCCAGACTCCTACTTTGCAGAAGCGGAAGCGTTTCTCCCTCCTCCCCCCTCCCACCTCTTTACAAGATGGTGGTCGACTCCTAGAATATCGAGAGCCTTCCCGACGACCTGGTCGACCAGGGCCGCTACCGTCTTTGGTTTGTGATAGAAGGCTGGCATCGCAGGGAGGACTACGGCGCCCGCTCTCGTCACCGTCGCCATGTTCTCGATGTGTATGAGGGAAAGTGGCGTCTCTCTCACCACGAGGACGAGTCTGCGCCGCTCTTTGATGGTCACGTCTGCGGCCTTGAGCAACAGGTTGTCCGAATAGCCGCAGGCGATGCCGGCCAGGGTCTTCATGCTGCACGGGATGACGAGCATGCCATCCGTTAGGTAAGATCCGCTTGCAATATTCGAGGCTATGTCGTCGAGCCTGTGGGTCTCCGTGGCAAGCCTGGTAACGTCTGACTTTTTGAAATCAGTCTCAAGGCGGATTGTCTCCAGGGCTGCGGCGGTGAGAACGAGGTGGGTCTCGATTCCAAGTTCCCGGAGTACCTGCAAAGCCCGTATTCCATAGATGGCGCCGCTGGCTCCCGAAATGCCGACTACGAGGCGCACAGGGGTGAAGCCCCTACCCATGATTTAAGCAAAATTCGAGCCCCACACGGCTTACTTCCAGGTAACAATCGCCACCGCGGCCAGCATCATTCCGCCGCCCACCGCCACGGAGACGGTGACTGGCTCGTTCAGCAGTAGCGCACCTCCGATCACGCTCACCACAGGAATAAGATAGAGTTGGATCGAGAGTCGTGTGACCGCTCCCCGACTAACGAGAGCGTAGAACATCATGTACCCGAACACCGTGCTGAGCAGACTGAGGTACAGAACACTGGCCCACCCAAGGGACGAAAGCGCAGATACCTGGACGAAGAAACTCTGAGAGAGGAGCGGAATCATCATCGCCGTGCCTATGAGCCCCGCCATGATCGTAGTCGACGCCGAGCCGTACTTGTGCACCAGCGGCTTCCCGAGGACAGTAAACAGAGCGTAACACAGGGCGGTGATGAGGTTTTCAACTATCCCCGCGTATGAAGAGAGATCACTGACCGAAACCGAGCCAGTCGAAAGAACGGCTGTCCCTGCTATGGCCAGGAGCAACCCGGCCAGCACCTTCTTCCCTGCCTTTTCATTCAGGAGAAAGTATGACAGTACGGCTATGAAGACCGGCCCAAACGAAGTCAGGAGCGCCGAGAGGCCTGCCGAGAGGGTGGTCTCGGCATAGTAAAGGGAGATATGATAGCCAGCCACATTCGCCAGGGCCACGGCCAGGAGCCGGGGGACGTCCCTCCGTTCGAGCTTGGCCTTGGGCCTGCCAATTATGGGGAGGAGTATGAGGAACGGGACGCTGGCGACGAGCCATCGAAGCAGGGCAAGATTGACCGGAGTGAGCTCTGTGACAACTTGCTTAATGGCCACGAAGGCGAGGCCCCAGATGACGCTCAGGACGAGAAGTCCGGAGTATGCAGTGAAGCTCTTCCTCAGCTGTGACATCCCAGCTCAGTTGCCCGCCGAGGCGGCCAGGGCCCGCTCGTTCGTGAGCAGGGTCTTTTTGCGACCTATCCCCAATCCGTATCCGCCCAGGCTCCCGTCTTTTCTGATTACTCTATGGCATGGGATGACCAGTGGGACAGGGTTGCATGCGCAGGCGTTGGCCACAGCCCTGACCGCCTTGGGCTCCCCTATGATGCGCGCCATGTCACTGTAGGACCTGGTCTCGCCCAGCGGGATGTCGCGGAGCGCCATCCACACCTTCAGCTGAAAGTCTGTGCCTCTGACGTCCACTGGGAGCTTGACCTCCTGGCCCCGGAGGTGGTCCTTCAGGTCATCGAGAAGACGCCGGGCCCTCCGACCCCTCGAGATCTGCGCCCTGGGAAACTCCTTCCTAAGGGAGCGAACGAGCTCGTCATCGTTTCGTCCCGCCTTGACCGAGCATACGCCGTGCTCCGTCGCCGCTACGAGGAGGCGACCGAGAGGGGAGTCGCCAGTCGCGTATGTTATCAGGACCCCCGGCCCTCCGTTCCTGTAGGTCGCGGGCGTCATTCCAAGCCGCGTCCTCGAGTCCTCGTAGAGCCAGCTCTGGGCGGAGTATCCTGTTCCTCTGATGGCGTTTACCACAGGCTCCCCCTTGGCCAGCCGGGACTTGAGGTCGTGGAGCCGGCACTCTTCCAGATACTTGCGTGGAGACATGCCCATCATTTCTGAAAAGACCCTCTGGAGGTGGAAGGGGCTCATCCCGAAGCGAACGCCTAGGCTCTGAAGGGTAATCTTTGAAGCGGAATTCTCCCGGATGTAATTGCAGATCCGGCCCACGAGCCCCGCGTTTCTCGAAGGGCCGCCCGATTCTGAGAGCGCTCGCTGCATCTCCAACGGGCCCCGCTGACGCCGTTTAGTAATAAGCCGTTTTGTCGGAATCTTGCGGAACGGTCCCACTCCGCTAGCGGGGCGCCACGGGAATTCCTAGAGCACCCTTGACGCCCGGGAACTCGGCGCTCACGAACGCGCCCAGGAGGAAAACGAGTGTGGTGGTTCCGAACAGAATTGCGAGGATTTCGACGAAGTCCCTAGAAAACGCCTTCTGCTGAATCACGGTGCTGTACCAAGTCGTGATCACCAGTATCGCCACCGCCAGGGTCAATGACGTACCGAGCGCGAGAATCATGCTTGATGTCAGGAAGTATGGAGTGGCCAGGATTATTGCGGTTATGAAGTAAGATACACCTGTGTACACGGCGCTAAGCCTGGCAGAGCCGCTGAACCCCTGCTTCGCTTGGGCGAATGCGGCCGAGGCCATCGCGAGCGACGCCGCTCCCCCTGCCACGACACCCGCGAGGCCCGCTATCTCCGTCTTTTCGAACAGGCCGAGCCACCCGGCGTGAATGCCCGATATCTCGACGAGGGCGTCTGCGAGCCCGAGGACTACGAATGCGATGTAGCGGACAGCGGAACTCTCGACCTTCAACGCGAAAGCCTTCTCGTGCTCCTTCTCGTCGGCGACCATCTCGTCGTACGCGGGCCTGTCGGGCTCGGGGATGAGCCGCTCGAGCCCTTTATACTCCTGAACGACGTTGGATTCATGCCGGTCGAGGTACCTGGTGGCGAACGTGAGACCGAGGAACTTCCTCAGGAAGAGGACCCAGTAGAGTTTGAGCTTCGCTAGCTTCGGTTCCTCGCCTGGGACGTATTTCCTCCAGAACTCAAAGTGCCTGTGCTCCGTGGTCGACAGGTTCTGAAGAACCTCTCTGAACGGGCTGTCTGAGCTGACGGTCTTGGACAGCCTATCGTAGAGGGTGTAATCTGAGAACTCGTCGGACATCCTCACCCTGGCCACAGACTTGAGAGTCGCATCCCCGGACGACATTCGACGAAGGCGCGGCCCAGATGGGCGTATTTGAATCCTGACAGGTAGGTTGTTCCTGACGAAAAATCTTCGAAAGCAGGTGGATGAATTAGGAGGTTAGACAATCGCTAACAAGGCCGGCCTCTGTGTTTGTCTACTCTAGGAAGAACGCGGGTTTCGTGGGTAGCGAGTCCTTCGCCCTGTTCGCTGGGTCGTGGGTCTCCTTGGCCCCTGCCCTCTGGACGACGACTGGGATCCCGAGCTCGCTTGACATGAAATCCGAAGCTTCAGAGAGGACCCCGAACTCGTCGAACCTCCTGTGGAACAGAAGCTTCGTGAGTACGTCATCTCCGATTTCGAAACCGAGCTTGAACACCTTCTCCGGTGGAATCTTCAGCGACGCGAACTTCTTCACCACCTGGCCCACGTCTTCGTTCTTCCTCTTGGCGCTGGCCAGTTCGAAGAAATAGTTCCTCGCCATTTCGGAGCAGACGTAGACATTGAGCTTCGTCTTTGGGCCCTTCACGACGTTCAGTACGTTCCGTGCGTCCTCAATGACCTTACCTAGAACGGCCTCCGCCAGCTCCGCTTCTTCGTCCAGGGGGAAGTCCTCGGGGGACGGCCAGTCGGCCTGGCACACGAGCCCCTTCCCACCCAGCTCGTGGTTCAGATCCTCTGCCAAGAACGGGGTGAACGGGGACATCATCCTCACCCAGGCCCCGAAGACATCGGTCAGTGTCTGCTTCCTCGGGCTCTTCCCCCTATGGAGGTAGTACCTGATGTCGTTCCACAAGTCCAGGTAGACGGTGGCAGAAGCGCGGCGTATCTTCATCTCCTCCATGGCCTCCGTGGCTGTTACTATCCTCCTGTGGAGGGAAGAAATCAGCCAGGCGTCGAGTTCGTTCTCTGTCCGGGCGGTGGTCGACTTCAACGTCTTCTTCACGAATGGGATTACAGACTCCGCCTTCGCACTGGCGTCCTGGGCCGTCCTGCCCCGCCAGTCGGCGTCGTCCATGCCGTCGGCCGTGAGCGCCAGCCCGAGCCTGAACCCGTCCGCACCGTACTTCTCGAGTGCACCCTTCCAGGTGACGAAGTTCCCTTTGGTCTTGCTCATTTTCTTCCCTTCGATCAGGATCATTCCGTTGATGCCGAAGCCCCGGGGCCAGTCCCTCTCGGGGAATAGGGCCGCGTGGTGAAAGGCGTAGAAAGTCAGGTGGTTTGGTATCAGTTCCTTCGCCGAGTTGCGGAGGTCAACGGGGTACCAGTAGTCGAACTCCGCTCGAATTTCCCGTAGTCGCTTCTCGGTCGTCTTCGCGGCTTTGGCCACGTTGGCAGGGTTCCCCCTGCCGAGCAGGATGTAGTCCAGCGCCTCCATGGTGAGGTTGTCCGGTCCGATCTTCTCGAGGTTGACGAACTTGCTGATGTTGTAGTAGGCCATGTAAATCGTAGAGTCACTGAGGGTCTCGACTATCCAGTCCCTGTCCCAGGGAAGCTTTGTTCCCATGCCCGAGCGCCGGGCGCAGGGCCAGTCTTTGAGCCACTCGATGGTGGAGTAGAACCACTGGCGTGCCTCGTCGGGGTAGACGGCCGCCTTCTCCAGCACCAGCCTGGCCTTGGCCTTCCAGGCTGGGTTCGAATAGTTCAGGAACCACTGGTTCTCCAGGATCTTCACGTAGCACCGAGTCGAGCAGCGGCAGACCACCTTCTCGGGGAGCTCGTACATCATGCTCAGGCGGGCAGTCTTGGCCATCAGTTCCAGTGCCTTGACCTTCGCCTGCTCTACAGTCAGCCCGGCCAGGGGACCAGATGCGTCGGTGAGGACACCGTTATGGAACTCGGCGCTGTACACCTCTTCTGTCGCTGCCTTCAGGTTCGGGTCAGTTGAATCATTGATTACAAGACGGTTGACCGCGTCTGCCGCCGGAATCAGGGAGTAGCCCTTCACGGTGAGTATTGGGATTGGGGACAGATTGTCTGCGATCTCCTTGATCTGCCGGGGCACCTGTATCCTCCCCTCCTGAATATCATGGAGGGCCACCAGGTCGTAGGGAGCATGGGCGGGGACGCTGTACACCACCCCTGTCGCAATCGAATCGTCGACGAACTTGCCTGGGAGAATCGGGAGGGACTTGCCTGTCAGGGGGGCCATGGCGTATCTTCCAACCAGATCCGAGCCCTTGAAGGAGCGCACCGGGACGACGCTGTGTTCCTGCTCGGAGAGCTTCGTTAGGGCGACGGAGCTCACTATCCAGAGTTCGTCGTCCACTCGAGCTTCGCTGTAATCGGCTTCGGGGTTGACCCACAGGTTGGTGGCGCCGTAGATGGTCTCGGGACGGAGGGTGGCGGCGACCAGTGCGAACTCGCCAAGATGGAACTTGATCAGGTCGAACTCCTCGGGTGAGACGCCTTCTCCTTCCATCCGGTCGTGGTCACCCGTGGGGCTCTTGTCGAAGGGGCACCAGACCACCGGGTGGGTGCCTTGCACGACATAGCCCAGCTCCCTCAGATGCAGGTACTGCCACTCGACAAACTTCCTGAAGGCAGGGTCCACCGTCCGGAACTCGCGACGCCAGTCTATGGAGAACCCCGTGTCCTTCATAACCTGGCGGCTTACCTTGGTGTAGTAGGAGGCCAGGTACTCCGGTTCGACGAACTTCTCGACCTCGTCCGCGGGGACGCCATCAGCGGCGAACGCCTTCCTGGCCAAAGGATCCCCCTGCTTGAGCCTCTGGCTCATGCCCACGATGGTCTTTCCTGTCCAGTGCCATGCCCAGGGGAACAGGACGTTGTACCCTTGAAGTCGCTTGAAGCGGGCGTAAAACTCGACCCGGGCGGCGGTAAAGGCGGTGCCGACGTGGACGGCCGCGTTCATGTAGGGGAAAGGGACAGTCACGAACACTTTCTTCTTGCCAGTGACAGGGTCGGGCTCGAAGACGCGCTTGTCGTTCCATACCTTCAGCCAGTATTTCTCCCTGGGGGACACGCGGCTCAACTCTGGGCCGCGGGTTCGAGACTCTCTGCGAGTAGAGCGGCGTCGTCTATCTTCTCAACCATCGGTCCGCCTCCCTGGGCGAAGACTGGCGATCCGCCACCTGATCCGCCCAAGGTGGGGGCAAGCTTCCGGACGATATCGGAAGCGGAATATCCCGCCTGGATGGCCGAGGAGCCTACGAAACACACGATGCGTGCTGACTTGCCGGAAGGGAACAGGGCCAGGTAGATCAGAGACGGGTCGGACGAGACGCTCTTCTGGCCTTGAGCAATAATTTGTTCCTCGCCCATGGATGGGTTCTTGGAGACGTAAATCTTTGCCCCCCTGACGCTCTTCGCCGAGGAGCCTATGCTGGTGGAGGACATCTCCGCCATGGCCTGGCCCAGGCTCTTCTCTCTCGCGCGGGAGGCCTCCAGCTCTCCCACAAGTGTCTTCGCCACCTTGGGCAGGTTCTCCCTCTGAGTGCCGAGAACGGCGGACAGCTCCTGGAGCTCTGAATCCATTTTGTGCATGTACTCGATGGCAGCCTCGCCGGCGACGAAGTTGATGCGCTCGACGCCATCCTGGATGCGCTCTACCTTGGTTATCTTGATGAGCCCGACCTCGCCGGTGGATTTGTTGTGGGTGCCGCCGCAGGCCTCGATATCCCAACCTCCGATGTCGACCACCCTCACAAGCTTGCCGGGGACGACTCCTCCCTGGTAGAGCCTGAAGCCGTATTTTTCCTCCGCCACTTGCCTGGGCATGAAGGTGCTCCGCACCATCAGGTTCTTCCTGACTATCTCGTTGGCCAGATCTTCTATCTTCTGGACTTCAGCGTCGGTCAGGTGCGCGAAGTGAGTGATGTCAATCCGCCCGTAGTCCTCCTCTTTGAAGGCCGAGTGCTGCCAGACCCAGGGCCCCAGGACCTGGCGTGACGAACCATTGATGATGTGGGTCGCGGTGTGGATCTGGGTGATTCTCCTTCTCCTCCTTGTGTCGACATGGCAAAGGACGACTGTGCCCGCCTTGGGAGACTTCCCTAGGACCTTGTGGATGACGACATCTCCGTACTTTTCGACGTCCACCACGTCGGCTGCTCCGATCGTCCCCCGGTCCGGCTCCTGGCCACCTCCGCGCGGGTAGAACACGGTGTGGTTGAGGACAACGTAACCTCCAGGGAAGACTTTCAGGACCTTCGCCCTGAAATCGAAGTCAGGCTTCTCTTCGTAGTACAGCAGCTTTGTCGCAGAAAGGTCGCCTATGTCGAATTTCGGCTTCGGCTCCTCTAATCGGCGGGTGATGTGTCTCGCCTGGACCTGCTCATAGAAGTCCTCCGGCTTGTCAATCAGGGCGCCGGCCTCGGCAAGCTGCTCGGGGGTAACGCCGTCAGAGTCGTAAAGGCGGATGAGCTCGTCGGTGGGGACAGGCTTGCCGGCCAAGGAGAGCGACGAGACTATCTTCGAGACCCGTTCAGATGACGACGCATACCTTCCTTCCTCGACCTCAAGAATCTTGGCCACGTCGACCCTGTGCTCCTCGAGCTCAGGGTACATGGCAGAAAGGTGGTCGATGTGCCAGCTTACTACGTCCGCGATAGCGAGAGGGAATTTGTAGTGCTCGATGAAGTTCATCGCCCTCCTGAAGATTATCCTGAGGTTGTAGCCGCCTCCTGAGTTGCTCGGGAGCATTCCATCCGCAATGGCGAACAGCAAGGTCCTTGAGTGGTCCGCTATGGCGTACATCGCCTCCCTAGGGCCGAGTTGCTCCTCGAGGGCCTTGGTGTCGATGCCCAGCTGTTTTGCAATTATCGTCCGTTGGCCCGAGAGGGAGCCGAACTCGTCGACGTTCATGGTGCCTGCTAGCCGCGAATAAGCGAGGAAGAGCTTCCTGTCGACCTCGACCCTGCAGAGCTCGTTCATACGCTTCAGGACCGCGCCGAAGTTAGCATCGTAGTTGGTCGGCGTTCCCTGGCTGATCCAGGCCCAGCGCTGCAGTCCTGTGCCCATGTCGACGACCTTTTCTTTCATATCCCTGTAGTCAGATATGTCGCCTTCGAAGGCTGTGAAGACGGCATTGCCGAGTTCCAGGCCGCGGACGAAGTATTCTAGGGAGTAGCCGAAGGCGCCGTAGCCGACCCAGACGTCCTCGTTGAACGTGATCTCCTTCTTGTCGATGCCGAACTCTTTCGTCATCAGCTGGAAGTCGAGGTCGACGCACCGATCCTTCCAGTATCCCTCCTTGTCCGCTATGCTGTGCTGGCCAACCATCACGAAGGACGTGTAATGCTTCCCGCTGACCCCCACATTGGGAATGTCGTTGAATCTCATGCACATCTGAGGGACGACGAGCGGGTTCGCAGGGAGCTGGAAGACCACCTTCCCGGCCTCGACTCTCTGGAAGTCGACTATCGAAGCGACAGTGAAGTAGAGGTCAGGCCTCCAGCGGCTAACGACGGGGTATCGCTTGACACTTGTGTGGTGGTGTTTCACGAAGAAACGCTCGATTGCCTTCCAGGATTCGACCTCGTCGAACTTCCTATTAGTCTGGGGGTCGCCGATGAAGGAGTAAGCGGAGCAGGGCTGGTCGTCGCACCTCTTCCTCTCAGGGTCAAGGGTCCAGAAGAAGTTCCCGCAGTTCACACACTTCTTCCTGACAAAACCCTCACGCTTGAAGAGGTCGACCAGGTAGTAGCGCTTGTAGTCAGCCGAGAACTTCGCTCTCAGGGCTTCCTTCTTCTCATTCAACTCGGTTTTTGAGACTCCTTGGCCTGAACTAGATAAGGCTAGAGAAGGGGAACCCGGAAGGCGGGGGGACGCTGGTAATCCCCAGAGCAGATGGAGGGAAGGGCAAGTCGAAGGCTATTGGATGCCTGAGATTTCCCAGAACCCTAGATAAACATGGGAAGGAAACCCTACTGGGTTGCCCCAGGAGATAACCGTAAGGAGGGCGAAGGAGAGCGAGCTACCCCGAATCAGGGCGCTGTCAATCGAGGAGCTACCCGCGGAGCTAAACGACGACGAGCTGAAGTTCGTGCAGAGAGCCAAGGAGGTGTTCGGTACGCAGCTGGACGGTATACTGGCAAGAAGGGGGAACGAGTTCTACGTGGCCCAGGTTGGGGCCGATGAAAGGATGGCAGGGTATGTCTGGTTCGGGGTCTCCCAGAGGCCATTCAGCGGGACAGAAATCGGGTGGATATACGACATCATGGTGTCCCCCGAGCACAGAGGCAAGGGCGTAGGGGAAACGCTCATGAGACACGCCTTGAAGGTGAGCAAAGAGAGGGGGTTCGCACAAACCGGCCTGATGGTGAACGCGAAGAACAAGGCCGCCTGGTCGCTTTACGAAAAGCTGGGTTTTCAGACAGAGTACCGGATAATGAACAGAAAAGAAGGGTAACTGGACTTTGGATTTTAACAGTTATATACGGAACTGAGACCGCCTGCCTGCGAAATAGCATGGAGTATGTTTACGCTGCCCTACTGCTTCACAAGCTGGGGAAGCCCGTCAACGAAGAGAACCTGACGAGTGTGGTAAAGGCGACGGGTGCCACCCCTGACGAAGTGAAGATCAAGGCGCTCGCTTCTGCCCTTAGCGAAGTCAACATCGATGAAGCTCTGAAGAACGCGGCTACGCTGGCTGCTGCACCTGCGGCAGCTGCTGCGGCTCCTGGAGCACCGGCTGCGAAGGCGGAAGAGAAGCCGAAGGAAGAAGAGAAGAAGGAAGAAGAGGCTCTACAGGGTCTCGCCAGCCTGTTCGGCTAGAAAGACTTAGCTTTTCTATTCTGTAAGGCCTTTTTTCTTAGCCTCTGCCGTAAGTGCCGCCGCTTCCGCCTCGGCCTTTCCGAGGATTAGGGGCGCCGTTTCTATGGTTACGAACCCTGCTTCTACGGCAACGCTCACTGTCTCTCTGTACGCCTTTGCGATAATCTCAGGCGCTGTTTCCTTTGTGACGTAGCCGATGAGTATCGAAAGCCCTCTTGCCGAAGCATACGCATCGACCAGGTTCTGTCTATACTTCTCAAGGTCTATCGCCACCAGGTCCCCGGAGTAGATGAGGCCGTCCTCGTAGGCGAGTGCGATTGTCAGACCCGCACGGATTGGCTTGATGTTCAGCTTTGAAAGGAGGCTGGCTAGCTTGGGTGTCACCTCGCCCCCCTTCTTCAGCGCCACCGAGTCTCGGTTGACCCAGATGCTCCCTCCTTCGATTTTCGTCGGGATCCCCGCTTCCCTGAATTCGCTGAGGACAGGGCCCGCTGGGAGGCTTGTGTTGCCCGCGGGGACAATTATGTCGTTGGGGGCCTTGTCGCCCGCACGGGCATGGAGGTAGACATGACTCTTGTCTAGCGTGAGGAAGAGCTTGAACGGGTCGTAGGTCGAGAAGATCAGGGCGTTCTGGCCGCTTAGGTGGGAGAGAAGCTGGTCGGCGTTCTTGATCCCTGCGTCCTTCAGGCCCAGGGTTGCGAGCTTGTTCTTGACCACGTACACCTCTGCGTGCCCTCTGAGGGCCTTCCTTACCGCCATCAGCTGGGTTGACCTGACCTTCGACAGGGTAGTGACCGCGATCACGGGGTACTTCTTGGCGAGCTCGGCGACCCTCTCGACATTCTTGGCCTTCTTGGGGTTGTGCTTCCGCTGGACCTGGACTGTCTCGCTCATTCTATTCCACCACCTGTTTGGCTGGCTTCCCCATCGTCGTCTTGACCATGATTGTCCTGATGTTTTTGTCCCCGTTCGGGAGCTTCTTCGAGACGACATTGACAACCGCCACGATGTTCTCGGCGATTTCGGGCTCTGATAGTTTGCTGTCCCCGACCTTCGCCATGACCCCGAGGGACCCCCTGCTCCTTACCCTTACCGCAGTGCGCATCCTGTTGATCATCGCTTCGATGGGCGAGTTCGGCGGGACCGGGGTAGGGATTTTGCCCTTGGGACCGAGGGCCTGGCCGAGAACCTTCCCTATCCTTGGCATCAGAGCTGTGTCTGCGAGGAAGAAGTCGTAGGACCGGGCGAGTTTCTTTGCATCCCTCTTGCTCCCTCCGTAGTTCTCAAGCTGAGACGGGTCCATGACAAGGTTGGCCTTGGCGTTCTTCGCTCTCACAGCGAGGTCCCCGGAACCGATGAAACAGAGCCGCGCCTGTTTTGAAACGGGGTGCGGGAGGTAGACTATCTCGTTGATGTTGAGGTCCGTTTTCTTTGGGTCGACCTCCTTCAGGCTTATCATTACTTCTACGGACTGGGTGAACTTTGTTTCCTTTGCCTGTTCCTTGCCCTTCTTGGCAAGCTCTGCGAGCTGCTGGTTCGAGAGCATTCTCCTTTCACGAATTCCTTGCCGAGCCTTGATACATCCGTTAAAAGCGTTGTGTCCTGATTGTCGACTTACTGAGAGTTAACGGGGCCTCTACTCAAACCTGGCGTCCCACTTGCCGGCGTCTATCTCTTTCATGAACTCCCTGGCGTCCTTCCCTTCGACCTTGACCCCCATGCTGATACAGCTCCCCACCACCTCCTTGGCGGCGGACTTGATGCTGGCGGCGTAGGAGCCGGCAATCTTGCTCTTGGCGATGCTGACTACTTTGTCCACGGTCAGGTCACCGACGAGCTCTGTGTTGGGCTTGGCGGATCCTTTCGGTATGCCCGACTCCTTCGCTATCAGGGCCGAAGTGGTCGGCGTCCCGACCGAGACTACAAACTGCTTGGTCTCGGAGTCGACTTCGACCTTCACGGGGACGCGCATCCCCTTGAAGTCGGCTGTCTGCTTGTTGATCTCGTTGACTATACCTAGAACGTTGACACCGAGCGGACCCAGGGCTGGACCAAGAGGGGGGCCCGCGCTGGCTTCGCCCCCCGTGACCAGGGCGTTGATTGTCTTCTTTTCACCCATTCAGCATCACTTCGGCTGCTCCGGCTTTGCACGTTCCACGAGCTTCGTAAAGCTTGCATCAATCGTGATGGGCATGGCGAAGGCGGTGTCGAGAAGAGTGACAACGACTTCCTGCTTCTCCTTCTCCACTCTCGTTATCTTGGCCCTCATCGTCTTGAACGGGCCGGCAACTATCTCCACAGTGTCGCCCTCGTTCAGCTCGGCGACCATCGACTTCGTCACAAGATACTTCTCGATGTCCGAGTACTGCATCATGCCAGGAATCTTGCTTCTCACGTGCTTGAACCCCTGGATGCTTTCGTCGACCACTTGGCTGTTGGGGGCCTCAAACAGGACGTACCCTTTCCATGTGTCCAGGGCGAGCACCGAGAAGATGGGCTTCTTCTTCTGAATAGCCCTGTTGGCCACGAACGTGGCTACTGTCTTCTCCTGACCTCCCGTAGTCTTTACCGGGAAGATGGAGCTGCTTCTTTCTTGCTCGCTCAAAACGGACGCTTCGGAAACTGCCCGATTTTTGTTGGCCTAATAACCTTTCAGCCGGAACCGCCAAAGGCGAATGTTCCGATCAGCTTGATAAGGAATCCTATGGTGCCGACCACGGCCACCCCCAGAGCCACCAGCTTGAGGTAGAGGGTGAATTCGTCCCTGTCGCTCTTGTGAGCCAGCTTGAATATCGCGCTCGCCGATTTGAAGAAGTCTCGGACTCCCATGGTCGAACCTTTGGAGCGACCCCGAGACTCGGCTTATATGTCTAGTGCCTTCCGAATTCAGCTGCTTCCTCTGGAACAAATCCAGCGTTAATACGCCGAAGAGAAGGGCCAGGGCGTCATGAACCCCCAGGGGGAGCCAGCGACGGTCATCGTCGCTTCCACCACCGACCTCGCTTCGCGGACTCTGTCAGAAGCCTTGGTTGAGGAGGAGGGTTTTCGGTCGACCGGCGTCAACCTGATGGGTCAGCCCGTCTTCCAAAAAGACTCCTTTCTTCTTGTTCGCTTCGAAGGGATGATCGTCCGCCCGCCGGCGCTCGACGAGTACTTCAACCCCCAGGCGTATATTTTCCTTTCACGCCACAGCGCCGAGTCAGGCATCGCCTCGCTCACTGCTCACACGACGGGAAACTTCTCAACCGATGCGAAGTTCGGAGGAGCGGGGAAGGAGCTGGGGCGGGCGGATCCTTCGCTGTTGAAGAACTACCTCATCGCTCTCTGGAGGCATAGAGGCGAAGTGAAGGAATACGAGATCACAATGGAAGCGACCCACCACGGGCCGACCGCTCTGCAGAAGCCCGTCCTCTTCGTGGAGCTGGGATCGTCTGAAAAGTACTGGGGAGACAGGGGGGCGGCCTTCGTTGTCGGCAGGGCACTGATGGAGAGCTTGCAAGAGAAGATGATCTGGAGCAAAGCGGCAATCGGGTTCGGGGGGACCCATTACCCGGAGAAGTTCACAAAGCTCCTGATAGAGGGGGATATGGCGTTCGCTTTCGTCGCCCCGAAGTACGCCCTTGAGCACGTCGATGAGAAGATGTTTGGGCAGATGATACAGCGCTCCACTGCTCCGGTGAGATATGCAGTCCTAGACTGGAAAGGACTCGGGCCACACAAAGAGAGAATAGTCTCCCTCGTCAGGCTGTACGGTCTGGAAGAAATCAGGCTGTAAGGGCAGAGTATTCCTTCCTGGCCAGCATGAGGAAGCAGAGGAGGGCCTTCTCGGTGTGCAACCTGTTCTCTGCCTCGTCGAAGACCACCGAGTGAGGGCTGTCTATCACTTCGTCTGTGACCTCATCCCCTCTATGGGCCGGGAGACAGTGCATGAAGATGGCGTCTTTCTTCGCCCTGGCCATTAGGGCACCGTTGACCCGATACCGGGGAATGAACGCTCGCTCACGGCGGAGCCTCTCCTCCTCCTCGCCCATGGACACGAATGTGTCCGTTATCACGCAGTCTGCGCCTGACACTGCGGCACCTGGGGTGTTGATGATGTTGATGCTCCCCCGCGTGGCCGGGGCCAAGCGGGAAGCAAGGTTGACTATCGACTGCGGCGGCTCGTAGCCCTTGGGGGTCGCTGCGACGAACTCGATTCCTGCCAGGGCCGCACCGATCGTCCACGAATTGCAGACGTTGTCTCCGTCCCCCACCCACGCGACCTTCAGCCCTTTCAGCTTCCCCTTGTGCTCGCGCAGGGTAAGGAGGTCGGCAAGTATCTGTACCGGATGGTGCAGCTCGCTGAGTCCGTTGATAACGGGTACGCGGGCCGACCTCGCCAGGCGTTCGAGATCGGCGTGGTGGTTCACTCTCGCCATTATGCAGTGGACGTAGCGGGAGAGCACCTGGGCGGTGTCCTCCACCGTCTCCCCCCTCCCCAGCTGCATCTCGTTGGAGCTCAGGCTGATGGCGCCTCCCCCGAGCTCGCTAACCGCGACCTGGAAGCTGACCCTCGTCCTTGTGCTCGGCTTCTCGAAGATCAGGGCGACACTCTTGCCGACAAGGGCCTTTGTGCCGAGGCCCTCCTCCCGGTATAGCTTCAACCGTTCGGAGAGGTCCAGCACAGATGCTAGATCCTCGGGGGTGAACTCCGCGAGTGTGAGGAAATTCTTCTCGTTCATATCCCGCTACCTGCACTCAGGGTGTCCAGTTGTAGGATGGCCTCTTTCAATACTTCGATGCTGCCCAGGTAGTCCTTGATCTGCACCATTTCCCCGTCAGTATGGCTCGTCCGAGAAAGGCCGGGGCCGTAGGTGATGCAGGCAGCACTCTTCTTGTGGGCGAAGGTGTTCATGTCTCCCGTGCCGGTCTTCCGTACAAGGCTCGGTTTCGTCTTCAGCTTGAGGAGGATGGCCCTCTGGAACGCACGCACCAGGATCGAACCTGTGTCTGCCTCGTAGGCCTCGGTGGGCTCCCCCTCAGTAATTTCTATCATGGCGCCTTCGTCTGTCTGGCCAGCGAAGTAGCGGATCTCCTCGATGGCTCTAAAGGAAGGGATCGAAGGCGGGAGGCGGAGGTCGAGCGTGGCTTCACACGTGTTCGGGATGACGTTGTGGTAGGTTCCCGCCCTCACCATTGTGGGGGAGATCGAGATCGACTTGAAATGGTCTCCTGGGATCTCCTTCGAGCGTTCGTAGCGCTTTAGCCTGGAGAGGAGGAGGTTGAACTCGTCAAAGGCGCTCCTCTGGGCCCAGGGAGAGCCCGCGTGCCCGCCGGCGGTCCTTATCGTGACGTGGAGGCTGACCCTCCCCCGGTAGCCGATGGTTATCCTGTTGGCCCCGCTCGGCTCACCGAACACCGCATAATCGAACCTGTCGCCCGTCCGCATCAGCTGCTCGATGCCAGCGCCCTCCCCTTCCTCCTGGGTGACGCCGGCGAATGTTATGCCGATGCCCGAGTCGGCGGAGGCTGCTCCTGCCAGAAGAAGCGCACAGAGGGGGGACTTCGCGTCGGCAGCTCCCCTGCCGTAGACCCTTCCCTGTTTGTGGCTCACCGGCAGGTTGCCCGGGACCGTGTCCATATGACCGCAGAGAAGGAGCTTCGTCTTCCCCTTACCGACCTCCCCTATAGCATTCCCCGCCCTGTCGATGTGGACGTTAGAGTATCCGAGCAGACCCATTCTGTCAGCGAGGAAGGAGGCGAGCTCTGCTTCCTGGGTGGTAGGAGAGTAGATCTTCAAAGAGTCGAGAAGCAGCTTCAGGGGGCTACTGGTGGCACTTGTCATCTCTTCTGCACAGAAATCAGATAATCAATAACCATTCCGGGGATGTCTATGCCTGTGGCCGGGACCGTGTTCTTGAACTCTGTCGTGTTATTTACCTCGTGGACCAGGAGCCCGTCTCCTCCCTCCATCAGATCCACTCCTACGAACTCACCGCCGACCGCCTTTGCAGCCCTTATGGACAGCTCGTCGAGCTCGGGAGTGATCTTGCAGGCTTCGGCCTTGCCCCCTCTGGCCGTGTTGGTCCTCCACTCGGTGCCGCCCGAATAGCGGTAGATGGCGGCGATGGTCCTGTCCCCAATCACGAAGGAGCGGATATCGCGTGGAGGCCGTTTGACGAACTCCTGAATGTAGTAGATCTGGTAGAGGGGGAACATCTGCTCCCTATCCTCGATCACCGCCTTGGCGGCGTCACCGTCTCTGATTAGGGCGGACAGCCTCCCCCAGCTCCCAACAACGGGCTTTACCACCATGGGGTATCCCATTTGCTCCATCGAACGCAGGGCCGAGCCTTCCGCCATTGCGAGGGTGGTTCTGGGGGTCGGGATATGATGCTTAACGAGCTCGAGCGAACCGAACAGCTTGTTGCCGCACGCCCAGGCGCAGGCGAACGAATTGACCACCGTATGACCCGCTGACTCGAGGGCAGCGGTGGAGTGGACGTTACGGAAATAACTCACGCACCGCTGGAGGACCACCCTGTCGGCAAGAGGCAACTCGCCGGAGTTCAGGGTGATCGAAAGGTCCTTGGAGTCCACGAGGTTGGCTCTGACCCCGCGCTTCTCCGCGGCGGCTACGATTGCTTTCTCTTCCCAGCGGACGGTATCGTAAATTAGCGAAAAAGACGCCAGCCGCTCACTCGCCCCAATCCTCTTCTTCCAGCTCCGCAGGCCGGAGCGTGAAGAGGCCCCCCGACTGTTCCCTCACCAGTTCGAAGGATGTCCCGCATTCTCTGCACGACACTATTTCGCCCTGAATGGCATCAGCCGGGATGGTGACCTGCGCGTCGCATTCGATGCAGTTCATTGTTCGCTGATTGCCCTCCTCCCCCAGCCTCCTGCGAGAATAGCTTTAACGATATTCGGCCGAAATTAGCGAATTACGCCGAAACTATGGATGTCTTTCGGCGCCGTGACCATTGGACGCAAAACAACACAGGAATAACAGGTCAGGCAACCACGAATATCGTACATCTGGATTCGAGTCTCAACGAAAGTGAGCTTATCGGATTGTGCGTAGCACCATGGTGGTGTTCGTGCCGGTCACGCCTCCCGCGCGCCGTATCCCTTCGATCGTCGCATTCACTTCGCCGATATTCGCACCTTTAATGACGACCGTTATATCGAACTGCCCTGCAGTCTCGTAAACGGCCTCCACCCCCTTGATGCCCCTGATCTTGTCGCTCACCTGACGGGTCGGGGTCGCCGGGTCGACGGATATCCAAGTAATCGCGCTACTCTGGTCTCTATCATCCACGTCAACAGTGAACCTTCGTATCCTCCCGCTCGCCTTCAGGTTGCCGATTCTGCGCCTTACTGCGGATTCGGAGAGCCCGAGTTTTGTGGCGATTCTTGTGTTTGACGTCCTGGCATCCTCCCCCAGGAGGCTCAGCAGAAGTTCGTCGATTTTCTCGGAGTCTACTCGTTTCCTCTTCACAGGCGCCCCGCTTGACAAGCCTAATACCGCGCCCTAAATGCTTGTCCTCGATCCTGCGAAACGAAAGAAGTCAGTTCCGCGATAAGGGCATCGACTGCGCTAGGCGAAGAGACCGGGGCAGCCTGTAGGCCCTCGGATCTATAGCACGTAGATCGGTTTGCGATTGTCTTCCGGATAGGTTTCCTTTGTCTGTACAGAGAGTCCGGGGTACTTTTTGACCTGACCGCACTTGAGGCATCGGCAAAGCATGGGCGTGTCGCCGTAGTCCAGGAGATAGTGTTCAGTGCTGAGTCTGCACCTGTCGCAGTCCATCTTCACGATTTGCTCCGTGAGCAAACAGTGCTACGCCCGCTGGGGTTACATGTCCAGCTTGCACAAAACCCCTTCCCCTAGCTCAAACCAGCTACTGGAACCTGTTCGCTTCATCTTCTCCAATTACCTGGCTGAGCACTTCGAGGCCTCTGGATATCTGGTTCTCCCCGATGACGAGAGACGGGAGGAAGCGGAACGTGTCCCTTCCCGCGTACCCAAAGATTATCCCCTTATTCTCGGCCGAAAGCAGTTGGGAGTGGATGTCAACGCGGGTCTGCATTGCAAGCATTAGCCCCATACCACGGACCTCCCTGACGAGTTTGTGTTCGGACGCGATTTTGGAGAGACCGATCTTCATCTTCTCCCCCTTTTCCCTCGCCTGCCGCGGGAGGTCGTTCTGGGTGATGAAATCGAGCGTGGCTGATGCGGCAGCACAGGAGAGGGGGTTACCCGCGAAGGTGCTCGTGTGCTCCCCTCCCCTCAAGCTCGATGCCACCTCTTCCGTAGCGATGGCTGCTCCGATCGGGAGACCGCCGCCGAGCCCCTTGGAGACCGTCATGATGTCAGGGACTACGCCCCAGTGCTCCGAGGCCCACATCTTTCCAGTCCTACCGAGCCCGCTCTGAATCTCGTCAAGAATTAGCAGGGCGCCCTTCTGGTCGCAGATCTCCCTAACCTGCTTAAAGTAGTCGGACGGAGGTACGATGATTCCGCTCTCTCCCTGCACGGGCTCGGCCAAGACCGCAGCCGTGTCGGTGTCAACCAGCTGAGAGAGTGAGACAGGGTCGCCGTACTCCGCGAATTCGAATCCGTCCAGAAGGGGCCCAAATGGGTCCCTGTACTTGTTGCTCCATGTAGCCGAGAGGGAACCATAGGTCTTCCCGTGGAACGCCCCTTTCATTGATACGAACTTCTTCCTTGCCGTGTGTCTTCTCGCAAGCTTGATAGCAGCCTCGACCGATTCGGTGCCACTGTTTGTCAGGAGTGCCTTGCTCAGGCCCTTCGGCGCTATCTTGACGAGTCGCTCCATGAAGCCAGCCCTGGCGTCGTTGTAGAATGTGCCATGACAGGTGATAAGCCTGGCTGCCTGCTCGTTAATCGCCTTCAACACAGCGTCGTTTGAGTGGCCCACCAGTGCGACACCGATGCCAGTCATGAAATCGATGTACTCCTTGCCGTCAGCATCCCAGACGACAGACCCCTTCCCTCTGACAATTGAAAGGGGGAACTTCTTGAAGGCCTGAACGCCAAAGGTTTCCTCGGTCTCTTGGATGTGGTTCATCGCGCGCTGATCACCGTGCATTTTTCGTGAGCCAGAGCCCTGGTAAGGGGACCGGCCCTGGTTCCAGAGCAGATTATCGCCTCATTCACCCCACCTTCGACCGATTCCGCGGCAGCCATCACCTTCTTCTGCATCCCGAAGCCGATCTTTGAGAGTCGGGCCGAGGCCTCTGAAGGAGTCATGTGACCGACTATTTTCTCGTCCAGCTCGAGCCCATCAACGTTGGTCAGGAACACGATCGTCTCGGCTCCCTCCGCGGTTGCTATCGCCGACGCGGCCCTGTCACCGTCGACGTTGAGCGGTTCCCATTCATCCCCCACAGCCACCGGAGACACAACGGGGACGTACCCCTGCGAAAGGAGGGAGTCAAGCAGAGGGGCATTGACACCTACTACCTTGCCCGTGTACCCCCCCTCTATTGCGACCTTCCTCCCCCTTTCGTCGATGATCACAAGCTTCGTCTTCCGTTTCCCCTGCAATAGCACTCCATCGGCTCCTGTCAGCGAGACACTCTTCACCCCGACCCTCCCGAGAGCGAGGACGAGCCGCTTTGCGAGCAGTCCGCTCATCACCATCTGGTAAATCTCGGCCGTCTCCCTATCGGTGTACCTGCTCCGGACCCCTTCCGGAGACACGATGAAACGCTGTTCTTTCCCGAGACGGGTCGCATATTGTGTCACCAGGTCGGCGCCTCCATGGACAATCAGGAGCTGGTGAGATGGTGCGAGCCCCGCAACATCCTCAACCAGGTTCTGCGGAATCCCTTCCTTCATCAGGCTCCCGCCGATCTTGACCACGATTCTCATTCTCTACACCGGATGCAGGGGCGCCATGGCAATTCCCATCTTCTCGTCGAAGCCCAGCATGAGGTTCATCGATTGAATCGCGTTCCCTGCCGCCCCCTTGATCAGGTTGTCAGTGGCAGAGAGGGCGACCACACGTCCAGTCCGCTCTTCAATCTCGAAACCGATGTCACAGAAGTTCGAACCCACCACCAGCTTGGGGTCGGGGAGCCGGAAGGGTCCTTGCTTGTCCCGGACCAGCCGGATAAAGTAACTCCCGGTGTACGTCGAGCGGTATGCTTTCCAGACATCCATTGGCTTGACCGCGCCTGATGTGAAGACGTGAGAAGTGACCAGAATCCCCCTGACCATGTTCACGGCATGGGCAGACATGGAAACCCTGACCTTCTCTCCGGCCACGGAGGCCAGGACCTGTTCAATCTCGGCCGAGTGTCTGTGGCCTGCTGGCTTGTATGGTCTGACGACACTGAACCTTTCGGAGAAATGGGTCGACAGAGACGGCTTCCCACCGGCACCCGAGGAGCCCACCTTTGCGTCGACCACTATGTGGTCCCTGTCTACGCCGAGAGATTTCTCCTTCAGCAGCGGCGCAAGCGCAAGAATCGCCGTGATAGCCATGCAGCCAGGGGATGAGACGAGGGTGGCACCCTTTACCTGATCCCTGTTGATTTCTGGGATGGAGAGGACGAACTTCTCGAGGAGATCGGGGCGCGGGTGGTCGTATCCGTACCAACTCGGGTACTGTTCCTTGTTGCTCAGTCGGAAGTCGGCGCTGAGGTCGACGATCTTGAGGCCAGCGTCGGCCAGCTGGGGGACGATTTTTACCGACTCCCCGTGCGGAAGTGCGGCGAACACGATGTCGCAGGAGCTTGTGAGCTTGGAGGTGTCGAGAGGGGTGAACTTCAGCTCGGTTATGCCTCGGAGGTTCGGGTGCACCCTGAACACGTACTCCCCTGCGTACTTCCTGGCGGTGGCGGCCGCTATCTCGACCTCAGGGTGCTGAAGTAGGAGGCGCAAGAGCTCCCCTCCAATGTATCCGGAGGCGGCCAGAACTCCTACTCGGGCCATTCTACCTCTTTGCGACCTGTGATACGTACCTGATGAGTTGGGCAGGGATGTCCGTGTCTACCGCAGACTGCGCCCCCTTGAACTCCACGGTGTTGTTCACTTCATGAACGAGGTAACCCGACTCGGACTCCATGGCGTCCACGCCAAGGATGCCCCCGCCGACCGCCTCCGCTGCCTTCAGTATGACCTCTTTCAGCTGGCCGTCGGGTTTGAACGCCTTCGATACGGCGCCCCGGGCCACGTTCGTCCTCCATTCGCCCGGAGGGGCGATCCTGTGGACACAGGCGATGATCTTGTCCCCCGCTACTATCGCCCTGATGTCTCGAGGAGGCCTTCTGACGAACTCCTGGAGATAGTACATGTGCTGTTCCTGAGGGTTGGCAAGCTCTTCCTTGTACTCGATGAGTGATTGGAGGGTGTTTCTGTCCGGCACCACTGTCACCATCCTCCCCCAGCTGCCCGTGAACGGCTTTAGGACGAAGGGGTACCCCAGCCTGTCTGCGGCTTCCTCGGCGGCATCGGATGTCAACGCCAGGAAGGTGCGCGGTGTCGGCACCTTCGCGTTCGCCAGGGCAATGCTGGTTGCCAGTTTATTGCTGCATGTCTCGGCCACGTCGTAGCTGTTGATGACCTTAAGGCCCGCGCCCTCGAGCATCAAAGTCAGGGTGGATGACCTGTAGTGGCTGATGCAGCGCTGGAGGACAACGTCGCCGAGGTCGGGATGCCTTTTCGGGACCTCGAAGATGAGGCCCTTGGAATCGACCAGAGACGCCTCTAGTCCTGCCACCTCCGCTGCTTCGCTGAGGGCCTTCTCCTCCCACCTGAGCCTGTCGAAAGTGATGCTTACCTTCATTTACTCTCCCCAATCCTCTCCGACCTGCTCGGCTGGCTTCAGGAGCACGTTGCCATTGGAAATCCCGGCCACTTCATACTCCTGTGAGCAGTCCTTGCAGGAGACGAGCTCCCCCACTATTGCGTCGTTCGGTACGGCCAGTGTCGCTCCGCACTCTGTACAGCTAGTGTTCAATCTTCGATTTCACCTCCCGGGCCATGCCCGACGCGATCGCACTCAGTTTCCGTTCAGACGCCCTGAGAGACGTCGCACTCTCCCGGAGCGCCGAGTCTGTCAGCTTGAGTTCCTTCTGTCGGACCTTCAGACCCCGGGCAACGGACCTAGGGTTGCTCCCGCCTTCGGTCGCGATCGTTTCGAGGAAGCCCTCTGGGTCAAGTAGATCCTTTGCAATGCCGGGCTCAATGGTGATCCGCTTGCCGAACTTCGCCGACACGACTGCCATCTTGGATGCAGCGACCTCCCGGAGCGGTCTCCCCGTCTTGGCAGACGTCCTGGCCAGCTCGCCGACGATGGCATGGGCGTGCCTGAAGGAGATGCTTCGCTCCTTGACAAGGTAGTTGGCCAGGGCGACGGCGGTGGAATCATCATTGGCAATGGCACTGCGCAGCCTGTCAGGATTGATTGAAGCGGAAGAGACCATCCCTGCAAGCATGGTCAACGAATTGACGGTGTCGTCCAGGGCTCGCCATAGCTGGGGAGTGATCTCCTGCAGGTCCAAGTTGTAAGAGTAGGGGAGAGCCTTGAGGATTGCGCATGCCGCCATCAGGCCACCCATGACCGCTCCTGCCTTTGCCCTGACCATCTCGGCCACGACCGCGTTCTTCTTCTGGGGCATTATGCTGCTGGATGCCGCATAGGCGTCATCGAGTTCAATGAAGCCGAACTCTGACGTGCTCCAGAGAATCAACTCCTCTGCTAGCCTGCTGGCATCGACCATGGTCATGGTGGCGCAGGACATCGCCTCGATTGTGACGTCCCTGGACGAGACCGCGTCCATTGCGTTTCTAATCACCCCGTCAAAACCTAGTGACCGGGCAACCCCCCTCCTGTCGATCTTCACCGGGGTGCCGGCCATGGCGGCGCCGCCCATCGGTGAGAGGTTGACCCTGGCATACAGCTGGACGGTCCTCTCGGCGTCACGTTGGAAGGCGTCGAAGTAGGCGAACAGGTGGTGGGCAAAGGTGACAGGCTGGGCCCTCTGCAGGTGGGTGTACCCAGGAATCACTGTTTTCCCTTGTCTGCCTACCTGCATCAATAGTGCACGCTGGAGCTCTGCCAGAGCGCCAAGGAGCGCGTTCAGCTGCACCCTCAGCTCCATCCTAATGGCCGTGGCTACCTGGTCGTTCCTGCTCTTGCCGAAGTTAAGGTACCCCGCCGTCTCTATGCCCAGGGCGTCAACCGCCTGCTGCTCGAGTTGTTGATGGAAGTCTTCGGCCCGAGCGTCAGGGGAGATTCTAGGAGAGGCGCCCAGGAGGAAATCTACGCACTTCGCCCCCACCTCCCTGTCGACCTCGTTTGCTTTCACGAGCGCGGCCATGTGGGCTATGTTCACAGCGATGACGTGGCGCGCGATGCGCCCGTCTGCCGCCATCGAGGATGTGAACGCGAGGGCCCCTTCACTCGGCTTCCTTAGCCTTGGTCCTCGGATGTCCATTCTCCTGTTTTTCCTCAACTTGGGAATTCAGGCTGGCAGCCACCCTCGACTGGAGCCCCCAGAGTTCGATGAAACCAACGGCGTTCCTCTGATCGAACTTCGAGCCCCGGCCGTAGGTTGCGAGCCCCAAGTCGTAGATCGAGTACTCGGAAGACCTGCCGACGACCCGGGCTGAGCCCTTGTAGAGCTTCATCCTTACCGTGCCTGTCACCCTGTGCTGTGTCGCCGAAATGAACCGGTCAAGGGCAAGCCTCAGCGGTTCGAGCCAGAGGCCGGAGTAGACGAGCCAAGTCCACTCCCTCTCCACCGTTGTCTTGAAATCAAGCTCGTGACGTGTTAGAACAAGCTTCTCCAAGTCCTGGTGGGCCTGAATTATCACCGACGCTGCCGGGCATTCGTAGACTTCTCGCGACTTGATGCCGACCAGCCTGTCCTCGATATGGTCGATCCTACCGACGCCGTGGGAGCCTGCGAACTGGTTGACGTAGCTGACCAGCTTCAGGGGTTCCATTGCCCTGCCGTTCACCCGCGTCGGGACGCCGTTCCTGAACACGATGTCCAGGTACCCCGGCTCGTCGGGAGCGTCCTCTGGAGAAACGGTCCATTCGAAGGCGTCAGGCGGCGGCTCATTGTTGGGGTTCTCCATAGGGCCGCTCTCGATGGAGCGCCCCCAGATATTCTGGTCGACACTATAAATCGACTTGGAGGGTTTAATCGGGATTCCCCGCTTCTGGGCGTAGATTATCTCCTCGTCCCTGCTCATGTTCCACTCGCGGACGGGCGCGATGACCTCAAGCGAGGGGTTCATCGCCCTGACAGTGACGTCAATCCTCACCTGGTCATTCCCCTTACCGGTGCACCCGTGGGCAACAGCGTCTGCTCCCTCCTTCTCGGCGACCTCAACCAGCTTTTTCCCGATGAGAGGCCTACCCAGCGCAGTGCTTAGGGGGTAAGCTCCTTCATACAGCGCGTTCGCCGTAATCGCCGGCCAGACGTAGCCTCGGAGGAACTCGTCCTTAGTGTCAATGGTGTAGTGGTTCTTCGCTCCAATCAGTCTAGAGCGTCTTTCGATCTGTTCCATGTCGTCCCTCTGGCCGAGATCGAGGGTCACGGTCACAACGTCCGCGTCGTACTTCTCCTGAAGCCACTTCACGCAGACTGACGTGTCCAGTCCACCGGAAAAAGCAAGGGCAACGGTGCGATGCAAATTCGAAAAGCGATTATCCGTGGAATATTTTTATAGGTTATGGACAGTAATTTTACAAATTGGCCAAGCATGACCAGAAACTGGCCAAAGCCGTTTCAGTTACCAAGGCGGTTAGGGACGAGGTAGGGTCAGACCTCTCGATTCAGGATGCGATAGCCCGCGACTACCTGAATCTCAGCGCGCTCGCTAGAATGCTCGTCCCGAAGGTCGCGGTACGGACGGGGAAGCGAGTCAAGGATGTCAGCGAGGTGGGGATTGCGACTGCTCTGAAGAGGCTGATGGGATCGTACTCGGCGAGCTCCCCTAAGATAAGCAGGGTGATAGCGAGAAGTGCTGTTAGCGTAAGGACCCACGTGTCCAGTCTTTCCGTGGAGAAGACAAAGAGGACGGTTCAGACGGTCAGCACCCTCCTTTCGACCTATCCCAACGACTTCATTCAGGTCTCCGAGTCCCTCTCCTCGATTACCTTGATCTTCGACCAGCGGCTTCATTCAAAGTTGAGGAAATCCCTGGCGGGCGCCGAAGTGCTGGAGGAGGGGGAGGAAGGAGCGGCAATCACCGTACACAGCCCCGAGGAGATAGCCACCACGCCGGGGTGTATCAGCGCCTTCTACAACCAGCTCTGGAGGAGGCGGGTGAACATCGAAGACACCGTCAGCTGTTACACAGACACCATCATGGTCGTGGACATGAAGGACGCCAGCAGGGCTTTCGAGGCGCTCACCGAGCTAGTCGGGGAGGAGCAGAGGAAGCTGTACGAGAGCTCAGCCTAGGGAATAGGATAAGAGGGTGGCTCCACGGGTCGCCTCGTTGAAAATCACAATAACCCAGATGCCTGACGATCCTGCAAGGTTCGAGCAAGAATGGACCCGGCTGGAAAGGCATGTCAAAAGTCGCGAGAGCGATCTTGTGCTCTTACCGGAAATGCCGTTCTTCGACTGGTTCTGCGCTGGCCCGAAGTTCGTGCCTGAGACGTGGAGCGACGCGGTCCATGGGCATGATGATT
>Ga0187781_10000492_pt1 | contig 28162 bp, 17 predicted proteins | sample 0715_SJ02_MP02_2_FD_132447 | JGI IMG/M metagenome (GOLD analysis project Ga0187781, IMG submission 132447) | Tropical peat soil microbial communities from peatlands in Department of Meta, Colombia - 0715_SJ02_MP02_20_MG | ecosystem: Environmental > Terrestrial > Soil > Wetlands > Peat | place... | reverse complement strand
GGCACCAGACTCGGCCCCTATGAAATCCAAGCCCCGCTTGGTTCGGGCGGTATGGGTGAAGTCTATCGTGCCCGTGACACTCGTCTGGACCGCATCGTCGCGGTCAAAGTTCTCGCCGCTCATCTTTCCTGTTCGCCGGAACTGAAGCAACGCATGGAGCGCGAGGCCCGCACCATTTCTGCGCTCAACCATCCGAACATTTGCCATCTCTACGACATTGGTTCACAGAACGACAGCAGTTACCTCGTCATGGAGTTTCTCGAAGGAGAAACTCTCGCCGAAAGGTTGTGCAAAGGCCCGCTCCCGTTGCCAGAGGTTTTGCGCATCGGAATTGCCGTCGCCGAAGCGCTCGAGGTCGCGCATCGCCAGGGCATCGTGCATCGCGATCTCAAGCCCGTAAACATCATGCTGACCAAAGCCGGTTCCAAGCTCATGGATTTCGGCCTGGCAAAGTCTACGGCTGCTGCCATACATGCGCCGGCCTCTGGCGGACCACTCTTGTCGGCAGCACCCACCATGAGCGAAGCCAGTCCTATGTCTCCGCTGACCACTGCGGGCACAATCCTCGGCACCATCCAGTACATGTCGCCGGAGCAGATTGAGGGCAAAGAGGCAGACCCACGTTCCGATCTGTTCGCTTTCGGCGCAGTTGCTTATGAAATGATGACTGGCAACAGGCCGTTTGAAGGCAAAAGCCAGATCAGCGTTGCCAGCGCGATCCTGGAAAAAGATCCGCAGCCCATTTCGGCGACCCAGCCGCTTACCCCACCCGCGCTGGAGCACGTGATCACCACTTGTCTGGCAAAGAATCCTGACGAACGTCTTCAGTCGGCGCACGATGTCAAACTTCAGTTGAAGTGGATCGCGCAGAGTGGGGCGCAGGCCGTTCGCCAGCCACAAGGGACAAGCAAAAGCCGTGAACCGCTGGCTTGGGCCATTGTCGCCGCACTCGCCGTGACACTGATCGTTCTTGCCGTCTGGTGGAGCACTTCGAAAACTCCCGAGCAGACTACGTATTTTTCTGCTCCGCTGCCCTTCGCGGCTCGGGATGTGGCCGTTTCTCCCAATGGTCACACCGTCGCCGTGGTTGGCTATCGCGAATCGGAGCGAAAGAATGCTCTCTGGATTTATGAACCCGGTTCGCAGGATGCAACCGCTCTTCCCAATACCGAGGGCGCCAACTTTCCCTTCTGGTCTGCTGATGGACGTTCGCTAGGTTTTTTCGCGGATGGCAAACTTAAGAAACTCGATTTGTCGGGTGGGCCAGTGCAAACCCTGTGCGATGCCCCCACCGGTCGCGGCGGCGCCTGGAACAAAGACGGCGTAATCCTTTTTACCCCGAATGGATTACTGGGAGTCGGTCTGTATCGTATTTCGGCGACCGGCGGAACTCCCACTCTTGTGACCGTTCCGGACAAAAGTCTGAACGAAGACAGCCACCGCTGGCCGTTATTCTTGCCCGACGGAACTCATTATTTGTATTCCGCCATCAATCTCTCCGGGCGGCAAAATCTGTATTCCATCTACCTGGGTTCATTGAACTCCAATGAAAGGCGGCTGATTACCAGAGCCAGAGGCAATGCTTCCTATGCTGCGCCCGGATATCTGCTCTTCCATCGTTATCAAAGCCTTTTTGCCCAACCTTTCGATGGAACCCGATTTGAGTTAAGCGGGGAACCGACTCCGCTCTTAAATGACATTCAGTTCTCGCCGAGAATCTCGCGGGCGGTATTCGGGGCCACCAGCACAGGTGTATTGGTGGCGCAGAAAACCGGCGATACCGGTGTTTCCCAATTGCTGTGGTTCGATCGCGAGGGCCAGCAGGTGGGGCTAGTACTGAAGCCCGGCATCTACGGCAACATCTCCTTGTCGCCCGACGGCAGGTTCGTGGCCGCCGATACCACCGATCCTGCCAACCAGAACACCGACGTTTGGACCTACGATCTCCCAACCAACGGCGCTAAACGGCTAACCTTCGATCCTTCCATCGATTCCATGCCCGTCTGGAGTCCAGATGGAAAACGGCTGATATTTGCCTCTAACCGGGCCCTGAAGTTCGACTTGTATTTCAAGGATGCCAATGGAGCCCAGGAGGAGAAGCTGGTCCAGGACAATGCGTCCGATCGCTTTCCCTCTGACTGGTCGCGTGATGGCAAGTACGTGCTCTATGAGAGAGGCCTGGATCTGTGGTTCTTGACCTGGCCCGAACTCAAAGCCACTCAATTTCTGAAAGCCTCCGCCAGCCTCAAGAGTGCGCGCTTTTCACCCGATGGCAAGTGGGTGGCATACGCCTCCAATGAAACTGGCGCTGGGAAATTTACGTAACTTCCTTTCCCGACGCTCACGGCAAATGGCAGGTCTCGAACGATGGCGGAGATCAGCCCCGGTGGCGAAGGGATGGCAAGGAGCTGTTCTATCTGGCGCCGGATGGAAAAATCATGGTCACTGCTGTGCGTACCGGTATCAGCTTCGATGCCGGCACGCCAACCGCGCTTTTTCAGGCGAATCCGCGAGAGTTGGTGGCCACCTCCGAGCAGGTCAGCTACGACGTTACTGCCGACGGCCAAAAATTTCTCGTGAACACGCAATTGAAGTCCGGAACCATGCCCATGTCCGTCGTCCTCAACTGGGCTGCCAAGTTAAGAAAATAAGCTGGCCGGAAGGGTCGGGGGTGCAAAACTACTTCGCAGCCAGCAGGGACCCCACGCCCGGGCGGTATCCGTAGAATTCCGCGATGACGTGAAGCTGGTTGATGATCTCTTCGTCGTAGCGCTGCTTCAAGGCTGCGGTAAGTATGTTGTGCTGCGCGTCAGGATCGCGGCTCAGATCAAACAAGAAACTTTGCGCCGGAGAATCGTAGGTCGCATACAGATACCTGCCATTCTCCGTTAACCAGCCATAGACCGCGCGTTCATCCGAAGCCAGAAAAAGCTCGTTCCGCTGATATTCGCTCAGTTCGGCCTCGTGCTCTACAAATAAAGGGTGCCCAAAAAGCGGATTCTGCCGGATCGGGCGATGGCCCAGCAGATAGTAAAGCGAGGGAGTGATGTCCGTCAGCGCAGATAGGTGGCTTTCGTCATACACCATGCTGCGCCGCATTTCCGGAGGCAGGTGCACGATCAGCGGTACTCGCATCACCTCCGGATAAATCGAAAGCGAATGACTATAGCGGCCAAATTCCCCGGTCGCATCGCCATGGTCCGAAGTCAGAATGATGATGCTGTTCTCGTAAAAGCCGCGCGCCTTAAGAAACCTGACAAACTCTCCCACGCAACCGTCCACCTGAGAAACCTCATGCGCAATTCGGTTGTTGAAACCCGGCCGCTCACGCCAATGGTCCTCTCGGCTCGACGGCATGTCATTACGCGCGAACTGGTGGACATTCATCGGCTGCGCATAAAACAGTACCGGTTGTGGCTTGTCACCGCGCGCATCCAGCACTCCTGCCGTTTGCCGCAGCGTTGAGCACACTTCGAACTGGTTCCAGAGCGGCTTGTCCGCATCAAGCTTAATAAGATCATCCTCTGCAGACAGAATCTGCCTCAGCACCGTGTCGTAGCTGACAACCATCTGGTATCCATCCACGCGCGCCAGTTTCTCCAGATTGTTTACCTTCGAAAAAGGCTGGATGTAATGTGCGTGCAGCAGTTGGGTTCCGGACCAGATGGCTGGCTCCGATAAGGTGGTTCCCGCATACTGCGTGTAAACGTTGTGTACGGCAATACTCTCGCGCGCAAAGGCATCCAGATTCGGCGTGAAGTCCACTTTGGGGTTGTAAGCGCCCAGATAATCCGGACGGAGCGAATCGATCACCAGCAGGAAGATATTTGGCCGCACTCCGCCTGATGGAATCAGCGAATCCACCAGGTTTACCTCGGCCTGGGCGTGTGCATCGCGGATGTTGGTGTACTCCCGCATGATCCGGCACAGCTCCGCGCAGGGTTCGCTGCGTCCGTTTCCTAAAATGTGGTGCGCCAGTTGAAACGAGGCGTCGTGCGCGGCATATGCCTCCATGGCGCGCCCTACTTCGTCGTCCGTCGCCCCCAGCGGCTTAGCCCAATAAATTTCAGTGGCCTGCAAAGATTTGTATGCCAGGCCTGATAGCAGCAGCACTGCGATTACAGTTACCGCCGAATATCCTCGACGACTGGTTCGCAGAGCGAGAATGCACGCGCCCAGAACCATCCAGAAAGCCAGCGTCAAACTGCTCTGCAGCACCCCATTCCAGTCGCCGCCTCCAATCAAGCTGGGGAAAGCGATCGCCATGCCGGATGCTGCCGCTGCAATCCCCAAAGGCACCAGCTTGTTTTCTTGCGCTCCAGGATTTTTCGGTTGCGGCGAAAGGAACGGCAGAACCAACGAGAGCCCGAACATACCCACTGCAAAACTCAGGCATGCCGTATAAACATACGCAGCCACACCCGAGAAGGTGAGCGCACTATCGACGAACCGGAGCAGCACAATCCAAAACCCGGCAAAAGCCGCTGCGGCCACCAGCGCGATGTTCACGGTTTGCGGCCGTCGTGTTCGCCAACTTACGATTCCAATCAGGTTCAGGATCGAAAAAACGAGAATGGCCAGCACAACGTGGGTCAGCACACTCCACGCCCCCATTTCCCACCGCGCCCAATCTGTGCCCGCAGTTTGCGCTTCTCCCGAACCATGGATCGCAGCACCGATTGCATAGACCACCGCTGCGCAAATTCCCAGCAGCAGAGCGCTGGAGTAAACAAATGGAGATTGCTCATCTGCCGCGTTTTGGCCTTTAGGCCAATGCTCCCACACATCGAGGACTGCGACCACAATCAGTGGCGCCAACGACGCCAGGCCCCACCAGTATGCTCGCCAGTCATTTTCCAGATGCGGCATAAACGGCCGAGCCACCAGATAAATTCCCGCCGCTCCCAGCAAGCTGAACGCCGGAATCGCGGTTATGCCACTTTGCTTTCGCAATCGGAGGATGGCCAGTGGCGCGAGTGTTGCGAGATAAAGAATCCCTTGATGGCGGGCAAACACCGGTATCCAGCCGTAAGGTGGCGCTTTGACCAGCGCAAAAAAAGTGTAGGGAAGGAATGCCAGCAGGCAATAGATCGAGGTAAGGAGAAGATAAACTCCCCAGGTCAGCCGGAAAAAGGTGTTAAGAAGCCGCAAGATGCAATTCTCGCGGTCATGCCGCTTTGCTTGCAAGATGTCGCTCGTCCAAGTACTCACCCCAGGATGACCAAAGTACCTTTTTTGCAACGCGAAGCACGCTGAAATCTTCCCCGAGGCCGTGTATGGTTGAAGGAATCATGGCATCTTCGGAAACGGAAAGCTCGCTGTTGCGGGGCTCGGCGGATCAGCGGCCAGCTTCGGCCGCCGCGCGCTTGTGGCTCTTCGCCCGCAATTTTTTCAAGTCACCGGCCATGCTCGGATCAGTCATTCCCAGTTCGCCTTTCTTGGTAAATGATGTTCTTTCCGCCGTGGATTGGGAGCGGGCGCGAGTCATCGTGGAATTTGGCCCGGGCGTTGGCACCATGACTCGCGAAATTCTCCGCCGCATGCATCCCGAGGCCAACCTGATTGCTATTGAGTTGAATCCTGAGTTCGTGCGCTTTCTACAGACTGAACTCGCTGACCGGCGCCTGCGTGTGGTAAATGCCTCCGCCGCGGCGGTTCGAGATGTGCTGGCTGGCCTCGGGCTCGGCTCCGCCGATTACATCATCTCCGGACTGCCTTACACGAACATGGCGGATTCCACCCGGCAAATCATTTCCGAGCAGTCCCGCGCCGCCCTGCATGCCAACGGAGCGCTTTTGATTTATCAGTTCACCGGTACCATCCTGCCTTACTTGCAGTCGAGCTTTAGTTCGGTTCGCCAGCGCTTTCAACCTCTCAATATTCTTCCCGCTCGCATTTTTCACTGCACCCTCTAAACCGGGCACAGCGCACCCTCGGCACAAGTTCCGCCATTCTTCGCGTAAAATAGCCGTCGGCCCGATAACCCGACGTTGCGAGGATTCCCATGGCAGAAAAAGCCGCCGCGCTTAACACCAACATCGACTCCATTCTGCAAGAGGACCGCAAGTTCGATTGTCCCGCCACTTTCCGTGAAAAGGCTCACATCAAGTCAGTGGAAGATTACGAGCGCGTCTACCGCGAATCGATTGAGCAGCCGGACAAGTTTTGGGGCGGCATTGCCCAGGAGCTCCACTGGTTCAAGCAATGGGACAAAGTTCTCGAATGGAACAATCCCTGGGCAAAATGGTTTGTCGGCGGCCAGATTAATCTTTCTTACAACTGCCTTGATCGCCACGTACAAACCGCCCGCAAGAACAAGGCCGCCTTGATCTGGGAAAGCGAGCCGGGCGAAGTCCGCACCCTCACCTATCAGCAGCTTCATCGTGAAGTGCAGAAATTTGCCAATGTCCTGAAGTCGCTCGGTGTAAAGAAAGGTGACCGAGTCGCCATCTACATGGGCATGACTCCCGAGCTGCCCATTGCCATGCTGGCCTGCGCCCGCATTGGCGTGCCTCACACCGTCGTGTTCGGAGGATTTGCCGCGAACGCTCTCGTCGACCGCATCCACGATTCCCAGGCCGTTGCGGTCATCACTCAGGATGGTTCTTATCGCCGGGGCGGGGAAGTGAAGCTTTATCCCGCTGTCGAAGAAGCTCTAAGATCCTGTCCCTCGGTGAAGCACGTCATCGTCTACCGCCGCACCGGCTCTCATATTAACCTCCAGCCCGGACGCGATCACTGGTGGCACGAATTAATGGAATCCGTTTCCGACGAGTGTCCCGCTGAGCCGCTCGACGCCGAGCATCCGCTCTACATCCTTTACACCTCCGGCACCACCGGAAAACCCAAGGGCGTCGTCCACACCACCGGCGGCTATTCTGTCGGAACCTATCTCACCACCAAGTGGGTTTTCGATCTGAAAGAAGAAGACACCTACTGGTGTACCGCCGACATCGGCTGGGTCACCGGCCACAGTTACATCGTCTACGGACCCTTGCAAAACGGTGCCACCAGCCTGATGTACGAGGGTGCGCCCAACTTTCCCGAGCCTGACCGCTTCTGGAGCATCATCGATCGCCATCAAGTCAACGTTTTTTACACCGCTCCAACCGCCATCCGTACCTTTATCAAGTGGGGGGAGCAGTGGCCCCGCAAGCACCGCCTCGACAGCTTGCGCCTTCTCGGCACCGTCGGCGAGCCCATCAACCCCGAAGCCTGGATGTGGTATCGGGAAGTTATCGGCCGCGAGCGCTGCCCTATCGTCGACACCTGGTGGCAAACCGAAACTGGCATGATCATGATCAGCCCCTTGCCCGGCGCAATTCCCACCAAGCCTGGCTCCGCCACCCGCCCCATTCCTGGCGTCGTCCCCGAAATCGTCACCATCGAAGGCACGCCAGTTCCCGATGGCTCCGGCGGATTCCTGATTTTGCGCCAGCCCTGGCCCGCCATGCTGCGCACCATCTACGGCGATCCCGACCGCTACGTGCGCCAGTACTGGTCGCAAATTCCCGGCGCTTACTTCACTGGCGACGGCGCGCGCAAAGATAAAGATGGATATTTCTGGATCATGGGACGCGTCGACGACGTGCTCAACGTTTCCGGCCACCGCCTCAGCACCATGGAAATCGAATCCGCGCTCGTGGCTCACGACGCCGTCGCCGAAGCCGCCGTCGTCGGCCGCCCTGACGATCTCAAAGGCCAAGCCGTCGCTGCCTTCGTCACCCTGGAGCACGGACGCAATCCCAGCCCCGAATTAAAAGAAGAACTACGCCGCTGGGTTGCAAAAGAAATCGGCGCGCTCGCCCGCCCCGACGACATTCGCTTCACCGACATGCTTCCCAAAACTCGCAGCGGAAAAATCATGCGCCGCCTGCTCCGCGAACTAGCAACCAGCGGCGAAGTCCAGGGCGACACCACCACTCTCGAAGATTTCAGCGTCATCTCCAGACTTAAGGAGAGCGATGAAGTCTAAGCAGGACGCTGGGTGCTTCATGTTTTGCGCTCCATGCGAAACGTAGCATCATCTCTAACTTGGTTCGCCGCCCTTGACACCCACTGGAACTCGCAGTAACTTCTCCGCCATCAGACCCAATCGGGTTTCGTCCCGGAGAACCGAATGTCCAAGCTGCCTTTGCTGATCCTTCCGCTTCTAGTCATTCCCGTCGCTGCCGACCAAAAGCCGTCCGCCAACCCTGCCACCGACGCCGACAAGCCTCGCGTCTTCATCACCGACAGCCAATCCTGGGAATATGTCAGCAACGCTGGCGGCGGAGGCGGCGCATTCGCCTCACACGCAGCCGGAGGCGCGCGTCCCCAGACCGCCGAAATCGTCAAAACCTTTGGGCAGCGCTGTCCTGACACCGTAACCAACAACAAGTTGGAAAAATCCGACTACGTGGTGGTGCTCGATCACGAAGGCGGCAAGAGCTTTGTCCGTCACAAAAACAAGGTCGCCGTTTTCAACCGCATCAGCGGCGATTCCATCGTCAGCAAGTCCACGCTCTCCCTCGGCGGCTCCGTGCAGGACGCGTGTGAAGCCATCACCAAAGACTGGGCTACCCACGCCAGGGAAATTCGCGCCGCCGCAGCCTCCCCCGCAAGCGCAGGCTCTGACCCGAAACCCGTCGCCGCGCCCGCAACCACCACCGGAACCTCGGCTCCGCCTCCCATCGCTCCTCAGCAGGCCCAACTACAAATCTCCTCCGATCCCGCCGGCGCCGACATCGAAATCGACGGCAACTACGTAGGAAGCACGCCCTCAACCATCGGCGCCGCCGCCGGCCAGCACGAGGTTTCAATCAAGAAGAGCGGCTTCAAACCCTGGGAGCGCAAGATCACCGTCTCCACCGGCCAAATCAGCGTCAACGCCTCACTGGAACCCGAATCAAAATAGGCGTGCGGGTGCCGGGCGCCCCATGTCTCGCGTCCTTTGCGAGACGTGGGATGATTCGTGGAAGGCACGGCTTTAGCCGTGCACCGGTGCCCCACCCAAGCCGGCTTTGCTTGGACGGGATTTTGTTGTCATTCCGAGCGGGCCTCAGCCCCGAGGAATCTGCAGTTCTGTTGCATTCCCGGACTGTCATCCTGAGCGGAGCGATGTGATTCGCTTTGCGAATCGGTTGCGCAGTCGAAGTTGAGGCGCTTAGCGGGCGTCTAAGCCCGCTGCCGAAATCCCGATCGAAGTCGAGGGAGCTTGGATCTCTGCATTTGTGACAACGGGCGCGCGCCGAGGGATTCTACGGCAGTCCTTGACAGCAGACTCGCCCCCGGAGTAATTTTCCCTTTCATTTGTACCGGGCCCCGCACTAACTCCCCCACTGGAAACCCTCGTCTGCTCCTCAAGGAGGCAATATGCGGCGCATCCTTTTCGCCGTCTGCGCTCTTTTCGTCACAAGCCGCTCTTTCCCGCAATCCGGAGCAGTCGTTCCCGAGAAAGCCGCAGCTGGACACGCGCAGAAGCCAAGTTGCGTGCTGCTCAAGCGCATGGGACCGGCCGACCAGGTCACCAGTCGACTCTACTCATTCGGCATTCGGGGAAAGCAATTTCAGTACATTGAAGGTAAGCTCCCGGAGGGATTCCCGTTTCACGGGAGAATGACGGACCACGACGTGCGAAACCTGCAGGCTCGTGGTGCCGAGGTCATCGTTTTAAACCAAAACTACACGCCCGATGAACTAAAGCAGGGTCGAACCGATTGCCAAGCCATAACTGGGCAGACGCCGATGCAGGCTGACGCTAAGCCGCAGCCAGGCGCGACACCCGCCCCAGACGCAAAGCTCATGCCTGCAGCCGCAACAAAGGCCGACACCGGCATGGGAACATCGCAGCCCCGATCGCCGGAACAAAGGTCAGCCGTCGCCCAGTTGCAGATTTCCTCGACACCAGCCGGCGCCGACATCGAAATCGACGGCAACTATGTCGGGAACACGCCTTCGACCGTCGTCGCATCCGCTGGCCAACACGAAATCTCGGTTAAGAAGCCCGGCTTCAAACCATGGCAGAGGAAGATTGCAGTATCCGCTGGCCAAATCAACGTCAGCGCGTCTCTTGAGCCCCAGCCCAAATAGCAGGCCGGACGCGGTTCACCAGCCGCGGTACGGCACCGACGAGGGCCTAACGTCAATCGGAGGATGATTTTTACTCCCCGCGAATTTCACACCCGCGTTCCACAAAGCGCCAAAGGCAGCTGCTTCGGCGAGCTGCATATGGGGATTCGGCCCCACGTACACGTGGGATAGCGTTAAAGGCTGGCCCGCCGCGCACAGCTCAAAGGCGTAATAGGGGACCAGACTCCAGCGCGACGGTCGAAAACGAACCTGCGGGGCGAGGATACTGACGGCGCTCATGCTTGCGAGCCTCCATTCGCGCTCCTCGGAGAATTTCGGATGCTTCAGGGCTGGCGCGACCTCCGGTATGCGCTGAACCAGCTGCGTTGCAGCGGCACCCGGCGCTGCCGGATCCAGGCCCTGTCCAGCGGAATTGATGATCTCATTGACAATAGCGTTCTGTCGCTCCTCGTCATAGACGCACCGAACCAGCCGGAATCCCTGTCGGAGCATAGGCTCCTCGAGCTGCTGACGCTTGAAGGCCACGCTGTAGCCCACGCTGTCGGGGCAGTAACCCCTCCATTGGCTCAGAAGATCTCCTACCTCGGAAAAACAGGCCACAAACACGTGAACGTTCTCGATTGCGGAGATGCCCTCCAGCGCCTTCCCGTAAAACCCGTTCCAAGGCCCTCTTTCGTGCCTCAACCTGTTTTCTAGATTTGCCCTGATCAAGCCGAGCGCGTACGCAAACTCAGTCGAATCATTAAGGTAATGGAGCTTGCTGGCCCAAAGCGTCTTTGTCTCTATGATCCCAAGGAAGCCCTCATTGGAAGTGTAGTGATAGATGGGGCCTGCTGGCTCCTCGGCGAATATTTTGTCTACGACGCCCAATCCTCCGCCCCACCACGCGCGCGTTGAAAAATAGTACCACCCCAGCCCCGTCGGCGACGCGCCAGAGAGTCGCCCCTATATCGGCCCGCGGGGCCCCGACGCCCCGCAACTCCCCAACTTCGTCACCAACCCCAAATTCTCCTCCCAATTCGGGAATCTCCGCCCGCTCAGCCGCGAAATTCCCACTCCGGGAAACCTTTGTCAAGCCCCCAAATCCCCCGAATTTCCCCCAACTCCCTCATTCCATTCCGAAAAAATTTCTCTAAACTCTGTCATAAAAGCTATAGCAAATCTGCTATCCTATACTTAGAAGTAAACTAATCAGGCGCAGCCCACCGGCTGCGCCTTTGTCATTTCCAAGAGGATTTTTCATCCGTGATTACAACAGAGCCCGAAATACACGAACCCACTCACCGCAACACCAAGCGTACCGGCGAATTATCGGAAGCGGCATTTTTGCTAAAGGCAGAAAGCCTCGGCTTCCACATCTCCCGCCCCTGGGGAAACAGCGAGCGCTACGATTTCATTCTCGACACCGGCTCCCGCCTCTGGCGCGTGCAACTCAAATGCACCGAAGTCGTTCGCGCCCGCGGCTACGACATTCAGCCCATCTACGCCATCTACGGCCAGGGGAAAGTTGTTTACACCGCCGACCAGATCGACGTTCTGGTGGCCCACATCATCCCCAAAGACGCTTGGTATGTGCTCCCCGTCGAAGCTTTCGCTCCCTGCAAGAGCCTCCGTTTCTATCCCGACATCGATTGCAAGCGCGCCCGCTGGGAGCGCTTCCGCGAAGCCTGGCACCTCCTCTACACTCCATGAACTCTGCGGTTCTGTAACTGCGGAATGCCGGAACCAACTATCCCGAAATGGAATGCCTGGTTGAAATTGTGCTGTTCGTCACAAACAATTTCTCGGGCCGGCACGCACACTATTCTTCGTAGCGGGCACAGCTTCGGAGGACACTTTCAGTGTGGGTACTGAGCGCGCCTGCCAAGCGCTGGACGGCTGCTTGCAGCCCGAGGAGTTCGATTCTCCTGTCCTCCGCACCGCTGTCCAGCCAAAATTGGGAATTCGGTGGTCGGTAAGAACCTTCGTTCCTTGACACAGGTTCGACCGGGGCATAATCTGAAGTTGCTTGGCGGGCGCGCTCAGTAGCGCGATGGTTTGCGGCAAAGGCCTCGACAAAACGGGGCTTTTGCCTTTTACAGCGCCAACCTCGATCAATCTACCCACTACTCCCTCAACCACTTAGCCCCGTCCACCACCGCAAAATCACCGCTAAACCCCGATTTTCACCCTCTTATTGGGATGTCCGTGCCTTACCCGGTCCGGGTCAATAAGATACTGTCAGCATATTCCAGGGGAAAGTTTCCAGGCTTTCTTCCGGGTGAAGGTCAAAAACAAAGCTGATTTTCGGGACGCCGGCCGCGTTTTGGCGGTGATTTGTACGACTCCACAGGCAGTGGAAAGAGAGAGGAAATGCACAAGCCGATTAAGTATGTAGAAAAGGCTGTTACCGTCGCAGCTACGGGTGCGTGGCATGTTTTCGCTCGGCTCAACCGCATTAAGCCCAACCCGTCGCCCACTCCCAAGTGGTCAGACAAGCCACTGCTGAAATCCTACGAGAAATCCAAGCCGCCGCTGGGCTGGCCGCGCGCTACGGATTCGCTCTGCCCGCGCTGCGTTCCGGAGATTCGCCAGCGCATTCTCGATGGCGAGCTGCCCTACGAAGTTCTGCTCAACGAAAAAGTCGGCGAAATCAAGGCCCAGATTATGGAGCGCGACGGCAAGATCCTGATGGTGAAGGATTGCCCCAAGCACGGCCACTTCGAAGATGTAATGTCAATTGACACCGATTTCAGCAAGCACCTGGAAACCGTTTTCCCCGGCCGCGACATTCGGGCCCACAACGACGAGAAGCTGCACCACCACGGCACCAGCACCATCAAATACGGCCGCGGATCGGTGCTGACCATCGACCTCACCAACCGCTGCAACATGATGTGCGATCCCTGCTTCATGGACGCTAACCAGGTCGGCTTTGTCCATGAGCTGACGTGGGAAGAAATCAAGCAGATGCTCGACAACGCCATCACCATTAAGCCGCGGCGCCAGATGTCGGTGCAGTTCTCCGGTGGCGAGCCCACGCTGTCGCCCTATTTCCTGGACGCGATCCGTTATGCCCGCAAAGTCGGATACAACAGCGTGCAGGCCGCGACCAACGGAATTGAATTTGCCAAGAGTTTCGAATTTGCCCAGCAAGCCGCCGAAGCGGGCTTGCGCTACGCGTATTTGCAGTTCGACGGCATCGGCAACGCCGCCAATGCCCACCGCAAGGTCGGCAACCTGTTCGATGTGAAGTTAAAGGCCATTGACAATTTGCATAAGGCGGGCGTCGAAATTGTTCCCGTCATTACGATTGTCAACGGAATTAACAACGAGCAGGTCGGGCGGATTATTCAATTCGCGCTCGATAATCCCAAGAAAATCGGATTCCTGTCGTTCCAGCCGGTTTCCTTCACCGGACGGGACGAAGCCATCACTGACGAGCGTCGAGTCGCGCAACGCTACACGCTCGCTCACCTCGCTCACGACGTGAAAAATCAGACTGGCCTTGGCGAACCGGCGCGCGACTGGTTCCCGATCTCTTTCATGGGAACTTTCTCCGATTGGGCCGACATCATGCACGCCTCGGACTCAAACAACAACTGGGGCCAGCTCTCCTGCGGCTGCCATCCGAATTGCGGGACGGGGATGGCGGTGATGATTGACAAAGAAACGAAGGAGAGCGTGCCGGTGACGGCGTTCCTGCATGGCGACCAGTTGGCGAAAGACATTGCCAAAGTGAACGATGCGGCGCGAGGAAAATTCCTGAGCATTGTGGGAATGGCGCTGTGCCTGATGAAGAACTACGATCCGTTCCAAGCGCCCACGCATTTCAAGCTGATCGACCTGCTGCAGAAGTTTGACAAGAACTACAACGCCACCGGACGCAATTACGGAAAAGTGGGACCGGAGCGGACCATCGACGATGTGATGAAGCGCCGAACCGACCGGTGGAATTTCCTGTTCATCGCGGGAATGTGGTTCCAGGATCTATTCAACTACGATTTCCGGCGGACTGAGCAGTGCATTATTCCGTACGCCACGCAGGAAGGCGAAATTTCCTTCTGCGCCTACAACACGGGAGTGGGCTGGCGCAACATCATCGAAAAGATGCACATGACAGCCACGCTCACGAAGTGGTACGAAGAACACGGTCGGCACGAAATCTTCGCGGGCGGCAAGAACGTGAAGATGGAGTCGACCGAGCACTCGCTGGTGTTGCGTGAAGGTATTGTCACCGAAGAAGAGCAGCACGATCTCGACAAGTTGGGGATCGCCAAGAACGCGCGCGAGGAAAAGTTGCGGGCGCGAGATGCGAAACTTTCGGCGCAGCGCGGCCCCAAGAAGGATGACGCTGCGTACAACGCCAGGATGGCGGCGCTGTATCGCGAAGTGGTGTTGAAAGAAAAACAGCCTGTCTCAGAGAATGGGTTTATCCCGCTGGGAGCGTTGGTGAAGCCGAACGGAAACGGTAACGGACATCACGCCCCGAAGCCGCAGGTTGAAGTTGGTGAGCCGGTCGCGGGAGATTAGTTCAAGTCGGAGGCTTAGGAAGACAAAAGTAGAAATCGGAAAGTGGGCCGCCGCGAGCGGCCCGTTTTCTTTAGGCGGCGTCCAGTTCGCCGGGTGACAATTTGTCGACATAGCACCAGATCCAGGATTCGCCGGGTTCGATGGACCGAATCAGGGGATGGTGGGAGGCTTTGAAATGTTTGGTGGCGTGCTTGTTCTTCGAAGAGTCGCAACAACCTACATTTCCGCAGGATAGGCAGAGCCGAAGGTGAACCCAGGTGTCACCCAGCTTCACGCACTCCTCGCAAACATGCTTATCGGTGGTTGTGATCTTAATCTGATTCATATGCTTACAGGTCATTTGGTCACCATCTTCTTGAGAGTTTGTTATCACGCTGCCGACTGACGCACCTCCAACTCACTGCGGTCCCAGCGAGCCAGAATAGCGCCCGCTTCGTAAGTGCTTTCGAGGAACTGCAATAGTTGCTGTTCCGGCTGCGAAGCTTGACGCACGTCATCGTACATCAGGATGAATTCCTTCAAATCCGGGTGGTAGAAGGCGGATTTCGGGCTTATATGCTGGCCGGCAAGCCCGGCCGGTTCGGGCGCTGTGTATGAATAAAAAGCCGGACCCTCCACCCCGGAGCCGCCCGGCCACCAGCCCGCGCTAATGACCTCATGGGAGTACGCCTCACGCGTGACCGGATCGGCGCCCGGGCGTTCTGGCGCACGGCGGCCGGAAAAGCGCGTCACCGCCAGATCAAAGCTTCCCCAGAAAAAATGTACAGGACTGCTCTTGCCCAGAAACCGCCCCCGGAACTTTTTGAAGACCGAATCGCAAGAGAGCAGAATGCACCAGAAACGATAAGCGGCCTCGGCGTCATAAGCTTCGTAAAGGCGGTCATCGGGGAAGGGAATCGGGTCTGGAACCTCCACCGGCTTGGGAAAAATTGCAACTTCAATGTTGAGTTCACGCAGCGACGACATGAACTCTTGGTAGAAATCGGCGACGGTACGCGGTTTGAGAGGCAGCGCCTTTTCAGTGCCATCACAGCGCTCAATGAGCAGGCTGTGGTCGAGGAAGTCAAACTGGATTTCAAAAGTGTCTTTCCCGTAGGGAATGGGAGAAGTCGTCAAACCGCGAGCGGTGACGTAGAGTGGGACGTTCCACCAATGATTAATTTTCGGAGTGAGCGCCATCCGGACCTTACCGACAATCTGCGTCCACATGTGAAGATTGTGGTAGGTAGGTTTCCACGCCGGGAGTGGCAGCGGCGGCCAAAGTTCGGACGAAATGATCGAGGGGTTACGCGCCGTGGCCATGGCTCGCCCTCCTAGTGTGCGTTCGATTCGTGCTCTAGTGCTTAAGCACGACAAGCCCCAAGCCTTGCCAGCGTAATGCGGTGATCGCTTGTGAACAGTCTGGGTTACCTTATGCAGCCTTTTTAATTTTCGCCCATCTCGCCCGCTGGGCCGCCGCAATCTTTCTGCGGGCTGCCGCTGACAATCTCCTGCCTCCGTTGTTCTCACTTCGTTTGGGGCTCACACCGGATAATGCCGCGAGCGCGGCGTCGATCCGTTGGACCTGTTTCTGCACACGTTGCCGTTCATTCCTCAGTTGTCTAAGTACACGGGTCAAATTGGACATGAATTTTCCCTTGGCTAGGAATAGTAACAGGGCTGTCAAACAATTGAACAGCGGGGTAGTGACGAACACTGCTCAAAGTTAGCGGCGGTCACTGCATCAGGCGTTTGAGTGCAGCGCGAGCATCGCCTAGCTGGAAAAGATGAGTCTGGGAATTCTGGAAATGGGAGAGAAATTCCTGGTATTCATTGATTGCCTGATCGCGTTTGCCCGTATCCTCGTCGAGTTGACCCAGGTAGTAATGGGCGAGGATGCCAAGAGCAGGAAAGCGCCGGGCCATCACCTCGCTGTTTTCCAGGCTGCGCTCAACCCGGAGGAGACGGTGAAAACGATTTTCTGCGGAAGAATAGTCTTTGGTTAGCTGCGAGGCGCGGGCGCGGAAGAAAAGCAGATAGGGATCCTCAAATTCGGGGAGCGAAGCGGTGCGGCTGAGGGCGGATTGGCCGTCGCCCTTCTGCACATCCGCGATCGTGTCAAAGTAAATCTGCCAGAGTTCGATGCCACGGGGCGCGATCCAAGGATGGGTAGCTTGGTAGCGTTGGAACGCCTGCTGTGACGCGGCGGCGTTGCCAGCCATGGTTTGGAGGAATGCGAGCCCCACCTGTTCATCCCCGTTCAGCTTCTGCTGATTGACAAAAGAAAGTGCGGGGGCACTTTTACCCAGCAAAACCGAAAGCACGGTAAATGCCTGCAGATACTCACCCGCAACTTCGGTCTGCCTGGCCTTTCCCAACTGAATGACCACGTCGCGGTAACTGCTGAGCGCTCCCTCAAAATCGCCGGCTGTCTGCTTGAGTTCGGCTTGGTAGCCCGGAACGTAGAGACGGCCGAGGGGAGAGGTGCGCTGGGAAAACTGCTGGAGTGCATCGTTGGCCATATCCGGTTTCCGCTGATCCCCATAGACAATGGCCAGCTTTACGTATTCGCCATACTCACTGAAGTCTGGTTTCAAATCCAGAACTTTGCGGTAGGAGGCCACGGCTTCGTCATCGCGGCCGTCCATGAAAAATATGTCACCGCGGCTGTCGATTGGATTGGGATCACCGGGTCGAACCGCGATATAAGCATCGTTTGACGCCAAGGCACCGTTGACATCACCCCAGCGAACCTGGTCGTAGCTGAGAAAGTTAAGCAAGTCTTCGCTTTTCGGATCCAGAGCGAGCCCCTGGCGAATCGTCTCGATCGCTTGTTGGCCCTTTCCAAACTCAGACAGGTTGGAAGCGAGTACCCCACGCTGGAAAGTGGCGCGTGGAAATTCCGATACGAGGGCTTGATAGGCAGCCAATTGGGCGTCCGGGTCCTGGGAGCGACTGGCTTTTGATGCTTGCAATACCAGTTGATCGAAGCGGGGCAAATGCGATTGCAATTGCTCAGCCTTGGCGGCGACCTCGGAGCCACGTTGCTTGTCACCGCGAAGATTGTACTGGTCCGATAGCCAAAAATAAGCGAGGGCGAACTGCGGATCCAAGCGGATTGCTTCCTCCAATTCGCGTATGGCGTCGTTGGCGAGAAAGCGGCGGGCAAAGTCGACGCCTAACTGGTAATGGCGGTAGGCTTCGAGATTCGAGGTGGAAGATTGTTCGATCTCCGGCGCCTGAAGCGGCAGATCAGATTTGGGGAGGAAGCTGCCGGCCAGGCTCTCGGTCAGACGATCCACCATGCCGAAGAGGCTCTGCACATCCTGGCCTTCCAGTTTCTGGGAAAATAGAATCTGCCCGGTGCTGGTGTCCTGGGCGCGGACATCCAAACGCAATTGCGTGGGTCCAATCTTCAGCAAAGCGCCGGTAATGTAGGCGTCAGCGCCTGCATCGCGCGCAATACTTTGCGCCTGGGCGGGATCCATGGATTTGCCGCCTTTGCCCGCGTGCTGCAGGGCGCTCATGACACGCTCGGTGGAAAGCACGTCCAGGCCTTTTATCTGGGCCAGGTTGGTGGTAAGCATGTCCGAGAGACCACTATCAAGCCAATTGAGAGATTCGTCCTGCGACAAATTGGAAAAGTAGAGGACGGCGATCGCCTTGTGGGTTTGACCACCCGAGGGATGGCTGGCGCGGCCGCGGAGCAGCCAAAAACCGGCGCCCAGCGCAAGGACCAGCACGATCAGGCCCGATCCCACGATCCAGCGCTGACGGCTCGGAGCTGCGGGTGCTGACAAGTCTGGCGGAGGCGGCGCGGCTGAAATGGATGAGGAAGATTGGGAAATGCTTGCGACAGAAACCGCGGATGGCATTGGTGGAACATTGCTGGCGGGATGGGATGCCGAGGGCGCAGCTTCAACGGCAACATTTCGTCCGGAGTCGGTGTCCCGCTTCAAGCGCTGAAGATCGGCGCGCATGTCAGCTGCGTGCTGATAGCGAAGATTGCGATCTTTCTCCAGGGCCTTATTGATGATTTCTTCCAGCTTGGGCGGAACACTGCGATTGAAACGAATGATCGGGGTGGGAACCGAATCGAGAATCGCCTTGCAGATCACTCCAGAACTCTCGCCGTAAAACGGCAGTGCTCCGGTCGCCATTTCGTAGAGGACTGCGCCGAATGAAAACAAATCGGTGCGGGAGTCCAGTTCTTTGGCCCGCACCTGCTCGGGAGACATATACGCGACGGTGCCCATGGTCGAGCCGGGACTGGTGAGGTGCTGCTCGTTCAGCGAGCCACTTTGTGTGTTGAGTGACCCGATCTGGGTGGAGGAAGAATCTCCCTGTACGACTTTGGCCAGGCCGAAATCAAGAACTTTAGCATGGCCGCGCTTGGTGACAAAAATATTGGCAGGCTTGATGTCGCGATGAACGATGCCGGCAGAGTGGGCGGCATCCAGTGCGTCGGCCACTTCAATGGCGAGAGAAAGAATCTCCTCAGTCTCCATGGGACGCCCGGCAATCTTGTGTTTAAGCGTCACGCCTTCCAGAAACTCCATAGCGATGAAGGCTTGGCCGTCCTGTTCGCCAATGTCATAAATGGTGCAGATACTTGGGTGGTTCAAGGCTGAGGCGGCCTGGGCCTCCCTTTGAAAGCGGGCCAGGGCCTGAGGATCGTGGGCGACATCTTCGGGCAGGAACTTGAGCGCGACCGGGCGATGCAGCCGAGTGTCTTCCGCCTTATAGACGACACCCATGCCGCCGCCGCCGAGCTTCTCGATGATTCTGTAATGGGAGATGATTCGACCGATCACCGTGAAATCTTAGGGCGGCAGATGGTAGAAGTCAACGAAGGTTCGTTGCTTGTCGTGCCGGTTCCCAATAACCGCGAGAACTCCACGAGGCGGTCCCTGCATTTCGAAACCGCGCACCGACATGCTGTACCTTCGGACATGCCGCGCGCAATACTTCCGATGGGTTCGCCTTCGGCCTGGTTTGGGGTAATGTTGGTACCTAACGCTCGGACGGCCCACGCTGACCGACGCGAGTTCTGGCAAGCAGAAGGCGGAGTCATATGCGAACTGCAAACGTCCCCACTACGCCTCGGCGCAGCTCCAGAGTGCCGACCGCGGTACCGATACTGGTCACCAGCTTAGACGGGAAACACTTCTCCGAAGTCTGTGAAACCCTGGTAGTCAACGCGCACGGGTGCGCGATGCTGTCACCCATAAAATTTGACAATGGCGTGCCGCTGCATTTCCACAGCAAAGATGGCCGTGAGGCGACGGCGCACGTAGTCTCTTGTCAACCCATGGGCACGGACAGCCGGAGTTGGAGATTGGGAACGCGGCTGGATCGGCCGGAGAATTTCTGGGGGTTGAACGACTGTCCCAAGGACTGGCCAACCACCGTGGCGGTTCAGGCCGGGAGCAAAGTGGTTTCCCGTCGGCTGTCGGAGGAGGCGGCGCAGCGCCGGGAAGCATTGCTCGAGCGCGTCAACAAAGAGCTTGAGACACAGGTCAAGAGAGCAATTGCTGAATCCGTCCGCCCGCTCGAGGAAGAGATTGCAAGTCTAAAGGAAAGACTGGCGCGGCGGGAGGCGAATCCCAGCCGTTTTGATGTGTCACTCTCGAGCATTCCTGCTGAGCTCGAGCAACAGCTCGAATCAAGGCTAAGGAAAGATCTCGGGCCGCGTGTTCTGGACGAGGCGCGGCAGCAATCTGCGCAATTGTTGGCCGCGGCTAATGCCACCATAACGCACAAGACCAACGAGGGCTATGAAAGTTTCCTGCGCCGCGTGGGGGAGGAACTGCGAGTGGTGGAGAAGCGCGCGCGGGAGACTTCGGCGTATATCTCCGAGACTGCTGACCAGCAACTGCGGCGCGGTTTGAAGGACCTGCAGGAAAAGCTGGTGGAAAGCGGCAACTCGCTGAAGCAATTGAGCGAGCAGCTTCTTGAATATCTGAAAGAGAACCTGGACGAGGAACATAGCGCACGGCGCGGAGACCTTGAACAACTGCGAACGTCTCTGCAAGCCGAATCTGCGCGTTTGGGCGAACACATTGAGTCGTTCGACGGCCGCATGGCGAAATTAGATGAATCGGTGCGATCGCTCGAATCCGGCCTGGATCAACGCCTAAGCTATATGGCCAGCAACACCGTAAAGGACGCGCGCAGCCAACTGGAAAGTGTGGCGAATAGTGTGCGCGAGGAATTAACGAGCAAGAGCGTGAAGGCACTGGCAGCTCAGTTGGATGAGGCAAGCGGAAACATGAAGGTCATCCAGAAAGGGATCGTTGCATCATTTTCCGACACGCTGAAGAGCCAGGCGTCGGATGCACTGCAGGAGTTCGAGCAATCGACGCAGGAATTGGCGCGGCTCTCGGTGGAACGCTGCCGCCAGACGCTAACACGGGCTTTGAATGCGCTGATAAAAGGCGTTTCAGAGGAATTTCAGCCGGCAGGCGAATCCCGCGGGCAGGCATAAGTTCCGGCCGAGAGGGGAACGCAGTCGAGCTCGGTATTCGATTTGGTTGTGTTTTGAACTTTTGGTTAGTCGGTCATCGCGGTTGGATTTCGAATTCCGCCCGGGGGTTCGAGTCCGATAGCAGCAGCCGCGTGCGGCGCATGGTTGTCCAGTCATACTCGTAGGTAGTCCCACAGAGCAGACATACCTGGTAATCCCGTCCGTGAATCCCACAGTGCGGCCATGAAAACTGGTGGCGGCAGAAGATGTGCACGAGATACTTAAAGAATTTGGTGACCATAGGGGTGACTCGTCCAGGCTGCGAAGACGTGTACTACTAAAGCGCGACGATAGCACAGGAAGGCGGGAAGGGAATCACTCGTCCGTGCAATTGGCGGCGGGATGATGGTCAATGCGCAATCTGACTACCGGCCACTGTGGAGGGGTGTCAGAAGCCTGAGACGAGCCTTTCGAGTTGCTTCGTCTTACGGATGGGGCATTGGCGAGTCAAGGAAAGTGGTGCGGGCTACCGATCTGAGACCTCCTCAATGAGTTAGCTCGCATTGACTTGACGGAATGCGCCGCATAACATGGCGTCGCGCCATGATCGGCCAAACTATCTCGCGCTACCGCATTGTCGAGAAACTGGGTGGCGGCGGAATGGGTGTCGTCTATAAGGCCGAGGACGTTGAACTGGGCCGTTTTGTCGCACTGAAGTTTCTGCCCGAAGACCTGGCCCAGGACCCGCAAGCCTTGGAACGGTTTCGACGTGAGGCGCGTGCGGCTTCTGCTCTCAACCACCCCAACATCTGCACCATCCACGACATCGGCAAACATGAAGGACGGTCGTTCATTGCGATGGAGTTTCTGGATGGGCTGACGTTGAAGCACAAGATTGCCGGGCGTCCAATGGAAACCGAGCTGATTCTGTCACTCGCTATCGAGATCGCCGACGCTTTGGACGCCGCGCATGGAGAGGGTATCGTTCATCGGGACATCAAGCCAGCGAACATCTTCGTTACTAAACGGGGACACGCCAAGATTCTCGATTTTGGTCTAGCGAAGGTTGTGGTCACAGGCAGCTCCGCCAGTAACATCGCAGCGGCAGGCACGCAGACCGGTTCGCTCGATGAACAGCATTTGACCAGCCCGGGCACGGCTCTGGGGACGGTAGCGTATATGTCCCCGGAACAAGTGCGAGGCAAAGAATTAGATGCCCGCACTGATCTGTTCTCGTTTGGGGCGGTGTTGTATGAGATGGCAACCGGAGCCCTGCCGTTCCGCGGAGAAACTTCCGGGGTGATCTCTCACGCCATTCTGGATTCGGTTCCAACTCCTCCGATCCGTTTCAATCCCGATCTTCCGCCCAAGCTGGAAGACATCATCAACAAGGCGCTGGAGAAGGACCGAGAACTCCGTTATCAGCACGCGGGCGATATTCGTGCCAATCTGAAACGGCTAAAGCGGGAAACAGAATCGCGGCACGGCTCGGGAGCGACTTCGGGCACAGTAGCCGTAGCACCGGAATCTGTGTCTTCGCCTGCTTTCTCTACACGGCCACCAGCTTCCGGTTCGGCTCCGGTTGCGGTGTCCGCTTCCTCATCGGCGGCCTCTCGAGCAGCTGCAGTTCCAACGAGTGTTACGAGCAGACGCTGGAAAGTTCTTGTACCAGCCGCTGTCTTAGTCATTGCAGGATTGGTTGGCGTTAGCCTGTATCTCCGCTCCCGTGCTGCAACACCGCTGACGGAGAAGGACACTGTCGTCCTAGCTGATTTCGACAACAAGACCGGCGATCCCGTATTCGATGATGCTTTAAAGCAGGCGCTGGCGGTACAGCTAACACAGTCTCCGTTTCTCAACATTCTCTCTGATCGCAAGGTAGAGGAAACCCTTCGCCTGATGGGTCGAAGTTCGAATGAACGGATTACGCGGGACATTGCGCGGGAGCTTTGCGTTCGAACCGGCAGCAAGGCGTTTTTGCTGGGAACGATATCCAGCCTGGGCGGTCAGTACGTAATCGGAGTGGATGCCATCGGTTGTAGTACCGGAGACACCTTGGTCAGGGAACAGGAAGAGGCTGCGACGAAAGCCGATGTGCTGCAGGCACTGGGCAGGGCTACGACGAGTCTGCGCGCCAAGCTCGGCGAGTCGCTGGCCACCATTCAGAAGTTTGATGTTCCAGTCGAGGCTACAACGCAGTCGCTTGAGGCCCTGAAAGCATTCAGTATGGGCATAACGACTTATCGTACAAAAGGCGAGGCCGAGGCGATTCCATTCTTCAAGCACGCTCTGGAACTGGACCCAAATATGGCTGTTGCCAACGTCAGTCTCGGTCTTGCATACAGCAATCTGGGACAGGTTAGTCTCGGAGCCGACAATATCAGGAAGGCTTACGAACTGCGCGACAGAGTCAGCGAAAGGGAGAAATACCGTATTGCCTCACTCTATTACCAGATCGTAACCGGGGAATCGGAGCAGGCGAGTCAGGTGTATGAGCTGTGGGCCAAGAGCTATCCGCAGGATTCGATACCTCTAGCAAACCTGGGAGTCATCTACTCCCAACTGGGGCAATACGAAAAGGCTTTGGCCAAAAACGAGGAAGCAATGCACCTGGCGCCGAGCGCAATCGGTTACGTCAATGAAGTCGAAACCCAGCTTAATCTCAACCGATTCGAGGACGCTAAGAGAACCATTGCGCAAGCACAGAAGGAGAAGTTTGAGGGTAACGACCTTCATTGGGTGATGTATCAAACGGCCTTTCTGGACGGCGACACGACGGGGATGGAACGACAGGTCGCATGGGCAGCGGGGAAGTCTGGCAGCGAAGATACGATGCTTTCGTTCCAGTCTGACACCGACGCCTACTATGGGCGTTTGCCAAAAGCACGGGACTTCTCCCGGCGTGCCGTGGATGCGGCTGTGCGGAATGACGCCAAAGAGGCGGCCGCGTTGTGGCAGGTAAACGCGGCCTTGCGGGAGGCGGAGTTCGGCAATTCAGCACTGGCCAGCCAACAGGTCACGGCTGCGTTGGCCCTTGCCCCTGGGAAGGATATCAAGATTTTTTCCGCTTTGGCCCTGGCACAATCTGGTGAAGCCGCCCGGGCCAAACCAATGCTGGATGATCTGGAAAAGAATTACGGATCGCAGACGATGATGAAGGTGTATTGGTTACCCACGATCCAGGCCGCCATCGCGCTCGCCACGAATAACGCCAAGCAGGCGCTGCTAGATCTCGAGGCGGCTGCCCCTTATGATCTAGGAACACCTCCGCAACTGCAATTGGGGACACTGTATCCCGTCTGGATTCGCGGTCAGGCATACTTGGCGGCCCATGATGGCAACTCCGCCGCCACCGAGTTTCAGAAGTTCGTTGACCACCGTGGGATTGTGATCAATTATCCGTTAGGGGCCTTAGCCCATCTTCAACTTGGTCGTGCCTACGCGATGGCTGGTAATACGGCCAAAGCAAAAGCCGCATACAGCGACTTTCTCACCCTCTGGAAAGACGCTGACCCCGACATCCCCATCCTGAAGCAAGCCAAAGCCGAGTACGGGAAGTTGCAATAAGCGCCGGGTAGTGTCTCAGTTTGAATTTTTCATCCCTAGTATTGAGGCGTCATTCCGAAGCCCCGCGCTTTCACCAGCGCGGCGAGGAATCTCGCGTGAAAGCACAAATCGCGTGGTAACGCACGCCGGGCTGACGGTCCTGTGTACACCACCTACAATGCAAGCCGCCGTAGGATCCCTCACCGGCTAATGCGGTTTCGGGATGACGTGAGGGTAAGTGCGACGGATTCTGGTTGGGAAGTTGTGTGGGTGAAAGACGAGGGGCAGACATTGCAGCCTGCCCTTTTTTGTATTCGGCATGTCCACAACTTACTGAAATCAGCAACCGCCACCGCTGATGGTGTGCACGTTGTAGTAGGTGTTGGTCGAAGTCACGGCGCCGGGGACATGTGCCAGTCCGTCGTTGTGGATGACCGAAATCGTATTTGAGCTTACGCTGTTGTCGACCTGGCAATTGAAGTCGATGGCATTGTAGGCTTGAGTAATGATGTTGCTCTGGACGGAAACTGGACCGAATAGCGAAATCCCGGTCTGGGTGTCGTAGATCTTGTTTGATGTCACCGACACTTGGGTGCCAGGTTCGATAACGATCCCTGTTCCCTTGCCGCTATTGGTGATGGTGTTACCTGAGATGGAGCCCGGGGAGTAGGTATCGATGCCAAAGGCTCCGCCGTCAATGAAATTGCCGCTGGCTGTGAAGGACACAGGCCCGGACAAGAACAGGCCCTCGTAGGCAGTTGACTCCACAATCACGGTATTGTCCTTGACGGTCGCGGTCAGTGTACCTGTGTCGCTGCCCAAGACAATCCCATCGAGGTCGAAATCATGCATGTTGCTGTTCTCGACCGTGACCGATTCGTCGGTGCTGCCGTTTTGCAACAGAACTCCAATGCCCTGACCGGTACCCGTCTGGTAGCGGGCCTCAATCTGGAACAGGGTACCGGAGGAGTTGAGGTAGAAGACTCCAATGACGGCGAGCGCGGGAAACCCGCTGACTCCGTTGCCGTCTCCGTCGACGGTGATATTGGTAATGTTGACCGGGCCGCTGGCATTGTCGACGAATATCTGGGCGGCGGCTGGTCCATTGTTGGCAACTGGTCCGTTATAGACGGTGTTCAACGCAAGCCCGCCCGAGGGCACCGCGATAACGGCCTGACCCTCTCCCTCACTGGAAACCCCTTCGAGAGTGACCGGAGTGGTGATCACGACCTGCTCCCGGTGCGTTCCAGGACAGACCTTGATTACGTCTGGGGCCGGTATGGCAGCCAGTGCCAAGGTTATGGACGAGTAGCTGGTTATGCCCGTCAGTCCGCACGCTCCCACCGCGTAAGTGACCGTAGAAGAAGCCAATGGCACGTAAACGACAAACAGTGCCGCACACACTAACAGCAGAGACTTGATTCGCGACATAAGTCGGTTCCTCCATTTCATGACCCGCTTCTTTCGGAGACCGTTCGTAGTGCTCGGTTGCGGTTCTCCGGTTTACTGATATCAGCAACCGCTGCTAAGGGCGTACACGTCGTAGTATTTGTTGCTCGTAGTTACCCCCGGGGGAACATTGGCCAGTGCAAAGCTGTGGATGGCGGAAATCGTGTTCGAGCTGACGTTGTTGTCGATGGTGCACCCGAAATCGATGCCGTTCAGTGCTTGCGAGATGATGTTGCCTTCGATCTTCAACGGCGGGGGTGGTCCGTTGATTGTGCTGAGCTGGATAGCGTCCCCGCCGGCATCAAAGATTGTGTTGGCTGTCACGGACAACGTTGTCGGTGCACCGCAGGGGCAGGGGAGCAGTTGGATCCCCGCAGCATAGCTGCCAACGTCCACCACCGTGTTCCCGGAGACGGAACCGGCAGACGGCACTGCCACCGAGATGCCGAAACAACCATCCTCTTCCACGTCGCAGTAGTCTGCGCTGATGGGCTTGGTCGGTCCCAGGACGATGTTGTCGCTTATAGTCACAGACGCTCCGCCCCAGGAGAGGATGCCGCCAATTGCGGTTGGGTCTGGCGCTACGGTATTCGCTTCAATTTTCACGGTCATCTCGGCGCCGGAATTGCTGTCGTCGCTTGCCTCAATCCCGTAAGAGTTAAAACTGTGTACATTGCTGTTCTCCACGGTTACGGTGTTAGCGGATTCCGCCAAATAAATTCCCACCCCGGCACCCCCTCTCTGAAATCGAGTCTCGACGTGATCGAGCGTGCCGGAGGTGTCTGCATAGTAGATTCCGATGACTCCGCTGCCGTTTATCCCGTCGCCATCAACAACGATATTGGTGATGTTAACGATGCCGGTGCTGCTGACGCACACCTGCATGACGATATTCTGACTTCCAAGGCACTGTGCCAGACCGCCGGGCGGCGCTGTGATGATGGCCTGTCCCGCGTTCCCGTCGGAGACTCCTTCCAGTGTCACGGGATTGCTGATGAAAAGCTGCTCGGGGTGGGTCCCGGCACAGACCTTGACCACGTCCGGGGGGCGTGTATCTGCCAGTGCCGCCGATATCGTGGAGAAGTTGATGACAGACGACCCCAGGCAACCCCCTACCTGGTAAGTGACCGTAGCGGATACCAACGGTGCGCAAACGGCAGACAGTGCCGCACACACTAACAGCAGAGACTTGATTCGAGACATAAGTTGGTTCCTCCATTGTGCATTTCGCAATGAGAGCCGATTCTCCAGCTTGCACGCGCTCAAACCGGGCCAATCTTTACGGAAACGCGAAGGAGAAGTCTTTAAGACGCGATTAATAAGTTTTGAATTCTTGTTAAGCGCAATTATGGCCAACGTGGCCTAGCACTTGCGGGAGTTTGATCGGCTTTGCGCCTGATAGACGTACGTTGATTGTTCGTGCGGACTCCTTTTAAGGCGTGGGTCGCAGGTTCGAATCCTGCCGCGCTCACCATATTCTCTTTCTTGGAATCCGACCCCCGGAGTCAATGAGCGAAATTGCGATTTTGCACCAACTGGCCGGCAGATCAAAAGGGTAGAATCTGGCCTTTTGGGGCTCTCATGGGGCAAAAGCCTAGACACTTGAAATTCTCAGAGGCGAATCGTGTGACCTCACCGAAGGGTTTCGACATGTCAGCGTTCTTCGCTGCCATAGATGCGCGAAGGCGTGAGGAGCATCTGACCTGGCCAGCATTAACGACGACGATCTGGGAGCAGTCGAGCGTGTTGAATAAGCGACGCAACGATCACCCAATCAACCCTGCAACAGTCAGAAAGCTCGGCGAACGCGGGGACCTGAGTTGCCAACACGCGCTGTTCCTGCTGCGCTGGCTGGGCGTTCCTCCCGAGACATTTATCGCTGAGCCCCAACCAGGCACTGCTGGTGTAGCACTTCCGCTCGCGGACGAGGCGCATCGGCTACGCTGGAACCTAAGCAAGCTCTACCACACACTGAATGCCGCCCGAACGGGCCGCGGAGCGACTTGGGAGCAAGCAGCCAAACGTCTGCACTGCAGTGCGAACCAACTCACCAACCTTCGTATCGCGAAATTCGCAATCAGTATGCGACTGGCGATGCGAATAACACAGGCCCTTCGCCGCCCTGCAGCCGATTTCGTC
>Ga0187781_10000491_pt1 | contig 28173 bp, 22 predicted proteins | sample 0715_SJ02_MP02_2_FD_132447 | JGI IMG/M metagenome (GOLD analysis project Ga0187781, IMG submission 132447) | Tropical peat soil microbial communities from peatlands in Department of Meta, Colombia - 0715_SJ02_MP02_20_MG | ecosystem: Environmental > Terrestrial > Soil > Wetlands > Peat | place... | reverse complement strand
GCCAGCATTCGTGGCAAAATCTCGCGGACCAACACGGAGGGTGCGATGAAATGTCTCATAGGGAGTCCCTTCCCGGCATCGCGCCGGCGGACGCTGAGCCCGTCTCCGGAAGGGGCAGAGGTCGGGCAATGCGAATCACGGTCTCGAACAAGATTCTCAGATCGGAAAGCAGCGTGCGATTCTCGAAGTATTGGCTGGAGAGCGCGAGCTTCCGTGGGAGGATCTCCTCAACATAGACGCGTTCGGCCTCGCGCCCTCGCAACATCTCTTCTTCGCTGCGAAAAGCCAGCGTGGCCGGGTCGGTGATGCCGGGGCGGTGACGAAGAAGCTTCTCGTACTCCGCGCGAAACAGTGCCACATAGCGCTCCGACTCCGGCCGCGGGCCAACCAGGTGCATTTCGCCACGGAGCACGTTGATGAGTTGCGGCAGCTCATCCAATTTGTACCGGCGCAGCAAACGCCCCACGCGGGTGACTCGAGGATCGTTGGCAGCTGTAACCGGTCCGCCCTCTCGATCGGCCCCGGGCCTCATGGTGCGGAACTTCAACAGTCCAAATCGGGTGAAGTTCCGTCCCACGCGCGCATGCGAATAGAAAACGGGACCGCCATCGTGTGCTTTGATGGCCATGGCGATGAGCGCTCCGAGGGGGAAGAACAAGGCCACTCCAGCAAGCGCTGCGGCGCAGTCCAACATGCGCCATAGACGAGATCCGGGATCAGCGTTGCAGCCGCAAGGAGCTTCTGGCGGCACGTGCGAGAAGGAATGCTTGTCCATGGCGCCAGAGGCCGGGCTCCCTTCGTCAAGCGACTGCAAACCTGTGTTCACTGGGTGAATCTGCGTGACCGCACTCAGGCCGCAGAACCGAGGCTAGGCTGAAGAAGGTGCTGCCAAACGCAAGCCTCGCGCGCGCGGCGCCAGTTCGTGGCCGGCGGCAATGCCGGTGACTGCCGCGATTACGTCCTCCACGTCCTGGTCCGTCATTCCTGGAGAAAGGGGGAGTGAAACCAGGGATTCAAACTGGCTCGAAGCGATGGGAAAGTCCTCGGGCTGATAACCGTACTTTTTGCGGTAGTAGGAATGAAAATGGATCGGGATAAAGTGCACGGAAGTCCCGATATTCCGCGCCCGCAGCTCTTCGATGAACTGATTCCGGCTTAGATCCAGCCGTCCCAGCCTCAGTCGCAACGCATAAATGTGCCAAGCGTGCTCCACACCATCGTGTTCGGCAGGGCATTCGAGCGAGTCGATCCGGGAGAAGGCTTCTGTGTAGCGGCGTGCGATTTGTTTGCGGCGAGCGTGAAATCGGGGGAGTTTGCGCAGTTGGTGGAGGCCGATGGCCGCCTGCACGTCGGTCATGTTGTATTTGAATCCCGGGCGCGTGATCTCGTAGTGCCAGGTGCCACCTGGGCCGTAGCGCTTCCAGGCATCGCGATCCATGCCGTGAACGCTGAGCATGCGGGCCTCTTCAACCAGTTCGGGCGGCCCGGTGAGCATCCCTCCTTCGCCGGTGGTCAGATTTTTGATGGCGTAGAAAGAAAAGCAGCTCACCAGCGGGACGCGCAAGCAAGGCAGCGGGGCCCCGATCGTACGCCTGCCGTCACGCGCGGGCAGTGCATGCGCCGCATCTTCTATGACGGCCAGCCCGTGCTCTTCGGCGATGGCGGTGAGCGCGCCCATTCGGCAGGGATGGCCGTACAGATGGACCGGGAGAAGGGCCTTGGGGCGCGCCGTACTCGGAGACCGCTTCGCCAGCCGGGCCAGCGCGCGGCGCACCTCGTGCGGATCCAGGTTCAACGTGTCGGGCTCAACATCCGCGAGCACTGGTTGCGCGCCGCAATGCTCGATCACGTGCACCCCGGAACAGAAGGTGAGAGGAGAGGTTATCACCGCATCGCCGGGGCCGACTTCAAGCACCTTGAGCGCAAGATGTAGCGCCGCGGTACACGAGTTGACCGCCAGGGCGGCGGAAGCCCCCACGGCTTCAGCAAAGTCGCGTTCGAAGCGCGCCACCTTCGGTCCCGTGGTGATCCAGCCGGAGCGCAGCGAATCCACCACCTCGGCGATTTCCTCTTCCCCCAGTGCGGGGGAGGCCAGCGGTAGGAATGTGTCGCGCATTCCGCGGGGCTCCCTCAGGCGGTCTGATCCGCCAATTCCTCGCTCTCGTTCGCGTTCGCCGGCTGCGGCACGAGCGAAGGGGGGCAATCCTGTTCGCCGAGGGGACGCTTTCCCTGCAGATAAAACCGAAGCACCCCTTCCGCCTTTGCCAACACGGGATGCCCCGGAACGAGCGCCCGCGCTGCCCGAACGATCGCGTGCATGGCGGGGTGGGCTAGGGGCTCAATCGCCGGGTGGAAGACTACGCGCTGGCGTACCAGGCGAGCCGCGTAGCCCATCCGGAATTTGAACTCGTCCATGGTCGCGGGAGCATCCAGCGAATGTAGGCTGTAGAAGACCGAGCGGACGCCGGGCCGGCACAACATTTTCTGAGTAACGGTGAAGGAAAGCGCGTTGTTGACGTGAGCGCTCAGAAACTCGCGGTGACACTGCTGGTAGAGCAGGTAGATGCAATCGTCCAACGGAAACGTGATCACCGAAGCAGCCAGCCGTCCCTGAGCAATCGCCGCCCAGGCTTCAAAGCCAGGCAGGCACTTGGCCGCAAGACAACGCACCCGCCACTCCCGCTCGGAGACGTGCGACCGCCGGCCTTGGCGCTCCAGCGTGTCTCGCTGCAGCGCCCAGCCCTCCTCAGCCAATCGGTCGAACGAGATCTCCTCGACCTTGCAGTTCCGCGAGCCCCGACGGACGTTTTTGCGCGCCCACTTTCCCAGGGCCTGGAAGTCGTACTCCGGGCCTTCACGGACAACGTGATAGCTCAGGCAGCCCGATGGTGAGTTCAACGGAGCAGAGTAACGTAGACAGAAGGCCCGCTTGTCCCTCATCAGGTCGTTCAACTCGCGCTCGCCGGGCACGATGGTCCAGTGATAAGGAAATGCTTGAAGGGCTCGAGGACCTGCGCTATGCCAGTAAGATGAATAGGTGCGCACCACAGTCTGCCCTTGTTGCTCGAGCCAACGCGCAAATATTCCAGGGTTCACGAATCGATGGCGGGCCCCGGATCAGGCCGAAGGGAGGCGTTCACGTTCCGCATCCTTTACTACGCCCTGCCGAGACCCACTGATTTCCAGACGCGCGCATCTGGCTCCTTGCGCGCCAGATACAGTTCCTTGCCAGCGACGGAAACTTTGCCGAGCGTTGCCCGGTGGACCGTTCGTGCGAACTGGAAGTGCCAGCGGTTCAGCCTCTGGCGAAAACGGCCACCACCCAAAGAAGCCTGTTCCGGGAGCATCTGCTGCACGCGGAAGCCGCATCCGCCCAGCAACCGGCGGATGGTTTGCGGCGAGAAGTGATAGAGATGACGGGAATTAGCCAGCCCCGGGCCCGATCGTCCTTCGAGAAGCCAGCAAGCCGGAGCACTGGCGCGCAGGCGTGTATAGGCTAGCCCCGGAATTTCCACCGCCAGAACGCCATCGTCCTTCAAAATGCGATGTACTTCGCACAGCTCGGCAGCTGGATCGGGAGCGTAATACAGCATGTCCAGAATGGTCACCACATCAAAGAAATTCCGCGGGAAGTGCGCCTCCGCCAAGGTGCCCTGGAAAATTTGGGCCGGATGATGCTCCATGGTGCGTTGAACGCCAAGACCGGAGGTGTCCACTCCAAACCGACGCCAGCAATCCACCGGAAAAAACTCGAAAAAGGTGCCTATGGCGCAGCCGACATCGAGCAAGCTCCCTTCGGGAACGAGCTGCTTTACAGCTTCCGCTTCGCGGCGAAGAATCTCCCGGCGGTACCCGTCGAACAACTCTGTGTTGTCTTCGCGCACAAACCCGGCGTGAAATTCCCGCAGCGCGAAGGCCGTAGGCCGCGGGTTCAAGAACACTAGCCCGTCGTTGCGGCAGCGCACCAGTTGCGCCAGACCCTTGCCGGGCGCAAATCGCCGCGTTTCCCTCTGGCCGCACAGAACGCAAGGAACGAATTCGAAAGCTTCAGCCATGCAAAATGAGTCTGTGTTCCGGAGCCTCCTCCGGTTCCGGCTTCTTTCCCGAGGGCGCAGCGTCGTACAGCAACTGTTGAAATCTCTTCGCCGCCCACTGTTTCGACCCGCACAGCACCACGTAGTCCCGGCCGTTTTCACCCATCCATGTGCGTTTCTCCGCGTCGCGGTAAAGCTCCAGGATGGCGTCCCGCAGGGCTTCCGGATCCTCCGGAGGCACATGCAGGCCGCATCCTGCTTCGCGGACCACCCTGGCGATTTCGGTTCCCTCATCCACCGCGGCAACGAGCGGCCGTCTGCTGGCAAGAATCGAGTAGAGCTTCGAGGGCACGGAATCGGTGCCCAGGCCTTTCCTGAGCGTCAAGAGAGAGACGCGGGCAGTGGCCAGTACTTCCGGAAGCAAGGCGCGCGGCTGAAATGGCACGAACCGGACATTTTCCAGGCCTTTCGTTCTGGCGCATTCTTCCAACTCCATCCTTGCCGCTCCGTCCCCGACGAGAACGAAGCGGATGGAAGTCTCTCTGGCCAGCAGTCTGGCCGCATCCAGAACGCTCTCGAGTCCCTGCGTCGGCCCGAGGTTGCCGGCATACATCACGACAAAGTGGTCCGAGAGGCCGAAGCGGGAAGAAAAGGAATTCCGCTGCGGCAGGGGACCTATGAAGTCCGGGTCCGCCCAGTCCCCGATTACGGCCAACTTTGCGCTCGGAACCCCTTTGGCTTCGAGCATTTTCCGGTAGCTTTCTGAGAGCACGCGCACGCGGGCCGCGCGCTGGCACGAGCGCATCTCGAGCCCTTCCACCAGCCGGATCAGCGCGCGGCTGCGAATAATCTCCAGCGTCACTCCCACCTCCGGATACATTTCGTGGACTGAGTACACGTACGGGATTCGCCGCACGAATTCCAGAACGAACAGTGGAAGGGCAATCTCGAAGGCCGGGCTGCTGGCGATGACTACGTCGCAACGTCGGTGGAGTGCTACACAGGCTGCGAGCACCTGGTAACACAGAAAGCCCAGCAGCCGCAAGCCGAGGCGGGAACGGTCCAGACTGGGGACCCATACGCGCGTCACATCCACCCCGTTGCGGTGTTCTCGCTGCGCCCGCCGCCCCCGAAATTCCGCCGGAACGCGTCCGGTGGGATAGTGCGGCACGGCACTGATGACGGACACCTGATGTCCGAGCTGAACCAGTTCTTCGCTTAACATCTCATAGAGTGAGGCGCTGGGACCCAGATCGGGAGCGTAAAATGGCGTCAGAATGAGGATGCGCACGGCAGGCTAGCGCTCCGTGAGGACATTCTCCAAGCTGCGCTCCACGGCGGCGAAATCGCGCGACGCGTAATACGCGTCAATCGTGCGCCGAAGGCCTTCGCGGAACAGAACCTGGGGCTCCCATCCCAGCAGCTTTTTGGCCAGGGAATTGTCGGCCACGCGGTTCAGCGGGCCGGTGGGCATTTCGGGCCGGAAGCGCAGTTCGGCCTTGCGACCGGTAAATTCGAGCACCATGCGAGCGGCATCGGCCACGCGAATGCGTTCCATGGTGCCGAGGTTGACGGCGGTGCCGTCGTCAATCCTTTCAGCGGCCAGAATGGTTCCGCGCACGATATCGTCCACATAGGTCCAGTTGCGCACCTGCGTTCCGTCGCCCCACACGTCGAAGGGATTTTTGCGGAGAAACGCGCGCGCGATCATGGCGATCACCGCGTGGTTTTCCACGCCGCGCGGCCCGTAAACGGTGAAATATCGGCACGAGGCGGCCTTCAGCCCGTATTCCCGGTGATAGGCCTGGAGCGTTTTTTCGGCCATGAGTTTGGCCCAGCCGTACATGTTGTCGGCGTCATAGGGCGGCCCGGCTTTGTCTTCGGTCAGATAGAGCTCCTGGCGAGTGTCCGTCTGGAGGTAGTTCGGATAGATGCACCCGGAAGAGGCGAAGACCACTTTGTCGACGCGCGCTTTCACTGCTTCCCAGAACACCAGGCCGTCGAGAAACAAGTTCGAAGCCGGGCCGGCTTGATGCAGTTCCACATAGCCGCGGCCACCGTGATCGGCGGCAAGATGGAAGACCACGCGGATGCCCTGGAGGGCCTGTCGCGCCACGGCCGGCTCGCGCAGATCCGCGTGCACGAATTCCACCCGCCTGGAGGCGAGGTGCGGTTGAAGATTTTCAATCTTTCCGCTGGTGAGATCGTCCACCGCGCGGACGCACGCGCGCCTGGCGACGAGCGCGTCCACCAGATGCGAGCCGATAAAGGAAGCGCCCCCGGTAACCAGTACGGCGCGGCCTTCCCATTGGGAATCCACAATGGATGCAAAGCCATTGCCCACAGCTCATTCCTCCTTTTCGACCAGATATTCCCCGATAGCCAGCGCATCCATCCTCGTGCGCAGGAAGCACTCGACAGCCTCTTCCGGGCGACAGACGATGGGCTCGTTTTCATTGAACGAGGTGTTCAAGACCACGGGAACTCCGGTGATGCCCTGAAATTCGCGAATCAATTGCCAGTAGAGCGGGTTGTGCTCCCGGGCCACGGTTTGCAGCCGTCCGGTGCCGTCCACATGAGTCACCGCGGGAATTTCGGCGCGCCTATGCTCGAGAACGTTGTAGACCTTCAGCATGAAGGGATCGGGGTAGGTCTGGTCGAAGAATTCGCCCGTGGATTCGGCTAGCACGGAAGGAGCGAAGGGACGGAACGGCTCGCGGTGCTTGATGCGGGCATTCAGGACCGCTTTCATCGTCGCGCGCCGGGGATCGGCCAGAATGCTGCGATTGCCGAGGGCGCGCGGGCCCCATTCCATGCCGCCCTGAAACCAGCCTACGATCTTCCCTTCGGCCAGAAGCTGCGCCACGCGGCCGGGGATCTTTTCGAGATCGTACGTGCGGTAGGCGAGGTTGTTCTGCCGCAGCGCAGATTCGACCGCGCCGTTGCGAAAGCAGGGGCCGGTCGAAGCGTCATTCATGACGAACGCACGCGGCTTATCCAGAATCTGGTGATAGATGTAGTACGCGACGCCGAGCGCGGTGCCCGCGTCGCCAGCCGCGGGCTGGATATAGATGTCCTCGAAATCCGTTCGGGGCAGCACCTTGCCGTTAAAGGTGCTGTTCAGCGCGACGCCTCCCGCCATGCAGAGCGCCTTCAAGCCGGTGCGCTGCCGCAGATGGCGCACGATGTGGAACTCCGACTCTTCCAGACATCGCTGGAGGGAAGCGGCCATGTTGGTGTAGTGCGGAGTGAGTTCGCCTCCCGGTCGGCGCGCTGGCCCGAATTTCTCCAGGAATTTTTGCGAGTAGATGATGCCCAACTGGGGCGAAGCGCCCTCCCAGGTCATGTCCACGCCCTCGGCCCAGTGCACGAAGTAATCGAGAGCCAGGTCGAATCGTCCGTTGGGCTTCAACCGCACGATGCGGCGCAGGTCTTCCACGTATTTCGGCTTGCCGTAAGCCGCCAGCCCCTGAACCTTCCCTTCGTCGCCGAACTTCGGAAAACCGAGCCACTGAGTTACCGCGGTGTAGAAGATCCCCAGGGAATGGGGATAGTTGACGGCATCGAGCACCTCAATGCGGTTGCCGCGACCGACACCCACCATGGTGCTGACAAAATCCCCGAATCCGTCCACAGAGAGGAGCGCGGCTTCCTGGAATGGCGAGACGAAGAAGGCGCTGGCCATGTGAGCACGGTGGTGCTCGACATTGTGGAACTGGGCGCGAAGGCCGCGGGGATCCACACCCAACTGCGCGCACAATTCCTTCCGCGCGTCGCGCACTTCCGCCATGCTGGCCAGGCGCTGGCGGATCAGGTGCAGGCTCGGCCGGCGGCGGAGCGCGAAGAGAAGTTTCTTATGCAGATTGGCGCTGGGATCGCGCGAGATGCCGACATGGTCCAACTCGTACGGAGTGACTCCGGCGCGCGAGAGGCAGAAGCGGATGGCCTCAACCGGAAACCCAGCCCAATACTTCACGCGGCGAAAGCGCTCTTCTTCGGCCGCAGCGATCAAGCGGCCGTCCTCGATGAGGCAGGCGGAAGAGCCGGGATGGTAAGCGTTAATCCCGAGAATGAACACGTTCAGAGATATCGTCCACGGCGGCGCAGTCGTCGCAGTGCGGGACGGCGGGGAGAGCGCCGGTCGAGCGGAGCGGAAGAACGGAGAACTCGGCGCGGTGCAGGACAGCGTCGTACATGCGCGCATGCGTTTCGACACAGCGTTCGAGCGAAAACCGTTCCCGCATACGCTCGGCGCCTGCCAGGCCCATTTGCCGGGCCTCGCCGGGACTATCGAGCAGACGCAGCACCGCGCGCGCAATTTGCGCAGGCTCGCGCGGCTCGATCAGAATTCCCGTCACGCCGCGGTCGACAATTTCCGCCGTTCCTCCCACGTTCGTAGCCACCACCGGCAGGCCGCAGGCGGACGCTTCCAGAACAGCCATGGGGCAGGCTTCCGATTCCGAAGCCTGCACGCACACGGTCATGGCGCGCAGGAGCTGAGGCACGTCACTTCTCCGGCCGGTGAACACCACGTCGCGCTCGAGCTGCAGACGGGCTGTTTGCTCCTGCAAGGCATCCCAAAACTCGCAGCGGTTTTCGAGCTTGCCGCCAACCACCAGGAATTTCGCCCGAGGATACCGGCGCTGGATCAGAGACGCCGCATCCAGAAAATACTCGTGGCCCTTGCCTGGGCACACGTTGGCCACCAGGCCAATCACCGGAGCGTCCGAAGCAATCCCAAACTCCTGGCGCACGCTGGCGCCGCTGAGGCCAGGGTGGAATTCCCGCACGTCCACCGGGGCGTACAGGAGCTGGAGACGGTCTTCGACCGCGGAACGATCGCGGAAGCAGCAATCGGCAACCGCACGCGAGGCCACAGCGATACGGCTGGCCCAGCGGCGGACCAAAGGAACGAGGAACGCCCGCAGAAACGGGGGGGTAAAGACATCGTTTATGTGCCAGACCAGAGGCGCGCCTTCCAGCCGGGCCGCGAGGGCGGCCTGAAGATTCATCAGGCCGTTCGTGTGCACGATACCGATTTCCTCCTGCCGGATCAGACTCCGCAACCCCGCCACATTGGACCCGAAGCGCGCGGCGAATCGCAGGTGGAGGCGGAGGTCGAGGGAGCGGCGCAGACGGACCAGATCGAATTCATAAAACGGGATGGAGGCGCGTTCGAGCAAACGAGCGAAGTGCGGATCACCCTTCGGCAGCGCCACAATCGTTTCGTAGCCACGCTCTTTCAGCTGCTGCGCTACCTGCAGCACCCGAAGCTGCGGCCCGCCCACCCGCTCCTCAAACAGCACATTCAGAATCTGAGGCATTTAGTCGATGGCATCAGGTCGGATGGCCGCTATAACTTCGTTGGCTCCTTGACTGCCCTCACGGCAATGTTGCCAACCGACAGGTTCGGCCAAAACTGGGCCCGGAATTTACCGAATAGCCCGTCACCGCTCCTTCTCTCGATTGACAGCCCCTTCTCGGAGAGGAGGCCGCGCACGGCGCGAAACGTAAAATAATGCAGGTGCCCTCCGTCCCAACCCAGCGGGTCACCCGAAGTGCGGGGAAGACGTCCAAACAAGAGGGCCGCACGGTGCTTGAAGTAAGCAAGATTCGGGACCAGGAGGATGAGCCTCCCATTTCTTCTGAGCACCCGTGCGATCTCTTCGATTACAAAACTAGGATCAATGAGATGTTCGAGCACCGCGACGCAAGTAACTACATCGAAGGAGGAGCTTCCGAAGGGCCATGCTGCATTCAGGTCGCATTCAATAAATGCGTAACGCTGCGGCTCGGTCAGCGTCTTTGACTTGCGGCGTGTCGCCTCCAGAACGTTTCTGGCCACATCCAGGGCCACGACCTTCGAGAATTGCCGCCCCGCCAGTACCGGGATCTGCGCCTCACCGCAGCCCACGTCCAGCAGCTCTCCCTGCAAATCCTGAAGCCATTCCGCCGTAAGCTGATAGCGGTCATAGGTGAATCGCTTTCTGAGCTGATGCAGGTATCCTTCCTGCTTCCCTTTAGCGGCCTGCAACCGCCAGGACTCTTCATAAAATCCTTTTTGGTTCATCGGTCAACGAACCTCGAGCGCGGCAGGAAAGCGCCGCCCCGATGCCCTGGGCGATATCGCCGAAGGCTGATTCCGCCGCGGAAAGCACAGCTTCGCGCCTCATGGCATCCGTCAGCCACACTCGCCTCGAAGCCAGACTGCATCGCTGCTGTTCCGTTTGCTTTCAGATCTCGCACGAGCCGCAATTCGGCTCAGTCAGTTCTAGGGAGCCGGTCACAGACCCGGCCGCGGTCAGAATCGCGTCCGCAAGGGAGTCTGGCGTGAACTTTCGGACGGCGCGAGCGCCTGCCTCTCCCATCTTTTTCCTTAGCTCTCCGTCGGCGATCAATTCCCCCAAAATCCCGGCAAGCCGAGCCGTGTCCAGAGGATTCACAATCCAGCCGTTGTGCCCGTTTTCCACCAGATCGTAGCTGGCGCCCGCCTCTGTGGAGCTCACCACGGGCATCCCGCACGCCATCGCTTCGTTTATCACCAGGCCCCACACGTCATTGAGCGTCGGAAAAACGAACACATCGCAAGCCGCATAGTAGGCTGGCAGTTCCTCCGCACCCCGGAATCCTTCGAAAAATGTCTTGATGCCTCTTCTCCTGGTCTCAGACTCGAATTCCGCGCGGAGCGGCCCGTCGCCAAGCACTACCAGCGTGAAGCTGGAGCGCTCCATGCGCTCCAGGGCCGCCAGAAGTTGGCAAAACCCTTTGCCATCGATTAGCCGGCCAACAAACAGCAAAGACACGGGAGCAATGCGGGAACGCAGTTCTTTGTAGTTTGGGGTGTTTCGGAAGGAATCTGCACGCTCCTCGAAGAAGGAGACATCCACGGTATTGTAGCCGGTGACGATTCTCTCTGCGGTTGCCCCACTATCGATCAGGAACTCACGCGCCAGTCTGCCGTATGCCACGTACGAATCCATCGAACGGATGAAAGCATTGCGGGCAAAACGAACGAGACCGAGTCGCCGAACACTGCGGGATGTCGTGCCCGACCAAAGGATTGCTTTCTTTCTGTGCAGCTTGCAATACACGAGAGCGTACTGGAATTCCACCACATCATACCCGCCCAGAACGACAGCTTCGGGATTGAACCGGCGGAGCGCCCGCCACATCCGGAAACGCCCCCCTCGCCCACTCAGCCTATAGCACGGAAAGGTTTTGGCTTCATAAAGCGAATTCAAAGGCCACTGGCGGTGCGCTTGATCTTCCGAAAACGTAAGAACCATCAAATCGACGCCAGCGCGGGCAGAGAGCCGGGCAAATACCGGGTTCCGATAGGGGGTAAGCGTGTTGGTCACGATGGCAAGGCGCAAGACCGAGGCTCCTCTCGTCCGGCAAGAACAACCGGCTCTTGGGCGCAGGCACTCCGTTTTTTCCAATCGTCCAGATTCAGCAACCACAGTTCGGTGGCCATCCAGCGCCAGATGTAAAAGCTCATATCCAACCGTCCGCTCAGATGACGTCGAATCACTTTTCGCAGATTTGCAGAGTCAAAGATGCCGCGTTGGCGCGCACGCGTGCCGTCCAGGGTGTCCATCATGAACGCGCGGAGCGGTCCGCGAATCCAGCTCGCGAATGGAGTGGCAAACCCAATTTTGTCTCGCCGGTCGAGAATCTCTTCGGGGACCAGGCCGCGCATCGCCTTCCGGAGCAGCCATTTCGTCGTCGTCCCGCGAATCTTCGTTTCCGGGGGCAGGGCGAAACAGAACTCCACCAGGCGATAATCCAGGAACGGCAGCCGTGCTTCGAGAGAATGGGCCATGCTGATACCGTCGGCATATTGCAGCAGGCCGGGAAGGTTGGAGCGACTGTGGTGTTCGTAGAGCACCTGAGTCAGCTCATCGGCGAATTTCCTCGGGACTCCCTCGGGTCTGTGCCCGTTTGCATCTTGCGCCAGACAGCGCACTTCAGGGCGAATCACGGCCTCGCTGCGCAGATAGCGCCGATGAAGTTTCAGCTTCCGGCCCAGCGTCGAATAATCCCGGTACAGGAAATAGAGTTGCCGCCATCCTGCCGTGCCCACCGCAGCCGCGAGTTGCACACTGGCGCCGAGCATCGCGTTCGCGCTGCGAGCACGGAGCGCAGCGCGAACCGACTCCACTACGCATGCCGGAAAGAAACCGAAGTAGCCGCCGAGAAGTTCATCGGCGCCCTGCCCGTCGAGTAGCACTTTGACCCGCCCCGAAGCCAGCTGCGACACCTTCCAGAAAGGATAGGTCGAAGCCGAAAGACAAGGACCATCCAGGTGCCAGATGATTCGCGGCATTACTTCAGTGAGCTCTTGGGGGCTTACTCGGATGAAATGGCTGCGGGATCCGCTGTCTTCAGCCGCCAACTGCATGTAGGCGCTTTCATCATTTCGTTTGGAATCAAAAGTCGCAGAAAAGGTGTCCAGGCTCCCCTGCCCGTTCAGGTGGGACACGATGCCCACAATAGAACTGGAATCGAGACCGCCACTCAGGCAGGCGCCCACCGGGACATCGCTCCGCAAACGGACGCGGACCGAATCAATCAGCAACTGGCGAAAAGAGCGCTCGGGATCGGAAAAGTCATAATGCTGACGGACGGCCGGATGGTCGTAATCCCAATAACGGAAGCGGCGAAGCTTTCCGTGCTCCAGTACAAGCGAATGAGCGGGAAGAAGAGAAAGAATCCCTTCGTAGAAGGTATGCTCTCCGTCCTGTTGCACGCTATCGGTCAAAAAGCGAACCAAGTAAGGAGAGTTCATCTTCGCGGCCACGAGGTTGGAGGCGAGAATCCCCTTGGGCTCAGAGGCCAGGCAAAACGTTTTCCCGTCCCACCAGTAGAACAGCGGCTTTACTCCGAAGCGATCCCGCGAGCAAAAAAGCCGCTGACGGCGAGCATCCCATAGCGCAAAGGCCCACATGCCGTTGAACTGGTCGACGCATTCGGTGCCCCATTCCTCATAAGCATGCAGGATTACTTCCGTGTCGCTCGAAGAGCGGAAGACATGACCCCGCTTCTTCAGGGTGGTGGCGAGCTCAAGATAGTTGTAAATCTCCCCGTTGAACACGAGCCACACGGAAGCATCCTCGTTGCACATGGGCTGGTGGCCCAGGGGAGAAAGTTCGATGATCGACAGCCGCCGGAAGCCCAGGGCGATCTGGGGATGGAAGTTGGGAGGCCAGCCGTGTTTTGCCCCTTCCTCGGTGACATGGCTGCCCCTGCGATCTAAGAACACGAAACCTTCATCATCCGGACCGCGGTGTCTCAAGACCGATGTCATCCGTGTGATCGCGCTGGGCTCCAGCCTGCTATCGAAAGCGAGGACTGCTGCGATTCCGCACACAGGTTATCTCGGTGGAATTCCAGCTCCTACCGGCCGTAGTGCCGGGCCCGCCTCCAGCGATGTCCGACTTTCGACGGTGTGGTTTGTGGTCCGGCCTTCCGGGAGACGCAGAGCCCAAATCATGCCGAGAAAACACCACATTGTGGAGTCGGCGAAGACGCTGCCCGTCATACCAGCGAGGGCCAGTTCGTAGAAGGTGGTAGCCAGCAAGAAGGTGAGCAAGCGCGAGCGCTTGCTCAAGGTGTCCGGCGACCGCCGGAGAGCGGTGGCGCCGACGGTTACGCTGCCAAGGACTAAGGTCGCCAGCGGGATGAAACCCACCAGACCCTGGCCGGCAGCTACCTCGAGAAAAGCGTTGTGCGGAATCCTGTCGGGATAGGCCGTCGATCGCGAAGAGATTCCAAAAAAGGTTCCCAGGCCAGCTCCAAGGACTGGCTCCGAAAGAAACGTATTGAGACAGATCCGGTAGTAAGTCAGACGCATGGAGGCGGTTTCGTCTACTGAGAGAGCTTCCGCATCTCCATGTGCCATGTCCGAAAGAACCTGGAAACGGCCGCTATTCGAGAATAAGCTCACGGACGCGATGAGTACGCACACGCCAGCGACTAGGGCTAGACGATGTCTAAGGGAGACGCGCGGCGTCAAAAAAAAGCACGCGGCTGTCGACAGCAGGAACGCCAAGATGGGAGTACGCTGCCCCGTAAACACAATCATCCCCGCGAAAAGGGCGGTAAAGATCCATCGCACGAGTTGCGCGACAGGGAATAGTCCCCAAGCGGGCGGGCCGAAAAGGTCCCCTCCGAGAAAGATGACCGCAAATAATCCGATGGGAATCACGGAAGCAATGAACAGGCTTCCGATTTGAGGCGTGTCCAGGATTTCCAGACTGGCCCTCCCGTAGAACCAGGAGAGGCGGTCGGTCAGGGCTTCGTAGAAATAGGCCGTGGTGAGAATAGCCACAGACCAAAAGATCCATCGGCTTGTAGAGAAAACCTCCTGTTGCGTAAACGCAAGAGTGGCTCCGAGCGGAAGAATCGCAAATACGACGTAGGCCCCGAGCCAGTACAGTCCTTCCTGACTGTAGCCCGACAAGATCCAGCTCACGACCACCGACAGGCTGAAGGCCGAAACGGACCATAGGATGAGCTTTGAGGTCGCGCGTTCGGGCCTCGCTGCCCGGCCACGCTTTAGTAGACTCACGATGACCAGTAAATCGACTAGGAAAAAATAAGTGGCGGTGTAGCTGGAGTCGCCTTCGAGATGCAAGATCAACAAAAGCCCTGCAAAGTAGAAGAAACGACCCGTGGTGAGGATCATGATCCCCGCCCCAGGCCCGCTGGTAGAAAGGATGACAGCAAGGTGGACTGCGGCGGCGGCGGCCAGTGCTCCGCCCACCGTCTGCGAGAACACCGCGTACGCCGAAGCCCCAAGGGTCCCCAACACCATCAGCGTGGCACTCACACTCGGAAGATTGGTCGACGCGCCTGTTTTCATTGGAACGGTTGGGCAAAGGCCAGTGTGTGGCAGCAGGAGGCCGGCGCCATACGCAAGGCAGCGGCCGGTCCGAAGGCGCGAATTCTGATCCTCACGGCCGCACCACACGCGCGACGCGGATCAGGAGCCATGCGGCGATGCCGAGCGTAACCGTGTAGGCGACGCTCGAGGCCAGCGCGGCGCCGGTAATTCCGTATGGCTTCAGCAGCAGCGCCAGCAGCACAGCAGTCACCATGAGGCTAGCCCCTTCAGCATAAGCGGGAATTTCCGGATGATTAATTCCCCGCGCAGCTTCAAAGAGGACTGTGGCGAGTCCCATGGCACAGCTTCCGGGAATCAGGATTCGGCATGGCAGTACCGCCCCAGCAAATTGCCCGCCAAAGAGCATAGGAACAAGCCGAGGAATCAGGACCCAGAGGGCCGCGGCGGAAGGGATGAGGCAGAGAGTGGTGAGCAACAGTGACCGCCTGGCCACCCTCCAGGCGCCCTGTCCTTCCATATTGGCGCTGTCTGCCAGAGTGACGTAACCGATGCCCCGCGGGATGATCCACAACCCGTCCGCGAAAGCCACCGCAACCACGTAAATGCCGAGCGGCGCCGGAGGCAAAAACAGGCTCATCAAGAGCTGGTCCAACCTCTGATTCAGGAAATTCGACACGCCTCCGGCCTGCGTCTTGGCGCCGTATTTCAGCATCGCGGCGGTGATCCGCGGGTCCCACTTCCAAGCGGGTTCGAGCCGCGCACGCACCAGCCAGGCGACCATGAATCCGGCGAGCACCAGCCCGGCCAACTCGAAGGCGACAATGGCCGAGACGCTAGGAAGCTTTCGCACAAACAAAGCCAGCACAGCGAACGAATATGTGACGGGCGGAATCAGCCGGAAGAGGTTGTAGCCCGGCATGTCCTGGTGCCCGAGCAGAAGACTGGCCAGGGGCTGTCCGAGAAGTACGAAAGGCGCGCTCGCCAAAAACAACAGACCCAGCCACACCGCGTGGGCACCGTAACCTCGCAAAGCTGAGGGGATGAGGAAGGCCCCTACAGCTAGCACTATGAGGCTCTGAACGAGTCCGACCACAAGGCAGGTGGTGGCCACCGGGGAGATCCCAAAGCTCGCGGCCGGGCGGCCCTTCGCCGCGAAGTACGCTGCCGCGCGATCCATACCCAGCATGGCCAGGAAGGCCAGGGTGAGCGGCCACAACGTCACCGCAGCAAGTTCCCCGCGCCCCGCAGGTCCCAGCAATCGCGGGGCAAGCACGCCACTTACAAGTCCCAACGCGGCGGTCAGTAACTGCGTTCCCAGCGTGTCCCAGTGTTTCCTCCAGATTTCCCGAAGTCCCTTCGCGAAGGACTTTTCCACAGCGGCGACAGCCGTTGAGCCAAATTCTGTTCCCAGCACCGGCCCGCAAGCCATGCCGGGGTTTGCATTGCCTGGCGGCAGTAACTTTCCTGCTGCGACTCCATCGCTGTGAAACGCTGGATTCAACTCAGCTCCGGATTGCCGCCGCGCAGGATTCGACGGACGCTTTTGTCCCGACTGGCGAGGCCTGAAACCAGTTCCAGGTGGCACGTAGTCCGTCGGCAAGGCTCGTTTCGGGCTCCCAGCCGAGCGCGGCGCGGGCCTTTGCAATGGAGGAATAATTCCGGCGCACATCCCCCTGGCGAGCCGGCCCATGGAACAACTCGAGCTTGCGGGTGGTCACCTGCTGGGCCGTCACGGCTAGCTCGCGAATGCTGGTCTCGACTCCTGTGGCGATTTGAAAGACTTCGCCGGAGATGCGGCTGTCCAGCGCGAGAAGAATAGCGCGGCACAAATCTCCGACGTAGATGAAGTCGCGTGTCTGCTCGCCGTCTCCATCGAGCGTGATCCGGCCTTGCGCCAGAATGTCTTTGAAGAATTGGGCGACCACGCTGTTTTTGTGCCCGCAGAACGGCCCATAGACATTTCCAAATCGCAGGGCAATGGTTTCGAGTCCCCAGGAGCCTTGGTAGGCCAGGCAGTAAGCTTCTCCCGCCAGCTTGCTGGCCCCATAGGGAGAAACCGGCAGCGGGGCTTTGTCTTCGGTAGCCGGAGGTGTCTGCCGCCCCAGAGGAGCGTTCGACGAAGCAAAGATGAACCGGGGCCCTCGCTGCTCGCGGGACGAGGCGCTGTTCGAAGCACGCTCAGCCTTCTCCTTTTCCGCGCGGCAGGCCTCCAGCAGCGCGAGCGTGCCGAGGACGTTCACCTCGCAATCCCGCCGGGGATCGGCGAGTGAGCCAGGCACACCGGTCTGCGCAGCCAGGTGGACGACCGCCTCGTTTCCCGCCACCGCGTGACTGACGGCCTCGGAATCGAGAACGTCACCGGCAAGGAAGTGCATAGGAAGCCCGTTAAGGTAATCCGGCCGGCCAACGGAGAGATTGTCCAGAACGGTGATCACGAATCCGCGTTCTAATAGCAGCCGTACGAGGCTGGCGCCGATGAATCCCGCTCCACCGGTGACCAGCACACGGCGCACAGAGCTGGTTTGCGGAGCGGAAGTCTGGGCACCTATGGTCATCCAGGCGATTGCGCGCGAGTTGGGCGCGCGGCGCGGCCTAGCCCGATGTCACGCACCAGCCCACATTCTCTTCAGCTCTTCGACTTCCTGGCCACGCGTGTCCCAGCGAACCCGCGGCTGGATGATGTCGCGCTTGATGCGCGCCTGGAAACGCGTCACGCGCCCCAGCATGCTTTCGAGCAGCACGTCAGAGAGGTAATGCGGCTGGAGGCCCAGGGCCAGCAGCTTGGTGTGCGCCGGCTGGTAATGATGCTGTTCCAATTCGATCCGCGGGTTCTCCACGTGCTCGATTTCAGCGGCCATGCCCAGCTTTCGCGCCTGCTGCACGACCAGAGCAGCAAGCTGGGAGACGGTGAATGTTTCGGTGAATTGGTTGAAGACGGAATATTCGCCGGCCTTGGCAGGATTCAGAATCACCAACTCGACGCAGCGCAGCGTGTCGCGGATGTTCAGGAACCCGCGGCTCTGCCCCCCGCGGCCGTAAACGGTCAGTGGAATCCCCACGGCCGCCTGCACCGCGAAGCGGTTCAACGCAGTGCCGAACACCTCGTCATAATGAAAGCTGGTCTCGAGGCGCGGGTCGAGTTGCGTCTCGTCCGTATCTATTCCGTAGACCACGCCCTGGTGGAGGTCAGTTGCCGCCAGCTTCCAGACCTTGCAGGCAAAGCGGATATTATGGCTATCGTGAACTTTCGAGAGGTGGTAGAACGAGCCGGGCTGGCAGGGAAAGGGCAAAACGTCTTTGCGCCCTTTGTGCTCGATTTCGATGAATCCTTCCTCAATATCAATATTCGGTGTGCCGTATTCCCCCATGGTGCCCAGTTTCACGAGATGGCATTCCGGAACGACTTTTCTGATGGCCCACAGGGCGTTGAGCGTTCCAGTGACGTTGTTGGTCTGGGTGAAGACGGCGCGGTTGTGGTCAATCATGGAATACGGTGCGGAGGGCTGTTCGCCGTAATGCACGATCGTGTCCGGCCGGAAGGCGTCCAGCACACCTTCGACCACGCCGTAATTCCGCAGGTCGCCCACAAACAACTCGATGCGCTCGCCGGAGATCTTTTCCCAGGCTTCGACGCGGTCGTGCAGTGTGCGAATGGGAATCAAAGGCTCGACGTTCAACTCCATTTCCCAGCGCCGCTTGGCGAAATTGTCGAGAACAGCTACGGCGTGCCCCCGGCGGGAGAGATACATCGCTGTAGGCCATCCGAGATAGCCGTCACCTCCCAAAATCAGGATGCGCACGTTTCCTCCTTACTCGTGTCTGAGGGAAAGTTCACAGGTCTTGCGGCAGGCAAACCGCCGGCTTCGTAGCTGGGTAGGGCATCAGGAAGCGCCGAGAAACGATCCCTGCCACGCTGTACCGGGGATGGTGCCGGACAGCGATTGTTTTTTGCCGGCGAGCCCGCCTACGGGCACGACGTCGGCGGCGTCCACGTCCACCACAATCGAGCGCTGGATGAGATCCACACTCAGCACCACTCGAAGGTTTCCCTTTCGGCGGAGCAGCACCCCTTCCAGGCCGGAGAGCGGTCCATGAGTGATGCGCGCGCGCCGGCCCAGCGGCAGGAAGGAGTGCGGTTGGGCGCGCAGGCCGCTGCGGAGACCGGCGCGCAGGGTGTTGACCTCCTCGTCGGAGAGCGCTGCAGGGTGTTCCCCAAAGCCCACCAGGCGCACGACGCTCGGGAGTTCCAGCACGCGCATCCGTTCGGCCAACGGCAGCCGAACAAAGAGGTACCCCGGGAATAGCGGCAACTCGAGCCGCACGCGGCGATCCTTCCAGCGGTGCACCGCTTCGTACAGCGGTAGAAAATGTTCAATAGCGCGTCCTTGTAGCTGCTCGGCAATTCGCTTCTCGTGATTCGCACAGGTGTAGGCGGCATACCAGCGCGCCTCCCGGAAGAGGACCTGTATCTCAGCCGTGTTGCGCCGTTCCTCCACTTCTTGCTCCTGGCGTCTCCGAGGTGCTGCGAGCCGGCACAGCTTCGCCCCGCGAACTACGTGGCCACAATGCTCTTAACATGAACGTTCTCAGTAAGTTACAGACAGAACCCGCATCCGCGCGATGACATCCGACCTGCCCTCGAATTCCTCTGGCACATTCCCTGCGTGAACCCCGCCGGAACCTGCGGCATCATGCTTCTCCATCGTGGCGGCGGTGTTCTCCGTAGTCGCAGTTGTAGTAATACGACGAGTAATAGCCGGCGCGGCGCAGATTCAAATCGTTCAGCACAACGCCGAGCAAATGAGCACCGACGCCGGAAACATGCGCGCTCGCGCGATACGCGAGGTCGCGCGGAGTCTCCCCACCGCGCACCACCAGAATCGCTCCCTCGGCCAGCGTGATGAGGATGCGTCCATCCGCGACGTTGAGCAGCGGAGGAGAATCCAGCAGGACGAAGTGGTAGTCGCTGATCGCTTCGTTCACAAACTGTTGCATGCGCGCGGAGGAGAGCAATTCACTGGGGTTGGGCGGGATAGGCCCGCAGACCAGGCACTCAAGGCCTGCCGGACCCACCGGGCGCACCAAGCTGCGCCACTCCTCCGCGCCGGTCAGGTAATGCACAAGCCCGGTGGAATTCTCCAGCCCAAAGAAATCGTGGATGCTGGGGCGGCGCATGTCGCCGTCCACGACAAGCACCCGTTTGCCCAGTTGCGCCAGGGATATAGCCAGATTACTACACACCGTGGTCTTGCCCTCGCTCGGCTGCGCGCTCACCAGCACGAGCGAGCGCGGCGGACGCGTTGCCGTGGAGAGCAGAACGGAGGTGCGCAAACTGCGGAAGGCTTCCGAGAGCGCGGAACGCTCCAGCAGTTTGGAATCCACGCGAATCCACTTGGAGTCCGAGTCGGCCACCAGCGCTGGTGTTTTCCGGCCGTTGCCCGTTGCGGGCGAACTCACGGGCAGCCAGCCGTAATGCCCGTTTTTCCCGCGATCGCGCGAATCGCGGGAGGGAATCAGGGCCAGCACAGGCAAACGCAGGAAATGTTCCACATCGTCCGGACTATTCAGCGTGCTATCCAGTTGCTCCTGGAGAAAGGCCATCCCCACGCCCAAGGCGAGGCCCAAGACGCATGCCAGGCTAAGATTGAGCGCCACCCAGGGTTTTACCGGCCTCGTCGCCGGGACCGCCTGGTCCACCACGCGGATATTGCTCGCCTTCAACCCTGCGGAGACGCCGGCTTCCTTCAATCTCTGCAGCAGCCCCACATAGAGCTGCTTATTCGTATCCACCTCGCGTTTCAGGATGTTGTATTGGACGGATTTGTCCGCGACCGCATTAGCCTGGTTTTGCTGGTCTTCGAACGCTTTGCGGACCAGCGCTTCCCGGCGCGAGGAGGCGAAGTATTCGTCGGCAATGTGCCGGGCGGCCTGCGCCCTTTGCTGCTCGAGAAACTGCTCGGTGCGATCGATCTGGCTCTGAATCTCCTTCATCTTCGGATAGCTGGCATTGAAGTCGGGAGCGAACTGAGCCTTGTGGCGCTCCAGCTCGGCCAGCTTCACGGTGAGTTCCTGAGTTACCTTGTTGTCGAAGACTCCCGGTAATGCGCCATAATCGCCCGCTTCCACCAGGCGGTAGAGCGACTCCTTTTGATACCGGTCGGCCTGCGCCTGGGTCAGTTCGGTCTGGAGCTGACGCAGCCGTTCATCCACGATGTTTTCCGTGTTTCCCTTGTCGGTTTCCAGGTACAGCAGGCCGTTGCTTTGGGCATACTCGTGCAGGTCGTCTTCGGATTTTTCCAGCCGGATCTTCAAGCCGTCGAGCTGTTGGGAGAGCCATTCGGAAGCCTTTTGCGTGGCCTCCCAGTGCGTTTCCAGGTTTCCCCGGATGTACCCGGCGGCAAGCTCGTTCACGGCTCGCGCGGCCAGCGCCGCATCCTCGGAATCAAAACTCACGCGCACCAGCCGGCTGCGACGGATGGGATCCACGCTCAGATTCGACTGAAACCGTTTCAAAACCTTCTGTTCGCTATCGGCATCGAGCGCGGGGCCGGAAGCGGCGCCGGCGGGCGGTAGTTCTCTCCGCCCAAACCAGGAACGTGGCGGCGGGTTGAACTCCGGCAACTGGTCGAGGTGGAGCTGCGCGATCACCGGGCGGGCCAGGGTGTCGCTTTGCAGAATGCGGTACTGCGTTTCCAGGTAGTCGTCCGACACGTTTTGGAACTGGAAGAGCTGCTGGACCGTCGCGACGTTCGGGTTTTCCTGTCCGATTTCAATCAACGCAAACGCGCGGTAAACCGGCTTCTGTTTCACCGTGGCGATCAGCACCACGGTGAACGCGGCCAACAAGATGGAAATCACCGTCCAGCGCCGCTTCAGCAGGATCCGCCAGTACGCTCGCGGATCGAGTTCGTTCTCCGCCCCATCCAGCGAGTAGGCCCTCACCAGTTCCCCGCGCGGCGAGGCCGGGGCCAGCGGAATTGGCTCGTACACCTGAATCTTGTCCTGCGTGGCCACGTCAGTACCTGTAAATCAGCGCGCTGCCCACGACGCCGAGGATTCCATCGGTGCTGCGGTACAGGGCGGCTTTTCCTGCGCTGTTGGGAATGAAGACGATGTCTTTCGATTGCAGAATCGGGTCTGGCTCCTTCCCCTGCAGGATCCGGTTCACGTGGATGGGCAACTCCCGGCGTTCCCCGGTCGTGCCTTCGGTGCGGATGATGCGCGCGCGTCCGGGCGCAGAGGTGTGCGTCAGGCCGCCAGCCAGCGCGATGGCCTGCAGGATTGAGACGTTTTCATTCGTCTTCAGAAGGTAGCCCCCCGGTTTCCCCACCTCGCCCACCACGTATACGATCCCCGCGCGCTTCACTTTCACCACGTCGCCGGGATACACCGGCACGTTGAACCGCGGATCGCCGGAGCTCAACAGATCCCGAAGATCAATCTCCACTGAGCGGCTGTTGCCCGCCGGGGCCGCTGCCGCTTGCACCCGGATTTGTCCGCCAGCGCTTGCAGGACCAACGGAGGGGGATCCGGTATCGGGATCGGAGGGATTTGCCGCTGCCGTAGTGTCTCGATCCTCGTGACGAATCACGATCACGGTATCCCCCGCATCCTCGGCCAGACCCTCTGCCAGCGACAGCACTTCAATCAGTGTTTTTCCCGTACGGACCTGGAAGACCCCGGGCTTTTTCACTGCACCAAAAACGGAAACGGGGTGGCTCTCCATTTCCTTAACGAACACGCTGACATGGGGATCTTTCATATAAGTGCGGCGGAGCAGCTCTTCGAGCACGGCTTCGAACGCTCGGGTCGTGAGCCCGGATGCGCGCACCTGGCCAATCAAGGGAAGCGAGACTTGACCGTCGGAGGAAACGCGGACGTCCCGGGTCAGGTCTGGAGCTTCAAATACGGAAATGCTCAGCAAGTCTTCCGGGCCCATCCGATAGTCAACGCCAAGCGGGGCTACAACTGGGGCGCTGGACTGGCCAAACAGATCGGAAAGTCTTGCGTTCATGTCCTGTGTAGTTCTTCCGGTGAACCCGGTGGCCGACGTCGCGGGTGCGTCCGTGCCGTTGGTTCCTTGGGCGCAGATCAGTGCGGGGCCAATCAAGAGCATGAGGAGCAGAAGAACCAATTCGTGTGCCGCTCGAAGCCTTCCCTTCGAACCTCTCATCCCCGCTTCTTTTCTGATCCGGCGCTGCATACCGCCCCCTTGGAACCCAGAGCCCTGATCCTCCTGCTTCAACCTCGGGTTCTCCTCGGACTGCTCAGACCGTGTGCGGCCTTTGTTCTAGTTTTATCGGCAGGTTAGTGCGTAACTTGACACGTTCCGACATTGGTCGGCGAAACGGTGCATCCGGCAGTCGCATCGAGTGCCGCCAATGCAATCGTCGAGGCCGCCAGCGCCACTGTCGAAGCAATGAGCACAGCCGTCAGAGTTCCGCCTCCTCCGCCGGCTCCCGCACCGCTTCCGGTCCCGCTTCCGCTCGCCGGAGGCGGCCCGACCGTTGCGTCCAGCATTTTCCCTTCCTCGACGGTCACGGTACGGTTCTCCGCCTCCACGTCCACCGCGCCGCTCCTCGCGAGCACCTTCAGGGAGTTTCCATCCAAAGTGACCGCGTAGACGCTCCCGGTTGCCGCAGGAAGGATCCTCAGCCCTTTCACGTCCACGATCAGGGGAGATTTCGCCGGGCTGACTGCCGCCACTCCTCCACGCTCCAGCAGCGCCGTCAGCCGACCGCCGCCCTCCCGGATTTGCACGGTGCTCGATTGAATCACCAGCAAGCGCGCACCGGCCCGCGAGGTGACGGATGCGGTGGAATTCGCTTCCGTGGCGATGTGGTCGCCAGGGAACACGCTTGCACCGCTGGCCGTGGCTATTCCATTGACCTTGGCACTGCCTCTCACGGAAATCTCTCCGATGATTGCGGGCGCGGCTGTCCAGGCTACAGGTGCGTACACTAACGACCAGGCTGCGCACAGCGCCAGCAAAACCCGGGGCCCACTCCAAGCGGATTGGTGGTTCATTTCTCCTCCTCCGTTTGCGGGTTCTCTAGCATGCAGCCCTCCAAATCCTCCAGGGCTGACTCGCACAGTGGCGGGCCTCCGGTTCGCAGCAGCCAGCGAGCGACAAGAATCACATTTGCAGGTTGCCGTGTGCTCGCCAGGCAGATCTGTAACTATCCCGTTGTCAAAGTCTTAGGATGATTGCACCGCTGTCGATCGCGGCCTTTCTCGCCCCCCGGCCGGGTGCCAATCGGCTAGGCTCTTTCTTCTGAGAAAGAATTGCGGAGGCTGCAAAGCCTTCTTAGTGAGCCCCACGTTTTTCCCGGAATGGAACTGGGGAGAGGTTCCGAATTTCAGTGTGGAAACGTTCCCGCAGTCTGTTTCTCACCATCTTCCCCGCATTTGACTGGCATAGTCGCCAATACAGCAAGGAGCAAAAACAGGAGAGCATTGGAAGGAATGTGAAGATTGAAGTCCACGAAGCTATGGACCAAGATTCCGGCACACCCAGCCAAAGCCCCAGCGCGCACAGCGCCAATACTCCCCGCTCCAGCATGCGCCAAATTCCTGAGCCCGCGCCGGACGAGAACCAGCACGAAGGCCAACCCGCACAGTCCTCCGGCTACGCCCGTTTCGGCCAACAGTTCCAGATAGTCGTTGTGGGCGTGGTCCACAATGCGCCCGTCGTAATAGCTCTCGTACTGAGGATACGCGACCACCAGCGTGCCCAGCCCGGTTCCGATCCACGGGCTGTGTTCGAACACTTTCCAGGTGTCCCGGTACATGGAAATTCTTCGATCGTGCGAAAAGTTTCCTGCGGTCAGCTCGGCAAAACGCTCCAGAGTTTCGCTCCAACCCAGCCAGGCCACGAAAGCAGCGGCCACGAGTCCCACTGCTGCGGCGCCGAGCAGCCGATTTCTTCCCGGACGCGGCGCGCGCTGTAAGAACAGCAGCAGGACAACTTCGAACAGGAAGCTGATGATTCCACCCCGTGATCCCGACACGACGAGCGCAGCGGTCGGGACCACGATAAGGAGCCCCAGCAGCAGAAGCCGTTGGCGCTCCCGGGCGCGTCCCACAATGAGCGCGAGACTCAGTGGCACAGTCAGCTCGATAAACCCTGCGAAGTGATTGCGATCAACAAATGGTCCGAAAGGCCCCGCGCCCTCAGGCAGAGCGAACAGCCAGTACAGCTCACCGTTGAAGGTGAAATGTTGCACGATCGCGAAGAGCGACACGCCGAAGCTCAGACCGGAAAGAAGCCAGACGAATCGTTCCGCCTGGCTCGCCGTCCTGAAGGCTTCCCCGAACAGAAAAACAAGCAGAAGCATCGCTTCCCATTTCAGCAGCTCGACCTTTGTCGCGTACGGATAGATGGTCAGCCCGAGCAGTTGCTGCGCGAGCGCAACCGCGCCTAGACCCAGGAGTGGCCAGTAGACTGGATTCCAATGGGTTTCAGCACCTTTGGCGCGAACGGCGGCGAAGGCCCACACCGCCAGAACGATCGCAGCGCCGATCTCCATCGCTGCTTCTCCCGCAGGTTGCACACCACCGAAGGCCAGCACCAAGAACCCAACGAGAGCCCCGATTCCGACCCGGACCAGTTTCATGGTTTGCTGCCACCGCTCACCGGCGCAAGAGAGACGTCGGCCACCCACACGGTGCCGCTGAGTTTGTTGTCCAGCCGCTGACTGGGTTTTCGACGAAGCGAAATCAGCAGCAGATGGGTCCCAGGACCGGTGGTGAACTCCACTTCCGCGGGGGTCCATGGATGGGTGCCGGTCAGGGCCGGAGTGAATTGATTCAGCGCAGGGGGATCCCGGGCGTCCTCAACCTCGAACGCCACGCCGCTCTCCGTGGAAATTCCTTCTGTGCGCAGAAAGCAGGAAAGGCGGTAACGCCGCCCGGGTTCGACGGCCACGTACTGCTGTAGCTGCGCGAAGTCCAAATTTGCGCTGCCGTTAAAGGTCACCCGCAGGGAACGCGGGCCCGAGTGCGTCACCGCAGTGTCAAATCCGTACTGCGCCCCGCTTGTAGGGACCATCCACCAGGCAAATCCTCCGTTGAGCGCGTCGTGCTCGAACCTGCCGTCAAAGACGAGGGAGCCACCGATGGGCGTATCGGCCGGCCAGTTTGTGGCCCGCAACGCTTCCCGCCAGCTACGTACGGCCTCGGCAAGACGATCTTGCCGAATTAGGTCGTTGACCAAGGGCATAGCCTGCTTCATCTCGAAGGTCAGGTGCAAATCCAGCATTCGCTGCCAGACCGCGAGCGCAGCATCCGCCCGGCGCTGGGAGATGAAAAACTCCAGTGCGGTGAAATAGACGTTGGGGGATGTCGGCCCGAGACCCGCGAGAATCTGCCCGGCGTCCTGGCCTGCTTCCCAAAATTGCGAAATTGCGGAGAGTGTGAGGGTGGGATCCGCCTGGATCGACCGGCGAATCTGCGAGTAGGCCTCCGGGAGGTCGTCCTGCCGGATCAAAAATGAGCCGTAGCGCCAGGCCACAACGGCAGAAATTGGATGGCAAAGCTGGGCCTTCTCGTAGGCGGCACGCGCCGCGGCCTGGTCGCCCATGTATTCGTCTGCCTGCGCAATCCGAAGCCACACGTTGGCTGAGTACGGATTCACCTGAGCCGCCTTTCGAAACTCCGCGAGCGCGCGGGCTTCATCGGAAGCGAGCAGGATTGCCTCGTGGTAGACGCCGAGGTGCAGCCAGTAGTTCGCGTTCTCTGGTTCGAGCTTCGCAGCCCGCTCCCACAGTTCCGGGTCCGGCGCGTGATTCCAATACTCTGCCAGCCAGGCTTTTACTGCCTGCAGGCAAAGACCTCCCGCGATGAACAGGATCATGGAGAGGAAGAACCAACGGCTCTCGGCGCGTTGTAATCTGACCAGCATATTTGGTGAAACTGCAGCAGCCAAAGCGCATTAGCAATTCAATAGCCAAATGCTCCCAGTTCGCCTTTATCCCAATACGGCCTTTGAGGCACCGCCCCCCATGAGTATTTCGGCAAGTTTGGTCCAGACGTGACGCGCGAAGCTCTGCCTCCAATGGCGCAGTACCAACACGGGGGCGCTGTTGCGGTGCGCAGCAATCTGCCGGCGGCAGAGAGTCATCCGGACTGGAAACGAATCGCATCAGGACCTTGCAATTGAGCAGTTCTCGTTCCACCTGGTTGAATCGGCATGCGCCAAGGTGTGCTGATGGACTTACACACTCCCACTTAAGGCGAGAAAGGACTCTTCCTGGATGCACTCAGCCAATGTTCTAGGTGGCCGCGGAGCAACCGAAAATCGATTGGCTTCGAAACATAGGCATTGCAGCCGGCTTGCAACATGCGCTCCTCTTCGGCAATCATGGCTTTGGCCGTTACCGCAATTATGGGGATATGCCGGGATCTCACCTCCCTGCGCATCTGTTGGGCAAGCCGGAGGCCGTCTTCAGCCCCCAGCTTGACATCCAGCAATACCGCGTGCGGGTTCTGGTTCTCAACCGCTGCGAAAGCTGCACCCAGATCTGTCGCCGTCAGAACTTCGTAGCCCTCCGCCTCCAGCCAATCACAAAGAAGTTCACAATTCGCTTGATTGTCCTCAACGATCAGAATGCGATTTCTCACGGCTATTCCCCATGGTTCTGCGGCATCACCCGGGTTAGCTGTTGGAGTAGCTGTTCTCGCCATGGCTGATTTTTTCGCAGTAGGGACTCGGCATGAGTTCGGAGGTACTTCTCCTCCTCACGGCTCAAGTCCTTGCTCGTCAGGATGAATACGGGAAGGTCGGCGGTTCGTGGATGGGAGCGCCATTCAGCAAGCAACTCGAATCCGCTCACCTTGGGCAGCGTTAGGTCGAGAATCACGAGTGTCGGTACGAAGTTGGAAACTTGCTGCCGGGCCTCCGCGCCGTCAGCAGCCGTTGTCACAGGATAGGCTTGGGCCGTGAGCAGCTCCGCGATGATCTCCCGCGTGGCCCCGTCGTCCTCGACCACCAGTATCGGCTGCGCCGGTAGCGCCCCCCCGCGAGAGGCTAGGCAGCGTTGGACGCCTTTCAGTAGAACCTCCTTGTCTACGGGCTTGACAAGGAATTCGTCGGCGCCAAGAGTAATCCCCATGCCCGGCTGATCCACGACAGTAAGGACGATTACCGGAATATCTTTTGTGCGAATGTCGTTTTTCAGTTCCAGCAGGATTTCCCAGCCATTCACAGGTTTCATGAGCAGGTCCAGCGTGACGACTTGGGGTTGGAATGCGGCCACCATGTCCAGAGCGCGCCGCGGGTCAAGGCAAACCTGC
>Ga0187781_10000490_pt1 | contig 28221 bp, 26 predicted proteins | sample 0715_SJ02_MP02_2_FD_132447 | JGI IMG/M metagenome (GOLD analysis project Ga0187781, IMG submission 132447) | Tropical peat soil microbial communities from peatlands in Department of Meta, Colombia - 0715_SJ02_MP02_20_MG | ecosystem: Environmental > Terrestrial > Soil > Wetlands > Peat | place... | reverse complement strand
GGTGATGCCGGGGGACAACGTGAGCGCGGAGATCACGTTGATTACGCCGGTGGCGCTGGAGAAGGGCTTGCGGTTCGCCATCCGCGAAGGCGGCCACACGGTCGGCGCCGGCGCCGTCAGCGAGATCATCGAGTAAACGACCATGCGCGAAATCATTACATTGCAGTGCGGCGAGTGCAAAAACCGGAACTACACGACCACGAAAAATAAGAAGAAACATCCGGACCGGCTCGAGACGAGCAAGTTTTGCAACACGTGCCGGAAACATACGGCGCACAAGGAAGTTAAATAGATCGGTTGGATCGTGGAATTCACTCTCCACTCTTCTGAAGAAAGGGCCGGGAGTGAATTTTCGAGCCTCTGGCTCGAAAATTAGGGGAGTAGGTTCAACGGTAGACCGCCGGTCTCCAAAACCGGATGTGGGGGTTCGAATCCCTCCTCCCCTGCCAGATTTTGCAGGGCGGGAGCTGACGGCAACATGGCACAGGCGGCCAAATTGAACAGGGAAGAGACAGGCGGCGAAGGCGCATCGTTCCAGATGCCGGGGTTTGTCGAGCGGCTTCTGGAATACCCGAAGCGGCTGCGGCAATTCCTGCACGAGGTGCGCAACGAAATGCGGCTGGTGAACTGGCCGTCGCGGCAGGATGTGTGGTCCACGACGATCGTGGTGATCGTCACCGTCACGTTTTTCGGGATTTATTTTCTGCTGACGGATTCGGTGCTGCAAAGGGCGGTGGGATGGCTGATTAGCTATGGAAAGTCACACTGAAGGAAACGCAATGTCGAAGCAGTGGTACATCGTCCACACCTACTCGGGATTCGAGAAAAAGGTGAAGGAGAGCCTCGAGGGCCGGGTGCAGGCCTTTGGACTCGCGGACAAAATCGGGCAGATCATCATCCCGACCGAATCGGTGGTGGAAGTGCGCGGCGGCAAAAAAGTGATTTCGCCACGCATGTGCTATCCGGGCTACGTGCTGGTCGAGATGGATATGGACGACTACACCTGGCACGTCGTGCGTTCCACGCCGCGCGTGACCGGATTTGTCGGCTCGGGGCAGACGCCTTCGCCCCTGAGTGAAGAAGAAGTACAGAACATCCTGAATCGCGCGACCACGACGGCGGAGAAGCCCAAGCCCAAGCTGTCGTTTGAGCGCGGCGAAAAAGTCCGCATCGGCGAAGGGCCGTTTGCGAATTTCACCGGCGTGGTCGAGGAAGTGAACTCCGACCGCAGCACGCTGAAAGTTTCGGTCACGATTTTCGGGCGCTCGACTCCGGTGGAGCTGGATTTCGCGCAGGTGGAGAAGGTGGCATAGAGAATTGCAATCGCGCCGGGCGAAGGAGAGAGATTCTTCGCTGCGCTCAGAATGGCGGGCTGACAAAAGTAGGGGAAAAAGAATGGCCAAGAAAGTTCAAGCAATGGTGAAGCTGCAATTGCCGGCGGCAAAAGCCACTCCGGCGCCCCCGGTGGGCACGGCGCTCGGCCCGCACGGCGTGAACATCATGGATTTTTGCAAGCAGTTCAACGGCAAAACGAACAAAGAGCCGGACGGCATGATCATTCCCGTGCTCGTCACGATCTATAGCGACCGCACGTTCACTTTCATCCTGAAAACTCCGCCGGCTTCCGAACTCTTGAAACGCGCCGCGGGCATCGTCAAGGGGTCGCCCGAGCCGAACCGCAACAAAGTGGCAAAAGTGACGCGCAAACAGGTGGTCGAAATCGCCAAGACCAAGCTGCCGGACCTCAACACGGCGAATCTTGAATCCGCTGTGCGCACCATCATGGGCACGGCGCGCAACATGGGCATCGAAGTCACGGAGTAGGAGAGAAGCAATGGCCCGGAGCACGAAAGAAGGCGGAAAGAATATCGACCGCGCGCGGAAGATGATCGAAGCGCGGCCGTACAAACTCGAAGAAGCTGCAGAGCTGCTGCGCAAGGCGCATTTCGTGAAATTCGACGAGACCGTCGAGTTGGTCTTGAACCTGGGCGTGGACCCCAAGCAATCGGACCAAATGGTGCGCGGCACCGTCGTGCTGCCCCACGGGCTCGGGAAATCGAAGCGCGTGCTCGTGATTGCCAGCGGCGAAAAAGTCCGCGAAGCGCAGGAAGCGGGCGCCGATTTCGTCGGCGGCGACGACATGGTCCAGAAAATCCAGGAAGGCTGGACGGATTTCGAGGCCGTCATCGCCACTCCCGACATGATGAAATCCGCCGGGCGGCTGGGCAAAGTGCTCGGCCCGCGCGGCTTGATGCCGAACCCGAAGACGGGCACGGTCACTTTCGAAATCGCGCGCGCCGTGAAGGAAATCAAGGCGGGCAAAGTGGAATTCCGGCTCGATAAAACCGGCCTGATCCATTCGCCCATCGGCAAGATCAGTTTTCCGGCAAAAAATCTGGCGGAAAACGCGCAGTCGCTGCTCGGCGCTGTGATCAAGGCAAAGCCCGCGGCGGCCAAAGGAAAGTTCATCAAGAAAATCACGCTGACCTCGACGATGGGTCCGGGCATTCCGATTGACCACGCGGAAGCCGATGCGGCCGTGGCGGTCGCGGCCTAAACAGGATTGGGCTAGGGAGAGTTTGGCATGAAGAAGAAATCCGAAAAGAAGACGCAGGCGGAAGAGCTTCGCGCACAATTGGCGACGGTTTCGACCGTCATCCTCTCGACGTTTCAAGGCATCACGGTCGAGCAGGACACCAAGCTGCGCCGCACGGTCGAAGCCGCCGGCGGCCACTACCAGGTGGTGAAAAACACCGTAGCCGAACGCGCCGCTGCCGGAACTCCGGCGGAGGGCTTGCTCAAGAATCTGAAAGGCACGAATTCAATCGCGTTCACCACGGCCGATCCTGTCGCGCTCGCCAAGATCCTGACGAAAGTGGCGAAGGATGTCCCGGCGTTCCAGTTCCGCGCCGGATGGGTCGAAGGCCGCGTGATTTCAATTCAGGAAATCGCGCAACTCGCGCAACTCCCGGGCAAAGATGAGCTGCTCAGCAAAATCATGTTCCTGATCAATGCTCCGGCGCAGCGAATTGCCACGGCGCTGGCAGCGCTGCCGCGAAATCTCGCAGTGGTCACAAGCGAAGCCGTGAAAGGCGGCAAATTCAGCGCGGGCAGCCCAGCGGCGCAAAGTGCTCCGGCCGAAACGGCCCCGGCGCCTGAAGCGGCCCAGTAGCCGCGGAGAAAAATTCGGATTTTTCAGCAATCGATTTTCTATCTCGGAGGAGGACACACAAAAGCAATGGCAAGCAAAGTGGAAACAATTCTCGATGAAATCAAGGGCCTGACTCTGCTCGAAGCTTCCGAACTCGTCAAGAAGATGGAAGAAGCCTTCGGCGTGTCAGCGGCGGCTGCCGCTCCCGTAATGGTTGCGGGCGGTGGAGCAGCCGCGGCCGGCGCAGCTCCGGCGGAGGAGAAGACGGAATTCGCCGTCGTTCTCACCGAAGTGGGCGCCAACAAGATCAACGTGATCAAAGCGGTCCGCGAAGTCACCAGCCTCGGCTTGAAAGAAGCCAAGGACCTGGTCGATGGCGCCCCCAAGACGGTGAAAGAGGGCGTCAACAAGGACGAGGCCGCCACAATCAAAAAGAAGTTCGAAGACGCCGGAGCCAAGGTCGAGATCAAGTAGTGGCAGCCCGCCAGGCTAATGCCCGGGTTGCAAGGGAATTCGCTTACGCGCGCTCCTTTGGAAACTGGAACCTCACAATACGTCCTTCCCGGACCGGCGGGGCGGGTGTTTCTCCGCGCTGCTGGTTCCGGCGTGATCCCGAAGGGAATGGTCCATGAGCAAGAGTAATGGAAATCACGCAAGCAGGGAGCGGGAACGCCTGGACTTCGCCAAAATCAGAACGACGGTCCAGATTCCCAACCTGATTGACGTTCAGAAGAAGTCGTATCAGCGCTTTTTGCAGATGGATTTGCTGCCGAGCGAGCGCGAAGACACGGGTCTGCAATCGGTGTTCACCTCTGTGTTTCCGATTCAGGATTTTCGCGGGCTTTCGCAGCTCGATTTTGTCGACTACGCCATCGGCAACTGGGAGTGCAAGTGCGGCCACCTCCGAGGCCTGCACCACTTGCGCGCCACCTGCCGGAATTGCGGCGCGTCGGTGGTCACCAACCCGTACAAGACCGGCGACGTGATCTGCGCCAAGTGCGGCACGTTCAACAAGAACACGCCCACGTTCTGCAATAAGTGCGGCGACCCGGTCACGCTGCAACTGAAGTACGACGTGAACGAATGCCAGGAGCGCGGCATGACCTACTCCGCGCCGCTCAAGGTCACGATCCGCCTCACCATTTACGACAAGGATCCCGACACCGGCGCCAAATCCATCCGCGATATCAAAGAGCAGGAAGTTTTCTTCGGCGATATTCCGCTGATGACCGAAAACGGCACGTTCATCATCAACGGCACCGAGCGCGTGATCGTCAGCCAGTTGCACCGGTCGCCCGGCGTGTTTTTCGAGACGGCCAATAACCGCAGCTACTTTTTGGGAAAAATCATTCCCTACCGCGGCTCGTGGGTCGAATTCGAATACGATACCAAAAACATTCTCTACGTGCGCATCGACCGCAAGCGCAAGTTCCTCGGCTCGATCTTCCTGCGCGCCCTGGGTATGAAGTCGAATGAAGAAATCCTGCGCACCTTCTATCAGGTGGAGCGCATTTCGCTGCGCGACAACGAACTTTTCTGGAATGTCTCCGAAGGCCTGATCGACCGCAAACTCTCGAAAGAAATCAAGCACGCCCGGTCGGAAGAAGTGATCGTCGGAGCGCACAAGCGCATCACCGAGCCGCTGTATAAGGAGCTGGTCAAAGCGCGCGTCAACCAGGCGGAAGTCGCCGTGGCGGATCTCGAAGGCGCCATCACCGTCAGCGAGCTGGTGAACCGCCAGACCGGCGAAGTGCTGCTCGAATCAAACAAGCCGCTCTCGCCCGAAATGTGGAGCTCGATCGCCGAAGCCGGCATCACCGAAGTCGATATCTGCTTCCCGGACCGCGACGAGGTGGGCGTGATCGTCAGCCGCACGCTCGACAAAGACACGATCCGCACTCCGAGAGAAGCGCTGATCGAAATTTACCGCAAGCTCCGCCCGGGCGATCCGCCCACGCTCGAGACCGCAACCGCGCTTTTCAACGGCATGTTTTTCGACGCCCGCAAGTACGATTTCAGCAAAGTCGGCCGGCTGAAATTCAATATCAAGCTGGGGCTCGAGACGCCGCTGGATAAGCGCACGCTCGATCCGGCCGATTTCGTGGCCGCCATCAAGTATCTGCTCAAGCTGCGGCGGAATATCGGCACGGTGGACGATATCGATCATCTGGGCAATCGCCGCGTCCGCGCCGTCGGCGAGCTGCTCGAAAACCAGTTCCGCATCGGCCTGGTCCGCATGGAGCGCGCCATCAAGGAAAAAATGTCCGTGTACCAGGAAATGTCCACGGCCATGCCGCACGATCTCGTGAACGCGAAGCCGGTGATGGCCGCGATCCGCGAATTTTTCGGCAGCTCGCAGCTTTCGCAGTTCATGGACCAGACCAACCCGCTCAGCGAAATCACGCACAAGCGGCGCCTTTCGGCTCTCGGCCCCGGCGGACTTTCGCGCGAACGCGCCGGATTCGAAGTGCGCGACGTTCACCCCACGCACTACGGCCGCATCTGCCCGATTGAAACGCCGGAAGGCCCGAACATCGGGCTGATCAGCTCGCTTTCCTGCTACGCGCGCATCAACGAATTCGGCTTCATCGAATCGCCCTACCGCAAGGTGAAAGGCGGGCGCGTGATCGACTTCGTGCAGGTGGTCAATTCCGGCGACAGCGAATTCAAAGCCGGCGAGCTGGCCGAGCGCGAAAAAGTGGAAGACACCAACGACGAGCTGAAGCGCCGCCGCGTGGTGGTCGAGCCGCACTGCTTCTATCTTTCGGCTTGGGAGGAAGACCGCTACGTCATCGCGCAGGCCAATGCTTCGCTCGATGAGCGCGGCAAAATCACCACCGAGCTCGTCAACTGCCGGCAGGCGGGCAACTTCGTCCTGAAGAGCCGCGAGGAAGTGGACTACATCGACGTGTCGCCGAAGCAGCTTGTTTCGGTGGCCGCGAGCTTGATTCCGTTCCTCGAAAACGACGACGCGAACCGCGCCTTGATGGGCTCGAACATGCAGCGCCAGGCGGTGCCGCTGATCCGCGGCGAAGCGCCGCTGGTGGGCACGGGCATGGAACGCGTCACCGCTCGCGATTCGGGCGCCGTCATCGTGTGCCGCCGTGACGGCGTCGTCGATCAAGTCGATTCCGAGCGCGTGATCGTGCGCGTCGAAAGCGACCAATCCGGCGTGCTCAGCCGCGAAGTCGGCTCGGACATTTACTTGCTCACGAAGTTCAAGCGCTCGAACCAGAACACCTGCATCAGCCAGAAGCCGCTGGTGCGCGCGGGCGATCGCGTCAAGCAAGGGCAAGTGCTGGCGGACGGCCCCTGCACCGACCGGGGCGAACTCGCGCTCGGCCGCAACGTGCTTGTCGCGTTCCTTCCCTGGCGCGGGTACAACTTCGAAGACGCCATCCTCGTCAGCGAAAAGCTCGTGGAAGAGGATTACTACACTTCGATCCACATCGAGGAATACGAAATCGAAGCCCGCGATACCAAGCTCGGCCCCGAGGAAATCACCCGCGACATTCCCAATATCAACGAGAGTTTCCTCCGGAACCTCGACGAGAGCGGCGTGATCCGCATCGGCGCCACCGTGAAGCCCGGCGACATTCTCGTCGGCAAAGTGACGCCCAAGGGCGAAACCACGCTCACGCCGGAAGAGAAGTTGCTTCGCGCCATCTTCGGCGAAAAGGCCGGCGACGTCCGCGACGCCTCGCTCTATTGCCCGCCCGGCATCGAAGGCACGATCGTCGACGTCAAGATTTTCTGCCGCAAGGGCGCGGAAAAAGACGAGCGCCACAAAGCCATTGAAGCCGCGCAGGTGGCCAAGCTCGAAAAGAACCTCGCCGATGAAATCCGCATTCTGACCGACGAGCGCCTGAAGCGCTTGAACGACCTCCTGGGCGGACAGGTGCTGCTCGCCGACTTGCACGACGAGCGCACCAATAAGCGCCTGCTCACGAAGGGCACCGAGCTCACCCGCGAGATTCTGGAAAAAATCACCACGCGGAATCTCAAGCGCCTGCGCCTCAACGACAAAGACCCGCTCCTCATCGAAAAGATCGACGAAATCGAGGAGATGACTTCGCGCCAGATCGACGTCCTGCGCAAAATCACCGACGAGCGCGTCTCCAAGCTCAAAAAGGGCGACGAGCTCCCGCCGGGCGTGATCAAGCTGGTCAAGACCTACATCGCCATGAAGCGCAAGCTTTCCGTCGGCGACAAAATGGCCGGCCGCCACGGCAATAAGGGCGTGATCGCGCGCATCGTTCCGAAAGAAGACATGCCCTACATGCCGGACGGCACGCCGGTGGAAATCGTCCTCAATCCGCTCGGCGTTCCTTCGCGCATGAACGTCGGCCAGATTCTCGAAACCCATCTTGGCTGGGCTTCGAAGCAACTCGGCGAGCGCATTGCAAAAGTGCTCGACGATACCGAAAGCCGCGCCGAAGCGGTCCGCAAGTGGTTCAAGGATGCGTTCGGGCCCACCTCGGTGTGGAAGGCTATCTCGGAGCTCAACGACGAAGAGTTGCTCGACCTCGCCCAGAGCTTCCGCGAGGGCGTACCCGTGGCCACGCCGGTGTTTGACGGCGCGCGCGAGACCGACATCCGCCACCTGCTGCAATTCACCGAACTGCCCGAGAGCGGCAAGATCACGCTCTACGACGGCATGACCGGCGACTCGTTCGCGCAAAACGTCACGGTCGGCTTCATCTACATGCTCAAGCTCTCGCACCTGGTGGACGACAAAATCCACGCGCGTTCGATCGGGCCGTATTCTCTCATCACCCAGCAACCGCTCGGCGGAAAAGCGCAGTTCGGCGGACAGCGCTTCGGCGAAATGGAGGTGTGGGCGCTCGAAGCCTACGGCGCCGCGCACATTCTCCAGGAATTGCTCACGGCGAAGTCCGACGACGTCTACGGCCGCGCCAAAATCTACGAAGCCATCGTGAAAGGCGAGCCGGGGATCGAGCCCGGCGTGCCTGAGTCGTTCAACGTCCTGGTGCGCGAGCTTCAGTCGCTGTGCCTCGACGTGGAATTGATGAAACGCCAGAAGCCGCAGCAGGAAAAAGCCGACGCGGCGGATTAGCGCGGTCCGGGGATTTTCCCGGGCCGCCACACAAGTTTGTACCGGTTTTTGGTCCGACACCGTCGGACAGGAGGAGTCGCCCTTGTACCGTTCGAGCCCGTATGATCGCGCCAGTCAGATCGCCGATTTCGATTCGATCCGCATCAGCCTGGCGAGTCCGGAAAAAATCCGCTCATGGTCGCACGGCGAAGTCACCAAGCCGGAGACGATCAACTACCGCACCTTCAAGCCGGAACGAGACGGCCTGTTCTGCGCCAAGATTTTCGGCCCCGTCACCGATTGGGAGTGCCTCTGCGGAAAATACAAGCGCATGAAGCATCGCGGCGTGATCTGCGATAAGTGCGGAGTGGAAGTCACGCTCAGCAAAGTCCGCCGCGAGCGTCTGGGCCATATCGAGCTGGCTTCGCCTTGCTCGCACGTGTGGTTCTTCAAAGGCCTGCCCAGTCGCATCGGCTACCTGCTCGATATCACCATGCGCGACCTCGAGCACATTCTCTATTTCGAAACGTTTGTCTGCGTCGATCCCGGCGAAGTGCCGGGCATCAAGCAGAAGGAAATTCTGCCCGAGGAAAAGTATCGCGAACTGCAAAAAGAATACGCCGGAAAATTCCAGGCCGCCATGGGCGCCGAAGCCATCAAAGAATTGCTGCGCCACGTGGATGTAGAAAAGCTCTCGGAAGAACTGCGCGAAAAAATGAAAATCGATCCGAGCCTTCAGAAGCGGATCAAGTACGCCAAGCGCCTGAAAGTGCTCGAAGCCTTCCGCAAAAGCGGCAATAAGCCCGAGTGGATGATTCTCGACGTGATTCCTGTCCTTCCGCCGGAGCTGCGCCCGCTCGTCCCGCTCGACGGCGGCCGCTTCGCTACATCCGATTTGAACGACCTCTATCGGCGCGTCATCAACCGCAACAACCGGCTCAAGAAGCTGATGGAGCTGCACGCCCCCGACGTGATCGTGCGCAACGAAAAGCGCATGTTGCAGGAAGCCGTCGATGCGCTGTTCGATAACGGTCGCCGCGGCCGCGTCTTGCGCGGCACCAACAACCGTCCGCTCAAATCGCTTTCCGATACGCTCAAGGGCAAGCAGGGCCGCTTCCGCCAGAACCTGCTCGGCAAGCGCGTGGACTACTCGGGCCGTTCCGTCATTGTGGTGGGCCCGGAGCTGAAGCTCCACCAGTGTGGCTTGCCGAAGAAAATGGCGCTCGAACTTTTCAAGCCCTTCATCTATCACCGGCTCGAAGCTGCGGGCCATTGCACCACGATCAAGCAGGCAAAGGAGCTTGTCGAAGCGCAGGAATCGATCGTGTGGGACATTCTCGAAGACGTCATTCGCGAGCACCCGGTGCTTCTGAACCGCGCTCCCACGCTGCATCGCCTCGGCATCCAGGCGTTCGAGCCCACGCTCGTCGAAGGAAAAGCCATTCGCATCCATCCGCTCGTCTGCACGGCGTTCAACGCGGACTTCGACGGCGACCAGATGGCCGTGCACATTCCGCTTTCGCCGGAAGCGCAGGTGGAAGCCTCGGTCCTGATGCTCAGCTCACACAATATCCTTTCGCCGGCCAATGGCTATCCGCTCGCCGTGCCGACGCAGGATATGGTCCTCGGCATCTACTACATGACGAAGGCCAAGCCGCAGGCCAAGGGGGAAGGCCGTGCCTTCGGTTCCAACGATGAAGTCATCATGGCGCTCGAAGCCGGCGAAGTGGAGCTTCTCACTCCGATTCGCCTGCGCTACTCGGGAGAAGTGATCGACCTCACGAACGCTTACGACGATCAAGACGTTTCGCACACCGAGCCGATCCAGCTCTCGAAGCAGTTCCTGCATACCACCGTCGGCCGCGTGATCTTCAATGACCACCTACCTTCGGACATGCCCTACATCAACGGCTTGCTCAAGAAGAAGGGCGTGCAGGCGCTGGTGCAGTATTGCTATCTGCGGTTCGGCCTCGAAAAGACCGTCCTCGCGCTCGACAAACTGAAAGAGCTCGGCTTCCTCTACGCCACCAAGGCCGGCGTTTCCATCGGCATCAGCGACATGGTCATCCCCAGCGTGAAAGTCAAGCTGGTGGACGCGGCCGAGCACGAAGTGGTGAAAGTGCAGCAGCAATATCTCGATGGCGCCATCACCAACGGCGAGCGCTACAACAAAGTGATCGCCATCTGGTCCGACGTCACCGAAAAAGTCGCCGAGGAAATGTTCAAGGTGCTCGAAGAGCAGGACAAGCAGGGCGTGATCAACCCGATTTACGTCATGGCCGATTCGGGAGCCCGCGGTTCCAAGCAGCAGATCCGCCAGCTTTCCGGAATGCGTGGATTGATGGCTAAGCCTTCGGGCGAAGTGATCGAAACTCCCATCACGTCGAATTTCCGCGAAGGCTTGAGCGTGCTGCACTACTTCATTTCCACGCACGGCGCCCGCAAGGGTCTCGCCGATACGGCGCTCAAGACCGCTGATTCCGGCTACCTCACGCGCCGCCTGGTGGACGTTGCCCAGGACGTGATCATCAACGAATTCGACTGCGGCACCGCCGACGGAATTTACGTCGAACCGATTCTTGAAGCCGGCGTCGAAGTCGAGCCGCTGCGCGACCGCGTCGTGGGCCGCGTCTCGCTCGAAAAGATCAAAGACTACGAAGGCAACGTCATCGTCGAAATCAATCAGGAAATCACCGAAGAGCTGGCCAACGCGATTCAGGCTGCCGGCATCGAGCGCGTGAAAATCCGCTCGGTGCTCACTTGCGAGTCACGGCGCGGCGTTTGCGCCCGCTGCTACGGCCGCAATTTGGCCACCGGACGCTTCGTCGAGATGGGCGAAGCGGTCGGCGTGATCGCGGCGCAATCGATCGGCGAGCCCGGCACTCAGCTCACCATGCGCACGTTCCACATCGGCGGCACGGCCACGCGCGTCACCGAACAATCCAAAGTCGAGGCGCGCAACAACGGCTTCGTGAAATTCATCGACCTGAAAGTCGTCGAAGGCCGCGGCAAGACCATCGTGGCCATGAACCGTTCGGGCCTCATTGCGGTCGTGGACGAAAAGGGCCGCGAGAAGGAACGCCACCACGTCGTTTACGGCGCGCGTCTCCGCGTCGAAGACGGCCAGCCGGTCACGCTCGGCCAGACCATGGTCGAGTGGGACCCGTACACTTTCTCGATCCTCACCGAAACCGCCGGCACGGTCCAATTCAAGGATCTGCAGGCCGGCGTCACCATTGAAGAGCAGGTGGACGAAGTCACCGGGCTTTCGCAACTCGTCGTCACTCTGCCGCCCGGCGATGAAAAGCACCAGCCCGCCATCCAGATTCGCGGAGCAGGCGGCCGCATCAAGAAATACCTGATGCCTTCGCGCGCCCACTTGATGGTGGCCGATGGCGACGACGTGCAGCCCGGCGACGTCCTCGCGAAAATCCCGCGCGAGACCACCAAGACCAAAGACATCACCGGCGGCCTCCCGCGCGTCGTCGAGCTGTTCGAAACGCGCAAGCCGAAAGATCCCGCGGTCATCAGCGAAATCGACGGCGTAGTGAAGTACGGCGAAATCGCCAAGGGCCTGCGCAAAATTTACGTCGAAAGCGAAGACGGAAAAACCACCAAGGAATATTCCGTCCCGCGCGGCGTTCACATCAACGTGCAGGAAGGTGAGCACGTGCGCGCCGGCGAGCCGTTGATCGACGGCCCGCTCAACCCGCACGACATTCTCGCCGTCCTCGGCGAAAAGTACACGCAGGCCTACCTGGTGAACTCGATCCAGGAGGTCTACCGCCTCCAGGGCGTCAACATCAACGACAAGCACATCGAGACGATCGTCCGCCAGATGATGCGCTGGGTGAAAGTGGAAGACGTGGGCGACACTCCGTTCCTCCTCGAAGAGCAGGTGGACAAGTTCCGCTTCCGCGCCGAAAACGACCACGTCATCCGCGAGGGCGGACGTCCGGCGACCGGCCGGCCGTTGCTCCTCGGCATCACCAAGGCGTCGCTCTCGACCGATTCCTTCATCTCCGCGGCGAGCTTCCAGGAGACCACCCGCGTTCTTACCGAAGCGGCCATCTCCGGCAAGGTTGACTACCTCCGCGGCCTGAAGGAAAACGTCATCATGGGCCGCCTGATTCCGGCGGGCACGGGCCTCGAGCGCTACCGCAATATCCAGCTCCTCACCGAATTGCCTCCGCCGCAAGAAGGCGAAGCCGGTATCGGAGCGGGATTGCCGGCGGGCCCCGATCTGTCGCCCGAAGAAGCCGCGGCGCTCGATTTCCTGCGTAAGGATACCGACGCCGTCGCCGAGAGCTGATCCTGCAACTGAATCTACTTGCCAAAAAGGGCGCCCCAAGAGGGCGCCCTTTTTTTGTGGCACTGCCACTCCTGGCTGTGCGCTTCTGACGGTGTCTTTTTTTGTAGGGGCATCCGCCGCAATTCTGGCGGACCGTGCCCGCTTCCATGCAACCCGGCTAAATCATTCTGCCTTTAAAATTTGCGCCTCCGCCAAAGCGCCGGAGGCGCGGCACAATTTAGCCCAGGCCTTCCGGCCTGGGTCGTCGATGCGATTGCGTCAAGAGCCCCGTAGGGGCGGCACTACGCGAGCCGCTGTTGAGCAACATGGAAATCCGCGCCGCTTTCTTTCCCCGCGGGCCTCATCCCCTCGCTAAAATTTAAATGGGAAACTCTTGCCTTCACGAGGCCCTCGTGAACGCGCCCCGGAGCCGCGTACCCAATGCCGGATGAACTGACGCCAAAGCCGCGAGAAAAGGTCACTCTCGAATGGGAGCGGCTCGAGCGGGCCGAGCAGGCGATCTGGCGCAATAGCCTGCTGCTGCTTCTCGCCCTGGCCGTGGGTCTCGCGCTCGCGTCCTGGGAGGCGAGAGGAATCGGCGTCGCTCACTCGATGGCTCTGCCGGTCGGCCTGGTTGTCCTGGTCGCGCTCTTCGGCGTCTATGTCTGGAAAAAGAAACGCGAGCTCGGCGACCTCCGCGCCTTGCTGCGCGACCTTCACGAAGCCGCCGTCTCGCCCCCCACCGAAGCTCAATTTGAAAAGCTGCTGCAAATCGTTTCGCGATCGCAGCACGGCTACCGCGAATTGATCGATAGCCTGGATCACGCCGTTTTCACTCTCTCACCCGAAGGCGAGGTGCGCGTCGCCAATCGCTGCATGGCCCAGGCCCTCGGCGTTTCCATCCCCGAGCTCATCGGGCATCCCCTCGACGAATTCATCAGTGACCCGGACCGGAGCGCGGCGCAAGGGGCGCTCGCGCTCCTTGCGGAGCGAGGAAATTGGGCGGGACGCCTCGCCGCTCGAATGAGAAAAAACGGCGAACTTCGTTATTTCGAATGCCGTATCCAGGCGGTTCAGGCGGAAGGGCGGTTGTCAGCCGTTAGCGGCTGGGCCCGCGACGTCACCGCGCTCCACGAATCCGAGATCCGTTTCCAGGAGCTGTTCGAATCGCTGCGGGAAGGAATCTTCTTCACCACGCCCGAGGGCGAAATCCTCGACGCCAACCCCGCGCTCATCCGCATGCTCGCATTCCAGACGAAAGAAGAATTGCTGGCGCATAATTTCCGCGAATTCTACGTCGACCCTTCGCAGCGCGATGCGATTGTGCGCGAAATCCGTGATACAGGCGCAGCCCAGGACCGCGAGATCGAACTTCGCCGCAAAGACGGCGCCCACATTCAATGTCTCGCATCCGGATTCGCCATCCACGACTCTTCCGGGCATCTCCTCCGCCTGCAAGGGACGCTCGTGGACGTCACCGAGCGGTCGGAAATCAAGCAACGCCTCCATGCCGAGCAGGAATTCGTCCGCCGCTTGATCGACAGCTTTCCAGACATGATCGCCGTGCTGGATCTGGAGGGCCGCTTCACTTACGTCAGCCCGCGCGTCCAGAGCGTGCTGGGTTTCACACCGGATCAAATCGTCGGCGAGAGGATCGGTGTTCGGGCGCATCCTGACGATAAGGCCCGCATCGAGGAAATTTTTTCTAAGGTGCTCAGCGGGCAAGTCCCGTCCGCGCAGGCGGAATACCGCACGCGGCATGAGGACGGCTCTTGGCGGATGCTGCGTGCGAGCGCCGGGCCGCTCTTCGATGCATCCGGCAAAATCAGCGGTGTGGTCGCTTCGGCTCGCGACGTCACCGAATCCCTTCAAGCGGAACACCAGCACGCGCAAAAAGAAAAATTTGCCGCGATGGGGCAAATGATGGCCGGCGCGGCCCATGAGCTCAACAATCCGCTCACGGCGATTCTCGGCGTCAGCGACCTGCTGCGCGAGCGCGCCGCGGACGACTCCACGCGCCGCCAAACGGAGATCATCCTGCAACAGGCCCGCCGTGCCGCCGGCATCGTCCAAAACCTCCTGGCCTTCTCGCGGCCTCCGGCACAAGGACGCAGCAAAATTCGGCTCGGCGATATCGTCCAGCGGGCGCTGGCCTTGCACCGGCCGTCGCTTGAGCAAAAGAAAATCGCCGTCGAGCTCGATTGCCCCGAAGGTCTTCCGCCCACGGAAGGCGATCCAAAATTGCTCGCGCAAGTTTTTTCGAACATCATCGCCAACGCCGAACAGGCCATCTCGAGCGGCCGCGCCCAGGGCACTCTGAAAATCCAGCTCTCGGCATCCAACGGAAACGTGAGCGCCGCATTCACCGACGACGGCCCGGGAATTCCTCCCGAGATCGCAGCCAAAATTTTCGATCCCTTTTTCACCACCAAGCGCCCCGGCGGCGGCTACGGCCTCGGCCTCACGATCTGCCTCGCCGTCACGAAGGAGCACGGCGGCACGATCGAAGTGAAATCATCTCCCGGCGCCGGCGCCACGTTTCGTGTGGTGCTGCCCATTCCCGTGGAAGCCGGCTCGGCAAGACTCGCGGCCGCAGCCGGATCGTCGTCGAATAACGCCGCGCTGCACGGCCACTCCGTGCTCGTGGTGGACGATGAGGACAGCATCCGTGAGATTGTCCACGAAGGGCTTTCGGCGCGCGGCATGAAAGTGGAAGGCGCGGCGAGCTCGGAAGAAGCGCTCGCTCATCTTTCGACGGCGACCTACGACGTGGTGCTCTGCGACTTCAACTTGCCCGGGCTGAAAGGCGCCGAGCTCTTCGAACAGTTGCGCGCGCGAACCAATGGCTCCCTGCCGCGCTTCGTCTTCATGACCGGCGATCTGCTCGATCCTTCCGTGATTACCTCCTTTGATGAAAAAGGCGCTCACGTGCTGCAAAAGCCGTTTCACGTGGCCGCGCTTGCCAAGCTGCTCGCGGATTTGCTTCAGCCTCAGCCGGCGAAGGCTTGATTCAATCGGCTTTCGGGCGCGATCTATTGCTTCGCGGCGGTGGAAGAACCGGCGTCATCGACGCCGAAATCCCAAACGTAAAGGCTCATCCCCCCCTGGCCCTGAACGTCCTCGGCGAACGCATATTCGCCGGGCGGAAGCGGCTGCCCGAGCGTAAAGCGATAAACGCCGCGAGCCACCTCCCAGCGCTGAAGCAACAGCTCGTCACGTTTTTCAGCGTCGCGCTTGAACAGCGTGTCGAGATTCTCGACCAGGCGGTCGTCGCGGCGGACCTTGAGGTGAATGAGGACGATTTCCGGTTCGCGCGCGTCTGCCGTGCGCATGTAGAATTCGGGCTGCGCATTGCCCAGCCGCATTTTCGCGCGCGTGCCGGGAAGCGTAATCGTGTGGCGCGAAGGAACCACCGGGACAGGCACCAGCACTTGTTCCAACACGCGGCCCTTGCTGAGTTTCGACCCGGCCAGCGCCTGCGAGAGCGGCAGCACGGTTTTCCCGTTGTAAACGAACATCCCCTCGCCTGGCGGCAGGAACACTCCCGGCGCGGCCTCGAGGCTTGCGTCCACGTCGAGCGGCATCTCCGCTTTGCGCGCCGCGTCGGTGGCGTGGGCGTTTTCGAGCACCGCAGCATCCCGCTTGGCTTCCTCCGCTTCCAATTTGTGAGTCGCGTCCCAATCGACCAATGCCGCCGGCATCTCTTCCCACTGCCCGCTGTCGGGGCTGTAATAACGGATTCGATCGCCTTCCACGCGGTATTCGCGCACAAGCTGGAAGCGGCCATCCTTCAGGATCAGCTTTTTGCCGCGCGGCAGTTCCGGCGCTGCGGAGGAAGCGGGCGCCTGGGCGGGCTGGGATTGTTCGGGGAGAATAGAAATCGACGAAGCAGGGGATGAATCCCCCTCAGCAGCGGCGGGCGTGAGCGATGGAAGAAACGCGAGGATCGCCGCGCTTAGAAAAACCGCCACGGCATAGGACACGGCATGGGAAACGACCGAGGGGGGGAAACTCAGTGCTCGCAGCGCGGATGGAGAACGCTGAGGATCATCAGGTCCGAGTTCGTGAACAGCCACTTCTCGGCTCCCGCGCCGGCTGCTTCGGCCGCGCGCACGAGCCTCCCGATGTGCTTGTTCTGAGCTAGGGCGTGCAGGTGGTCGAGACAAATTCCCGTAAGGTTCGCCACTTCGTCCTCGGTGAACAACTTCTGGCTTGATCTCACTCTGACCATCGGCTCCGCCTCTATTCAATTTCGATGCAGGCTCGAGGTTAGCTGCTGCATCGAGGCTGAGCAATAGTGCTTCCGTTCTATCACGGCAAAACGAACTGAGCATGAAATTATGTAAGTCTATTTGAATCATGGTATTACAAACACATTCTTCCCCGCTCGTTCTGATGCCGCAGTTCGCACCTCTGCGGTTTGTGGGAAAGAAATTCCGCCGCACAGAATTCTTCTGCAAATTTTCGGAGGCGTGAACGCAGCGCCATACGCATGCGTACGGCAAGCAGAGGTCCTGTCTTTCATCGCAGGCGTCATCTTCATGGCGCGGCTCCGCCGGCTTTCTCGAATGCATTCGCCAACTGCAACACGCGCCCTTCGCTGAAGTGTGGGCCGAAGATTTGCATCCCCACGGGCAAGCCCGCTTTTGTCTTGCCGCAGGGCACGGAGATTCCTGGCACACCGGCAAGCGATCCCGTCACCGTGTAGATGTCCGCGAGATACATCTGCAGGGGGTCGGAAGTTTTTTCGCCCAGGCGGAACGCCGGTGTGGGCGCCGTGGGAGTGATGATGGCGTCTGCTTTCTGGAACGCGTCCGCGAAATCGCGCGCGATAAGCGACCGCACCTTTTGCGCCCGCAAATAGTAAGCGTCGTAGTAGCCGGCGGAGAGAGCGTAAGTGCCGAGCATGATCCGGCGCTTCACCTCCGGCCCGAATCCCCTTTCGCGGGTTTTGCGGTACATTTCGATGAGCGTGGCGCCTTCGACGCGCGGGCCGTAGCGCACGCCGTCGTAGCGGGCGAGGTTGGAGCTGGCTTCGGCAGTCGCGACGATGTAGTAGGTCGCGATCGCGTAGTCGGTGTGAGGCATTTGCAGCGGGATGCGCCGGCACCCGAGCCGCTCCAGCAGGGCGATGCCCGCTTCCACTTTCTCCTTCACCTCCGGATCGAGCCCGTCGCCGAAATAGTCCACCGGAACGCCGATCCGCAGGCCCGCAATCGGCTTATCCAGTTCGTCGCCATAAGCCGGCACCGGGACAGCCGCGGACGTGGAATCGTTGGGATCGTGCCCGGCAATGACGCTCATCACCGATGCCGCATCAGCCACGTTGGCCGCAAATGGCCCGATTCGGTCCAGCGACGACGCGAAGGCGATTAGCCCGTACCTTGATACGCGCCCGTATGTCGGCATCATGCCGGTGATGCCACAACAAGCGCCGGGTTGGCGGATCGAGCCTCCCGTGTCGGTCCCCAGCGAAGCGACGGCCAATCCGGCTGCAACCGCAGCGGCCGACCCGCCGCTCGAGCCACCCGGGACACGATCCAGTGCAATCGGATTCCGTACGGGACCGTATGCTGAGTTTTCTGTGGAGCTTCCCATGGCAAATTCGTCGCAATTTGTCTTGCCGAGTACCACAGCGCCCGCATTCTCCAGGCGCTCTACCGCTGTGGCGTCGTAAGGCGGGATGTAATTCTCAAGAGTCTTCGACCCGCAGGTGGTGCGAACCCCGCGAGTGCTGATGACGTCCTTGACAGCGATGGGGACGCCCGCGAGTGGTGGCAAACTTTCGCCGCGAGCGAGCGCAGCGTCAATTCGATCCGCTTGTGCGTAGGCACGTTCGGGAGAAAGCGCGAGATAAGCATTCAGCTCGGGGTTGCGACTCTCGATCCGAGCGTAAAATTCCTTGGCCAATTCGCGCGCGGAAATCTTTTTCGCGAGCAGGGCGGAGTGTACGCCGGCGATGGTCCAGTTCGTTGCCGTGCTCATTTCTCGATCACCTTAGGCACGCGGAAAAACGGCTTTGCGGAATCGGCGGCCTGGGCGAGGACGGCGTCCGCCACGTCGCAGGGCCGGAGAACGTCGTCGCGAATTTCCGGGTGAGCGTCGCCGGGCGTCGCGAACAGGACTTGCGACATCGGCTCGACATGCGAGATGTCGATTTCCTGGAGCTTCCCGACGTAAGACACGATTTCGTCAAGCTGGCCGCGATAGAGCTCCACCTCCTCGGGCGTGAGCTCTAGGTAGGCGAGTTCGGCCACGCGCAGCACATCTTCGCGGCTGATTTTCACCCCGCGTCTCTCCTCGTTTGTGTCTTCCGGCTTTCGGGAGCATCCCATCTTAGATGGGGTGCAAAATGGCTGCAAGTGGATGCCCGGGGTTACGGCTCCTCGCCCGTGCCTAAGAAGGCCGGACGCGGTATGATCCACCGGCTGAGAGGCCGAACTCAAGATCCCGACGGAGGTGTGCTTTGCGAATTCGCTGGGTAGCCATACTGGCATTGATGCTGGCGGGCGTGGTGGTGCCGTGCCGCGCACAGGATCGCGTGACGATTCTTTACGACGCGTTCGGAGAATCGAAGGAGCTGACGAAGGACTGGGGCTTTTCGGCGCTGGTCGAGCACAACGGCATGCGGATTTTGTTCGACACGGGGAATAACGCCGCGATCTTCGAGCACAATGTGAAGGCGCTGGGTGTGGACCTCACAAAGCTCGATTTTGTGGTGATCTCGCACCGGCACGCGGACCACGCGACCGGGCTGCGCTACGTGCTGAAGGTGAATCCAAATGTCACGGTGTATGTTCCCGCCGATGGCTCAAACGGATTCGCTGGAGCGCCGATTCCGCAAGCGTTTCTACGGCGAGATGAAAGCCTGCCGGCAAAGATGCAGTATTTCGCAGGAAAGGAACCGGACCATTTCACCTTCGGCAAGCTCTATGACACGGGAAATTTCAAGCTGGTGAGCGACGCTACGACGGAAGTTTCGCCCGGCGTTTTCCTGGTGCGCACTGTCTCGCAGAAAAAAGGGACGCTCGAGCTGCCCGAATTGACGCTGGCGATCAAGCGGCCGAACGGATTGCTGATCGTGGACGGATGCTCGCACGCCGGGATCGAAGCGGTGCTGGACGCGGCCCATGCGGTGGACCCGAGGACGGAAATCGTGTTCGGGGGACTCCACCTGGTGACCACGCCGGTGGAGGAAATCGACGCGCTGGCTGAGAGTCTGCAGACGAAATACAAAGTGCAGCGCATCGCTCCCGGTCATTGCACCGGCGAGCCCGCGTTCGCGCGCTTGCGGAAAGCGTACGGCGACAATTACCTGTACGCGGGCCTCGGCACGAGCGTTGCAGTGGTCTGGTGAGGCGCGCAACGCGGGGAGGCGGCCATGCTCGAAACGGTGCTGAAGCGGTTTGAAGAGCCGGATGAAGTGCGCACATTTGAAAAAGGGAAATTCGAAATCGTGCACATCGGCGGCATGACCATCGGCCGCGCGACTTACCAGCCGGGATGGAAGTGGTCGGTGCACGTGGGGCCGAGCGTGGGCGCGGCGCTCTGCAATGTGGAGCACGTGGGATTGGTGCTCTCCGGTTGCGCCACCGCCGCAATGGAAGACGGCACGGTGAAAGAGCTGCGCCCGGGCGTGCTGTTTTACATCCCGCCGGGGCCGCCGGGCCACGATAGCTGGGTGGTGGGAGACACGCCGTACGTGTCGCTACATTTCCTCGGCGCGCACCACTACGCGAACAAATAGCAATCCGGCCGCCGATCACACCTTCGGCAGTGCTTCAGTGCCGCGTAAACTGCGGCCACGCTTCGAACAAGTTCGTTGCATTCACCGAACCAAGTCCGGTTGCGAGATCGTAGCCGACGGTGGCCGGATATGCCGGCCTGTTTTTGGAATCGGACGTCGAAAGCTCGCCGATCAGGGTCGAAGTGGCTCCATGGCAATCGTAGAAATGGCCATCGGGGTTTTGCCCGCAAGGAATATCGATGTCGCCGAGCGTGACATCGTTGAACACGCAAAATGAGGCCGGCAGTTTTCCGCTCGTTTGGCTGGCATTGCAGAGGAAAGCATCCGGCCGGAAGAACTGCTGCGCGGCGAGGGGGTAAAGAACGAAGTTGGCGTCGCCCTGCTTGCCGAATCGCTGCTCGATCAGCCCCAAAATCCCGGCCATCGCCGGCGAGGAGAACGACGTGCCGCCCGCGCCGAGAAAAATGGCATCGTTCTCGGCCGTGCAAGTGGTGCCACCCTGGCTCGTATCGGACAGGCACAGCGGGTAGAAGCTGTTCCAAACGCCGTTGCTTGCGAAGAGAGAGAGGTCGGGCTGATCGCGGAGCCCGTCATTCGGCACGCCCGGCACGCCGAATTGGAACGGCGGCTTTGGATTGCCCCGGCAAGTGCCGCTCACGACGCCCGGTATGGAGGGCGTGCCCGTAAAGCAGGTGCTCGGCCCGCCGCTGCCGGCGACATCGATGAGAAAGAACTCCTGGCCCAGCGTGGAATTGCAAAAGCCGTTGGCTCCGAAAGATTGAGTGAAGCTGCCGTTGACGGGATCGGTGTAGATCAGCCGGCTCGTGCATCCATCGTTCCACGGAATCTCAGGGATATAAGAGAGAGCGGAAGCGAGCGTGACGGGATTGTTCGTCAAGCTCCAGTAGTTTGTGACCGGAATGCCATTCGCATCGGAGTTGTACTGGGCCATGAAATCGGTCCCGCCGACGTCCACAGCAAAGGCGGACGCGGTATTATCGCCGCTGTTGATTCCGAGGATGGCATAGTTCGTGGGCTCCACGGGGGCGCACTCATCGGCGCCCGTATCTCCCTGGGCGATGAAGAAGGTCACGCCTTCGATGGTTGCCAGCTCCGCTTCAAAGTTTTCGAGCGCAATTTCGGCCTGGCCGGTAATGGTCTCGCAGAGCCCGTAGCTGTCGGAGATGATATCCGGAGGGGAGGTCTCGAGAAGATTGAGGATGGCGAGGTCAAGGCCCGAGGTCGTGTTGGTGGGGGCGCACGCGGAAAGCTCGACATTGGCGTCGGGAGCGGTGGAGCTGGCCCATTCCACGTCGAGAGCGGCTTCCCCCTCATCTCCGTTCGCGCCCGGGTTCTCACAATCTGGATAAACCTGCTTGAAGTTGCCCCGCTTGAAACCGGTCAAGCCGAAGTTCTGGCGGAAAGTCGACCAGTCTTCAGGATGGGCAAGATTGGTGTCCTCGACCGTGGCGATTGTGACGCCTTTGCCGGTGATGCCGCGGTTCCAGAGCGGGAGCAAATTATAAATCGTCGCGAAATCGTAGGGTGCAACGACGAAGAAAGTAAGACCCTGAAAGGGAACCGTGAAGCGAGGATTCCAGCGGCCGGTGGTGCGATCGTAGCTGATGGGGCGGGGCTGCGTGACGCGCGGACGGGCGAAGAAATCGTGCAGCGGCACTCCCTCCACGGCGGGGGCGAGCGCCGCCGGAATCTGCGGATCGCGCATGTTGGCCAGGTGCTTTTCTCCGTTGGGGAGGACCAGGTTGTGAATCTCGGTGTGAAACGTTTCGCGGATTTGTTTCGCCGTCCCGCTGAAGTCCACCACGAGCCCGCTCTTATACGTTCGGTTGACCGTGAAACCGTGAGAGACCAGCCACTGTTGGATGGTGCCTAGATCCTCGCGGCTCATGCCAAATTGCGCGCCGATCTCCTCGGGAGTGAGCCAGTGATGAAATTCGGGAGAAGCCGGGTTGTGCATGGCTTCGATCTCTTTCTGAAGCCGGGCTTCGGTTTCGGGGTCGCGCTTCAGCAGGAGCAGCATCTGCTCGAAGCGAGCGTCATCGGCCACCGCGCCGCGGTCGTTTTCGGCGCGAAACGCGGCGGGAGGAGTATTGCCGCCGAGAGCGACGAGCCGGGATTCGTCGATCTGGGAGGTGATCAAACGCTTCGATTCCTGAGCCATCGCGGAGTCGGCACAGATGACGGCAAAAAGCAGACACCAAAGGCCAATCGAGAACAAACGCATGTAGAGCCTCCCACACTTCGCCACGATCGGCGGCGAGCCTTGAAGTAGACTTCTGGGGACGGGGCCTTATCCTAGCGCCGAAACGGGATTTTCAGGAAGTTGTTTATTCAAAAGAGAGCAGCCCGGCACAGGACGGATTGGACTCACAAAGGCCGGCCCGCTCATCGTATGCCGGCGAATGACATGTTCTGGCGATGCCACCCCGCCCTATTTGCTGAACCGACACATCCGATTTCAAATCAACCCCTCCCCTCGTACACTGGATGCTGGCCTCCGGCAGGCGCCGGAAATCAAACCGGACGGATGGAAAAACAATGATTCAGGCAATTCGAAATACAGCTTTGTCGATTGCTCTCTTCTTGTGTTTCGCCGGCGTCGGGCCGCAGGGGATGCCAGCCGGGCCGAAGCCGGTGGTTGTCACCATTATCGGCGCGGACGGCCGGCCGGTAGGGACAGCCACGCTGAGCGAAGCGCCTCACGGGGTGAAAATTACGCTCGACATCAAGAGCCTCCCGCCGGGCGCGCACCTTCTCCATATTCACCAGTTTCCTCGCTGCGAACCGCCCGATTTCAAGTCCGCCGGGGCGCATTTCGATCCGACCGGAATGGGCCATGGCGAGCATGGTCCTGCGGCGCTGCCTGCCGGCGACATTCCGAATTTTGTGCTGAATGTGAATCCGGATGGCACCGCCCACGTCACCACGGTCGCGCCCAACGTGACCCTCGGCAATGACATGTATTCCGTGCTCAACAACGGCGGATCGTCGATCGTGATTCACGCGGTGGCGGACAAAGTGACCGCTGCTGCCCCGCCGCGAATCGCTTGCGGAGTGATTGCCCGAGCGGAGTAGGCGGCAACATCCTGTCAAACCAGTAGAATCCTGCCAGCAGGGCTCGGTCGCGCCTCGCACGATGGCGTGCGATTGCTATGTGCCGGCCGGGCACGGTCCGCCAGACTTCTGGCGGATGCCCCTACCGGACCAATACCGCGCCTACTTTGCTTCGGCGGGCGTGGCGGTGCCGGGGCCGTCGCCGACGATTTCGAGCACGGCTTCGGTGTCCTTCGCGCCGTCGTAGTGGATTTGCTTTCCGAAGTGCGTCACGAACGTGCCCGCGGGCATCGGCACGGTCGAGTCGGGATCGAATTTCGGGCCCGTTCCCACCCACCACGTGCCCGATAGCACGGTGATGAACCGGTCGTTCGGATGGAAGTGCGGGCGGCTGAAGTGGCCGGGCGTCCATTTCACCAGCACGATGTACAGGCCCGGCTTTGACGGGTCGCCCTGCACCACCGCCATCTTCGCGCCGATGGGATCGTCCTTCCACTGAATTTGATCCGGCAGTTTGTACGCTAGGACTTTGGGGTCGAGGTCCGTCGATTTTGCGGACACAAGCGTTGCGGCGACGCCAGCGAAGAGCGCGACAAGCGGCGCCCAAGACCAAAAACTGCAGTGGAAAATCGTTGCGATGCGCATGCGTTCCTCCCGAGAGAGCTTTGCTGGGGAGTGTAGCACCGGCGCGGAGCAAAAAGCAGGGTCGCACCTCCGGCGCTCGGCGCGCATTTGGACCACGGACCCAGGCCTTCCGGCCTGGGCTAAATTCTGTCGCGCCTCCGGCGCTGGATTTCCCGTACTTCACCCGCTTGCGAACCAGAATCAACCAACGCCGTAGGCGTGGAAGATGCTAGCCCAGCGCGGAAGCGCTGGGAATCCGGCCCAAGTTACGCGAGAGCGCCGTAGACGCGGCACACCGCACGCAAAAGACCTGAGCTTCGTTGAGCGAGTCAATGTCTATCGCCGCCGGCGGAGGAACGGGGTGTGCGCGTTATCGAATTCGCGCGACGGGCCCGGGCCGGGGCGCCCGGCGAGAACTTTCACTTCGCGCACGAGCGCACCGCCCCACGCCTGGTTCACGCGCGTGCGGAACTCGCGCTGCATGCCTTCGATCTGGTTTTGCCAAGGCGCTGTGTCGGCGGCAATTGCGAGAGTGCCGCCTTCGCAACGCACAGGGTGCGTGTGCGCCGCCAGCGGCCGGCCTACGATCGCGGGCCATGCGGACGTGAGCCACGCGAGCGCGGCTTCTGACCGTTCGATCCGCCGCAGCGCGCGTCCTAGAAGTTCTCCCGCTCGTTCCATGAGGGACCAGATTCTAGCATCGCGCGCCGCAGAAAAGACGGAGCCGCAGCCAAAAAAATTTCCCGCGAAATGTGGATTTGTGGATTTCCGCGCGATGGCCTGCGACGAGTGGTCACCCGGCGCACAATGAAAATTGGCCGCTAGAACCGGATAGTCCGCAGGCGGCGAAACCCGCACAATTCTCGCTGGAGGAACACAAATGATTCCGATTCGAGTGGCAGCAATTCCCACCGGCCTTGCAGAAAAAGTCCGCGAGACGATGCAGGACCCCCATTATGGATTTCCCGCGTATCGAGGGAAAGCCTCGGGAGACGCTCCTTGCCGGCACTGCCTCTGCATGATCGCGGCGGGCGAAGAACAGATCTTGTTCACCCATGATGCGTTCGAAGGCGTTGAAACTCTTCCGCTGCCGGGGCCGGTTTACGTTCACGCCAAGGATTGCGAGCGATACCCGGAAGACGGCGGGTTCCCGGCCATGCTGCGAGAAAGCCCCCGCACGCTGAATGCGTACGCGCGCGGACGCAAGCTCGTGGCGCAGGAGTATGCGCAGGGCGAGGAAATCGAACGAGCGATCGCGCGCCTCTTTGCCCGCACTGATGTGGATTACATTCACGTCCGCAGCACGACGGCGGGCTGCTACACGTTCCGAATCGAGCGTGCCGTGGCGCCTGCCCGGGAAGCGCGCGCCTGAATCGGCCGGACCAATCACCTCAAATAAGCGCTTGACATCGAGAAGCGTTCGTTGTATTTAACCTCTAGGTTAAATACGGGATGACCTCCGACAGCCTCAGCTCGACCTTCTCCGCCCTGGCCGATCCTACCCGCCGCGCCATTCTTGCCAGGCTGGTGTCCGGCGAAGCGTCGGTGACGGAAATCGCCGAGCCCTTCGAAATGAGCTTACCGGCGATTTCGAAGCACCTGAAAGTGCTCGAGCGCGCGGGGCTGATCGCGCGCGGCCGAGAAGCCCAGTGGCGGCCCTGCCGCCTGGAAGCCGGCCCGCTCAAGGAAGTGGCAGACTGGACTGAGGAGTACCGCCGATTCTTCGAAGAGAGCTTCGACCGCCTGGACGATTACTTGGAGAAACTGAAAAAGGAGCAAGCCCGGAAGAAAAAAAAGACGCAATTGAGCTCGCGGAGGGAGGGAAACAATGGCTGAGACGAACGCAAGGGCCGGCGCCGCGGCAACGGCCAGCGAAACGGATTACCTAATCCAGCGCGTTTTCGACGCCCCGCGCGACCTGGTGTTTCGCGCCTGGACCGAACCGAAGCACTTGGCCCAGTGGTGGGGCCCGCGCGGCTTCACCACCACGATTGAAAAAATGGACGTGCGCCCCGGCGGCGGCTATCGCATCACGATGCACGGGCCCGACGGAGACGTGTATCCGATGACGGGCAGCTTCCGGGAAATCACGCGGCCCGCCCGGCTGGTGATGACCATGGACTGCGCTGAGCACCCCGATTGGTGGCACGACATGATAAAGCCCGGCCGCGCGAAAGACGAGCGCAATCCCGCGGGAGAAATCGTGACCACGGTCACTTTCGAAGAACGCGGCGGAAAAACGGAAGTCACTGTGCGCATGCGTTTCTCGTCCTCCGAGATCCGCCACTCGATGGTCAAGCACGGCATGCACGATGGATGGTCGCAGAGCTTCGACAAGCTGGCAGAGCTGCTCGCGGCGATGTGACGCGAGCGAAGGAGCGAGAAATGGCAGAGAAGGGAACAGCCACGGCAGAAAAAATATCCAGCCGGGAAATCGTCCTCACTCGCATTTTCGATGCGCCCCGCGAACTTGTCTGGAATGCCTGGACCGACCCGAAGCAGGTGGCCCGCTGGTGGGGCCCGCGCGGCTTCACCACCACGATTCACGAAATGGACTTGCGGCCCGGCGGCCGCTGGCGCCAGACGATGCATGGGCCCGACGGCGCCGCCTATCCCTGCGAGTTCGTCTTCAGCGAAGTCGTGAGTCCGAAGCGAATCGTTTACTCCATGAAGGGCGGCAAAAAGGGCGGGCGCACGATCGAGTGCGAGACCACCTGGACATTCGAAGCGCTTGACGGCAAGACCAAGCTCACCTTGCGCATGGTGTTCGCTTCGGCTTCGGATGCTGAATTCGCCATCAAAACGCACGGGGCGATCGAGGGCGGCGAGCAGACGCTCGCCCGGCTGGGAGAGTACTTGGCGGATTGGCGCACAGGGAACCAGAGGAGAGATCGATGACACTTGCCGAAGGAACGGCTCCAACTTCGAAGGGGATGCTGTGGACGGGGCGCATTCTCAGCGGGCTAGTCGCCGCGTTCATGCTATTTAATGGAGGGATCGCGGTGACGCGCCCGGCCTTTGCGCGCGAGGGATTTGCTCACCTGGGCTATCCGGATAGCGCCGCCCTGGGCGTGGCGATCGCGCTGGTTGCGTCCGCCGTGATCTACGCCATTCCTCGCACGTCGATTCTTGGCGCGGTTCTGCTGACCGGCTACCTCGGTGGCGCGACCGCCTCGCATGTGCGCATCGGCGAGCCGTTCTATTTTCCGCTCGCGGTCGCCGTGCTGGCCTGGGTGGGAATTTACCTGCGCGAGGCGCGCCTGCGCGCGCTGATTCCGCTGCGGAGCAAGGGCTTTTGAGGCTTTCTGGCTCTGTTGAGTTCCCGGCTTTTGAAGCGCTGCCGGAGGCAGCGCTTCTTTGGAGTGCGGCTTGTCCCGAGCGCAGTCGAGGGGCGGCTTGACGCCGCTTTTTGACCGTGAACCCGTGCTAGAAGCCAATCAATCGAACCGAGGCTTGCCTCGGTCGGCACAATTGACGCGCCTGGATGCTCGGATTTCAACAGAGCCAGAAATTGTCAACCTCCGGCCGGCAGAGCAGTTGGCAAACGCTGTTGTCGTACCGAAAACAAAGCGGAAGCAAGCTTCCGCACTCCAAAATTCTCGCAGGCGACGCTGTGAAAAAGGGGAAGACGATGGCAGCAACGGGCGGCACGGCGGGGAAACCGGCAGCGGAAGCGAATTTCACGCGCGAATTGAATGCGCCGCGCGAGCTGGCCTGGGACGCGTGGACCGATCCGAAGCACGTGGCGCAATGGTTCGGCCCGCATGGCTTCACCAATCCTGTGTGCGAATGGGATGCCCGGCCGGGCGGCGCGATCCGCATTCACATGCGCGCGCCCGACGGCTCGATGTGTCCTTTGATGAAGGGCGAATTCCGCGAAGTGGTGCGGCCCGAGCGGCTGCGGTACACCAGTTGGGTGGTGGACGACGCGGGCGAACTGCTGTTCGAGGTGGACAACCTTATTACCTTCGCCGAGCGCGCCGGGAAAACAATCCTCACCGTGCTCGCCAAAGTGACGCAGGCAAGCCCGCGCGCCGTGCCCTTCCTCTCCGGCATGGAAACGGGCTGGAGCCAGGGGCTCGAGCGCCTCGCTGGCTACGTTTCCAAGATCCGAGCGAATCAATCTCCCGGCGCCGCCCCACGAGTGGGTTGAAGTCATCTCATAAATGCCGAATTGCAACGCCGCTGGGAACTTCAGGGGCTGAAGCCCTGCAAAATCGGTCCTACTAATGTCGCGGTTGAAACCGCGACCTACAAAGCGGATTTATGAGATGGCT
>Ga0187781_10000488_pt1 | contig 28228 bp, 26 predicted proteins | sample 0715_SJ02_MP02_2_FD_132447 | JGI IMG/M metagenome (GOLD analysis project Ga0187781, IMG submission 132447) | Tropical peat soil microbial communities from peatlands in Department of Meta, Colombia - 0715_SJ02_MP02_20_MG | ecosystem: Environmental > Terrestrial > Soil > Wetlands > Peat | place... | reverse complement strand
GAGATCTTCGTCGTGGAGGGCGAGTCCGCGGGGGGCAGTGCAAAGACGGGGCGCGACCGGCACTTTCAGGCGATCCTGCCGATCCAGGGGAAGATCCTGAACGTGGAGAAAGCGCGCGTGGACAAGATGCTCGGCCATGAGGAGATCCGCGCGTTGATCACGGCGCTGGGCACCGGTATCGACAAGGAGTTCGCATTCGACAAGCGGCGGTACGATCGGGTCATCTTGATGGCGGATGCGGACGTCGACGGTGCTCACATCCGGACGCTCCTGCTGACGTTCCTGTACCGCTACATGCCCGAGCTTATCGAGCGCGGAAAGGTGTTCATCGCACAGCCGCCGTTGTACCTGGTCAAGGCGGGAAAAAAGGCTCACTACGCCTACAGCGACATCGAGCGGGACGAAATCACCGCAGATTTGAGCAAGCAGAACCTTCCGTATGAGATCCAGCGGTACAAGGGGCTCGCAGAGATGAATCCGGAGCAGCTGTGGGAGACGACGATGAATCCGGATACCAGGACACTGCTCCAGGTCGAGCTGAGTCCGAACGGCGAGAACGGCGAGGGGGATATCGACCTGCTGTTCAAGACGCTCATGGGCGACGACGTCGAGCCGCGCCGCCAGTTCATCCAGAGGTACGCCAAGGAAGTTCGGAACCTCGACATCTAATGCCAGCGCGCGCCCGGTGAGGAAACCCGGGATCCGCGCCGCCGTAGCCTGAGCCGGAGAGAGCACATGGCCACCGACGAGAAGATCATTGCGCAACCGATCGAGCGGGAGATGAGGACGTCCTACCTGGACTACGCGATGTCCGTGATCGTGAGCCGGGCGCTGCCGGACGTCCGGGATGGCCTGAAACCCGTCCAGCGCCGGATTCTGTACGGGGCGTCCGAGATGGGCCTCGGGCCTGACCGTCCGTACAAGAAGTGCGCCAGAATCGTCGGCGACGTCATGGGCCGCTACCATCCGCACGGAGACGCTCCGGTGTACGAGGCGCTGGTGCGCATGGCGCAGGATTTTAGCTTCCGTTACCCGCTGATCGACGGACAGGGCAACTTCGGTAGCGTGGATGGGGATCCGGCCGGGGCGATGCGGTACACCGAGGCGCGCCTGTCGCGCATGGCGCTCGAGCTGCTGGCCGACATCGACAAGGAGACCGTTCCGTTCGAGCCCAACTTCGACCAATCGCTGCAGCAGCCGGTCGTCCTTCCAAGCCGGGTGCCCAACCTCCTGATGAACGGTGCCGCCGGGATCGCGGTGGGTATGGCGACCAACATCCCCCCCCACAATCTCGGCGAGCTGGCGGACGCGCTGATCGCGCTGATCGACGATCCGAAGTGCGACATGGAGGCCCTGCTTAAGATCGTCAAGGGACCCGATTTCCCGACCGGCGGGTTGATCCTCGGGCGGGACGGGATCCGCGCGGCCTATACCGAGGGGCGCGGCAGCATCACGGTGCGGGCGAAGGCGACGATCGAAGAGATCCGCGGCGGGAGGGTGGCGATTATCGTCACGGAGCTGCCGTACATGGTGAACAAGGCCGCGCTCATCGAGCGGATCGCGCACCTGGTGCGGGACAAGAAGCTCGTCGGCGTGAGCGATCTTCGGGACGAGAGCGACCGGCGGGGGATGCGAATCGTGATCGAGCTGCGCCGCGACGTGAACCCCCAGGTCGTCCAGAACCAGCTGTTCAAGCACACGCAGATGCAAACGACGTTCGGAGCGATCATGCTTGCGCTCGTCGACGGCGTTCCGCGGGTGCTCACGCTACAACAGATGCTCCGCCACTACCTCGATCATCGGAAGGTCGTCACCACCCGGCGCACGGAGTTTGAGCTCCGGAAGGCCAAGGCGCGGGCTCACATCCTCGAGGGGCTAAAGATTGCGGTCAAGTTCCTGGACGAGGTGATCGCCCTGATCCGCGGGGCCAGGGACGTGCCGGCGGCCCGCGCCGGCCTCATGAAGCAGTTCAAGCTGAGCGAGATCCAGGCCGACGCGATTCTCGAGATGCGCCTGCAGCGCCTGACGCAGCTCGAGCGCGAGAAGCTCGACCAGGAGTACAAAGAGGTGATCAAGGCTATCGCGCGCTACGAGGACATCCTGCGCGATGAGCGCAAGGTGATGGCTCTGGTGAGGGAGGAGCTCCAGGACGTCAAGCAGCGGTTTGGGGACGCCCGGCGCACGCGGATTACTGGAAAGGACGCGGAGCTGGAAGAGGAGGACCTGATTCCCGATGCGGACGTCGTGATCACCCTCACGCACAACGGCTACATCAAGCGGCTGCCGCTCGATACATACCGGCGGCAAAGCCGTGGCGGCCGGGGTGTGATGGGGATGGAGACCAAAGAGGAGGACTACGTCGAGCTCGTCCAGGTAACCACAAACCATGCGTTCCTTCTGTTCTTCACGAACCGCGGCAAGGTGTATCGCATCAAAGCGTACGACGTGCCCGAGGCGGGGCGCGTCGCGAAGGGGATCAGCCTTGCGAACCTCTTGAACGTGGCTCAAGGGGAGCGCGTCAATGCGATCATCCCGATCCGGTCGTTCGAGGACGCCGGATTCCTGTTTTTCGCGACGAGCCGCGGGTGCGTGAAGCGCACCGGGCTGATGGAGTTCTTCAATGCGAAGCGCGCGGGGATCGTCGCCATTACGCTCGACAAGGGCGACGAGCTGGTCGGCGTTCATCTCACCGACGGCAAGCAGGAGATCTTCCTGGCGTCCCGGCGCGGTCAGGCGATCCGCTTCAAGGAGCACAATGTGCGTGAGATGGGCCGCCAGGCGCGCGGGGTGATCGGCATGCGTCTGCGCAGCGAAGACGCCGTCGTGGGGATGGCGCGCAGCGGCGAAGGCGATGAGCTTCTCATCGTCACCGAGCTCGGGTTGGCCAAGCGCACGGTGCTCACCCAGTACCGGCTGCAGTCGCGCGGCGGCTCGGGCATCAAGAATATCCGCTTGACGGCGAAGACCGGGGCCGTGGTCGCGATTCGTGCGATCCGGGAGGATACCGAGATCCTTGTGATTACCGCCCGCGGCATCGTGAGCCGGGTCTCCGTCAAGGAGATCTCGACCCAGGGACGCGCGGCCCAGGGCGTGCGCCTCAAGCGGCTCGACGAGGGTGATCGCGTGGCCGCCATTGCGCCGATCGTGTCACGAGACGAGGCCGGGGAGGCGTGATGGCGGACTTGGCGTTGCTGGTCATCAGGGTCTGGCTCGGGGTTACGTTCTTCTTGCACGGTAGTCAGAAGCTGTTTGGATGGTTCGGCGGTGGCGGCATCGCCGGCACCGCGGGGTATTTGGAGGGGGTCGGGATCCGACCGGGCCGGTTTTGGGCGGTGCTCGCTGGTCTCGGTGAACTCGGCGGCGGTGTTCTAGTGGGGTTCGGGTTCCTCACGCCGCTCGGCGCGCTCGCCATCGTGATCACGATGGTGGTGGCGATCTCGGCGGTTGCCGGCAAGCGAGGATTCTGGGTGCAGAACGGTGGGTACGAGTACAACCTGCTCATTATCGTCGTGGCGCTGGTGCTCATTCTGATGGGCCCGGGCGCCTACGCGCTGGACCACCGGCTCGGCGTTCTCGGATCGAGATCGTAGCGCCGAGCGCGCGTGGAGTTTCCGCGCGTGCTCGGTGTGGTTCGGAACCACGTGTGTGTTCGGATTTTGCGCGCACCGCGACATGTGTCGCGGTGCGCGCCGTTGTGACCCCATCCGCTCACCAGCAGATCCGGTGGAGCGAGCAGGGGAGGAAACGGTGTGGGTGGCGAAAGAACAAACAGGCCGTACGGCCACCAGCGTGGAGGGCGGTTCGATGGATGCTGTTGTGCAAGGGATCGCCGAGCATCTCGACGAGGTCTGGTCATCGTTGCTCGACGCGCTCAGGACCGTGGACGACGATCTCTTCCAGTGGAGCCCCGGCGCGGAGTTCAACTCGATCGCGCTGCTGCTGCGGCACCTTGCCGGGAGCGAGCGGTGGTGGATCGGCGAGGCGGTCGGCGGGATACCGGCTCACCGCAATCGCGAGGCGGAATTCGTTCATGATTCGCCGAAGCGCGAGGACGTGCTTCGCTCGATCGAGGAAGCGCGCACCCGCAGCCGTGGGGTGCTCGCCGGCTTGACCGCGGCGGATCTCGCGGCGCCGATCACGAGCCCAGCAAGCGCTGCGCCGGCACGTCCCACGAAGATGTGGGCGCTCTTCCATTACCTCGCGCATCTCGGCTACCATTGTGGTCAGATCCTGCTGCTCCGCAATCTCGGCCGCAAGATGGCAGCCGCCCAGCAGGGCGGCCCGGCGGCGCCGCGCTAGCCGACGTGGCGGCCATGCGCTGGGAGCTCTGCCCCAAGACGCACGCCCGTTTGGTCCGCATCGTGGCGGCTCTCGGTTTTCGGCATGTCGATCCGGCGCGGGTCTTCTGCGTTCGTGGGTACGGTTCCACGTCCGAGGCGTGGGCGCGCATCTGGGGACTGCCCGCGTTGTGGCAACAGGTGCTCGACATCGGGCCGGCGTATGTTGTCGAGATCATCGAGCCGGAGTTTGACCGGCTGCCCGAGTCGGAGCAGGATCGCATTCTGATCCACGAGCTGCTGCACATCCCCCGCACGTTCAGCGGCGCGATTCGACCGCATCGGACGCCCACGTTTCAGATAACGCGGCGCAGTGTCGAGCGTTACTATCAGCGGTATCTCTCGGCGGTCGTGGGAGCGGAAAATGGAGCGTCGTCGGCGGACGAGCGGGCCGAAAAGGTGATGGAGGTGCCCGGTGCGGGAGGGTCGGCATCGGCGGCTGCGCGCCGGCGCTCCCCAGCCGCGGCGCACCGCCGGGCCGCGAGTCCCGGGAACCGTCTGCGCGTCCTTCGCTAACCGAGCCTGCCCGACCCCCAGGGACGTCGTCGTCGGCGCTCGGATCGTTCACGCGCGCTTTCCCCGCCCGAGGACCTTTTTCGGGGGCGTCTCAGTGGTGTAAAATCTAGGAGGAGCCCCTGGCGCAGGACGTGCTGCCGGGGGGACGAGGTGGGTATGTTCGACAACCCAGAGAAATTGATGATCCTGCTCGTCATCGCGCTTCTGATTCTCGGCCCGTCGCGATTGGCCGGGTTCGGGGGCACGCTGGGCCGCGCGATGCGGGATTTTCGGAACGCCGTACGCGGTGCGCAGGAGGACGCACGATCCGCCTTCAGCGAGTTCACGCAAGAGGCGTCCTCGGCGATGCACGACGTCCAGCAGGCGCTGCCGGCGCCGGATGCGTTCACGGACAATTCGTTCATGAACAGCGGTGGTGAACCGGAGGCGGTGGAGCAGCGTTCGGAAGTGCCCGCTCCGGTAGCCGCGGCTCCGCCCGCGGAAAGCGGAGCCGGTGCAACCGAAGAAGATCTCTCCTCGCTCGCATCGGAGCCCACCGCAGCCGTCCTGCGAGAGGTTACTCGGCAAGCGCAGCACACGTCCGGTTGACCGCATCTGTTCCGGGTGACGTACTGAGGTCGGCGGGAGGCGTCACCCGTATCTACCTGGTCCGTCATGGACAGACCGACTGGAACGCCGAGGAGCGCTACCAGGGGCGGATCGACAGCACGCTGAGCGCGTACGGCCGCACTCAGGCGGTGCTCGTAGCGGCGACGCTTGCAGCGGCGCCGCTTCGCGCGATCTACAGCAGTCCACTTTCTCGCGCCCATGACACGGCCGCGGCGATCGCTGCGCGCCACGGTCTACCGGTCCGTACCCTCGATGACCTTCGGGAAGTCGGCCTGGGCGAATGGGAGGGCCTCACCGCTGCGGAGATCACCGCGCGATTCGGAGACGTGCTCCGTGGCCGAAGGCGGGATCCGGAGGGCGTGGTCCCGGGTGGCGGAGAAACGCTCGCGAGGCTGCAGGCGCGCGGGCTCAAAGCTGTCACCACCATCGTGGCGCGGCACCCGGGCGAAACGATCGTGGCGGTGGCCCATGGCGGTGTGAACAGGGCGATCCTGCTTGGCGTGCTGGGTGCACCCCTCAGCCGCTACTGGGCGATCCGCCAGGACAATGCTGCGATCAATCTTCTCGAGTTCGATGAGCGGGGCGCAAGGGTGGAGTTGCTCAACGAGACAGCCCACCTCGAAGCGGCGCGCTCGGAAATCGAAGAAAAGTCAGCAGCGCCAGCAACGTGCAACTGCCGCCCACAACCGGAATGAGGCGAAGGCCGAAGCTGCGGCCGGGGCTGTCGCCGAGCGCGAGGAGTACGCCGAGCAGCACCGACGCCCCGGCGGAGGCGACGTTGAGAATGAGTCCCTGGACCGCATAGTACATCGCTTCGCGTCCTTCACCCGTGCGCTCATGGCCGGCTTCTGCGATGTCCGCGAGCAGCGCGTTCGGGAGCACCAGGAGTCCAGCGAGCGGTGCCGATGCGAGCACGACGAGCGCGTAACCTTGGAGGGCTGGTGTGGCCGGCAGGTCGCGCAGCCCGATCACGCCTATCAGCGGGATGATCGCGGAAGCCGTGGCCAGCGTCCAACTCAGGGTTCGGACCGTTCCGACGGCGCGCGTCAGCCTTGCCAGCAACGGAAACGCTCCGATCGTGCACACAAACGTGACGCCGAGCACGATCCCGACCGCGTCCTGGGGGAGTCCCATCAACACGGTGATGACGTAGACGACCGCCGAGTTGACCATGCTCGTGCCAGTCCACAAGAGCGCGAGGCTCACGACGTAGACACGGAACGCCGGGTCCCTGAGCACGTCACTCATCTCTTGCCAGAATGCCACTGGGACCGTGGCCGCAGGAGCGGGTTCGCGAATGCCAGCGGCGACGAGCCACAGCATCGCCAGCGCGGCCGCACCGATCGCGGCACCCATGACACCGAACCCCGCATGCGTGACGAGCCACGCCGACGACACCATCGCAATCCCAACGCCGCCCACCGACGCCCCGGCCTGCCAGGAAGCGGTTTCGACGCGGCCGCGCCCCCCCGGCGTGATGTCGGGCAGCAGCGCCGCGTATGGATTCATGGCCAGCGAGAAGCAGAAGAAGAACCCGACCAATGCCGCAAGGACGTAGAGAATCATCGGGGTCGGGGACAGCGTTGGTGGGATCCACAGCAGGATGAAGCACGCGACCAGTGCTGGCGCTCCAGCCGCAATGAAGGGGCGCCGCCGGCCCCACCGGGTGCGCAGCCGGTCGCTCCAGAACGCCACCGGTGGGTTGCTGAGCGCGTTTACGATCCGGCCTCCGGCCAGCGCCATCCCCATCCATTCCGGCGAAAGTCGCACGGTGCCGGAAGGCGGCGCGTAGAAGTACACCGCCCACAGCAGGATGGTCTGCAACAGCATGCTCGCACCGAGCGCACCGGCGCTGTAGATGGCGGGGCGCGCTCCGAGGCGTTCGGCGTCCACGCGATCAGCGGGTGAAAATAGGGAGCGTGCCCAGCGAGATCAGGTCCGGGTTCTGGTAGCCGCCTTCCTCGAGCAGGACCGCGGCGCGTGCCACGATCCGTGCCCCAACGCGGCGCAGGAGTTCTTCGACCGCGTGGAGGCTGCCTCCGGTGCTCACCACGTCGTCCACAACCGCGACGCGTGCGCCCCGGAGACGCTCCGCGTCCGGGCCGTCCAATACCAGCATCTGCATCGCGGCGGTCGTGATGGACTTGACCTCGACGCTGAGTGGGTTCTTCATGTAGCCCTTCACGCTCTTGCGGCACACCACGTACGGAAAGTACCGTCCGGCGAGCGGGTCCGACAGGTAGGTGGCCACCATGTGCGCGAGCGGCAGTGCCTTAGCCTCCAACGACACGAGGCAGTCGAACTCCATCGGTCGGAGACGCTCCGCGATTTCCTTGGCGCATACATTCGTTATCTCGACGTCGCCCAGAGGTGCAAATCCGGCGATCCACAGGGAGTCTGTGATCTGTACGATGGGCAGCCGGCGGCGAAGCCCCGCAATCGTGATCTCATAGAACTCCTGGCCTTCGTATTTCATGCGTGGCCTCCTGGGGGGGTTCGTCGAAGGTCCATTCGGGCACGGGCCCGGCGGCCCCTGTGCGCGCCGGGTCGTGTTGTCCGCGGTCCCGCCGGCGCTGGCGCGGGGGGTTCTTGGTCACTATAATTGGAGGAGCGTTCACGGGGAGGCGGGGGTACGGGAATCGACAGCGCGACGACGGTTGTTGGAGTCATCGGAGGCGCCGCACGGGACAGCCTTTCGCCGCGCATGCACAACGCGGCGTTTGCGGCGCTCGGACTCAACTGGTGCTACCTCGCGTTCCAGGTGTCGCGCGACCACCTCGGGGATGCGCTCCGCGGACTCGCCCCGCTCGGCATCGCCGGCGTCAATGTCACGGTTCCGCACAAGGAGGCGGCGCTCGCCTACCTGGACGAGACGGACGAGGACGCAAGGGCCATCGGCGCCGTGAATACGATACGGGTGGAAGGTGGCCGGTTGATCGGCCATAACACCGATGGAGCGGGCGTGCTGGAGGCGCTGCGGCACGACGGCGGCGCGCAGGTGGAGGGTGCGCGCGCCGTCATCGTGGGCGCGGGGGGAGCTGCAAGGGGTGCCGCGTTTGCGCTGGCAGCCGCGGGAGTCGCCTCGATCGTAGTTGCGAACCGGAACTGGGGCCGGGCGGCGGCGCTCGCGGAAAGCACGCACCGCGTTTTTCCCTCGTGCGCCGTGGACGCGCTCCCGCTGGAGGGTGCGCGGATCGAGGCGGCGTTGCGTGACGCGGCGCTCCTGATCCACGCGACCACGGTCGGCGGCGGGGCGCAGCGCGGGCTCTCGCCCATCGCCCCCGACGCGCTGCATCCCGGGTTGCTCGTCATGGATATGATCTACGAGCCGCGCGAGACGGCGCTGTTGCGCGATGCGCGCGAGCGGCGCTGCCGGACCCTCGGTGGGCTCGCGATGCTCGTGTACCAGGGCGCGCGGGCGTTCGAGATCTGGACCGGGCGCCAGGCGCCCATCGGCGTGATGCGGGAGGCGCTCGGGCTGCCCCCTGAGGTTCCGGCCGGAGAGCGGTGGGGACGGTGATACCATGGTACGGTTCCTGACCGCGGGCGAATCGCACGGGCGCGGACTTCTGGTGATCGTCGAGGGCATGCCCGCGGGCTTGCCGCTGTCGGAGGAGGAGATCAACGCGCAGCTCGCAAGACGCCAGCAGGGTTACGGTCGCGGCGGGCGGATGCAGATCGAGAAGGACCGCGCGGAGATCCACAGCGGTGTTATGGGTGGCACCACGATCGGCGCGCCCGTCGGCCTCGCGATCGGCAACAAGGACTGGCGGCGGGAGGAGCCGCCGCTCACGCGCCCTCGGCCCGGGCACGCGGACTTGGCCGGCGCCCTCAAATACCGCTTCAACGACGTCCGCCGGGTCCTGGAGCGGTCGAGCGCGCGCGAGACCACGGCCCGCGTGGCCGCCGGCGCCGTCTGCCGGGCGCTGCTCGGGCAGTTCGGCGTCGGGCTCGCGAGTCACGTGGTGGAACTGGGCGGTATCGTTGCGACCCGGCGTCCCGAACGAGCCGAGGACATTTTCACGATCGCGGAACGGTCGCCGTTGCGGTGTGTGGATCCAGATGCGGAGGCCCGGATGATCGCGGCGATCGACGACGCGCGAGAGAAGGGTGACACGCTCGGGGGTGTCTTCGAGGTCGTCGTCACAGGGCTGCCCGTGGGACTGGGTACCTACGTGCACTGGGACCGGCGCCTCGACGGCCGGCTCGCGCAATCCATGATGTCGATCAACGCGATGAAGGGGGTCGAGATCGGGCAGGGGTTTGCCGAGGCGCGGTTGCCGGGATCGGCGGCACACGACGAAATCTTCTACGATCGCGCGCGCGGGTTTTACCGGAAGAGCAATCAGGCGGGCGGCACCGAGGGTGGCATGACGACGGGCGAGCCGTTGATCGTGCGCGTGGCGATGAAGCCGTTGAGCACGCTCCGCAGCCCGCTCGCGTCCGTGGACTTGGTCACCAAGGAGCGCGTGGAAGCCGCCGTGGTCCGCAGCGACGTGACCGCGGTGCCCGCCGCCGGCGTGATCGGTGAGGCGATGGCCGCGATCGTGCTTGCCGACGCCATGGTCGAGAAGTTCGGTGGCGACAGCTTGGCGGAGATGCGCGCGGCGTACGATGCGCACGCGCGCTGGGTCCGCACCGGGCCGGAGGCCTGAGCGGCCTGTGCGCCACAACGTGGTGCTCATCGGTTTCATGGGGACGGGGAAGACCGTCGTCGGTCGGGCGCTCGCATCTCGGCTTCGGTGGCCCTTCGTCGATACGGACGCGCTGGTCGAGCAGCGTGCCGGCCGGTCGATCCCGCGCATCTTTGCCGAAGACGGAGAGGCGACGTTCCGCCGCCTCGAGGCCGACGTCGTTGCCGCGGTGGGGGAGTCTCAGGGTATGGTCATCGCCACCGGCGGCGGCGTCGTGCTCAACCGGGACAACATGGCGCGACTCCGCAGAAACGGCGTGATCGTGGCCTTGCGCGCGGGCGTCCATGCGATTCTCGCCCGCTTGGACGGCGATGGCGACCGGCCACTCCTTGGGGCGGACCCGGAGGGCAGCATCCGGCGCCTGCTGACCGAGCGCGGCCCGCTGTACGAGGACGCCGACCTCGTCGTGGACACCTCCCTGGCACGGGCGGACGACACCGTCCGCGTCATCGAGATGTTTGCGACGACGTGGAGGGGACGGAGCGGTGATGCCTCTCCGCCCGGCGCCGGGTCGATGGCCGAGCGAGTGGTGCGGGTGGCGACCCGCTCGCGTGGATACGACGTGCGCATCGGCCGGGGCCTGATCGGCGACATCGGCGATCATTTGCGTGGTCTGGGGATGACCGGGCGCATCGCAGTCCTGACCCACCCTCGCCTCGAGGGGCTCTACGGCGACCGCGTCACCTCGTCGCTCCGCGCGGCGGGGTACGAGGCCGTTACCGTCACGGTCCCGCCGTCCGAGACGAGCAAGAGCCTCCGCGCCGCGAACCGATTATACGACCGGCTGCTCGAGGCTCGCCTCGACCGCGGATCCGTCCTCGTCGTGCTGGGGGGCGGCGTGGCGGGGGACCTGGGCGGGTTCGTTGCGGCGACGTTTCTGCGCGGTATTGCCTGGGCCGCGATTCCGACGACGCTTCTCGCGCAGGTGGACGCCGCAATCGGCGGCAAGACGGCGGTCAACCACTCGCGCGGCAAGAACCTGGTCGGCGCCGTGCACCAGCCCGTGCTCGTGGTCTCCGACATCGACACGCTCGGCTCGCTGCCCTTGCGCGAGATGCAATCGGGCATGGCCGAGGTGATCAAGACCGGCGTGATCGGTTCTCCCGGGTTGTTCTCGTATTTGGAAGACGGGCTCAAGGCCGTATTGCGGCGAGACCCCGACGCCCTTGCGACCGTCGTGGCCCGCTGCACCGCCTACAAGGCGGGTGTGGTCACCAGTGACGAACGCGAGGAGGCGGGGCGGATCGTGCTCAACTATGGCCACACGATTGGGCACGGCATCGAGGCGGCCGCCGGGTACCGTGGCCTGACCCACGGCGAGGCGGTTGCCGTCGGGATGACCCTCGAGGGGCGGCTCGCCGTACGCATGGGCCTGTGCGACGCGGCGTCGATGGAACGGCAAGCCGCCCTGCTCCGCGGCGCCGGGCTTCCCGTCCGCGTCGCCGATCTGCGCACGAGGCACCGTCCGTCGGCCGGAGCGATTGCCGCGGCGATGGCGCTCGACAAGAAGGCACGAGCAGGCCGTCTGCGGTTCGTGTTGCCCGTCGAAGTGGGCCGGACCGTCGTCCGCGACGATGTGCCCGCGACGCTTGTCGAGGAGGTGCTCGGCGATGCCTAAGATCCTGGTGATCCACGGCCCCAATCTCAATCTCTTGGGCAGCCGGGAGCCGCGACTCTACGGAACCGTGACCCTGGACGAGATCGACCGGCGGTTGCGGACGGTCGCCGAGGAATTGGGCGTCACCGTCGAGACGTTCCAGTCGAACCACGAGGGCGCGATCATCGATCGGCTGCACGCCGCGCGGGGCGAGTTCGGCGCGGTCGTCCTCAACGCGGGCGGGCTTACGCACTACAGCATCGCGCTGCGGGATGCCATCGCCGCGATCGAGCTGCCGGTCGTGGAGGTGCACGTCAGCAACATTCACGCGCGCGAGGCGTTCCGCGGAGTGTCGGTCATCTCGCCGGTCGTCCGGGGACAGATCGCCGGGTTCGGGGCCGACAGCTATCTGCTGGGCCTCAGGGCGGCGGCCGCGTTGAGCCGGCAGGGAGCGTAACAGGTACCCGCGGCCGGCTTGGCCGTCTGGGCTCTCGCGTTTCGCCACGGTGTCCGCGATCCCCGGAAGAGGATGGGGTCGGCGCGCCGGTCGAATCAGCGGTTGGACCAATCGCGGCTGCCTGCGACGTGCGGGTGCGAGGAGGGGTGCGATGCAGTTCCGCGGGATTCGCGGGGCGACCACAGCCGACGCAAACACCGAGCAGGCGATTCTCAGCGCGACGCTCGAGCTACTCCAGCGCATGGTGCGCGAGAACGGCATTCACACCGACGACATCGCCGGCGTGATCTTCACGATGACCGCCGACCTCAACGCGGCGTTCCCCGCCGAGGCCGGCCGCCGCCTCCCCGGATGGACGCGGGTGCCGCTGATGTGCATGCAAGAGATACCCGTGCCGGGGGCGCTCGACCGGTGTGTACGCGTGCTGATGCTCGTCAACACGACCAAGGCGGCCGGCGAAGTCAAACACGTGTACTTGGGCGGGGCGACCCAGCTCCGTCCCGACCTGGTCCCCCGCCCGTGATCTCGCCCGCATCGCTCGTCGTCACGCCGGCATCGCGCTTGCGCGGCACGGTGCGCGTGCCGGGAGACAAGTCCATCTCGCACCGCGCGGCGCTGCTCGGCGGGATTGCCGCCGGGACTACGACGGTGGAGGGGTTCCTGCGCTCGGAGGACTGCGTTGCCACCCTGGCATGCCTCCGCGTAATGGGTGTCCGGATCGAGGACGACGGCCGCCGCCTCACGATCCACGGCGGCGCGCTCGCGGAGCCGGACGACATCCTCGACGTCGGCAACTCCGGCACGACGATTCGCCTGCTGGCCGGGATCCTTGCTGGGCAGCCGTTTCACAGTGTGATCACGGGTGACGCGAGTATTCGTCGCCGGCCGATGGACAGGGTGGCGGCGCCGCTGCGCCGGATGGGTGCATCGATCGGGGGACGGGGCGGAGGGCGCTTGGCGCCGCTGTCGATCCTGGGCGGCCGTCTCCGGGGCATCGCGTACGAGACGCCCGTGGCGAGTGCGCAGGTCAAGTCCGCGGTGTTGCTGGCGGGGCTGTTTGCCGAGGGTGAAACCGAGGTTCGCGAGCCGGCGTTGAGCCGGGACCACACCGAGCGCATGCTCGCCGCGTTTGGCGTCCCGGCGCACCGGGACGGGCTCGCGGTGAGCGTCAGCGGTCCCGCATCACTCCGCCCCACCACGGTGCGCGTTCCCGGCGATCTCTCTTCGGCGGCGTTCTTCCTGGTCGCGGGCGCGCTCGTGCCCGGCTCGGAGGTGACCGTGGAGGACGTGGGCCTGAACCCGACCCGTACGGGCGTGCTCGACGTGCTGACGCAGATGGGCGCCGAGGTGCGCGTCTGGGGCCGACATGACGAGGGAGGCGAGCCGGTCGGCTCAGTGACCGTGCGCGCATCGCACCTCCATGGCACCGCGATCGGGGGAAGCCTCGTGCCCCGTGCGATCGACGAGCTGCCGGTCATCGCCGTGGCCGCGTGCCTGGCCGACGGTGAAACCGTCATCAGCGATGCCGCGGAGTTGCGTGTCAAGGAATCAGACAGGATCGCCGCGCTCGCTCGCGAGCTCGGCCGGCTGGGTGCGGCGGTCGAGGCGCGACCGGACGGGCTCGCGATCAAGGGCGTGCCGGGGTTCCGAGGCGGACGCGTCGCGAGCCACGGGGACCACCGCATCGCGATGGCGCTGGCGGTCGCGGGATTGTGTGCGGACGCGCCCGTGACGGTCGACGATACGGCCTGCATCCGGACGTCCTTCCCGGAGTTCGAGGATATTCTCCGCAGCGTGATCTCGGCGTGACGTATGGTCCCGCGCATCTTGCGGCGATCACGGTGATCATCTGCGCCGGCGCGATGATCAAGGGCGCGATCGGGTTTGGGTTTCCGCTCCTCGCGATCCCGTTGCTCTCCATCGTGCTCGGTCCCAGCGTCGCGATCCCGCTTGTCGTTTTTCCGACACTTGTCAGCAACCTCATCCTCGTCGGCCGCGGTCCCGGCGGCCGGACGGACGCGCGGCCGTTCATCGCGACCCTGGCCGGTCTGGTCGCCGGCGTGATCGTGGGCGCCTTCCTGATCAACGCGATGAGCGCCCGAGTACTCTCGATGCTGGTCGGTGCCGTGGCGGCGCTGTATGTCGCCGCCACGGCGTTCCACGTGACGCAGATGGTCCCGCCGCAGGCGGGACAGCGCGCGGGGCCTTTGATCGGACTGGCCGCGGGAATCCTCGGGGGTTCCACCGGCATCTTCTCCCCCGTCGTCGCAAGCTATCTCCACATGCTGCGGCTCGAGAAGCGCGCGTTTGTATTCTGGATGACGATGATGTTCTTCGTGGGCAACATCGCCCAGTTCGCGTCGTACCTCAGGCTGGGGTTGTACCGCGGCCCGGTCATGGGCACCGCCGTCCTGGCCTGCGTCCCGATGGCCGTCGGAACGTGGGCCGGGCTCCGGCTTCAGGACAGCCTTCACCCGGAGACGTTCACTCGGATCGTCCTCGTGGTCGTGTTCCTCGCGTCGCTCAGCTTGCTCGCGCGGGGCATCTTCGCATAGCACGCACTCGCCGAGGGCGACGCTGCGGAGCCTCGGACCCGACGCGTGCCCTCCGCACCCGTCGAGCGCGCGGCACAAGCAATAATGGCGGAAAGGGCGGCTGAGGCAGAACCGGACGTCCTCGCCTCCGCCAAACGTGGCGACGTACTACCAGGCGATAGAGCGGCGGTTGCGGAAGAACCCACCGGTCGGACCGCCCGGCGGGAGCATCGCGAGCCAGATCGGCGTATCCGCGCCCTGCTCCGGAGTCCGGGGCGCACGCGGGCCGCCCATCCTGGTCCGCACCCACCCCGGACATGCGGCGTTCACCAGGATTCCCGTCCCCGCGAGATCCGCCGCGAGCTTGACGGTGAGCATGTTCAGCGCCGCTTTCGACACGCTGTATGCCGGTGCGCCGCTCTCCGGGTCGGCGAAGCTTCCGGCGCCGCTCGAGACGTTCACGATGCGCCCGCCCCGTCCGCGCCGCATCAGCGGGACGGCCGCTACGCACATGCGCCAGGGGCCGAGCAGGTTGACCTCGAGCGCGGCGCGCACGGTGGCAATGTCCGCACTGCTGGTCCGTTGCCGCGCGTCGTAGTACGCACCGGCATTGTTCACGAGGACGTCCAGGCGCCCGTGCTTCGTTTCGATCTCGTTCCGCAGCGCTTCCACCGAGTGTTCGTCCGTGACGTCGAGTTGGTGCGGGATCAGGCGTAGGGCGGGAGAGCGTGCCTTGGCGATCACCGCAGCAGCCGCGGCTGCGTCGCGGGCGGTGGCGTAGACGGTCAGGCCCCGCTCGGCGAGGCCTCGCGCAATCGCCCAGCCGATCCCGCGGTTCGCGCCGGTAACGACGGCGATGCGACCCGCCGGGGGCACGCTCGCATTCCGGATTCGGCCGCCGGATCCGCGCTTCACCATAGACCTCGCGCGCCTCGCCGCAGCTCGTCTTGTCCGGAGAGGGACCGGACGAACCCGACGCGTCCGTTGCCCACCGTGAGCGCGTCCCGGTGATCGGTGCTTGTCCGGCCCGGCGCCGATGCTCACGAGACCGTCTCCGTCGGCTCGATGAGCGCGTGATGCGGATGCCGGTAGCGGAACTTGTCCGTCTTGATCAACTGCTGGTAACTGCCGAATCGCGCCGCGTCGGCCGCCGCCACGTCGAGCGGCTCGGGGCCGTCGTCCGCGCCGAAGACGCGGCGAATCTTGTACATTGTCGATCGCTCCGCCGGGACGCGCCCGGCCTCGCGCGCGAGCCGGCGCAACTCCTGCGGCGGGAGCAGCTGACCGTACCCGGCGCCCGCGGCGGTGGAGATGCTCTCGTTGATGAGCGTGCCACCCAGGTCGTTCGCGCCCGCGCCAAGCATCAGTTGCGCGATGCGGGGCCCTTCCTTGACCCAGGATACCTGGAGATTGGGGATCGCACGGCCGAGGACGATCCGGGCCACGGCGTGCACCCGGAGTACCTCGACGCCGGTGGGGCCCGGCCGCAGCCCCGGGACGAGACCGCGCTTCCACATCGGCGCCTCGGTGTGCACGAAGCTGAGCGGCACGAACTCGGTGAATCCCCCGGACGACCGCTGCAGGTCCCGCAGGAGCACCAGGTGCCTGGCCTGGTGCCCCGGGGTTTCGATGTGGCCGAACATCATCGTTGCGGTCGTCGGGATGCCCAGCTCGTGTGCAGTCCGGATGACCTCGATCCACTGCTTCGTGCGGATCCGTCCGGGCGCGATCCGGTTGCGGAGCCCGTCATCCAGGATTTCGGCCGCAGTGCCCGGGAGGCTACCGACCCCGGCGTCCCGGAGCGCGGCGAGATACTCGCGGATCGTCCGTCCCGAGCGCACCGAGCCGTAGAGCACCTCCTCGGGGGAGAATCCGTGGATGTGGATCTCCGGAAGCGCCTCCTTGATGCGCCGCGTCAAGCGGATGTAGAGGTCGCCGTCCATCTTCGGCGCCAGCCCGGCCTGGATGCACACTTCGGTCGCGCCGAGGTCCCACGCCTCGTGCGCCCGCCGCAGGATCTCCTCCTCCGGGAGGAGATAGCCTTCCTCCTCGCGGTAGTCGCGGCTGAACGCGCAGAAGCCGCAGCCCTTGATGCAGACGTTCGTGAAGTTGATGTTGCGGTTGACGACGTACGTCACGAGGTCCCCCACCGTCTCGCGGCGCAGATAATCGGCCGCGGAGACCGTCGCGGCGAGGTCCGCGCCCGTGGCGGTGAGCAGGCGTTCCGCCTGTTCGCCGTCGAGGTCGGTGCCGGACAGCGCGTCATCGAGGATGCCCGCGACGTCCGGGGAGATACCGTTGAGAAGCCGGTGGAGCGCATTACCGGGCTCAGGAGACGGCGATGCCATGGCGGGAAAGACCTCCTTTTGCATATCCTTCGTCGTCGGCCGCGGCGCGGAGCCCGGCGAGAAGGGAAGCGGGGATGTACTCCGGGTGGCGGAGCAGGTACTCGGGATAGACGGGCAGCCGCGGGCGAAGCGTCAGCCCGGCCTCGGCGGTGCGTGCCGCGAGGGATGCGATCTGCGGCCAGGGCGCCTCGGGATTGACGAAGTCGATTGTGAGCGGCGAGACGCCGCCCCAGTCGTTGATCCCGGCGGCGAGATAGACGGGATAGGCGTCGGCCGTCAGGTTCGGCGGCACCTGGATGTTCGCGGTGGGACCCAGCACCAGCCGCGCCACCGCCGCGGTGCGGACCACATCTTCCACGTCCGGCTCGGACGTCCCCGACATCGGCGTGGCGGGTTTCGCGCGGAAATTCTGCACGATCACTTCTTGCACGTGCCCCCACCTGGCGTGCGCCTCCCGGATCGCCAGCAGGGTGTCCACGCGCTCCTCCCGCGTCTCGCCGATCCCCACCAGCATGCCCGTGGTGAACGCCACCCGCAGCCGTCCGGCGGTCTCGAGCGTGTGGAGCCGGGCCCGTGGATGCTTGCTCGGGGCGTGCTCGTGCGGCCCGCCCGGCGCGCACAGCCGCTCGCTGGTGCTCTCGAGCATGAGCCCCATCGATGCGCTCACGTCGCGAAGGGACGCCATCTCGATTTCCGACAGGGTCCCCGGGTTGAGGTGCGGCCACAGGGTTGTCTCGGCCAGCACCAGGGCGGCCATTTCGCGCAGGTAGCCGAGCGTGCTGCGATGCCCGCGCCGCAACAACCATTCGCGCGCTTCCCGGAACCGTTGCTCCGGCCGCTCGCCGAGCGTGAACAGCGCCTCGGTGCACCCGAGACGCTGCCCGCGACGAGCGACGTCGAGCACCTGCTCCGGCGTCATGTAGAGCGCCGGGTCGGAGTCCGGCGTCGTGTGGAACGTGCAGTACCCGCAGGCGTCCCGGCACAACCGCGTCAGCGGGATGAACACCTTCGGTGAGAAGCTGACCGTGCGGCCCCGGCCTCGGATCAACCTTGCGGCGGCGCACAGCGCGTGCACATCCGTGCCATCGCACGTGACGAGGCGGAGCGCGTCCTCGCGCCCGAGCGCGCCGCCGCCGAGAGCGCGATCGAGGATGGCCGCGATCTCATGGGAGCGCGCGGCGCCCACGGGGTCGTCCTCGGGCGGGAGGTCGAGACGGTCAACGGTCCCGTGGCGCATGGAAGTTGGTTCGGGGTAGGGTGGGTGTGTCCCTACGCTGGCGCGGCCCGCGTGAGCGCGGCGGACGCGCGGCACGGCGCAGCGAGTTCGACAGCAGGACCCCTACGGCCAGCGGCATGACCCACCACGCCGGAACGGCACGCGCCGCCAGCGCGTGGGCTACGACGAGGGCCGCGACCACACCGGCCGCCACGGTCCAGTCGTCTCCGATGATGAAGTCGTACCAGAAACGGAGGAAGGCTATGAGCGCGTCCATCTCACGATCCCCCGGTTCCTATCGCCGCCGGCGCTGGCATCTGCCGGCGCTGCTGCCGCAGGCGAGCGGTGAACGCCAGCGACACCGCGATCAGAAACACCAGGATCCCCGGGATCGCGCCGTCACCGCCCGGCCAGGTCACGCCGGCGCCCTCCGCGCTCCAGAACGTCCCGAACGTCGTGAGCATGAGACCGACCGCGAACTTCATCGTGTTCTCCGGGACCGCGCTGAGAGGCCGGTGCACCAGCACGCCGGTGCCCGCGACGAGCACCGCTGCGGCCGCCGCGCCGAAGATCGCGAGGGACAGAGAGCCTTCGGTGGTGCCGAAGGTCACGACGATGAACGCCACTTCCAGACCCTCAAGGAGTACGCCCTTGAACGACAGCGTGAACCCGTACCAGTCGAGTCCGCCGCGGAGAACCGTGGGCGCGACTCGTGCCGCCTCCATCTCCCGTCGGAACGCGGCGTCCTCGTCGTGTAGCGGCACGTATCCGGCCGCCCGGAGCACGGCCTTTCGCAGCCACTGCAGACCGAACACCAATAGCAGAATCCCCACCACGAGCCGCAGGGCGTCGATCGGGATGTATGTCAGTGCCGGACCGAACACGGCGACGATCGCGGCGAGGGCGAGGACGGCCGCCGCAACCCCGACGAGCGCAGGCCGCCAGCCGCGGGTGACACCCACCGCCAGCACGATCGTCAGGGCCTCGACCATCTCGACCGCGGATGCCAGAAACGTTGAGAGCACGAGAAGGACGCTGTGCATCAGCATGTCACTTCACTCCCGAGGCGTGGCGACCGCCGCCGGCCGCGCAGGAATATCGGGTCTCTGCCATGCATTCCCCCGATGACCGCGCAACTCCCGCCGCGGCGGCGGGCTCGACGCGGAACGGTGCGTGCCCGACGCGCCGTGCGCGCGGTTCGTAGGAGTCACACGGCCGTCGGACCGGGCACCGGCTCGCCCGCGGCCGCGGGGTGCGTCGAGCGGGACGGGGCCGCGTTGGCCGCCGAAGGCTCTTCCGGGAACAGCAAACACCCCTCGGAATCAAGGTTCACGCCGACGACCGCGCCGCGCTCCCACCGGCGATCGTCGCGGATGCCGACCAGCTTGGTCCCGCCGTCGAACGCCACTGCGTAATCGTACCCGCGCCCGCGAAACGCGGCGTCGCTCACTCGGGCACGGAGTTGCGCGGCCGGGTCTTCTGCGGCAACGAGGCGCACCGCCGCCGGACGGACCAGCAGGCGGCCTCGGTGCCGCCCATACACCGGCACCGCGATCTGGGCGGGAAGCTGCGGCCCGCTCGCGACCCCGATCACCCGGACGGACGCGGTGCCGGAGGGGCCGGCCCGCGCCACCTCGACTTCGAACTCGCCGGCGAGGCCCGTGAAGCGCGCGACGAACGGCGTCACGGGCCTGGCGTAGAGGTCCTCGGGCGACGCACACTGCACCAGCCGGCCGGCCTGGAGCACTCCGATCACGTCCGCCAGCGCAAACGCCTCGGCTTGATCATGGGTGATGTAGATACACGTCGCCCCGCTCTCGCGGGCCAGGGTGCCGATCTCGATGCGCATCTGCTCGCGCAGGTTGGCATCCAGGTTGGAGAGCGGCTCGTCGAACAGGAGCAGGCCGACATCGGCCACGAGCGCGCGGGCCAACGCGACGCGCTGCTGTTCGCCGCCGGAGAGCTGATTGGGGTAGCGCTCCGCCAGGTGCCCCAGCCCCACGACGTCCAGCATCGCGCGGCTCCGTTGCTCGGCGTCGTTCCTGGCGAGGCGTCGGCGCCTGAGCGCGAAGGCGACGTTCTGTTGGGCGGTCAGGTGTGGCCACAGCGCGTAGTCCTGAAACACCATCGCGAGGTCCCGCCGTTCCGGCGGGAGGTGCCTGACGTCGTCGGCGGCGAGCACATCCCCGATCGCGATTCGGCCGCTGGAGAGCCGTTCGATGCCGGCGATGGACCGCAGCAGCGTGGTCTTGCCGGATCCCGACGGTCCGAGCAGCACGAGAAACGAGCCGGGGGCGACCGTGAGACTGACATCGTCGATGGCCAGTTTGTCCCCGTAACGCTTGACGGCGCGCTCGATGACGACGGACGGCGGCATCCGGACCTCTCGGGGCCCGCCGCAGCGCAAAGCCGTGCCGGTCGTCTCGCTCACCCGGGCGCTCCTCCGATGCGCTGCCACCCACGCGGCGCGAGCAGGCGGAACAGGCCGAGCGCCGCAACGATCACCACGAACTGCTCCCCGAGGGCCATCACGGTCATCGCGGTTCCCTCGCCGTAGTGGTAGTTTCCCAGGTAGTTCGTGATCGCCACCGATACCGGAGGGGCACCGGGGGCATAGAGCAACTGGGAGATAGGGAGTTCGAGCAACGTCTTCGCAAACGTCAGCAGCCACGCCCAGACCAGCACCTGCGACAGCACCGGCAGCACCGCGCGGCGCCACGCGCCGAAGAACGAGCTGCCATGCACCCTCGCGGCGTGCAGGAGCGAGTCTTGCACCTGAGCGACCGGTCCCACCAGGAGCCTGGCCTGGCTCGGCAGCGCACCGGCGAGATACCCCATCACCAGGAGCGTGGTCGTGCCGTAGAGGTTCACTCCAAGGTGGACGACCGCCGGGAGGTTGTAGGCGAAGATGTAGCCGGCGGCGAGCACGATGCCAGGTAGCGCAACCGATCCCAGCAGCAGCAGGTCGATGCCGCGCGCGAGCGCCCCTGCGTTCTTCGCGGTGAGCACGCGCGCGACCACGAGCCCGAGTGTCGCCGCAAGCAGGCCCGTCATCGCCGCCATCTCACTCGACAGCGCGAGCGGCGCTGCGAGGCCGGTGCGCCCGTGGAAGACCAGCCCGTAGTTCTCGAATGTGAAGGTCCGGACGGACAGGGCCGAGCCGAACTCCTTGAGCATCGAGCCGACGATCGCGCCGAGGATCGGCGCGCCGAGCGCCATCACAAACAGCGTGCCGGCCGCTGCTGCCCCGAGGACGTGAATGCCGGGGGACAGCGATCGACGCGCGGGGGTCCGGGTTCGGCCGGAGAACACGGCGTACGTGCGTCCCCGGAGGACCCGGGCCTGCACCGCGAGGGGGATCGCCGCGGACGCGACGAGCATCCACCCGACGACCGCTGCGACGCCGAAGTTGGCGGGGTTGCTGTCGATTGCCTCGTACAGCACGTACGTGGCCACCGGGAAATGGGCGCTGGCCGCAAGGGTGGAGGCGACCCCGAAGTCGCTCATGCCCTCCGCGAACGCGATCGCGAGCGCCGACAGCATCGCCGGCGCCAGGATGGGCAGCATCACCATCGCGGCGCCCAGGGGGCCGGCGCCGTGAACGCGGGCCGCCTCTTCGAATTCCGCGCCGACCGTGAGGAGCGCCGCGGAGAACACCATGTAGGCGTACGGCATCACGGTGAGGGTCTGGATGACGACGACGCCGACCGGTCCGAAGAACACGCGGTAGACGGGCGCGGCGTTGATGCCGAAATCGAAGAGGATCCCGTGGGGCTGCAGGAGATAGGCCCACCCTTCTGCGACGAGGAAGGACGGCATGAGCAGCACCATCCAGACGAGTAGGGGCCACGCGCGCCGGCCCCACAGGTTGGTGCGGTGGACGCCCCAGGCCAGTCCCATCGCGATGAGGAGCGCTCCCACGGCGGTCGTGGTGCTCACCCACAGCGAATTGAACAATCCCCTTAGCGTCGTTCCGGAGAGCGCCGCGGCGAAATTCTCGAGGGTAAACCACGCCGTGCCTTGCGCGAACAGCCTCGGCGAACACGCTTGGGCGAGGAACACGGCGACCGGCGCCAGCAGGAGGGCCGTGAGCGTGAGCCACAGCGCGCCCCAACCGGCCAGCGTCGCCCCGCGGTGGCCGCCCGGGGTTCGCCACCATGCAGAGACCGGCGCGGCGCCGCGCAATCGCGGCCGCGCCGTGCCGGCCGGGGGCGCCTGCTCGAGTCCTTCCCCCGCCGCGGCAACCCTCGCCGCTGCACGGGCCGGGTCGAGCGAAAGCGAGCCCGGCTCCGCCCGCGTCCCCGCGCCGTCTTGATTTAGATCGTCCACGCGTCTCGCGGACGGTTCCGACACCGTCGGCGACGCCCGTTCACTGGACGATGTTGCTCACGAACCACGAGTTGATGGAGTTCTCCAGCGGCCCCCACTGGTAGGCGTTGATGGTCCTCGCGGGTACGCTCGCGAGCGGCGGGAGCTGCGCAAGGGGGGCGATCCCCTCCACGACGGGCCAGAACAGGGAGTCACCCGTGGGGTCGGCGCTCTTCATCGCTTCCTGTCCCTGCGGCGACAGCACGAACTCGGTGAATTGCTTCGCCTCGGCGATCTCCTCGGGGGAGACGTGTCCGTCGATCCCGATCACGCTGGGAATCGGTGTCGACGGACGGATGAACGCCGTCTTGATATCGCCCGCCTTCGTGCCGGCGCCGATCCCGGCGGAGCTCTGGATCAGCGCGATCTTGATGTCTCCGGTCTCGAGTGCATGCAGCGTGTCTCCGTTGCGCCGGAAGACCTTGAGGCCGTTCGCCTTCAGCGCCGTGAAGAACTTCTGCCCCTCGGGCACGCCGCCGAAGTAGTTGAACAGCCCCGCCACGAACGGATACGTCGGTCCGGAGATCGCCGGATTGTTCATCCCCACGGCGTCTCTCCACGCGGGCGACAGGAGTTCGCTCCAAGTCTTCGGGGGATTCGTGACCGTCTTCGTGCTGTAGACTGCGGTCCCGGCCATGGTGACGCCCGTCGGGACGTAGCTCCTGTTGGACGGGAGGAGCGACTGACCCAGGGAGTTGAAGCGGACGTTCGGAGAGTACCCGCGCAGCAGCATCTGCTGTTGGTCCATCGCGGCAAAGGCCTCGTCGCCGTCCACCCACAGGACGGCCCACTTCGGGTTGTTCCGTTCCGCCTGCACCTTGACGAGGAGCGGGCCGGTACTATCGTCGACGAGCGCCACGGGGATGCCCGTGGCCGCCTGGAACGCCTTGGTGACCGCCGAGTCGTACCCCTGGGCGGAGTACACCACCAGCGGCACGGTCGTGGCGCTCCACGCGGCGTGGTTCGCGATGCCGCCCAACGTCATCACGATCAGCGTGGTCGCCGCGACCCCGGCGAGCGCGGCGCGAGCGAAACGGCAAGCGTTCACGGTAGTGCGCTCCCCGGCAACCAAGACGTCACCTCTCCAGGCAGAGTGGACGCGGGTATGTCAGACCGAGCCCTTAGACGGCGTGCGGCGCGGCTATCGTGGCTATCATATGTCCCGGCTCCAAGGAGCCTCAACGAATGCAGTGTGAAGCGTCGCGCAAAAGCGCGCTCAACGGCTTGCGCCTCCCTTAATGAAACGACAATGTTTGCTTAACGAATCTTACCGTTCCGCGCCCCGAGGAATCGCCGGTCCTCGGAGATGTGATGACGGTCCTCGAAGCTCGTCGTGCCGGGCGCGACGTGCCCCCGGTTGCGGATCCACCAGGCGTGGAGTTTGACGTAGTGTGATACAATAGGCAGTAACAAACCTGATGACCGGGGATAGTACGACGAGGAGTGTCCCCAAGAGACCTGCGCGATACGGTGGGAGCGCGGGGGGCGGCCTCGGACGGAATGGACCCGTGAAGGGCGGACCGAAAGGCGGCAGGACGCCGCCGAGTAGTCGCCGACGGACTCCTCCACCGTAAGCCGGAGGCGGGATCGGGCTGCGGGTGTGCGCGGCTCTGTCCCTGGCGAGCGGCCCCGGGGCAACCGGGGAACTGGGGTGGTACCGCGGGCGGATTGAGCCTCTCGTCCCGAAAGGGCGGGAGGCTTTGTGTTTCTCCTGCAGCGAGGAGGAGGCACGATGATCGTGGTGATGAGCCTGGGACATACGCGAGCCATGCGTGACGCGGTCACACGCAAGGTCGAAGGGGCGGGGCTGCGCTGTCACGTGAGTGAGGGCGTGGAGCGTACCGTAATCGGCGTGGTGGGGGACAGCCACACGAAGGAGTCCCTGTACAGCAGCCTTGAGGCGATGGCTGGCGTCGAGAGCGTCGTTCGTATCTTGCAGCCCTACAAGCTGGTCGCCCGGGAGTTTCACGGCGGCAGGGACACGACCGTCTGGGTGGGTGATGTCGCGATCGGCAATGGGGGGCGGGTTGTCGTGATCGCGGGTCCGTGCTCGGTGGAGACGCGGGACCAGCTGATGCAGACCGCACGGGCCGTCAAGCTGGCCGGGGCCAAGCTTCTGCGTGGAGGCGCGTTCAAGCCACGCACGTCGCCGTACTCGTTCCAGGGGCTGGAGGAGGAAGCGCTCAAAATCCTCGCTGAGGCGCGCGACGAGACCGGGCTTCCGGTGGTCACGGAGGCGATGGACGTTCGGCAGATGGACATGGTGATGAAGTACGCGGACATGATCCAGATCGGCGCCCGCAACATGCAGAACTATCCGCTGCTCCGAGAGGTTGGCCGCACCAGGCATCCGGCCATGCTCAAACGCGGGCCGAGCGCGACGATCGAGGAGTTGTTGCTCGCCGCCGAGTACATCATCGCCGAGGGCAATCCCCACGTCGTGCTGTGCGAACGCGGCATCCGCACGTTTGAGAATTACACGCGTTACACGCTCGACCTGAACGCGGTGCCGGTACTCAAGAGCCTGACGCACCTTCCGGTTCTGGTCGATCCTTGCCACGGGACGGGCAAATGGAAGCTCGTGACCCCGATGGCCCGGGCGGCGGTCGCCGCCGGGGCCGACGGGCTGATGGTCGAGGTGCACCCAGAACCCGACAAGGCGCTCAGCGACGGGCCGCAGCAGCTGACCCCGGAGAACTTCCTGATCATGATGCAGGAGCTCGACGCGGTCGCGCTCGCGGTCGGGCGGAGGGTGTGAGGGGTCCGTGATCCCGTTCGCGCGGGTCGCAATTGTCGGCGTGGGCCTCGTCGGCGGCTCGCTCGGGATGGCGTTGCGCGCTCGCGGGCTTGCGAGCAAGGTCGTCGGAGTGACGCGAACCGCGGAGACGATCGAGGTGGCGTGTGCGCGCGGAGCGATCGACAGCGGGACGGTGACGCCCGAAGACGGCATCGCCGGCGCCGACCTGATCGTGCTCGCCACGCCTCCGGATCTGGTGGTGCCCATGGCGCTGCGCGTGCTTCCGCATCTCGAAGCGGGGGTGCTCCTGACCGACGTCACGAGTGTCAAAGGCGAGATCGTACGCTCGATCGAGGGAGCCGCCGCGTCGCGCGGCGTGGAGTTCGTCGGGGGACACCCGATGGCCGGGAACGAGGGCCGTGGTGTCGAGGCGGCGTCCGCGGATTTGTTCGAGGGAGCGGCATACGTGGTCACGCCCACCCCCCGGACCGCGCCCTCTGCCGTCGCTCGGCTCTCGGAGCTGGCGCGGGCCCTTGGAGCGCGTCCGATGGTCCTGAGTCCTGACGAGCACGATAGGGCGGTGGCAATCGTGAGCCATCTGCCATACCTTGTTGCCGCCGCTCTCGTGGGCGTGTCCGGGGGGGCCGGGCGGGCGGCGGGTCCGGGGTTTCTCGGCGCAACCCGGGTCGCGGGGAGTCCGGTGGAGCTGTGGACCCAGATTTGCCGGCTCAATCAGGGGCCGATCACAGAGGCCCTGCGGGCGTTCCAGTCGGAGCTGGTCCGGCTGGAGGCTGCGCTTGCCGACGGGGCGCGGCTCGGCGCGATGCTCGAGCAGGCGCGAGCGGCTCGGGTGCAGCTCGCGAACACGCGCGGAGACGGATAGGGGATACCGATGGCGCAGAGGATGGTGATCGAGCCGGGGATGGCGGAGTTCGAGCGCCGGGCGCGGGAGGGAAGCCTTGTTCCCCTGTCGTGTGAGGTACTGGCGGATCTGGACACCCCGATCTCCGCGTTCATGCGGCTCCGCCACCTCCCGCAAGCGTTCCTGCTCGAGAGCGCGGAGGGGAACGAGAAGCTCGCCCGTTACTCGTTCCTCGGCGGGGCGCCGAGGCTGAGGCTGTGCGCCACGCTCTCCGGCGTGGAGATCACAGAGGGGAGCGTCACGCGGCGCGTGGCTCGGGATCCGCTCGATGCGGCCCGCGACATCATGCGGCGATACCGGCCGGTCGAGGATGCCGGCCTGCCTCGATTTTACGGGGGCCTCGTGGGGTATTTCTCATATGACCTGATCCGCAAGATCGAGCGTCTTCCGAACGAGCCTCCCGATGACCGCGGCTTTCCGATCCTGGACCTCGCCCTTGCCGACACGGTGGTTGCCTTCGACCACCTCAGGCACCGGCTGCGCATCGTGGCCAGTGCGTTCGTCGAGGATGGAGCGGAGCGCGCCCATCGGGCCGCGCGGGAACGAATCGAGGAGTGGCTCGAGTTGCTCCGTCGTCCTCTGCCGGGCCCGCCTCCGGCGGCCACGGAGGTCCCGAGGCTCCGCCTGCGCTCCAACATGACCCGGGAGCGCTACCTCGACGGCGTGCGGCGGTGCCGCGAGTACATCCATGCCGGAGACGCGTTCCAGATCGTGTTCTCGCAGCGGTTTGCCGCCGACATCGACGATCTCGACCCGCTCACGATCTACCGGGCGCTCCGCATGATCAACCCGTCGCCGTTCATGTTCTATCTCGAAGGGCACGGGACGACGCTGGTCGGAGCGTCCCCTGAGCTGCTGGTGCGGCTGGAAGGCGATCTCGTCGAGATGCGCCCGATCGCCGGCACGCGACGCCGCGGGCTCACCGACGAGGAGGATCGGGCCCTCGCGGACGAGATGCTCGCCGACGAGAAGGAGCGGGCGGAGCACGTCATGTTGGTCGATCTCACCCGCAACGACGTGGGGCGAATCTCGCGGTTCGGCACCGTGCGGGTGCCCGAGCTGATGACCGTCGAGCGGTACTCGCACGTGATGCATATCGTCAGCCAGGTACAGGGCCGCCTGGAGGCGGGACGGGATGCGTTTGATGTCCTCCGCGCCGTGTTTCCGCACGGGACCGTGAGTGGTGCGCCCAAGGTGCGCGCGATGGAGATCCTCGACGAGCTGGAGCCCACCGCGCGGGGGCCGTACGCCGGCGCCGTGGGATACGTGGGGTTCGGCGGCACGCTCGACACCTGCATCGCGATCCGGACGCTCGCGATCAAGGACGGGGTGGCATACGCACAGGCTGGGGGTGGCATCGTTGCCGATTCCGTCCCCGAGAGCGAGTACGACGAGACGATCAACAAGGCGAAGGTACTGATCCGCGCCATCGAGGCGGCGGCGCGGGGGTTGTAGCCTCTCGCGGTCGCACAAAGAGCACGGGCTCGGGACCGTGGGATGCGGGAGTGGAGGAGCGGAGGCATTGATATGATCCTCGTCATCGACAACTACGACTCGTTTACGTACAACCTCGCCCAGTACCTCGGCGAACTTGGGGAGGCGCCGCGCGTCTTTCGGAACGACGCGGTGACGGTGCCCGAGATCATCGAGATGGCTCCGGACGCGATCGTGATCTCGCCAGGTCCCTGCACGCCCGCCGAGGCGGGCATCAGCACGCCGGCGGTGGCTTCGCTCCTCGGCCGAATCCCGATCTTCGGCGTGTGTCTGGGGCATCAGTGCATCGCCGCGGCGTGCGGCGCGCCGGTCGTGCGGGGTAGGGTCCCCGTGCACGGCAAGACGTCGAGGATCCTCCACGACGGGCGCACGATCTTCGAGGGCTTGCCCAGTCCGCTG